>Ga0209581_1004692_pt1 | contig 10873 bp, 13 predicted proteins | sample Coa_R2_FD_187160 | JGI IMG/M metagenome (GOLD analysis project Ga0209581, IMG submission 187160) | Surface soil microbial communities from Centralia Pennsylvania, which are recovering from an underground coalmine fire - Coalmine... | ecosystem: Environmental > Terrestrial > Soil > Unclassified ...
TTGCCGATGGTGTTCGCGGCTTGGGCCGGGAAACCGGGTCTGCCGGTGGAACGCTTGCGGGCGATTACGGTGGGTTCGTACGAGTTCGGGCGGGCGAGAATCGATGAAATTGTGAAGCGGGAACACGAGCGCCGCGGCGTGTCGGCCGCGCTCGCCAACAAGTATTTGCGTGAGCATATCCGGTTCGAGTTGGGCAACGAGGAACAGCAGGGACTGAACACGTTTTGGGAGATGGCGAAGCTGAATGATTACGCGACAACAGGCGATTGATCTGTTCCAGAGCGACGATCTGGTGGGCATCGGGATGGAAGCCGATGCGGTCCGGCGAAAGTTGCATCCTGAAGGAATTGTCAGCTATATCATCGATCGCAACATTAATTACACCAACTTCTGCACCGAGTATTGCAGCTTCTGTGCGTTCTACCGCCCGCTCGGGCACAAGGAAGGATACGTTCTTCCGAAAGAGACGATCCTCGCGAAGATTCAGGAGACGGTGGATCTGGGCGGGACCGGGATACTGATGCAGGGCGGCTTGCATCCCGATCTCAAAATCGAATGGTACGAGGACTTGCTGCGAACTATTAAGTCGCATTTCAACATCTGGTGCCACTGTTTTTCCGCGCCGGAACTGGTGAATATTGCGGAAGTGAGCGGGCTCTCGTTGCGGGATACGATTGCGCGGCTGCGTGATGCGGGGCTCGACTCCATTCCGGGCGGCGGAGCGGAGATTCTGGACGACAGCGTCCGGCACCGGATCAGCCGCTTAAAGTGTTCTACGAAAGAGTGGATCGACGTGCACCGGACGGCCCACTCATTGGGAATGCGAACCACCGCGACGATGATGTTCGGCACCGGCGAGACCATTGAGCAGCGGATGAATCATCTGGAGATCGTCCGGCAAATTCAGGAAGACACCGGCGGATTTACGGCCTTCATTCCCTGGTTCTTTCAGCGCGAATATACGTCGCTCGGCCGGTTTGTGAAGCAGGAAGCGACAGCGGTGGAGTACCTGAAGATGCTGGCGCTCTCGCGCGTGTACCTGGACAACATCCTGAACATTCAGGCTTCGTGGGTGACGCCCGGATTAAAGGTGTGCCAGCTTGGGCTGCGCTTCGGCGGGAACGACGTGGGCAGCATCATGATTGAGGAAAACGTTGTCTCGGCAGCGGGCACGCATCACCGGGCCACTGAGGAACAACTGCGCAAGTTGATCAGAGATGCAGGCTTTGTTCCGAAGCAGCGGGATACGTTGTATCGCACCTATTTTTTGAATTAAGCCTTAAGCACCCGGATATCACTCAGGTTGCGATAATCTTCCGCGTAGTCCAGGCCGTATCCGACCACGAATTCGTCCGGTATTTGGAAACCGACGTACTTCACTTGAACGGGGCGAATCCTACGCTCCGGCTTGTCGAGCAGGGTCGCGATTTCGAGCGATTTGGGATTGCGCTGTTCCAACAGGCGGATCAGATAGCTCAACGTAACGCCGCTATCGATGATGTCTTCGACGATCAAGACATCACAGCCCTCAATGCTTACGTCGAGATCCCGGGTAACGCGCACTTGGCCGGAGCTGGTCTTTTCGCGCCCGTAACTGGAGATGCCCATGAATTCGATGCGGACGGAGGGTCGCGCGAGGGCGCGCGCCAGATCAGCCACAAAGATGAATGCCCCCTTCAGAACGGAGATGAGGTAAAGAGGACCGTCCGGATAATCGGCGTCGATTTGCGCGGCCATCTCGCGGACGCGCTGCTGGATTTGCTCAGAAGTAATCAGAACCCGGTCGACGGCTTCGTTCACTTCTGACAATCTTACCTGTGGCCGCCTCCGCCGCCAGCACCGCCGCCACCGCTACTGTGGCCGCCACCGCCTCCGGCGCTTCCTCCACCGGCATGTCCGCCGCTAAAACCACCGCCGCCGAAATGACCACCACCGCTGCTGCCGCCGAAGTGACCACCACCGCCGCCGAAGTGACCGCCAGCAGCGCCGCTAGGCATTGCGGAACGCCCCGCTCCGGCGAAACGCCCGCCACCACCGGCAATGCCAGGCCCGCGGCCTGCGGAGTTCGCGTGCGCCCAGGCTCCGATGTGTCCTCCATTTCCGGCCGCGGCAGGGCCATTATTGCCTCTAGCCCAAAAGTGTCCGGAGGCTGTAGGCGCAGTGATCCGCGCACCGGTGGGGATGGAAACACCTGCGGAACTTCGAAAGCCGGTTGCGGAAAACGTCCGCAGCGCCGCAGCGCTCGCCTGATGACTTTGCCATGGGGAGCGAGGCGTCGCCCCGGTTGCGGGCGGCCGCCGTGGGTTTACGGGAATCGGTTGCCAGTGGGATCGCCCATGCCAGGGCCCGCGCCAGCGGCCACCGTCCGTCCTGGCGTAGCAGATGGGAGCGTAAGCGACCGCGCCCGATCCAAAAAACCCGTAACCGAAAGGACTGAAAAATGCGAGATCGGCGCCCGGAACCCAGGCCCAAGAAGTGAAGGTATCGTTCCAGAGCCAACCGGGAGAGTTCGCCGCGGTCAAAGCAGTTTGTGCCGTTTGGTAGCTGGCCGCCGAATTATATTCCGCGCGCTCATTGCTCCAGGCGTACAAGTCGTCTTCCTTCTTTCGGTCGAAGTGTTGCTTTTGGGGCGACTGCGCCAGTAAGACTTCGTTCCCTTTGCCGAGACCGATGTTGCGCCCGTTGTCGGAGACCTCCAGCTTGCCGGAGATCACGGCCATGCTGGCCGGCTGGGTAGCGATAAACCGGTACAATCCAGGTTTTTTGATGAGAGCCGAGCTCCCGTCGACGAACATTCGGATGCTGTTGTCTTTGGTGAGTTGATCGACCTCGATCATGGCTTCGCCGCGATGCAGTTCGATCTGAACATCGATCAACGAGAGAGCTTTGGCCTGGACTTCGCTGTTGTCCCCGATACGCAGGAACACGCCGGGCGTCAGCAGGATTTCGGCCTTTCCGTTGTATGTAGAAACCGTGTCGTTGGGATTCAGGAACGGTTTCCCCAGCATCTCGCGCGTGAGGCGCTGCTGGTTCAAGAAAGCATCGCCTTCGAAATAATTGACCCGGCCCGGCCGGGCTGAGATGAAATTGGGCTGAGAGAACGCCAACGTACCCGTTACCCATAGGCCAGCCGCAAAGAGGGTGCATGCATGCGAAAGCTTCATAACGGCTTCTCGAGAGCTTCCAGATAAATATTAGATCCGGGACTGCTCCTAATGTATACGGTGGAGGCAGTATTTTTGAAGGGAACCGTTGCGTAGAGGAACGGGGCGCGGCTTATCGCTGGCTGCCGGGCTGTGGCATCTTGCCGATGAGAGTGCCTATAGCTGAGACCAGATCCGCGATGCGCTTATCTGTTTCCTGGTTCAATCTGCGTTGCTCAGCCATTTGCGCCCTTAACTTTTCGGTTTCATCCGCCTGGATCTTAGTCAGGTTGCTCTGCTTGGTCTCGAGATGAGTCATCACCAGAAAAGCGTCTTCCAGCTCTTTGCGAGCCTGCTCCAGGGCCTTAATTCTGGCTTCGTGATCGTTCATCGCGCTCTTCTTCTAAGTTTAGCCGGAAGGTTACCGTTGCGGCCTTTTAGAATCAAGTTATGTCCGCCAGCGCGGTTGCAGAGGACGTGCTCACGAAATACGAACCAGTCATCGGGCTGGAAGTGCACGTTCAGCTCAATACGAAAACCAAAATTTTCTGTAGTTGTCCAGTGGCCTTTGGTGCGCCGCCGAATACGAATGTCTGCCCGGTATGTCTGGGACTGCCGGGAGCGCTTCCGGTTCTGAGCCGGCAGGCGGTGGAATCGGCGATTAGCGCGGCGCTCGCGCTGCACTGCCGGATCAATCCGTTTTCACGCTTTGCCCGAAAGAATTATTTCTATCCGGATCTCCCCAAGGGCTATCAAATTTCGCAATACGACCAGCCCCTCGCCGAGCACGGGTATCTCGACATTCCGGCAGAAGGCGGCAAGAAGCGAATCGGAGTGACACGCGTTCATATGGAGGACGATGCCGGCAAGAGTATCCACGACGGCTTTAAAGATTCGGATCGATATACGTATGTCGATCTCAACCGCTCCGGCACGCCGTTGATCGAGATTGTGAGCGAGCCGGACATGCGCTCGCCGGATGAGGCGTATGCCTATCTCACCGCGTTGAAGCAAATCATGCAGTACGTGGCCGTTTCGGACTGCGATATGGAAAAGGGGCAACTGCGGTGTGACGCGAACGTTTCCGTGCGCTTGCGGGGAGCGCCGAAATTCGGGACCAAAGCGGAAGTCAAAAATCTAAATTCGTTCCGATTCCTGAAAATGGCGCTGGAATATGAGATTGAGCGTCAGGTGCAATTGATTGAATCGGGCGGGAAGGTAGTGCAGGAGACGCGGCTGTATAACCCCGATACTGGAGTGACCGTCGGGATGCGCAGCAAGGAGCACGCGCACGATTACCGCTATTTCCCCGAACCGGATCTGGTGCCGCTGCGCGTCAGCGAGCACTGGTTGAACGAAGTGAAAGCCAAGCTTCCGGAGCTGCCGGTTGACCGGCGCGAGCGCTTCGTCAATCAATACGGCATTCGCGACTACGATGCGGAAGTGTTGACGGCGACGCGAGAGATTGGCGATTACTTCGAAGCAGCGGCCAAGGTCAGCGGCGATGGGAAAGCCACCGCCAATTGGGCCGCCGGCGAATTGATGGGGCTGCTAAAAGCGGCCGGAAAGGACATCACGCAATCGCCGGTTTCCCCGCAGCACTTGGGAGAGCTGGTGGCTTTGATCAACAAGGGCGAGCTTTCGGGCAAGCTGGCGAAAGAAATCCTTCCCAAGATGTTCGAAAGCGGCGATTCTCCCTCGGCCATTATGGAACGAGAGGGGCTGCGCCAGATTACCGATTACAGCGCGCTCGAACAGATTGTGGATGGCGTGTTGACAGCCAATCCGAAGCAAGTGGAGCAATACAAATCCGGGAAAACCGCGGTGATGGGCTTTCTGGTAGGACAGGTCATGAAGGCCACGCGAGGGCAGGCGAATCCGGCGGCAGTGAACGAAACTCTGAAGCGAAAATTAGGGTGATCTTACGTCTGCGCGAGAGTGCTTCGCTCTTCGTTATGGTGGCGGACGTCAATGCCTTTCACCAGAAAGAGAACATCTTCGGCGATATTGGTGGAATGGTCGGCAATCCGCTCCAGATTTCTGACTACCGAAAGCAAGTACAGCGCCTGAGGGATGTGGCTCGGGTTTTTCTCCATAAAGCTCATCAGCTCGTGATAGCTCGCAGTACGCATGTTGTCCACAGCGTCGTCCGAAGCAAGGACGCTGCGGGCCAGTTCGGCATCGCGATTGACGAAGGCATCAAGCGCCTTGCGCACCATCGACTGCGCCAGTCCGGCGATGTGGGGTATGTCGATCAACGGACGTATGACCGGCTCGCGGATGAGCGCCAAGGCGCTTTGGGCGATGCTGGCAGAGAGGTCGCCCATGCGCTCCAGGTCGTTGTTGATTTTGATAGCGGCCGTGACCAGCCGGAGGTCCGCCGCCAAGGGAGCTTGCAAAGCGAGCAGGCTGATCGCCATCTCATCCACTTCGATTTCGAGCTGGTTTACCCGCGCCTCATTGCGCAGAACCTGCTGCGCCAGTTCCTCGTTTTTCTCGACGACTCCTTGGACGCTCCGGTAAATGGCGCTCTCCACCAGAGCGCTCATTTCCAGAAGCTTTCCTTTGAGGAGCTCTAACTCTTGTTCGAAATGGCGCATCAGCCGAACCGTCCGGTGACGTAGTCCTCGGTCTCTTTCTTACTTGGGTTTTGAAAAATTTTTCGGGTCTCGCTGAACTCAATGAGCTTTCCCATCAGGAAGAATCCCGTATAGTCGGCGAGGCGGGCAGCCTGCTGCATGTTGTGAGTGACGATGACTACCGTGGTGATGTCTTTGAGCTGAAACAGCAGTTCCTCGATTTTGCGGGTAGCGATGGGGTCGAGCGCAGAGCAGGGCTCGTCGAGCAGCAAAACCTCCGGCTCCACGGCGAGTGCGCGCGCAATGCATAGCCGTTGCTGCTGGCCGCCGGATAAAGCCGCCGCGGGTTTATGAAGCTTGTCCTTGACCTCGCTCCACAGCGCGGCGCGTGTGAGACTGCGTTCCACCGCCTCCTCGATCACACGCTTTTTCCCAAAACCATTCACCCGGAGACCATACGCCACATTGTCGAAGATCGATTTCGGAAATGGATTGGACTTTTGAAAGACCATGCCGACGCGGCGACGAACGTCCGTCACGTCCAAATGCAACAGATTCTGGCCATCCAGCAAAAGCTCGCCGTTCACGCGCGTATTGCGTAGTGCTTCGTTCATGCGATTCATGGTTCGCAGGAACGTCGATTTGCCGCAGCCGGAAGGCCCGATAAAGGCCGTTATCTTGTTCTGAGCGATATCGATGCTGATATCGTGAAGCGCCTGAAACGAGCCGTAATAAAAATTCAGATTTCTGGCGTTCAGTTTGTGCGCGGGTACAGGCTTGTTCAGGCTGGAGATTTGCGGTGCGATTTCGGTTTCCTTCAAGAGTTGTTGCTGTTGAGGCGTTGCCATGTTATCTCCTGGAGGACGAACGTCCCCTCGCAATAATCCATCGGGCGGTTATGTTGATGAGCAACACGAGGCCCAGCAAAACGAAACCGGCTGCCCAGGCCTGCTGATGCAAATCTTCCTCCGGCGCCAGCGCATAGTTGTAAATCATCACCGGGAGCGTAGCGATGGGCTTGAGCCATCCGCGGCTCCAGAACATGTTGCCGAGAGCTGTAAACAGAAGCGGAGCGGTTTCACCCGCAACTCGCGCCAAATTGAGCATCATGCCGGAAGCCAAGCCGGACATAGCGGCCGGAACTACAACCGTAAAGATCGTTTTGGATTTGGTTGCTCCGAGAGCCATGGCTCCCTCGCGTAAAGAGTTCGGAACGGCGCGCAGAAATTCTTCGGTGGTACGAACCGCGATCGGGATCATCATGATACCGAGCGCAACGCCGCCGGCTAGAGCGGAAAATTGACGCATCGGGCGCACTACCAGCGCGTAGGCGACGATGCCGATGACAATCGACGGCACACCATTTAACAGATCCACGGTGTAGCGAATCAGAAACGCGAACGTCTTTCCGCTGTATTCGGCGAGGTAAACGCCAGCGAGAAATCCGACCGGCACGCCGATGAGGGCCGCGAGCAGCAGAACCTTCCCGCTCCCGATGATGGCGTTGGCCATTCCGCCACCGGTTTCTCCGGCGGGTTTCGGCAGCTTCGTAAAGAAGTCGGGGTTTAAAGAACGGCCGCCGTGCCAGAGCAGATATCCCAGAATGAAAAACAGCACGCCGATGACGGCTATGGTGGCGATACCGGAAAGCGAGAGCATTACCGAGTTCACGATTCTGCGCCTCGCCGCGATACCGGTGCTCATGATGCCGCCACTCCCGAGCGCGATGTGGTGAGGATCAGGATGCGAGCTCCAGCGTTGATCACAATGGTGAGGCCGAATAGAACAAGACCCAAAAAAATGAGCGAGGAGATGTAGAGTTCGCCACTCGCTTCTGCGAATTCATTGGCAATCACGGCGGCGATGGAATATCCCGGTGAAAAGAGTGATTTTGAAATGACGGGTGTATTCCCAATGACCATGGTAACGGCCATGGTCTCGCCCAGCGCGCGCGCCAGCGCCAGAAAAATGGAGCCGATGATTCCGGTTTTCGCGTATGGGATCACAACTTGCCAGGTAGTCTCCCATTTCGTCGCACCGAGCGCGAGCGCCGCTTCCCGCTGCTCCACGGGGACGGCCAGCAGAACCTCTCTCGATACGGAAACGATGAAGGGCACTACCATAACGGAGAGCACCAGACCTGCGGACAGAATACTCACACCGTAAAACGTGCCTTGAAATAGAGGCAGAAACCCGAAGCTGTGCGTCAAAACGGGTACAAGATATTGGCGAATTAACGGAACCAGAACGAAAATGCCGAGCAATCCGTAAATGACGCTCGGAACCGCGGCAAGCAACTCAATCAAGAACGTGAGCAGATTGGAAATTCGGGGCGGCGCCATTTCGGCCAGAAAAATGGAACAGGCGACTCCCAGCGGAACAGCAATCAACAACGCGAGAAGAGACGTGATGCAGGTGCCGTAAATGAACGGGAGCGCGCCAAATTTTTGGCCGTTCGGGTTCCAGGTAGAGGAAGTCAGGAAATGCCAGCCGAAGGTCTTCACCGTGGGCTGAGAATGAAACCAGAGTTCTCCTGCGATCAGGGCCACCAGTAACAGAATGAGCACCGAACAAGCGAGCGTAACGAGATAGGACAACTCGTCGCCCGCGCGCAAGCGCTCCAGGAAACTGCGGCGCTTGGTTAGCGATCCGTTTGCAACGTATGTGGAGGTGGTCGCCATCAACCGCTATTGGATCTTGCCGATTTGCTCTTGTTCTTTTTCGACAAACGATTGAGGCAAACGAGCATAATTTAAGGCTTCGACGGAGTTCTGTCCGGTGGTGATGGCCCATTTCAAAAAGCCGGTCATGGCTTTCCTTTGCCCGGGATCGGATATTTTTTGAGGCACCAAGAGCCAGGTGAATGTGGAGATCGGGTAAACACTGTTTCCGGGTTCATCCGTGATCGACACACGGAGATCCGAAGGAGTGCTCTTTAAGGCGGCAGCCGCAGCCGTTACCGATTGTAAATCAGCTTTCACGAACTCTCCTGCGCTATTCCTCACTTTGCCATACGGCAGATGATTTTGAACAGCGTAAATCAATTCCACATAGCCCAACGAGCCGGGCTGTTGTTTAATTAAGCCCGCGACGCCATCGTTCCCTTTTGCGCCCAGCCCAACCGGCCAATTGACCGATGTGTTCTTGCCAATTTTGGAGCTCCACTCAGGACTGATCTTGCACAAATAATCGGTCCAGCAAAAAGTGGTGCCGCTGCCATCGGAACGGTGTACTACTACGATGGGGTCGGCCGGCAATTTCACGCCCGGATTGGCTTGCGCGATTGCAGGATCGTTCCAGGCCTTAATCGTTCCAAGAAAGATACCGGCGAGCGCTTGCGGCGTGAAATTCAGATCTTGCGTAATACCTGACAGATTGTAGGCCGGCACTGCCGCCCCGAGGACAGTTGGAAACAGGAGGACCGGGAATCCGTGCTTCTCTTGAAACGCAGCGAGTTGCGCATCGGTAAGCGGCATATCGCTCGCGCCGAAATCGACCGTACCTTCCGTAATGGCGCGAATGCCTCCTCCCGATCCAATGGGCTGGTAATTGATTTGCACATGAGCCACAGATTGATACTCGTTGAACCAGCGCTGATAAATAGGCGCTGGAAATGTTGCGCCAGCTCCGGTCAGAGAAACTTCGCCGCCAGGCGAGCTGCAAGAAACTAAGGCGGCGAGGGCGGCAAGCGGTACAAAGCCAAGCTTAAAGGTCCGTAAAGAGACTCTCATCCTGTTGGTCTGAATCTGTTCCAGTATCGGAAGAATGTCATCAAGGCCGGATGACAGAAGAGTTACAGTTCGGTTAATGGGCCGCTCTCTCACGGTCGCGGTTCTGTTGATGCGGCGGGGCGTAGGTGGATGGTGAAGGTGGAGCCGCGGCCGAGCTGGCTTTGGACCTCTATCGTTCCGCCCATGCGTTCAATGACATCTTTGACGATCGGGAGGCCCAAGCCGGTGCCGCCGGCGGGACGGGCGCGCGCTTTATCGACGCGATAGAAGCGCTCGAAGATTCGATTCAAATCGTTGATTGGGATGCCCACGCCGGTATCGGCAACTGAGATCCGCACTTCAGAATCATTGAGCTGGCCGCATTCGATGGTGACCTCGCCGCCGGAGCGGTTGAACTTGACGGCGTTGTCGAGCAGATTCACCATAGCCTGCTCCAACCGGAAACGGTATCCCTCTACGACGCACTCGTGGCAGTTTTCGCGATTGATGCGGACCTGTTTTGCAGCGGCGGCGCGCTCGATTGTATGGATGGCGGAATCGATGACGTCGAGCACAGATACGCGTTCTGGCGGAGTGGCTGGCGCAGCGTTCGAATCGAGTTCCGAGAGAACAAGCAGATCCGATGCGATGTTGTTCAGACGGACCGCATGCGCGAGGATGATTTCCACGAACCTGCGATTGTGTTGCGCATCGTCTAATGCCCCGTCGAGTAGGGTTTCAGCGTAGCCGCGAATAGCGGTAAGCGGGGTGCGCAGTTCGTGGGAGACGTCCGCGACAAAATCCTTACGGACCTGCTCCTGACGCTGGAGATCAGTCACGTCATGAAGAACGATGACAGCGCCGCCTTTGCCCTGCCCGCCGAGCGGAAGCGCGCGGGCTTCAAACCAGCGGCCCGCAGCGGTTGGGAGTTGCAGACGGTCTCTTTCGGCTTCACCCGTCTGAACAACCCGTTCGAGAATGTCGCGCAGGGCGGGCTCGCGAACAATCTCGTAGAGAGTACGTCCTTCGGATACAGGAGTCCTGGCGCTAAAGGCTTCGGCAAACGATTGGTTGCAGAAGATGACTCGCAGATCTCGATCGACGGCCAGCACGCCTTCCGCCATGCAGGCGAGAATAGCTTCGCGGCGGGCCGATTCCAACTCCTTCTGCTCCATGAGTTGCTGCACGCGATCCGCCATGGACTGCGAAGCGCGCGAAATATTCTGGAGTTCGGTCCATCTGTGGGCGCGTACATAGGAAAAAGCAAGGCCGCCAGCGGCTACGACAGCGACAACGGCAAGCAGCTTGAAAAATACTATTGCTTTTGTTCCCGGCGCAAGATCAGGCAACAGCCAAGCCAGAGCGAGCGGGCAGGAAATCAGGAGCAGGAGCCACCTGCCGGCCAGCTTTGCCACAGCGCGGAGTCAGGCCTCGAGGCGCT
>Ga0209581_1004696_pt1 | contig 10864 bp, 5 predicted proteins | sample Coa_R2_FD_187160 | JGI IMG/M metagenome (GOLD analysis project Ga0209581, IMG submission 187160) | Surface soil microbial communities from Centralia Pennsylvania, which are recovering from an underground coalmine fire - Coalmine... | ecosystem: Environmental > Terrestrial > Soil > Unclassified ...
TGGAAAAGCTCGAGGTTTCTGACCGCACCGAAGCTGTTGCTGTAGCAATTCAGCAAGGGATTATTCAAATCAGGGATTGAAGTCTTTCCGGATCAACACCGCGCTCTTATGAAGATCTCTCTTTCCGGATTGCTGCCTCTAACATGCCGAATTCGAGTCTACGGTCTGATTCTTTGAGCCGCTTTGCGAAGAGCGCGAGCGCAATCACGATGAAGATACTCCGGAGGGGACCCACATGATGGCGCCTCGCAGTTGCTGGTCTTCTATCTGAGTGAGGCCCGAGCGCTGAGTACTGAAGGAATATGCGGGAAACCACACGACTGTAGCGAAGGTCAGAAGGGCACTAAGGGCGCTGCAATGCAGGGCGGTTCCAAAGACATACAGCGTTGCGCCTCCGTAACTCATTGCCGACCGTCCGACCCATAGAGCGCAGACCAGAACAGCACCGCCGACAGGAAAAAGCGAGATCCGTTCTAATAAACAATCTCCGTACAAAACAGGGGAGGGGATCTCAAGGGCCGGTCGTTCGCGGTTGATACGGTTCAACCGAGAGCAGGTTCCCGAGCACGGTCCGCTCCTGCGGCGAGAACTGCTGCTGGAAGCGCGCTGAGTTCAGGATCGATTGCCGCTGTTCCGGCGGAACGCCGCGCAGGTCCTGAAAGGCGCGCCGCATCTCATTTTGCCGGTCAGCCGGCATCTGATGGAAGGCCTGCGATGCGCCGCGAACTCCAGCCTTCTGCTCCGGAGTCAGGCGCTCGAACATCTCGTTCCGCTGCAGCATCCTCTGGCGCTGCTGCGGAGGAGCGGTGTCCAGAGTATGCATCCGATTGATGAGCCGCTGCTGCTGGTCCGACGGAAGTTTGTTGAATCCGGGTTCCTTGCGCAGAGCGTTTTCCCGCTGCTGCGGCGTCAGGTTCTGGTGCTTGTTGAGCCAGTCCGGCAGATGTCCCGGCTGCGCAGGACGGCTGGTAAACTGCGGCGCATTCAAGTGCGGCTGCGATTGGGGTTCCGGCTGCGCCTGTGGACGCATCTGTCGCCGCGGAGCTGCCGGTTGTGGTCGCGGCTGCTGGCGCGGAGCCTGGATGTGAGGCTGTCCGCCGCCGTGGTGCTGCCCGGCAAATGCTGAAGAGGAGGTGAATCCCAAAGCGAGCAGAAAAGCTATAGACAGAACGCCGGCATTTTGCCATCTGCGTATCGTGTTCCGTCGTTCCAGTGCTCGCATCGTAATACTTTCCAAGGCTCGTTCGCTGAGTCGTGCGCGGCGCAGCTATCGATTAAGAATCTCGCAGCCTCAACGCCGGTCTTCATATTTTTACTCGGTCCTACAGGCTATTGGACGAGTTGCCGCTATCGTCCTGATCGCTTTGGTCCAGCGAGTTCAACTGCTGAAAGACCTGCGCGTTGTCATCCAGAGATTTCAGGTCTTCGACTGTGGCCGAGGTCTTTACCTGGGTCGCCGGATGCGATGACATCAATCCGGCATACGTGCCCCCACCAATAATAATCAAAAGCGCCAGCGCCCCGACCGCAATTGGACGCAGATGGGTATTGCTGCCGTACAGAATGCGCGCGCGCATGCGCTCGATGAGGCCCGCAGGTTCGGACCTTTGCTCCTCGCGCAGGCGCACGGCGAGCTTCGAATCGAAGTACGGCGAAGGCTCCGGCGCTTCCCATGTGTCCATCAGGCTCATGGTCGCTTCCAGGGATTTCAGTTCCTCGCTGCAGGCGGCGCACTCCTTTACGTGGCTGCGCACATCGGCTGGAACCGATTCCGGATCAAGGAGCAGGTTCGCAAGGTTCGCTTTTACTTTCCGGCAGATCATAATTTCCTCATTACTTCTTTAAACTCTTTAAACAAATTCTTTCAATCTCTCCCGCAACGTCTGATACGCGCGGAAGAGCAGTGATTTGGTGGCGGACTCGCTCAGCTTCAAAACTTCGCCGATCTGCTTGTAGTCCATCCCTTGATACTTATGCATCAGCACCGCCGTCCGCTGGCGCTCAGGAAGCGCCATCACATGCTGGCGAATGGCCCGCATCCGTTCATCGCGGACCAGGTCCTGCTCGACGGAAGGTGTTGCGTCAGCCACATCGGGAGTTGTGCCCGTTTCCGGATCGGGTTGATCCAGATACACATTTTGCGCTGCCCGCTCATGCTTGGTGTCTCTGGCATGGTTTACGCCCAGGTTTGTGGCGATCCGGTAAAGCCAGGTTGTAAACCGCGCCTCGGCCCGATAGGTCTGACGCGCGCGGTAGACCCGCAGAAATACCTCCTGCGCCAGCTCTTCCGCCACGGCCTGATTGTGCACCATACGGAACATGAAGTGAATGATGGGCTTACGGTATTTCTCAATCAGGTAATTGAAGCCCTGATCATCCCCTTCGGCTACCCGCAGCATGATTTCCGCGTCGCTCAAAGCACTCCAGTCGGAGACTCTTGCGAGAGGAGCACTTTCCTTACGGACACCCTTCAACTGCGGCCTGTCAAGAACTCGGTCAAGGGCGATGGTTGCCATACCTTTACCAACACCGGAACCGTCGTCAGGTTGCGGAAAGGACGCATTTTCCTCAGGCTCATTGGAACCCTCGTTCCACTCCTCCGGGACAGACCCATCTTCTTCGTCGCCATGTCGGGTTAATTTGCCGCCATCAGACGGTTTTGGAGAAGGATTCAGGTCGCGAAGAGCCATAAATTTCTGCTTATTTGATTGTAAACAGATGCCTCAATGCATTTATAAGAATGGGGTTTCTTCGGAATTTGTGTCAAAATCCGGCTTTTCAGGCTGTTTGCAGACACAGATACGGATGATATTCTAAAAATGAGTTTCGATCCTTCCCTTTGGGCGCATAACTCAGCGGTAGAGTGCCACCTTCACACGGTGGAAGTCGTAGGTTCGAATCCTGCTGCGCCCACCATAAGAATCAAAGACTTAGAAACATAGCATCCCAAAGATCACGGCATTTTACGGCAAATTGAGAGCGACAGTTTCGTCCTCCTCTAACGCCGCATCCGGTTGGGGAATTCCATCCCGCAATCATCTGAATGTATGTGATATGCGGAGACTCGGAAAAGCCGATTCAGGCCCTTTTTTTCTCTTTAGCGCTGGGTTGTTTGGCATGGAAAAAGATTGTCCGTAAGTTTGTCACCTCACTCCTGAGATGTGAAAACAAAAGGCCCTCTCCGCTTATTCGGGAGAGGGCCTTTGCAATCGGAACGTGTTTTAGTCGTCCAGATCAGCTTTCGCGGGCGCCGGGTGCCTGAAGTCGCTCGGCGGCCGAACTGTTTTTTCGCCCGGATAAGGACGAGTGAACCCGGTGGACATGTACCAGTTAAAGTGGTTGACTGCGTCCGGGTCTTCGGCGTCGGGTTTGGTCAGTTTACCGGCGAAGATCTGCGTCTTCTTCCTGAGCCAGGCCGTTCTCAGGGCTTTGACTGCAGCACTGCTGGTTGTGTTGTCAGCAGTGGTTGTGCTCGCTGCCACGCCCTGGTCCAGCGGTACCTGGTTCGGCACGTGAGTCCATGGCTTGAAATTCTCGGCGGGCGGCTCGCCCTCGACAAACGCGGTCCGCATTGGCGACGCTACGAGGTCGAACTGGTTCATCGGCGGCAGACCGAGGATTTGCTCGATCGTCCGAGTCATGTTGACCTGGGTATAGTAAGTGTGGTCGGTAGGACCATTCTGTACTGCGTAGGGGCTGATGACATAGCCTGGGCTGCGATGACCATCGACGTGGTCGACGCCGTTCTGCGCATCATCTTCCTCGATGAAGATCGCTGATGACTTCCACACTTTACTGTGGCTGATGTAGTCAATGATGCGACCAATGGCCAGGTCGTTATCGGCCTGTTCGGCATCCGGAGTCGGCGGACCGCCGGTGTGATCGCACATTACCCAGAGAATGCTCAATGCAGGCACAGTGCCGGCCGCTTCATCCTTCTTAAAGTCCTGCAGCCACAGATCGACACGGAACTGGTCGGGGATGCCTAAATCGAAGAGAGGGAAATTTGGGACAAGGTGGTCAGCTACAGCCGGGATAGAAGAATATGCGTGAATCGTGTTCTGATAGTAGAGCGTCTTCTCCAGTCCAGCCTCAAAGCGTTGCGAATCGGTGTAGAACTGGCTCCAGCTGGGTTCGCTGGTTGATCCGTTCGGCTGCGTGTATGTATCGTTCTCGACGTATTCGCCGTAGATTTTTACAGGGAGACCCTTGTCCGCCGCTTCCGAGAACAGGAAACCCTTTTTCTGATAAGCGAGCGCATCACCCGCGCTGCCCCCCGGATAGCTGCGTACCCAGTCAGGCGACTGGATATCGTCGGAGTAAGGCGCCATGCCCTCGGTGATCCACTGATGACCGTCAGCCGACTGGCGGCTTGGGTCATAGAAATTGTCGAGGAGCGGGAAGCGCTTCACCAGCTTATGCACATTCGGCGTGATCTTGCCGCCGAATACCGCCAACGAGCTGTCGCCATCGCCGGCCGGCACGTCGCCCAGAATCTGATCATAGGTGCGGTTTTCACGGATGATCAGGAACACGTGCTTAATCAGTGATGGATCGCCAATCTTTTTCGGGATTGCGACAGGCTGGGCATCCGGGCTACCTCCGGAGGCAGACTTGATATTTTCTGTCAGGTCCCAGTGGTTATTTTCGAAAACCTGCTTCGTCATTGCTTCCAGCTTCTCGTTTTTCGGCACACGTACGATACTGACGGTTCCATTGTCCTGGTGGGTGTTGTAATCGGTAACGCCGAAATCAGTTTCGAAAGAATTACGCGCGCCGATGCCTTTGTCGTTGGCAACAATGAGCACGTTATCCGCCTCGTCCAGCACGACCGAGCTGGGGGCATAGGCCACGGGGATCATGCCCATGACGGGATTTACGCCACGGCTCAGATCAACTACCTCGATGGCGTTGGCATTGTAAAGCGCGACATAAGCAATGCCTTTTTTGCCGTCGACAGCAATCGAGTTCGGTCCAGCGCCATAGATTGACTTTTTCCTGCCGGGCAATTTTATTGGCAGACCAAGATCAATTGTTCGAGATACATCATTCGTATCCGTGTCAATGACCGAGATGGTGTCGCTATAGGCATTGGCGACCAGCAGGTATTTTCCATAAAATGCCATTCCGGTCGGGTGCAAACCTGTCGAGATAGTATGGGTGACCTTCATTTTGGCCAGATTCACGACAGAAACAGTACCGGTGATCGCAGCGCCAACCTGCGGGTCGGCAACGATTTCAGTACCGGCGGAATAGATCTGGAAATCGCCTTCCGTAGCAGCCCGGCCACCCTCGTTACTGACGTAGGCGGTTTTGCCGTCGCTGGAGATTAAGATGCTATGCGGCGCATTGCCAACGCGGATCTGCTCACCCTGCATTGGCGTTCCCGCCGTCAGGTCGATTTTGGCAAGCGTATTGTTCTGGTTCAACAGGGCATAGACGCTCTTGCCGTTCCTGGAGATTGCGATACCGCCCGGATAAGAAGTACTGCCGGTGAAGAACGTGCCGCAGGGCGCGCCATCCCCTGCGGGGCTGTTTGAAAAGCAGGTGATAAAGGAATTGTTCGGAGGCACATTGACCTGGGCGTCATCTGTGAGCAAGCCATCCTCAGAGACTCTGGCGATGGTGACATTGCTGCTGTCCTGACTAAATACCAGGTATTTGCCATCTGGCGAATAGGCTATGCCACTATAGCTGCCGCTTGAATCCTGTCCGAACGGGATGTAGTTCTGCAGGACATCGCCAGTCTTTGTGTCGAAGACCTCGACGGCCTGCGATGCGCCCATGGTGAGGACGGCGGCGGTATGAGTTTTGACATTCGGGTTCAGCGCGATGGCCTTGGCACGGACCCGGATACCCAGATCGACCTGTTTGCCAGCCGGGGTGATGATCTGGCCATCGCTCACGACCCACGAGCCGTTCGGCTGCGGACCGGTGGCGTAAGTCGGAAACGGTTTGGATTGACCAAAGAGCATGGGAACGCTCAACGCTGTCGCCACAAGTCCGGCGAGCGGACGCAGGCAGTTGCGCCGAGAACTATTTTTAGAATCGTTTCGGGGGGTATTGCGAGACATCTACCGTTCTCCTTCTTTTTCATTACGGGGAATTTTTCATCGCGCAGCCGGGATCAGCCATGCGACATCGGATGGAGACACGACCAGCGCAGTTCCGCACATCGCAGTCACCAGGATTTATAACGACCCTGTAATGGACTTAACTGCGCTCGAGAGCCAGATTAGAAAGGCGCACCGTACAGCGGGATGACGGCAAGATTACAGTTTTGTCATTTTGTTCTCGAGAGAGGTCGAGGCGAGGCAATCAGATGGTGGCTACTGACTTAAAAAAACATCCATAACGATTCACCGGATCAACAAAACCGCCGGCGATTGGGGTTTTGATGCAACGTTAATCGCTGTGTTATTTGCCGATAACGATTTCTTATTATTACGGATTTGTCATTTAACACTTTCAGATAAACACATGGACAGGCAGGACGACCGCCATGGGATGAACTATGGCGTGTCACCGCTGCGTCAAGGCCCATTAACAATTGTGGTGACCACCCGATTCCCCCCATTGGGAGGCTGTATGCATCGTGAGTTGGAGAATAGTCTGCAGATCGTCAGAAAGAATTTTGCGCTTCGACGCCTTCGTGCCTCGATCGTGCTCAGTGTTGCCTTCTTTTTTGCGGCTAAAAGTTTCCCGCAAATTGACCGCAGTGGTTTGAGCGGTACCGTCACCGATTCATCGGGCCGGCTGCTGGCGCAGACGCGCGTCACGGCTGTGCAGAACTCGACCCTGCTGCGGCGCGAAACCGTGTCGTCCTCCACTGGGAGCTACGACATTCCCGAGTTGCCGGTGGGTACTTATACCATCACCTTTGATCATCCCGGCTTCAAAACTCTGACGTTTGTCGATGTGAAACAGGTGATTGGGCGGACCCGCGCTCTTGATGTGACGCTGCAGGTTGCAGGAGGCGAGGAGCGCGTAGATGTATCGGCCAGCTCGGAGCAGATGGACAACAGCACCGACGCGCTCGGCGGGCGTATCGATAAAGTGCAGGCGGATAAGCTGCCGACTAACGGCCGCAACTGGGCGACGCTGACGGCACTGGTGCCTGGCGCTGTGGATACCGGAGGAAGCAATCAGCGGTCCATTCGATTTGCAGGACGCGGACGTGATGATGACAACTTTACGTATGACGGCATCGATGCCACCAACATCATCAATCAACCGCAGCAATCCTATGTGCGGCTCTCCATTCCGCTGGACACGATCGAGGAATTTCGTATTGATTCGATGCTCTCGACTGCGGAAGCCGGGGCGACAGGAGGACCGCAACTGGCGGTTACTTCACCGTCGGGCACGAATCAATGGCACGGGAGCGCATTCGAGTTTTTGCGCAACAATGTCTTCGACGCAGAGCAGCCCGTGCCGGTTACCACGGCGCCGCAACCGCCTTTTCGCCTGAATCAGTTTGGCGGAACACTTGGCGGGCCCATCGCGCATGATAAGACTTTTTTCTTTCTGGCCTATGAAGGGTACCGGCAGCGCTGGGGATTTCCTCTTACCGGTTATGTGCCGAGCAGTGCGTTTCGCGCCCGAGTTCTTGAGGCTTCGCCGGAGCTGGGGCAGATTGTGAACGCATACCCGCTCGGCACTGCGCCGACCAGCGATCCGAACATAGATCAATTCACCAGCGAAGGCACGCAGGTAGTCAATGAGAACTCAGCCATGATACGGCTGGACCAGCGTTTCTCGGAAAAGACCACGGCATTTATGCGCTTCAACTATGACCGCGCGGTCAATACGCAGCCGCTGGCGAGTTCGGGCAATTATCTAGAGGACCTGCAGCAGCTGACATCGGCGCCCGTCAATGGAGCCATCGAGTTGCTCCACATCTTCAATCCCAATCTGGTGAATGAGTTCAAGTTCGGATTCAATCGCGGCACGGCCGACACCTACGATCTCAATCACACTGGAATTCCCTACGCGGTTTCTGTCTCGGGATTCACCACGCTGAGTAACAACCGCATCAGCACGGGCGTGGGCAATTCGTTTTCAGAGATCGATAATCTGACGTGGATCAAAAACCGGCATACGGTGAAAGCCGGAGTCGAGATCCGGCGTATTCAGCTCAACCAGGGTAACACCGAGAGTGGAACCATCACGTATGCTTCGACGGCAGCGTTCGATACAAACAGCGTAAGTACAGCAACCCTGAATGGCGCTCTGCCTATCAATGGGCTGCGCAAGACCCAGTTCTACGGCTACGTTCAGGATGAATTCAAATGGACGCCCAACTTTAACCTGAACCTCGGCCTACGCTACAGCTTCTTCAACATATTCCACGAAGTTCTGGGACGCGCCAACCCATTTGATTTTGCTACCTGCGGGCCACAAGGATTCTGCGGAGCAGGGGCCAGCTTCGGCCAGCCCAACTACGGCGATATCGATCCGCGAGTAGCATTAGCATGGGCGCCGAAAGATAACGGAAAGACACTGATTCGCGCGGGATTTGGACTCTACCACGAAGACGGGCAGTTGGACGATCAGAACCTGCCCATCAGCAATGAGGTCTTCGCGTATTCGTTGTCGAACAAGACCATACCGAACCTCAGTTATCCAATCGACCCATTTTTGTCCAATACAACCGGAATCATTTCCCCGCGAGACGACGATCGGCGGCGCAAGGACACCTACGTTGAGCAATGGGGCCTGTCAGTACAACGCGAGCTTCCGGCAGATTTTGTAGGCACGCTCGCATATGTGGGAAGCCATGGCGTATATCTCTTGACGCTCTCTGCTGTAAACGTTGTAGATCCGGCTACGGGAACTCGCCCGTACCAAAATTTTGGCCAGGTAAGCTGGCGCGGCAATAAAGACACAAGCAGCTATCAAGGGTTTTCGGCGGCAGTAAAACGGTCGTTTTCGCGCGGATTGCTGTTTTCCGCCAATTATATGTGGTCGCATGAGATCGACGACGGCTCTAACGGCAGCGGCGACGGCGACTCGCTGGTGCCACAAAATGTAGCCTGTCCGGCATGCGAACGCGCCAGCGGCATCTGGGATGCGCGTCACGTATTGAATGCCAATACTGTTTATCAACTGCCTTTCGGTCCGGGCAGATCCTATCTGAACCAACCTGGAATTCTGAGCAGCATTGCACGCGGCTGGGAACTGTCTTCGGTGGCTTTAGCTCGAACGGGTTTCCCTGTGAATGTACTGGCCAATCGTTCGTCGTCTACCGTGCCGGATGGCAACAGCACGGATCAACGCCCCGACCTAGTGCCTAATGTCTCGCTGACTCCGCCCGCAGGTAAGCGCATTGGAGAATGGATCAACCCGGCAGCGTTTGCCGTGCCGGCAGCCGGAACATTCGGCAACGCGCCGCGCAACATCGCACGCGGTCCGGGTGCGTGGCAGATTGATCTCGGCGTTGCCAGGTCGATCTCGTTCTCGGAACGGGCACGTCTCGAGTTCCGCTCGGAGTTCTTTAATGTCTTCAACCACCCGCAATATGGGCTGCCGCAGGGCACCTTCGGCGTTCCCGGCTTCGGCAGCATTACCCAGACAGTGAATACCACAACGCCTGTAAGCCCGGTGGGCTCGGGAACTCCGCGTGAGATTCAGTTTGCTTTGCGGATTGCATTCTGAGGCTCTTCAATAGGGATGTGCAGAGTTACTCTTGTGCCCTGGCCTGGTTGACTGGTAATTTCCGCGCGTCCGCCATGAAGCGTCATGATGCTCTGCACGATGGACAGCCCCAGGCCGGTGCCGCCGGATGCTTGAGAGCGTGACGTATCTACACGATAGAATCGATCGAACACTTTTGGCAGCGCTTCATGAGGAATGCCCTCACCTGTGTCAGAGATTTCAATGCGAATAGCGGCGCTGTCAGCATCGGCCCTGAGCGATACCATGCCACCTGGTGGAGTGTGCGCCACGGCATTTGCAATGAGATTCCCCACGGCCCGCTGTATGAGCGTGCGATCCAGTTCAGCGATCACCGGTTCAGGAGTGACAGTTGTGGTGAGCGAGATGCCACCCTCTGCGGCTGATGCTTCGTAGTATTCGCGCACACCACTCAGCAATTCGCTGACATCCACGGATGCGCGATGCAAATAGGTCAATGGACTCTCTGCGCGGGCCAGAAACAGAAGGTCGCCAATGAGGTCAGATAAACGAACGGCTTCCTCCAGGCAGGATCCGAGCACATCTCGGTACTCGTCTACAGTTCGAGCACGCGCCAAGGCCACCTCGGCCTCACCGCGGATGTTATTCACCGGCGTGCGCAGATCGTGCGCAATATCGGCAGAAAATCTGGAAATCCGCTCGAAGGATTCTTCCAGGCGATCCAGCATTTGATTGAAAGTATCGGCCAGGGAAGCCAGCTCAACGGGATACCCGTCGGGGAGAATGCGCTCGTGCAAATTGCTGGAGCTGATGTGGCGAGCCGTGGTCGCCATTTCTTCTACAGGACGAATGCCGCGACGCGCGATCTGATAACCGGCCACTGGAAATATGACGAAAGTCCCGAGCATGATTGCTCCGAACCAGCGTCGATAACGAGCCAGCAACTCTTCTTCCTGCGAGATGTCGACGGCAATCTGAACACTGTCCTGTTCTGTAGGCGGTGAACCCACCGGCAGAGCCACGCTGATGACGCGAAACGCTCGTCCTTTCTTTCCTGTCATCGCAATGGCATGATTCGGGCGAGCCAGGGTTTTCGCAGTCAATTGCTGCAGATCCACTTGATCCGCCATTCCCGGCGTCGCCATCAGCAGATTGCCTTGAGAGTCCAGCAGGCGAATGTAAAACCGTTCGTATCGCCGGGCCGCTGATTCCAACTCAATTTCTTCGC
>Ga0209581_1004698_pt1 | contig 10859 bp, 8 predicted proteins | sample Coa_R2_FD_187160 | JGI IMG/M metagenome (GOLD analysis project Ga0209581, IMG submission 187160) | Surface soil microbial communities from Centralia Pennsylvania, which are recovering from an underground coalmine fire - Coalmine... | ecosystem: Environmental > Terrestrial > Soil > Unclassified ...
AGTCACGAAAACGCTCATTCGCGAAGTTCAGTCGTTTGGCGTTCCCGTCATTTACTTCGGCGTCGAGACTGCGAGCCTTCTGCCCGCAATGCACGAAACAGGCGCGGATGTGCTCGGACTCGATTGGCGTACGCCTCTTGCTGAGGCATGGCAGTCGCTTGATTATGCATGTGCAGTGCAGGGAAATCTTGACCCAATTACATTGTTCGCTGACCCGGAGCTGATCCGCCGGCGTGTGAAGCAGATATTGCAGCAGGCAGGCAGACGGCCTGGTCACATCTTCAATCTCGGACACGGCATTGTGCCCGGCACTCCGGTCGAGAACGTACAGCACGTTGTTCAGTTTGTGCGTGAGCTGTCAATGGAGGTGAATCGTGGCTGATCGCGCTGCTGTTCTGCTGCTGGCGCATGGGACGCCGGACAGCCTGGACGAAATTTCCGCGTATCTGAGTAATGTCACGGGTGGTCGGCCCATACCGGAGTCTGTGATCGAAGAGATTCGCCATCGATATTCGCTGATTGGGCAGAGTCCGCTGACGCGCCTGACGCTGGAGCAGGGACGCCTGCTGAGCAATGAGCTGGATGTGCCGGTATACGTCGGCATGCGGAACTGGAAGCCTTATATCAAAGAGACGGTCGAAGAGATGATTGCCGACGGCATTACCTCGGTGGTCGTGATCTGCCTGGCTCCCCAGAACTCACGCACCAGCGTTGGTCTCTATCGCCGCGCTGTGGAATCCGCTGCCGGTGACCGCTTACGGCTCGACTTTGTTGAGAACTGGGCTGGCGATCTTCTGCTGGCCGAGGCTTTTGCTGAACGGCTGCGTCCGCTCTGGCATAGTCTTTCGCGCGAGATTGGCGATCCGGTTCCCGTGCTGTTCACTGCGCACAGTGTTCCTCAAAGGACCATCCAGTCGCAGCCGAATCAACCGGCAGATACCTACGCCGAAGACGCCAGGCTTACCGCCGAAAACGTAGCCGATTGCGTTCCGGGTCTGAAGGATTGGCGTTTTGCTTTCCAGAGCCAGGGCATGTCGGGCGGTCCATGGATCGGCCCGACCGTCGAAGATACTCTGACAGCGCTTCGTGAGGAAGGGCACAAGGCGGTCATTATTCATCCCATTGGGTTCCTTTGCGATCATGTCGAGATCCTTTATGACATTGACATCGCATTCCGTGACTTCGGGCGAAACATCGGCCTGCGCGTCGAGAGGCCGCGTTCGCTGAACAGCTCGCCGCTGCTCATTGCCGCGCTGCGCGGCATTGCCCAGCGCGGATTGGTGCGGCTTTCCACTCCGGTAGCGTTATGAAGGTGGCCGTGATCGGCGGCGGCATAGCCGGGCTTTCTGCCGCCTGTGAACTCGCCCGGTCCGGCATCGAATTCACGCTCTATGAGGCTTCCAATCGTCTCGGCGGCATTGTTGAAACGGTGCATCGTGACGGCTTTGTTGTCGAGTGCGGGCCGGATTCGTGGGTGACGGAAAAGCCCTGGGCGCGCGAGGTAGCTGTGGAGTTGGGACTGGAAGACGAGATCATTCCTTCGAATGACCAGATGCGAAAGACTTACATCGTGCGGGGCAGGGAACTGGTAGCGATGCCCGACGGCATGCGCATGATGGTTCCCACCCAATGGGAGCCTGTGCTCAGCTCTCCCCTTTTCAGCAAGCAGGCGCGGCAGGCATACCTGAGGGAGCCAGAGCGCGCAGAAGAATTAAAGGCTTCGGCTCCGGAAACGGATGAATCTGTCGCCAGCTTTGTTCGCCGGCACTTTGGCGATGAGGTGACGGATACGGTTGGCGCTCCGCTGCTGGCGGGAGTCTTCGGCGGCGATGTAAATCAGTTGAGCGTCCGCGCGGTGATGCCTGCGTTCGTGAAGATGGAACGCGAGCATGGAAGCCTGATTGCAGCGCTGCAGAAGAGCTTCCGCGGGGAAGGGGCATCTGTTTTTACGACACTCAGGTCCGGATTGCAGACGCTGGTCGACCGGATGGCGGCAGCACTGCCGGAATCCTCCGTTCGGTTGCAGGAAAGAGTCACAAAAGTCATCAAAAACGGTCAAAAATGGCAGGTTTTTGCGTCATTAAACAGCGAATTTGATGCAGTTATCCTCGCTACTCCTGCGGATGTAACGCGATTTCTGCTGGCGCCGCTTGATCCTGTTTTTGACGAGCTGATGGCGATGGACGCCTCATCGGCCATTGTTGTTGCGCTTGCTTTTGCACCGGAAATCGCCAAAAACATGCAGATTCCACGCGGATTCGGCTTCCTTGTTCCGCAATCTCACAAGGCCGATCCATCCGGCACGCCTCAGTTACTGGCCTGCACCTTTGTGGACCAGAAATTTTCCCATCGCACTCCTGCAGAAGCCGTTTTGCTGCGCGCCTTTTTCGGCGGCGAATCAGCTTTACGATTGCTCGACTCACCCGAGGGCGAGATCGTTGCCCTTGCTCACAAGCAATTATCGGCGCTGTTGGGAGGGCTGCCGGAGCCGTCGTTCACAATAGTTCGACGCTGGCCGCGTTCGCTGCCCCAATACGCCGTCGGGCATCTTGAACGAATGCAGCGCCTGGAAGAACACGTGCGTACTCTGCCGGGACTGCACCTGATTGGGAATGCCTATCACGGGGTCGGCCTCCCGGACCTGATTCGGCAGGGCCGAGAAGCAGCGCGACAGATGCCCCGGTTCTTCAGGGCATAGACCGCAGAACAAATCACCTGAATTCCCTAATTCAGTTGCTCGAAGAGTGTCATCGGATGACGTCAATCAAAGCAGCATCGGGCGCGCTCCATGCCTGCGCTCCTTCGTGAGTGAGTTGATGCGCTGCATCCTTCCAATGCAGATATGTGATCTTCGCGTCGCCTTTTTCGTAGGCATATGTGTTGCCGTCATCCTGGAAGAGGGTGAAATCGGCATCGGACCCCGGATAGACGCGTATTTTGGCAATCTGCTGCGGTTCTTGTGTGCTTTCGATGTAGGAGCCAGTTGGGATGATTGATCCTGCGCGGACGAAGAGCGGGATTGTGTCGATGGGCGCATGGACGGTGATGGTCTGGCCGCCTTTCACGCGCTCGTCTGTCCAATAGTTGTACCAGTCTGCGCCTGCGGGGAGATAAACTTTGCGGCTGGTGACGCCCTGCTCAGTTACCGGAGCTACAAGGAACGCCGGGCCAAGCATGTATTCGTCACGGATGTCGGTAACGTTCGGATCGCCGGAGAAATCCATGAACAGCGCGCGCATGAAGGGCGAGCCGGTTTTGTATGTCTGGTAGCCGAGTGAGTAGATGTAGGGCAACAATTCGTATCTCAGCTTCAGATATTTTTCAAGAATCGGTTCAGCCTGGGGGCCATATGACCATACTTCGTTATAGCGACGGCTTCCATGCGTCCGCATGATCGGCAGGAAGGTCGCATATTCGAACCAGCGCGTGTAGAGTTCCGGATAATCATCGTACTCGCCAACGTTGTCGCGGATGGGTGAAGGATCGATCAGCGGCGGATGCAGCGGATGATGCACAGCGGCCAGCGGCTGCCATCCTCCGGTATCATTGCTCCAGTAAGTCAGCCCCGAAGCGGCGAAGTCGAGGCCCGTTGGGATTTGCCGTTTGAAGGCATCCCATGTGCTTGTGATGTCCGACGACCAGAAGATTGCTCCGTTGCGCTGCGCGCCCAGATAAGCGTCGCGCGAGAGGACAAGCCCGCGATGCGGCGTATCGTGGCGGAAACCATCGTAAATCGTGCTTGTGTGAAAGAGCGGATACACGTTGAAGTACTGCGTGCCGGGGCCGATGTGAAAATAGCTGCCGTTTGGCGGTAGGTCAGGCTCGGTTTCGTCGGCCCAGATGGAATCAAAGCCTTTGCTCAGAATGTTCTCCTTGATGATGTTCCAGTACCAGTGAGCGGCGTCTGGATTGGTGGTATCGATGTCTGAACCGGCTTTGTCATAGGGGAGACCATTAGTCGGCGTACCATCGGCGAGGTGCTCGAACCACCCCTTTTGCAGAACAAAATCGTAGTAGCGCGAGCCGGGTTCAAAGCGCGGCCACACGCTGATCATGGTCTGGAAACCCATCTTGTGCAGTTGATCGTTCATCGCCTTCGGATCGGGCCATAGATCAGGCACGAAGTCCATCTGCCCCATCTTCGAGTAGTAGAGCCAGTCCACGACCAGGACGTCAGCAGGCAGATGGCGCTCGCGGTAGCCTTTTGCGACAGCCAGCACTTCATCCTGCGAGCGGTAGCGTTGCTTGCACTGGATGTATCCATAGGCAGCTTTGGGCAGGAGCGGTGTGGCTCCGGTCAGCAGGCGATAGCCGGCGTAGATTTCGTCATAAGTCTTTCCGGCAATGATGAAAAATGAAACACGGTCGCCAACTTCCGAGATCCAGCTGGTTCGTTCATTAAAGTGCGGCGAAATGGTTGTCTTCGAAGGATTGTCCCAGACAACGCCGTAGCCATAATTTGTAACCATGAAAGGCACGCATGTGCTCTGCCCACCAGGCGCGTTGTAATCGTTCCAGCAGTGGACGACATGGCCACGGTGGTCGAGATAGCCTTCCTGGTTCTGCCCGAGGCCGTAGTAGTGCTCGTCGTCGGGCGAGACGAAGTATGCACCTACCTGGTAGAAATCAGAATCGGTAGGGCGGCGGTCGTAATTCAGCTGAGAGTTGCCGTCCTTATGGTTCAGTACGGACATCATCCAGCCATCCATTTCGGCCAGTGTTTTCCCGTCGGGAGTGGCAAAGGTGATGTCAGCGCCCGGAGTTGAGCCGCTGAAGTATTTGCCCGGATCCATAACAGATTGCGGGGGAGGCGTACCGCCTCTCCGCCACCCTTTCAGCGTCACTACCAGACGCGAAGACTTATAAACCTCATCTACGCCATCTTTTTCATGCGTCCAGCCTGCGGCGGAAGGCGAGGCAACGAAGCCGTATCCGGGCGCAGCAAGCGCAGGGTCTTTGAGCATGCTGAGTGTTACCCGAATGATATTCGGCGCGTACGGCTGAAAAACAATAGTCGACTTGCCGCGCTCAAGAATTACCCGTTGGTTATTGTTCTGAGCCTGCGCCGCGGCCAACGTAGTGGAAGCGAACAAGATTGCCAAAAATATTCTGCGAACCATGCGTAATGAATCTATCCGTTTATTCTCTGATTCGCAGATGAGTATAAAACGATTTAGTTCAAACGTCTTCTGGGTATTGGGAGTTATCCGACGGGCTCTGAGACGACTTCGATTTCCTGACGCCGCGTTGTGCCTGGGATATCGATGGATCCCAAAACAACCGGCTTGCCCTGCACTACGGTCGACGTGGTTTCCAGGAGGGTCTGCCGAACAACAGGATCCTGCGCGACCGCCCCGGACTTCTCCTCCGCGACGTTAGACTGCTCGATTTTTGTCCGCAATCTCAATCCGTCGGAGCGGCCCTCAAGGGATGCTTCGATGCTTAGCCCCACATCAAGATATTGCACCTGAGTATTTGAAGAGGGGCTTCCTTCATTGACTACTCCAGTCACGACCGGCACCTTGCTGCCCTGTTTGAGTTCGGTTTTGCCCCCGGCGACTATAACGAGTGTGAAGCGCTGCGTACCAAGATGCTTCCCGTTATCAATGTCGGTGATGGTGTAGGTAAGGCGATGAGTGCTCCTGGGCCGGTCGATATCAGAGATAATTCTCTGTGCGAGTTGAATATCCTCAGCAGTGCCACGCATAGAAATTGCATTCTGGAAAGGGAGATAAAACATCCTGGCCCGGGGAAGCATATTACGTAGATCGGTCTGAATATCGAGAGCGTCCTGAAGCTGACCGGTGCCCGTGAAGTAAAAGGTCCGGTACTCCTCAGGCGCGTTTTTCAGTTCAACACCCTGCGTCTGCGCGCTGACATTTAGCGCCGAAAGGGCCAGCGCCAGCGTCATAGGGATTAATCTCATCCAACTTGCAGCGTCATTCCGAATCCATTTCATTTCTCGCCTCACAAAGTCTTAATGGAAGAATGCCGGGCCGCGGTCTCGGCTCTTCTATCGAGAAAGGACGCCCGCTGCTGGTTTCCGCTCGGAAATCGGGGAATTTCTGCGAAAACCGCCCCGAAAAGCTATTCGATGGGCCTCGCCCACAGAGACTCTCCATGCGATACTCAAAAAGGCATGTACAACCGCGTTGTTCTTAAGCTCTCAGGGGAAGCGCTGGCCGCCGGGCGGGGCTTTGGCGTTGATGGGGATCGGGTTCATGAGATCGCCGGCGAAATTGCCGAAGTGCGTGAATTAGGGGTTGACGTCGCCGTAGTTGTTGGCGGCGGTAATTTCTTTCGCGGCGTTGCCGAGCAGGCCAAAGAGATGGACCGTGTTTCCGCCGACCACATGGGCATGCTGGCCACGGTCATCAATGCGTTGGCCATTCAGGACGCGCTGGAGAAGTGCGGCGCTCATGCGCGCGTGATGTCGGCGATAGAGATGCATCAGGTCTGCGAGCCTTATATTCGGCGCAGGGCCATCCGGCATCTGGAAAAGGGCCGTGTTGTGATCTTTGCCGCTGGGACCGGAAATCCTTACTTTTCCACAGATACAGCAGCTTCTTTACGCGCCATGGAGATCAAGGCGGACGTCTTATTGAAAGCGACCAAAGTGGAAGGCATCTACGATGCCGACCCGGTCATCAAAACCGATGCTGTGAAGTTTGAGCAGATTACGTACATGGATATTCTTCGGCTCGGGTTAAAGGTAATGGACACGACCGCAGTGAGCCTGTGCAAAGACAACAATCTGCCCATGATCATCTTCAATATGAACCGGCCGGGGAATATCCGCCGCGTAATCAGCGGGGAGAAAGTCGGCTCACTGGTGACAGCCTGAAATCAGAGATGCAAAACGCAGCCTCGGCTGCGGTGTTGGAACCGCCCGCAGAGACGCTGCCTCCCTCAGCAGAGAAGCAAGTAACCAGGCCGGCAAAAAAGCCTCAACTGCCCGCGCTCTCCGGACTGCGCGCCTTTGCCGCGCTGAATATCGTCTTCTACCACTTCTCGAACCCGAAATGGTTCGGCCCGTTTGCTCCCATCGTCGATAACGGCTACACCTCGGTCAGCTTCTTCCTGCTGATGTCGGGCTTTATTCTGGCTTACAACTACAGCGACCGCGCGCAAAGCGGCAAGCTGAAGGTCAGCCATTTCTGGACTGCGCGTTTTTCGCGGCTGTATCCGGTATACATTGTCGGCTTGCTGGTCTCGACGGGCATGCTGATGGCCGAGTGGCAGGTGCGCACGCACGGCGAGTTTGCTCTGGGTGTGGCATTGACTCCTCTGCTGCTGCAAGGATGGATCCCCAAGCTGGCCACTTTCTGGAATACCCCGGCCTGGACCATGTGCACCGAGGCATTTTTCTATCTGATCTTTCCGGTTGTGGTCTGCTGGAAACGTCCGCAGCGCTGGCGCAGTCTCCTGGGGCTTTTGGCCCTGCTGTGGGCCGCTGGTATGTTTCTGCCCACGTTGTATACGGTGCTGCAGCCGGATGGTCCAAATCCGAATCGCTATACAGACAGCTTCTGGATGCGGGCACTTAAATTTACGCCGCCGCCGCATGTGCCGGCATTTCTTTTCGGAATTGTATTAGCAGATATAGATGCCCGTATTTCGCGCGGGTCACGGTGGAGGTTGCTATTGGGTGTGTTGGGAGTAGCCGCGCTCTATGCGATTCTCTATTACGGCGACCACATGCCGTTTGCCATGATGCATGACGGCCTGCTGATGCCGCTTTTTGGTCTGGCAATTCTTGGCCTGGCCGGCCATAACCTGATTGCTCGCTTCTTTGGCTTCTGGCCCTTTGTGGCCGTGGGCCAGGCGAGTTATTGCCTGTATATCCTGCACTTCAATTTATGGGAGCTGATCCACAAATCAGGTGTGCTGGAAGCTACGCATCTGATCTCATTCGATCCGTGGATCAGCTACGCGTTGCTGATTGGCGGCGCATTGCTCACGATGAAATTTATCGAAAAACCGGCGCAAAGGTGGATACGCAGCCGGGTGATGGAATAAGCCTCAGACAGTCGCCAGGCTTGCGTCAGCCATAACCACCTGATTTCTGCCCCCGTGTTTTGCCAAATAGAGTGCGCGGTCTGAAGAGCGCAGCAGTTCCTCCAGAGTGCTTCCGGACTGCGGGTAACTGGCTACGCCGATGGAAATGGTGATCTCGCGCAAGGCTTCACTACGGAAACGCACACGCAGCCGGCTGACGCGCTGACGAATGTCCTCTGCTCTTTCCAGAGCTGCTTCCTGGGAGGCTTCCGGCAGGATGATGACGAATTCTTCGCCTCCGTAACGGCAGATGATATCTTCGGCCCGGACTGCGTGACGGAAAGTCTCTGCCACTTCTCTCAGGATGCAGTCACCGGCTTCATGGCCATAGGTATCATTGAACTTCTTGAAGTGGTCGACATCAAGCATCAGGATCGAAAGCGGGGACTGATTTCGAGTTGCGCGTCGTACTTCCCGATCAAGCGAAATTTCCATGAAATGACGGTTGAAAAGATCGGTGAGGCCGTCGCGAATCGACTGGTGCTCCAGTCGCGACCGCAGATTCAAGCCCGCAATGGACATGGAGGCTATCTCAGCCAGTTCTTCCAGGCTCTCCATGTTTCTCTCCACATCAATGGCGATCAGCGGAGTGGGGCACTCGATGTAGAGAATTCCGAGAGTGTCGCCGTGCGCCGCAAGCGGGATGCACAGGTAACACTCCGGCGGATTACCGATGAAATGCGCGCAATGGACTTCTGACTTTCCAGGTTTCCGCCATCTGGGTTTACCTGAGCGGAGGCCACAGCAGGCGTCCAGCGGAAATCCATCCAGGAGCTTCGATCCGCCTTCAGAAACGGCGGCAATTTCGACCATATTGCGGGAATTGTTGATGATGAGGAGCGCAGCCTGCACTGAGGGCAGAAGCTGGCTGGCATATCGAACCACCGCCTGGTGCGCCTGCGTCAGGGTCGTGCAGAGCTGTAGCTCCTCTCGGGCCGCGGTCAGCAGCGCTGCTTCGGCGGCGCGTTTCTGCAGTGTGAGAACCGTAACTTCCAGCTGCGAATTCGCGTTGAATATCTGCTGGTCCAGAGCATGCCGTCTCCGCGCATCTCGTATCAGAAAGGCAAAGAGTATAGTGACCACCGCAAGCGAAACAATCAGGAATCCGCCGCCTGCCATGAGGCTGCGATAAATACTCTGCTGGGACTCGTTTGTTCTCTGGGTCAGGAGGGCGCGTTCCGCTTCCTGCATTTTGCTCACGTTGTCCCGGCATTCGAGAATCGTCCTCTGCATCTCTGCGCCGGGTTGCGGCTGGCTTACCTGCTGCTTCAATGCAAGCGCACATTTATGCATCGTCAGCGCCCGGCCAAGTTGAGACGCGTTGTCCTTGACCAGATCGCTCAGGTGGACAATGCCCGTATCAAGCACAATTGCAGTGGATTGCGCAGTTGCCAGATCTTCGTCATTTTTCTCTGTCGAATAAAGACGGACGGAAAATTCAATGCGGTCCAGGCGCTGGGATGTCTGTTGAAGCGTTGTAAGTACCTCCTGCGAATGGTCCTTCCAGTCGCGGGACGATACCACGTCATGAGTATTGTTATAGACAAAGAGCGCTGCGGCGCAGATGAAGAGTATCGCGCCTAATGCAGCAAATACGAGCAAAGGGACCGTGCGGTCCCTGGTGTTTACCGTTCCTGGAGTCGCAGCATCCACAATAGAAATCAACAGGAAACCCCTTGAGAAAGGGACCCCCATCGGGCCCTTCTCAAGGGCGGATTCAAGTGTACCGTAGCAGCACATTGACTCAAAGCGAAATCATGCCTGAATTACGGAGGTCTTCATCCGTAAGTAACTTCTACCGAGCCTGCTACACTGGAACGTTTTGCGATGATGAAACAAATGACACTGCAACAAGCCCGCAATCTGCGGACCGCTGAGAGTATTACCGAGTTGATGGGCCAGACCCCCATGCTGCGCCTTCGCCGGTTGACTTCGCCCGAAATGGCCGATGTCTATGCCAAGCTTGAGTTTTTGAATCCGGGCGGCAGCGTCAAAGATCGCGCAGCTCTGGGCATGATTCTCGATGCGGAGGCCCGAGGCCTTCTAAAGCCCGGCTCCACCATCGTGGAAGCCACTGCAGGAAATACCGGAGTCGGCCTGGCGCTGGTTGGCGTGAATCGAGGGTATAAGGTCGTGCTCTTTGTGCCGGAAGGTTTTGCCGAAGAGAAGTGCATCCTGATGCGTGGCTTTGGCGCGACGGTCGTACGCACGCCTGAAGCCGAAGGCATGCGTGGAGCCATCCGTCGCGCTCAGGATCTGGCAAAGGATGACCCAAATGCTTTTCCCGCGCTGCAGTTTGAAAATCAGGCAAACCCTGATTTCCACTACGCCACCACGGCCCAAGAGCTATGGGAGCAGATGGAAGGCCGCATCGATGCTTTTGTAGCAGGTGTAGGCACAGGAGGGACTTTCTCCGGAGTTGCAAAGTTTCTGAAAGAGAGAGATGCAAAAATTCTTACCATTGCTGTCGAAACTGAAGGCTCCGTTCTACAGGGCGGTGAGCCGGGTCCGCATAAGGTAGAAGGTATCGGCGCATCTTTCATTCCGGCAACGTTTCATGCTGAAGTCGCCGATGAAATCATGCGCGTCACGGATGCCGACGCCTTTGCAATGGTCAGGCGTCTTGCCGCAGAAGAAGGCGTGCTTGCCGGATCTAGCGCAGGAGCAATGGTGCATGCTGCACTGGAAATTGCTGCGAGACTCGGGCCTGGCAGGCGCATCGCGACCATCATTCCCGATTCAGCGGAGCGTTACTTATCAAAAAGGATTTTTGAGGGTGGCGTGTGAGCTCTTAAGATGCC
>Ga0209581_1004702_pt1 | contig 10855 bp, 12 predicted proteins | sample Coa_R2_FD_187160 | JGI IMG/M metagenome (GOLD analysis project Ga0209581, IMG submission 187160) | Surface soil microbial communities from Centralia Pennsylvania, which are recovering from an underground coalmine fire - Coalmine... | ecosystem: Environmental > Terrestrial > Soil > Unclassified ...
CACCTCGAATCGCGCCATGTCTGTTCCGGAGGAAAGCCAGCCCCCGCCTGGGACTTTGTAGCTTGAATCGAGAAATTCCGCATTCACCACAGCGCCGGATTTGTCCTTTGAGTAGAAGCGCGTGCGCAGCGGGATGATGGCGAAGCGATTGTTCAGACGCGTTTGCAGCATGCCTGCTGGAACCAGAACATGCTCGCGCCCACGTAGTTCTCGTATCTCTCGCCGGGCGCCCCTTCAATTGCGCATCCCACCAGCGTGTAGCGTTGCGTGGAATAGTTAAAGTGTGTTCCAGGCTGCGCCACCAGCGGATCTTCCGCGAAAAACTTCAGGCCGGCTTCGATTCCATTTTCCATGGCCGGAGCCCGCTGACCACACGAATTCTCCTTCCTGTACAATAGCCGCAGAGATGCCCGCCGCCTTGCTGGTCGCCATGAAGTTGGAAATAGTGCTTTCAATCTTGGCTTGCTTTTCGGCTGAAACCTTCCCGCTCTGAGCGCCTGCGCAACAACTCGCGGCTAGCAGCTATGCGAAAATCCCCACAAGCGTTGTCGCGATTTTCTGACGTTTCTGTTGGCGAAGCCCACCATTATCGCAATACGCCTCTTGATTCATGTCTCACTCCGCCACCGTCGCTGCGTCTGGCCGACATCATCGTTGCTGGCCGGCCACCGACATCGTAGTCTTCCGTCAACTTGGCCACATTACCAACATCCTGGTTCAAGTTCCGGCACAGGGCCGTTATCCTGAGCGATTCCCCTGAGTTCGCCCGATGATCTCCCGCCGGCCGACAGGAGCCGGTATTGTGGCTCCAATTTGAATGAGGAACCAGTGCCGAATGCGTGCGAGTGCAAGCTCGCCGTCAGGCAATAGACCGCGAACGATAAAGTGATTGTCGCCACCTACCAGGATGCCCACCATCGCGATCTTATGCCGAAAGCCGGGAATCGGGAACCGGATAACCGATAGCGAAATGGTACACCACCTGTCCCTGCTTGGAGGTGATGTTGAGATAGCGGTGCACCTCTTCATCGTAAAACGCGCCAATGCCGGTTGCCGCCAGCCCGAATGCTTCTGCCGCGAGATAGAGCCGGTGACCGGTAGCGCCTGCTTCAAAGTGCACATAACGGTAACCACGATCGCCATGCGCGCGAACGGCACGCTCGAGATCGCCAAACATCGAGAAGGCGACGCACGCGTTACCGGCTAGATCCTGCCCAAGGCTCAGACCGGCGGCAGGGACGCGCTGGTCGCCACTCCTGATCTGCTCCAACTCAGATCGATCAGGCCACAGCCGGTATACACCAGGTTGCAGCCCATCGATACGATGGGCGTACAGATAGAGCTGGATCCAGCGTGCATGGGCGAAATCAGAAGCGAATGGCCGGCTTGCTACGGAGAGGATAGCCGAGAGTTGCGCCAATGACATCGAGTGCATTCCGCCCTGGAAGTTGAGCGCCGAACGCCGCCTTCGGGCTACTTCGCCGAACGCCCTTCGAGATGAAGCGGCAAATGGCAGCTTAATTTCTCCCGAGCCAGTGGGAGAAGGCTCGGCGGCGGAAATACTGCACTGCGCGTGCCGGTTGAGTTTCGTCGCGGTGTGAATCTCTTCGATGCATGGGTAAGGGATTCTCTCTGTCGAAGTCTGGTTCGCGTGGCCCCCGTACCAAACGGGCTGACAGGCTTGTCGTTCGCCGACTGGAATGGACCTGCCGCGCAGCTCGACAATGAGCATCGGCCACTCGTCCGGTTCGAGGCCGCAGGACTGAGAGACTTCATCGTCGCGAAAATGGCCGAACGCAAAGGTATCGCATCCGATGGCTTGCGCGGCTAATGCGAGCGCCTGCCAGGCATGTCCAATATCGTGTAGGCAGTAACGATATGCCCGGTCGCGGTACTTCCACGCCTCGCGCCACGCAATGCTGGTGAGCACAAACACGACCGGCGCAGAGCTGTCGCTGTCGGCCGAATTAAAGTTGAGATTACCCAGCGCACGCTGCTCAGCCATGTGCGAGGAGGGTCGGTAATGATACAGCCCGTCGGGCCACGCGCTCAGGCCCCGTGTGAGGAAGTGAAACTCAGTGGGATGCAGATTACCGGAGGATGGATTCACCCGCAAAGCGTACCGATCTCCGGTGGACGGAACGCGCTTGGACGCGCTGATCGCAGCCGAATAAAACAGCAGTTGGGAAAGAAAGGCCGCACCATCACTGGCCGAAGTGGCGCCCGAAACACCATTAAGCACTGTAAGAGCGGGCACTTCAGGGGCGGGCGGTTCGGCTGGGAGGTCTAGCACCGGCACGCCCTCATAATGGCGGAATGGGTCGGGCATGTTGGCCCAGTCGAGGAGATGCGGCACTGGTTTCAGCCATTCAAGGCTGTGCTTGGTAGATTCGTGATATTCGCTCCAGGTCATTGCTATGTACGGGTATCGCTGAGATGCAGTTAGACGCCCGTCTCTATGATCACGCAACCGTAATTGTGATTAAAGCCCGTTGAACCCGGCAGACGTTCGACATCTGCAGATGCGTGGACGAGCTAATCGCGATTTCGGCAAGAATTTACGGGACATATGTTCTGGCGGTCCCAATGGGATAGCCTAATGACAATCTGAACAAATTGATGCGATGTAGCGTAGTTTAAGACGCGAAATCCTCGGCGTGCACTGCTTTGGCATTGAGTCTTTACAGCTTTGAGGAAGTATCCAGCTACTGGGTTAACGTTGCGAGGTCGGGCAATCCGAACTGCGCGGGCTTTGCTCGGTGGCCGATGTTCACCGACGGCGATAGCAAGGTCCTATGCCTCGGCGATGGTTGTTGGTAGGGTGGCGAATATAAACACGCTGAGTGTCCTCGACACCGTTTACGCGAGCGTGCGTGGCAAAACCGTTTGCGGCACCGTAGTGGCCGCTACAAGCGGGATCGTTGAATTAAATCCGACGTTGGCGCGTCTGCTTTGGAGCATTCGGTTCCTGATCTCCGATCATCACCATGACAGCTAAGTGGCCAGTCCTTTGCGGGAAGAATCCATCATCGGAGCCGACATCTCTGCCTCGCAACGCGCGATCACTCGCGGGTATTCATCAAGGTTAGAGTGATCCCGATTTAGGGGTCGTCCGCTTGGGCGCTTGGCGGACAGGGCGTACCTTTTTATTTTGGTGTCGCAACCTGCCGATTCCACATTGCGGTTGATTGCAGCGGATCGCTACTGTAAATCGTCAGGCCGAAATCGTTCTCAGTTGAGAGGGGATTGGCGACAGTTGTCGGCGTGCCGACCCCAGGTCGCCTGGTATCCCATCGCGGCTTCAACATCGGCCACGGCTTCACGCTCGTGATCCCGACCGGGGCGTACGTTAGCTGGGAAGGTACTCGTCTGGATGGGACTGGTATTCAGCCGGACATTCCGGCTGACTGGTCCCGGGATGCGGTCGTGCACGGTATAGACTTACAGGCTAAAGCTGCGCTGACTTCTTTGAAGAGCAGCGCTTCAGCTGCGGGCAGCCGCTAGCGCATCACACCTGTGCAAATCCTACAGGACTGGCTGTTTTCCGCGGAAATCCACATTTCCACAGACAGCGGCGGGCCTACTACTGGATATGTACCTGAATACTACAGGAATAAAGAATAAGGAACCGCACCTAAAGTCCCGTGTGCTGAGCACCCAAAGTCCCGGACAGACGCTCGAAAACTGCACCTAAAGTCCCGTTGAATTATTCCGAGTCGGCATAACTTCCACAGTCGGTTTGTGCTCCGATCGCCGGAGGGGGCACCTAAAGTCCCGTGCTCGAAAACTTGCGAGGCGAGTTCCTCCCCGGAAATCGCGTTTGAGATCTCCTCTGTATCGGCAGAGCGCATATGTGCTCAGTTCCGCGAGGCGAAATCAAAGTGCAAACCAGTTCTTACGAGCAACGACCCATGCACGCAGCAGTAGCTCCCGCGCCATCTGGCAGTGGCGTAGGCGGTGTGCTCTCAGACGTGCTCACTATTCCCGAAGTAGCTGAAATTTTACGCTGTTCCCGCAACCACGTTTCGAACGCGATGAACGGAACGGTTCCAGGGCTTCCGGCGCTGCCGCATTTCGTTATGGGCCGCCGGAAGCTCGTCCGGCGGGAGTGGCTTTCCGAGTGGCTGCAATCGCATCGAAGCAAATGCTAAGATCGCACACGTCAGGAGTGGTCGCCACAGACGCAGGAAAGAGGCATTTGATGCGTCGAAAGCGATTCCAGCGAGGTAGCCTTACGACCCGCAAACGGAATGGAAAGAAGTATTGGCTCGCCCAGTGGCGAGAGGAAGGAGGGCATCGAACAAAAGAGCTCGGCCTGTGCTCGAAAATCACAAGGCTTGCAGCCGAGTCTTTGCTGCAAGAAATCTTGAAGCCGATCAATCAGGGAGCCGAAGCGCAAGGACAAGCTGAACACAACCTTCGGGCAATTTGTGGAGAACGTCTACATCCCGGTATGCTAACGCAAGTGGAAGGATTCAACGGCAGATACCGAGGTTCCCCAGATCAGATACCACTTGATCGGGGCGTTCAGCGGCGAATTGCTGCGAAACGTCACGCGGGAGATGCTTCGGGATTTCCTCGACGAAAAAGCGAAGAGCGTCGGTCGCAGCGTCGTGGATCATCTCCGGTTTCGGTTAAGGGCTATTTTCCAGCTCGCCCTTGCCGAAGGCCGTCCCGGCGAGATTCTTGCGCTTCGAGTTCGGGATGTGGACCTGGTTGAGGAGTGCGTCTATGTTCGTCAGCGAGTGTACAGGGGCAGATTGGGGGATCCGAAGAGTGATCGCTCGAAGCGCCAGCTCGCGCTCACGAAAGGGACCATGATGATTCTTCAGATGTGGATGGAACAAGCGTGCAGCCGTAATCCTGACGCTTGGGTCTTTTCATCGGAGAATGGCAAGCCGCTCCGTCGTGACAACGTATGGACCCGCAACATACGGCCCAAGCTGGAGCCGATTGGCCTCGGTTGGGCAACTTTCCAAGTGATGCGCCGGTCGCATGCAACCTGGTCGAAGAAGGTGGCTGTCGATGCACACACCCGGTCGGCACAGATGGGTAACACGGTCGATGTGAACGAAAATGAATATGCGGTCGCGACTTTCGACAAGAAGCTCGCAGCCGTTCGTTTGATGGAAACAGCCATCCTTCAGTGATGGCGCGGGGAGTACTCCATGAGGCTCTTCGAACTGAAACTGGCGAAGGAATCTAGGATTTGCTAGGAGAGCGCTGGCACGCTCTCCTAGCGGGCTCCGCGAGGTGAATCGGGAGCAAAAGCGTTAACGAACTAAGCGAACTAAACCTGAGATGATCAGTCATTCCCAAGTCATTTAAAACATGGAGCGGGAGACGGGGATCGAACCCGCGACGTCCAGCTTGGGAATCGTACGGTCAATTGGAAACAAAGAACATTGCGTTTCCGGCATCTCGTTCTGGCGATAGAGAATAGGGCTGTTTTCGCCCCTGTGCCTCCGGGCCGTGCTAATCGGAGCACAAACGGAGCACGCGCGCTGCGGCTCCCTACCCGTTTTTGAAAAGGAACAAGGGGGCGCTGCCCCCTTGTATATCCCCCGGGATTTTTCGCTTTCATGCCAGGGCTGGGTGCGTTAGGATGCAATCGGGCCAGCCGGAGGATAGGGCAATGCAGGGATGCAACCCGAGCGCCGCGCTGGAGGCCGGGGCTGGTAAGGGCGTGGAAACATGCCCTTCCGCCTTCCTTCAACTCTGATGCACTCGCGTTCCTCATCACAGCCGGTCATGTTTCACGCGCGGGCGGGGTCCGAAGTAACTTTTCGTCCTCCGCCTGGAAGAAAGCATCCAGCGCCCGGTCCATAAACTCCTGGGGGCTGGCGTAGTCGCCGCGCCGCACCGATTCCCAAATGCGCCGCGTGAGGTCGGGGCTCAGCGTGTCGCGGCGTCCATCGGAAAAGGCCAGCACGATGGGCTCCAGCTCGAAGGTCATGCGTCCTCCCATGGATTGAGAATGCTAACGCCAAGATCGGAGAAGTCCTTCACGTTGCGTGTCACCAGGGTAAGGCCGTGTTCCAGAGCGGTCGCGGCAATCTGGCCGTCTGCGGTATTGAGCGGCAGACCGAGGCGCTGACGTGTGGCCTCCAGTTTGCCCCATCGCTGCGCGACTGCTTCCGTCACCGGCAAGATGCGCCCGGCAAGCCATTTGTGCACGTCTTCGTCAAGCCAGCGCTCCAACTGAATGCGTCGTTTGCTGCCCGGCTCCAGCAATTCACACCCTTTGCGCATCTCGCCCAAGGAAACGACACTCAGGAAGGTCTGCGCTTCCGCGACCGTCCCCAGCCATCGCAGCACGCTCGGTGCGGGGATAGGTTTAGTGATTTCCGATGGAATGTTGGTATCGAGAAGAAATCCGCTCACAGATCCACGGGTCGGCCGGTAGAGGGATTTCGGGTGAATTCCACATCGAGGCCGCGTAGCGGTTTGAAGAAATCAAGCAAAGTGCGTTTGCTGTCGGGCGTGCTGGGCTGAGGCCCCTCCCCTTGCTGGCGGCGCTCCGAGGCAACTTCGTTCTGCTCACGCTGCTTTAAATAGCGGCGCACCGCATCGCTCACCAGCTCGTCGGCGGGGCGGTGTTCTTCGCTTGCCGCTTTGCGGGCCTCGGCGAGCAAGTCCGGCGGCATATGGACAACATCGTTGTCATTGGGCGTGGGTTTCATCGCGTCCGGCCTCTTCCGGTTATATTGTCGCAGTTCTGGGCCTTACGATAGGCGCGGCGGTCGTCGGAGTCAATATCCGTGCGGCGATTCACCCGAATGAGCGGGTTAGCTGTCGAATGGTGGCGTGCGGCAAACGGGGGATGCACAAGGGGGTTTTCAGCGGAGCGCTTTGAAAACCCTCTTGTGGGGGGAGCTGGCCGCTTTCGCCAGCGTGGGGGGAACCGTCCCGCCCCAGCGTCCTCCCGGAGGGGGGAATGAGAAAGGGGGCGAATCAGATGTTTCGATCCGCCGCAGGCGCACCTTTTTGATTTCGGGTCGGGTGTATCGAGCGCATATCAGCCCCGGCACCAGGCGTTAAATCCAGGCGACCGCAGGCCCTCGATGGGCCGAGGTCGCCAAAGCCTACAGGCATACCGTTTCGTACAGATATCCAGACGATAGCGAATGTATAGCAGGATGAATGGTTAGAAGAAGAGTAAGTTTAAGGATATAAGAGTAAGCGCGTGCAAGCCATTGAAGATGCCTTGCTTTGAACCTCGACCCGCGACTTATAACTACCGAATCGGCATGTCCCGCGACCTATAACTACCGCTTTTTGCGTGACCCGCGACCTATAGCTACCGCATCAGAGACGACTCCCTTGTGGATAACCGACGACCTGCGACCTATAGCTACTGGTTTTTTTCCAACCTGCGACTCATAGCTACCGATTTTTCTGTTGCATAAATGCCACGCGCGACCCATAGCTACCGCGACCCGCGACCTAAAACTACCGAAATTCCATCCCACCCGCGACCTAAAACTACCGGCTTGACGGTGCGTTCCCTTGTGCGGCCGATTGCCGTTTGTTGGCCGCCTTCGTCGCGCGGATGAAATCGACTGACGGTTGGATGGTAAACACTACGTCCACCAGTTTCTTGCGCGGGCCGGTCACATCCTTGCGGTCGTAGCCGAGAATAACCTGGCGCTCCTTGATTTCGGTGAATGCTTCTTGCAGCGCCACCACCGCGTCACGGTCGCGCCCGTAAAAATCGAGCAAGCCGCTGTCGCGCTTGACGGTGCTGTAGCGCATTTCAAAGGGTGCGTGGTGATTGGCGAAGGTGTACTTGATAACGAGCTGCTGGTGCAGCCAGCGGGCAAGCTGGGTGCTGTGGCTCACCATCAGGTGGTAATTGAACTGGCGGTACGTCACCTTGTCAATGCTGCCGGTGACCAGCGGATGAAACTGAACGGCCCATTTCGCTTTCGGGTCTTCGCGCAGCTTAGCGCGCGACACGACGACAAGCGAAGGGAGGTAGGGAGAAACCATTTTCGCCTCGCCTTCCGCATGTGGAGCAATATCGATGATGGCGTGAGAGAGAATGTCAAGGGCCTGCACGAGCTGCTGGTAAGAGCGCGTATGGCCGCGTTTCTGCATTTCCTCACGCAAGGCGTAGAGCGTGAAGACGACGCCGCTGCGGTAATTAGGCTTGTCGAAATATCCGGCCTGCTGCTCAATCGCCAGTTTGCGCAGCGCGTGTTCGACCAGTTCCTCTGTGTCGCTCGGATAGAAATAGCGCTTCTTCCCGTCTAAATCGGCGACCAAGGCTGGATGAATAGTGCGCGTATAGGTGCGGCCTCGGTGCTGGAATGTCGCCTCGTGCTCCTCCAGAAACCGGCCGTTAATGCGGCTCTTCGTCATGGCTTGTCGGCTGACGGAGTACCGGGGCACGCTGTCCCACAGGTCAATGGCGTTGGAGAGGTGATCTTCCTCTTCGTCGGTGTTGCAGAGGAATGTCTGAAATAGGCTGAGCTGGCGGTTGTCGAAGTGGGACTTGTCAGGCGGCGGGAGCTTCGGGGTCTTCTTGGCTTGGCGCGAAACCGAAGCCTCGGCCTTGACCTTGTTCGCGGCGTCCGGCGCGCGAGTGGTTCCGTTTTCTGGCCTCTTCATTCGCTGCGCCCGGCTTTTCCCATAGAGGTTATTCCATCAGCTCCAGTTTTTCCGCCGCGCTGGACACTATGAATGCGCTGCGCGTGAGGCCAAGCCGCTTTGCGCCCTTGTCGATGCGCTCCAGCAAGTTCGGGTCGATGCGAATCATAATCGGAACCCTGTTGCCGTCACGCGGTTTTTCGGCGGCTGGCCCCTGTCCTGCACCGGCAATGAAGCTTTCTGCGGCGGTTTCCACATTTGCAGGTCGATTGCGCCTCGGATTCTTAGCGATTGCCATACGATAGCTCTCTGATAGCGGTTGTATTTACAAGGATGAAGTCCATGAGTCGCGTCAGTTCTTCAGACGCTTTCGGGTCGTCGTATTCGAGAACCGACAAACCGGCTGCCGCTGCGTTCGGAAATGCCTTGCGGCGCACGATGAGCACCGGGGCAAGTTCCAGCCCTTCGATTTCGCGAATATAATCGAGAGCCTTTTGATTGTCCTTGCCCAACGGGTCGGCTTCATTCACAACGGCGATGGCGCGTAGCTGGTCGTTCACCTCGCGCGCCTCGATCAGCAGATCCGCAGTTTGGTCTATGCTCCATAGATCGAAGCTGCGAGGCTGCACGGGAATAACAACGACGTTGGTGACGGTGAGCGCAGCGCGGAAACTGCCGGTATCACGCCCGCCCACGTCGATGATGATGTCATCGTATTTGGGGGCGAACTTCTGGCGCACCTGGCTCCGTATGCTTGCGCCCTGCAATGCGACGCAAGTGTAACCGGCCCCGTTATCGCCTTTCTGCTCAGTTCGCAGGTCGTAGAAAGCCAGCGCAGTCTTCTGCTCGTCCCCGTCAATGAGCAAAACGTCCCGCTTGGCGCGCGCCCTGCCGATGGCGAAGTTGACGGCGAGAGTGCTCTTTCCAACGCCTCCCTTGACGTTTCCGAAGGTATAAATCATGCGCTGCGCTCCGTTGTCGTTGCGGTATTCATACGCTTGATAAACGAATGCGAAGCGATATACAAGCAGAATACGCACGCGGTTGCTGTTGGGGCTGCCGCCGAGCGGCAGCCCCATAGACCTTCAATTCCGGCTCTCAAGCCTCTGGCTGGCAATGGCGTGATATTTAGGGTCAAGCTCGATGCCGAGATAATCACGGCCCAAGGCCCTGGCTGCTATCAGCGTGGAACCGGAACCCGCAAAGGGATCAAGCACCGTGCCTTGCGTGGGCGAGAAGGTTTGGACCAATGGCAGAAGTACCGAGAGGGGCTTCTGGGTCGGATGCAGCTTGTTGCCGCTGTACGCCCAGTCGATAACATCCCCTATGGGATAGGTGGGCTGCTTCGGGTTGCCCTTAGCCAACAAATGCGCGCATTCAAGCTGATAACGAACAAACTTACTGGCTGACGTGTACCGCTTCGGGAAGACGAAATGTCCGACAATACGGAAACCGGCGTCACGATACGCCCTCATGAATCGGTCGGCCTGCGGCCAACCGTAGAAGCTCACGGCGAAGCTGTCCGGGGCTAATACCCTGAACATCTCCGCAAAGGCGGGTTTCAACCAGGCTGCGTTATCGTCGTTGGGAACCGTGCGGCCGTCTCGGGCCTTGTAGCGAGTAATATACGGCGGGTCAGTGAGGATGAAATTGACGCTCTCTGCTGCAAGTTGCGGCAGAACCTTAAGGCAGTCGTCATTAAGGATGGTGTTGAGATGCGTCATGGTGTTGTCCTTTCCAAAAGTGGTTAACGGTTTTCTGAGCGTTCGGTTCAAGCGCTTGCTGAAGCGGCGCGCTCATAAAACCGATGGAAGCGGTTTGAAAGGCGGGTGTTGGCGTCAAGCGGCCTGATCTTGCTTGCAAGATTTTTTGGGGGAGCCGATTTTCCGCCTACCAGCGAAAATTGGGGGGACCGAAAACCCTTGTGGCGGGCCGCTTGACGGCAGAAGGGTGCAGCCCCTGGGCGTTGCGGGTTTTCCCGCTGGAAGGGGTAGCGGAAAGCCCAAGGCTTGCAGCGAGGGGAAGGCTTTCCCCGCTCAAATGGGGACCAGGAGAGCCCTAAAGATGGATGCGCAATCCGGATCGCCGATGAATAGCGGTGAACAACGGTGCGTGACCGCATGGACGGCGGAAGCCGCCTGCTAAACGGACGCGGAGAGAAGCGGAGCGGCCGTGCGGGAGGCAAACATCCGGTGCAGGAATCGCCGGACGCGGTGGAGGAAAGGGTGTGGCGGATCGGAACGCAAGGGCCTGGGGTAGGGGA
>Ga0209581_1004703_pt1 | contig 10855 bp, 4 predicted proteins | sample Coa_R2_FD_187160 | JGI IMG/M metagenome (GOLD analysis project Ga0209581, IMG submission 187160) | Surface soil microbial communities from Centralia Pennsylvania, which are recovering from an underground coalmine fire - Coalmine... | ecosystem: Environmental > Terrestrial > Soil > Unclassified ...
GCTGTATGGACAATTCCACACGCAATATTGGCAACCGATACAGGCATCAGCCGAATGAAGGACAATTCCGGTCAACGGATCTTTTGTATAAGCATTGACCGGACATCCGCGCAGGCAATCCGGATCGAGACAATGATTACAGCCCATTGAAAGATAGTGCCGGCGAGTGTCGGGATAGATGCCGCCTTCGATTTCTCCAATCCTCCGCCAATGCAGGTCCGCTGGATTACCGTTCTGCTCATTGCAAGCGACTTCGCAGGAGCGGCAGCCGATGCACTTTGTCATGTCGAAATGAAAACGATACTGTTCGCCAGGAAGGGGCAGCCGGTCCGGAATAAGACCTATCGCAGTAGATGTCTCACCGAATTCAGAGGTGACGCGCACCAGACCGTCATCGATATCAATATGTTCGTATAGAGGCAGCGACACCTAAACTATTTCTCCTTGCAGTGGCTCCACTTTGGCAAAACAAGCACCTGGCAAAGACGCTCGCGTATCTGCTCAGGAACACTGATCCCGGATTGCCGGTAATGACTGCGAAAGCTAAATCAGACGCCGTAAATCACGGCGGATTCAAAGCTCATCGCGGAGCATGGTTCAGGAAGTTGGCGCCAGACACTGCATGGTGTGAGGCCAATCAGACTCTTGCCGATGGTTCGATCATATCGTGCATTTGGAAATGCAGATATAGTGAATTACAGGCCAAGGAGTTTATTTATGGCCTCTATAAAAAAATGTATTACGAAGATCGCTGCAGATGATCAGGCGTAAACAATACAAGTCAGCGCCTTGAAAAGAAATCAACTGTAGAAGGATTAACGCTTCGTAGTTACCTGCATTGACGAGAGCGACGTGTTCCACTCCTCGTTCATAAGAAGAAATGCTCCCAAGCCGTGGAAATCGTCTGTATTTCGCTTGCGATTAAAGTAATAATTCAGGTCGCCAACGTTCGTTCCTTCGCAGATATCAGAGATATGTGTATTTCCATTCGCGTCAGTAGAAACTTTTGACAGAACACCCTTGTAGCCCTTTTCTGCGACTCGCTTATACTTTTTATTGATATAGCCGCGCTTCACAGAAACATCAAGAAGGTAGGTGTACATGGAAGAACTGGAAGTCTCCTGCCAGTTTCCGGCGACGTTGGGCTTATCAACAATCTGATACCAGAGACCTGTATGGCGGTCTTGAAAATGCTCAAGATCACCTGCAAGTCGATTCAGAATTTTGATTAATTGCTTGCGCTCTGGATGATCCTTAGGCAGAACATCAAGAATATCCACGATGGCCATACCGTACCAGCCGATTGCCCTGCACCAGAAATAAGCTGAGTGATGCGTGACGGGATCGGCCCAGGGCTGCTTGCCGCTTTCATCGTAAGCGTGATACAGCAAACCGCGCTTAGGGTCGCGGAGATGCTTGTAATAGACAAGCATCTGCTTCACAGCTTCATCTTCGGTATATGTTTCGTCTCCAAACATCTGTCCGTAGCGCACAAGATATGGCTGTGACATATAAATGCCGTCAAGCCAAAGTTGCCATTGGCGCGACGGCACAGTTGCATGCCAGAAACCACCATCGTTTGTACGTGGATAGGTGTCAAAAACATGACGAAATTTCTCGGCTGCAATCTTGTACTTTTCTTCGTGTGTTTCCTGATAGAGCACGAGAAGAAGATTTGCAGGAAGAACATAGTCCAGAGCATCAATTTTGCGATCAAGGTTTCCCTGATCGTCGATATGGCTATCCACCCATGCTCTGATGTAATCGAGATATCTTTTATCGTGCGTGCGTAAGTAGACTTCATACTGACCGAACAGGTAGAGCGACTTAGCGTATCCCCATCCGCCGAACTTTGTCGGATCAGGATTTGCGCGAAGCGTGCTGTCTACAATCGCTCGGGAGATATCGCCTGGCAAAGCTTGCTGGTCCTCTGCCCCGGATATTGCAGTCGAGAAAACGAGTAACGCAAATAAGAAAGCAGCTGTTTTTGACAGACGCGGATAAGTTATTCGGGAGTGATACATTATCGCCATTCGATATATCCATTTCCCTTTCAGTTCGATTTCAAGCCCTGACGGTAACAGCTTCTTTTTCTGCTCCATTTTGGAAAGCAAGTGCTTGCTGTGCTCTTGAAATATCGCCACCGTTCACGACTATTTCCTTGCTTCCAGCACCCTCCAGACGCAGAAATGTTGCAGCTGTACCTAATAAACGTGGAGCAGTTACTAACGCCTGCTCTGTATCAATGAATCGAAGCACGGATTCAGCCTTACTATTTCCCTGAACGCTCAATCCGTTGATCGAAATGTCTTTCACGTGATCGAGAATCAAGGCCGGCCGCAGGTCTGGCTGGCTGGTTTCCAGTCGAATATTCTGCAGCGTGATAGCACGCGTATTTCGGGCATAAAAACCATATGCCGGCATGGGACCCAGCATAAAATATTCACCCGCAATTTGTGGGAGATCGCGGCGTGCGGCCTCTTCTGCTGTGCCTCCACCACCGAATGTCAAATGGACATTGTCGAAAGAAATATTTTCAAGAACAGCATCACCCACGCAGTTCAAAGTGACACATGAATGACCCTCCCCGGGACGATATCCGCTTCGAAATGGAAAGTCTGGAAGCTGCGCCGGGCTTGTTGTAACGGTGCCATGAATGTTCGTAAAGGAAATGTTACGCACCACAGCTGGAGATTTATTTTCCTGCTCACCTGAACTTCGCATTTCCGGACCGATACTGATGTGAATTGGTCCGGTTACGTCATCTAAAACCAGATTTGAAAACGACATGTTTTCGAATCTGTCTCCTGGCCGGCCGTGGAATTTAATAGGACATCCATAAACCTGATACAGAACACAATTCGAGATGCTGATGTTTTGAGCCACTCCACCGCCGAAGCGAAAGACTGACCACCGCGTGCTGAAAGAGCAATTAGTAACGGTAACAAATTTGCAGCTTCCAAAAAGTGCGCACGCATCGTCCTGCGACTGTATAGTGCAATTGCTGATGGCTACGTATTCCGCGCTGATGAAGTGAAATCCATCATTGTTGCCATTGACGCGGTTATGGATGTATATGCCATCCATGTGTACACGCCTGGATTGAATCACCCGAATACTGTGATATGCGCTTTCCAGCATGTCGATGTTGCGAACTGTAAGGTTTTCGCAGCGATAGCAAAGCAGATGATAAGGCCGCTTGTTTCCACCAAGCCCGCTCGGTGGCGGGGTGCCTCGAACAGCAGAGTGAAATTGCAGTCCCTGGCCATCGATCACGCCGGGGCCTTCTATGGTTATATTTTTGGCATTCACCGCATAAATCAATGCCCAGTTGCCGTCTTCAAGAGTCGAATCCCCGTGGAGCGGTATGGTATCTACAGCGTGATATTGCTTTGCGTCTGTGCTGCCCAGAAGCTTGCCCGCTGCAGCTATACGAAGTGTAATGTTGCTTTTAATTTCGATAGTCCCGGTCAGATAGACACCCGCAGGCACCAGAACGATGCCACCATCGTCACTATGACAAGCATCAATAGCATCCTGAATTGATTTCGTATCATGCGTAATACCATCACCCTTCGCCCCATAGTCACGGATGTTATAGGTGCGCGCGCCGCGATCATTCGCAGTCGCCTTACCAACACGTTCAGCAGAAGCATCGCTCTGCATCCATAATTCGGTTCCTATGGAAGCGGCAACAACAGACATTGGAATTCGTCCCAACCACTGACGCCGAGTCAGTCGATGGTCATCGTCAGACTTACGCGGAAGATTGTCTTCCAACTTAAACACCCCAGCACTGATTTATGCAGTGAATCGGATTCAGCATAGGTTCGGCTTAAATCTTGAGTCAATCGATACCGCGCTGATTGTCTCTGATAGCGGGAATGCTTAGAGAACTGCACTGCTACTTAAAACGACGCATGTGTCCGGAGAGATTGCTCTGTTGTACCGATAAGCGGGACTCTGTGAGCTTTCTCTGCTTATTACGCGGACAAGCATTGCAACTCAGTAGGCGTGCGGAAACGCTGTTTTTGCAATAGTTTTGCTCGCGTTTCAAGATCGTCCAAATGCTTTTTCGATAGTGAATAAGAGATTTCATTACAAGAAATTGCTATTGACACTTTTTACCAGTGCCGCCTAACTTTAGCCTCCGGAAGACGATTAGAGGCTGGCCTCGATCCATCCGCATAAGGCCGCCAAAGCGAATCAAGGCAAACATTCAGGAGGCGCACAGGCGCTTAAAGTCATGAAGACCAATGTGAAAACGATTGTAAAAAGCAGAAGCGCATATATTCACCAATTCAGTAGAAGCGTAACTCTGATGTTTGCGCTTTTTCTTGCTTTCGGCCTTGCGCCATGCATCATCACTGCGCAGACATCGAGTGGAACCATCAGTGGACGGGTTGTAGATGCCACAGGCGGCGTTGTTCTAGATGCAGATGTGCGACTCATCAATGAGCTCACCGGCAATGTAGTCACTGCAAAAGTGCAATCTGATGGTGGATTTGTTTTTCCCGACGTACAGCCCGGCACCTATACAGTTGATATACGCGCAAATGGCTATAAGGAATTGCTAAAAAAGGGACTGGCATTAAGCTCTTCGGAACGCCTCTCCGCGGGCACACTCACACTTCAGGTTGGATCGGTCTCACAGTCCGTTACTGTATCTGCAGCTACAACGCCGGTCCAGACACAGAGCGCAGAAGTTTCAGGTCTCTTAGACACAAAGCAGTTGGACAACCTGCTTGCAGTTGGCCGTGACTTCATGAGTATGGTTCGCACCATTCCAGGAGTTGTTGGCGGTGGTGCGGGAAGTCTGGGAACTTCCGGAACGCCCACTATCAATGGCATCCGCAATGTCAATAATTCCGGCACAATTGATGGAGTAAGTGGAAGCCCACGAGGCGGCGACAAAATTGATACACCGCCCAATCTGGATGCGATCCAGGAAGTAAAGGTACTGACTTCTACTTATCAGGCTGAGTATGGAGCAGGAACCGCGGGACCAGTTATTAACCTTGTAACCAAAAGCGGGACCCAGAACTTTCACGGTACGGCTTACTACTACGTTCGCAACGAAGCGTTTAATGCGAACGACTGGTTCAATAACTACAACGATGTACCTCGTCCTCAATATCGCTATAACACTGTGGGTGGAAACATCGGTGGACCTATTTACTGGCCAGGCCATTTCAATACGGCACGAAATAAGCTCTTCTTCTTTTACTCCCAGGAATACTGGCCGGATAAAAGTCCGGAGGGCTTGAAGAAATATATGGTTCCCACTGCTTTGGAGAGGGCAGGAGATTTCTCCCAGACTCCGTCACAGGGCAAAGTAAATCCCGATCCCAACAAGGACTATATCAATATCAAAAAACCAGGCGCCGATCCGAGTACCTGCCCTGCTACCGGCACGGGTGGAAATCACAGCGGCTGCTATCCGGGTAATAAGCTTCCAGCCGGCGCGATCAATGCTCAAATGCAGGCGCTTTTGAATGTCTTGCCTATGCCGAACTTTGATAACCGCGTGATCAGCGGCGGGAATTATAACTACCTGACGAACTATACCGGCAACAATCCAGTTAACCAGGAAATCTTTCGTATCGATTACAACGCTACGGACAAGATGCACATGTTCTTCCGTGGAGAATTCATGACGGTAAATGACGATGCCTACTCTTCACCAGCGAACAAATTACCGTGGTTGTTGCGCGTCAATTACCAAACCACCCATCCCAATCTTGCGTACGATATGACCTATGCTTTCAGTCCCACATTGCTGAATGAAATTACTGTAGGGACCTCAGGATTTGGCGAAACACAGCTCTACAACAAAGAAGACCTGGTAAAGGCTACAAAAAGCTCTTCTGGCTATAACGTAGGGCAGCTTTATCCGCAGAATAATCCGATGAATCTTTATCCAGCGGTCAGCTTTGGCGGTGTTTCAAATGCTGCTGCTTTTGGCTGGGATTCTCGCTTTCCCATGTATGACAGGACAAGGCAATACAGCCTTACCGACAGCCTGACTAAGGTCCTCGGGCCACACAACCTGAAATTTGGAATCAATCTGGCAACAGACCATTACCTTCAGGCGCACTCCTCATCCGGTACTCCTGAAGGCTCTTTTGATTATGGGAAGAACGTTAACAATCCTAATGACAGCAACTATGCTTACGCCAACGCTTTGCAAGGTTTATTTAACAGCTACAGCGAACCGACAGCGCGGTCAGACTACAATCCGCGTATCTATATCATCGAGTGGTACGGGCAGGATCAATGGCGTGTAACTCCAAGGCTTACGCTTGACTATGGAATGCGTTTTGCCTGGGTTAAGCCGCCCACGCTGCAAACAGGCGGGAATTTTGTTCCGAGTTTGTTTGATCCGGCACAGGCGCCGATACTCTACCAACCTAAAAAAGCAAATGGCAAAACGGTGGCTGTAGATCCGACCACAGGACAGACCTATCCCGGCGCATATGTGGGCCTTTTTGTGCCAAATACTGGAAACCTGGCGAACGGAGCTATTACTACAAAAAGCAAAGGCTATCCGGAAGGCCTTGTTTACGGCACCGGCGTCCAGCTGGGACCCCGCTTCGGCTTCGCCTATGACCCAAAGGGTAACGGAAAAACCGCAATCCGCGGCGGGTTCGGCGTATTTATCAATCCCGCTACACAGATTGGACAGGAAGGTGACATGACCCATAACCCACCTGCCGAATTTGTGCCGCAGCAATACTATGGTGATATCAATGGCTTCCTGAACGCTGGAACCGTGTTGGGGCCGCCTAATTTCGGCGCTTCTTTTGTGCTTCATCCGCAAGAGATGAAGGTATACAGCACAAGTCTCGGAGTTCAGCAGGACATCGGCTTTGGCACTGTGTTCAGCCTGGGCTACGTGGGCAATGTTGCCCGTCACCTTACCGGACAACAGAACATCAATGAAGTTCCTTATGGCGCTCACTTTTTGCCACAGAACCAAAGCCCGGCAGGCGGTGTGTTGCCTGATAACTTCTTTCGTCCCTATCCGGGATATGGAACCATTACTTATAGAACGACTGGGCTCACTTCCAACTACCATTCTCTGCAGGCTCAGATAACGCGACGTTTTAAAAACGGCCTGGAGTTTGGCCTGGCCTATACCTGGTCAAGGGCCATGGACTTTACCGATAGTTACGATGGCAGCGTAGCTACTTATCAGAACCTTCGTGTATGGAACTATGGGCCTGCGGGCTGGGACCGTCGCAATAACCTTGTGGTGAACTATCTATGGAGCTTGCCGAAAGGAAGCAGTCTCTGGAGTAACTTCGCTACACGGGCAATCCTCGATAACTGGCAGATTTCGGGAATCGCCTCCTATATCAGCGGTGGGCCTGCAGGGGCGTCCAACGGCTCCAGCCAGGGAATAACATTTTCCACACAGGACAACGTCGATACCACTGGCGGCGGCGATGGGGCGCGTGTTTACCTGACGGGCGATCCGATGCGTAGCGCAAAGCATACTTTCAATCAATGGTTCGACACCAGCGTCGTGCATCGTCCGTCCCAATCTACATATGACAAGGCAACCGGCGTCTTGACACTCTCAAACGGCGTCTCTCCATTCCATCCGGTTTATAACCCAGGCTTTACTAACTTTGATACCGCCTTGTTCAAGAACATTCCAGTCAAAGAACGGCTGGCGCTTCAGCTAAGGCTCGAAACTTATAACACCTTTAACCATCCTGAGTTCGATGGTGTGAACAGCGCTGCGAAATTTGCTGCTGACGGCACTGAAACGGACCCGACTTTCGGGCAGATCAATGACAGCAATGGACCACGCGTAATGCAATTAGCGGTTCGCATCAATTTTTAATGTGTGTTTACTCCCTGCCGCAGAGACTGTGATCGACAGCCTCTGCGGCTATTTTTTCTATGGTCTTCAATCAAATACATCTACTTATCGAGGAAAATGACAAAAGGTTTTTCATCTCATCTTGCCTTGTTACTTATTTTGTCCGCCGTGCTTGGAAACATGGCTTTCGCGAAAAGCAATAAAGGAGCACAGGATTGGGCCACGGTGCAGAGCATCATAGGCAAAATTCACGGCATCAGTACAACTCCGCCTGCAAATATCATTACTCCCAAATTCACATCTGGCGCCCTCATGGGGCAATGGGGATATCGGTGTCGTTGCTGGGATACGAGCACCTCACGACAGCGCTTCTTCTTCGGTAAATCTGATTTCTGGGGGACCCATTGGAATGCGCGTCATAATGCCCCTGAGGTTTCGATCCTTTCTTTAGGGTCGCTGACCATCTCCACACCCATTGAAACTACGAATGCGGCGCCAGTTTACAGGGTGGATCAGGATATTTTGCATGCCGAAGTGAAAACTACTCTGAAATTCGGCGATGCAGCTATACAACTGCGTTCATGGACAGCAGACAATGACAATATCTTTGTAACTGAAGTGACGTCCGAAGCTCTAAAGAGACAAATTCCAATTCAAGTGACGCTCACTATGCCTGAACCAGATCCGCAGGCGCATACGGTCTTTCCCGGCACAGCAGGAAGTCACCACGACATACTTTGGGCAAGCCGTGAAAACAATCTCATGGGGACAGCCGATTACAAGGCACGAGCGGCTGTTGCAGTTCATGTGCTTCAGGCAAACCTTACAGCAGGCGCTTCAACCGCAAACAGCGCCACTGGTCAATTTGAACTCGCGCCCGGCAAGCCGGTGTGGATCGTAGCAATTTTTCAGAGTGATGCGCGCATCGGGGTCAATGGGCCCAGCGCAGAGCAGCTCGTGCAGGCGGCCATTCAGCGCGTCTCGCAGATTTCAACCTCACAGGTAAACAAAATGCAGGCGGAACACCGGGAGTGGTGGAAACGCTTCTGGCTGCGATCATTTATTCAGGTACACGATCAAGTTCTGGAAAATTACTATTACGGAGCGCTCTATGTTCTGGGCTCTTCCAGTCGTCCGGGCAAACTACCTCCATCCTTGTGGGGGAATTTCATTACTACCGACAATGCCGGCTGGGGTGGGCGCTATTTCATGAACTATAACGAAGAGGCTCCTTATTATGGCATCTTCTCCAGCAATCATGCTGAACTCGCTCAACCCTATAACAATATGGTGCTGGCGCAAATCCCCTGGCAGAAGAACCGCACGGCGGAAGCCGGATACAAAGGCGTCTCATATCAGCGGACCTTCTCTCCATTTACGGTCGTTGCCAAACCGCCAGAGCCACTCCCGGTGGCTCCCGTAAAGGACTACAAGAAGTTACCCTCCGATCAAAAATCAAATGCAACCTTCAGTTTTCTTCCGACGATTCAGTATTACGAATACACGCGGGACAATGATTTTCTCCGAACACAACTGTATCCGGCAATGAAAGAACTGGACGCATTCTGGCGCGATTTTGCAGTCCGCGATGCCTCCGGCACACACTGGATCTTCGAGCACAGCTCGGCCCATGAGGGCGGCGATGATGTAAACCCAAATCTGGATATAGGTTTCGCTCGACGAGTAGAACGCGAGTTGATTGAGACGAGCAAAACCCTGGGGGTAGACGCAGAGATGCGTCTTGTATGGCAAAACTTTCTGAACCAGTTAAGCCCATATCCAACCGGTCATGTGAACGGAAAGACCGTGTTTTATATTGCAGAATCCGTCAAAAATCCTATTAAGAACGAGGGCCTTTTTGAGCCGGGAGATCAGCCAATCAATCTGGAAGGCACCGTCTTTCCGGGAGAAAATCTGTCAATTGGCGGGGATTCCCAGCAGTTGCAGATCGCGCGTAACTCGATGGAGGAGATGAATTCATGGGGAGTAACCCGCGGCGGCAATACGAATAACGGTTTCTGCAAAATATTCCCCATCGCAGCCCGCATAGGATGGCCTGCAGACGATCTTGTGGAGAAGTTCAAAGCGGCCATTCTGCATCAATGGAGGGCAAGTAATCTGACTGTATTTCAGGGTGGAGGCGGAATCGAGACGGCAGGATCCATTGAAGCGCTGGATTCCATGCTTTTGCAACACGAAGACGGCATCCTTCGCGTTTTCCCGGACTGGCCTTCCTCAATGGATGCATCCTTTACCAGGTTGCGGGCGAAAGGCGCTTTCCTTGTATCCAGCGTACAGACTCACGGCATCGTTTCCTGGATCGATATCACGGGTGAAAAGGGAGGAATGCTGGTCATTCAGTCTCCATGGGGAATACACCCAGTCAGGCAAAATGAACATACCGTGCTGAAACCAGATTCGGATGGCCGACTCAGAATACAAACTGTGGCAGGTGCGCATTATCACCTGGCACCTCAGCAGCAATAGATTAGGCATTCGTATACTTAAACATTTCTCACACCCTCTCGAAAGGCCTCTGTAGCAGGAAAGTGACAGGGCAAATGTAATAAAAGACCATCGCATATCTTATCCCTTTCCATATTCCACGAATTGATTTACTTTATATTTCGTATTGTTTCTTTTTATATTTTGATTTAGGAATGGGATCAGTGAATCCACTGTCGCGGCTTCTTACCTTGCCAGACTCAGAAAAAGAGCACCGTGGTCTGCTGTATACGCCGGCAGAAATTGCTCAGCAGCCGGCAAGCTGGCTGACCACGCATCGCCTTTTTGAGGAATCTAGAAGAGGGCTGACTGATTTCCTAGGACAGCCGCATACAGACGGATGGACCGTCTACCTGATCGGCGCGGGGACTTCTGATTATGTCGGACATTCTATTGCGCATCTGCTGCGCAGGCGCTGGAAATGCGAAGTTTTCGTGGTAGCCAGCACTGACCTGCTGACAAATCGAGATGATTTGGTCATTCCGGGACGTAATTATCTCTGGATTTCGTTTTCCCGCT
>Ga0209581_1004706_pt1 | contig 10854 bp, 11 predicted proteins | sample Coa_R2_FD_187160 | JGI IMG/M metagenome (GOLD analysis project Ga0209581, IMG submission 187160) | Surface soil microbial communities from Centralia Pennsylvania, which are recovering from an underground coalmine fire - Coalmine... | ecosystem: Environmental > Terrestrial > Soil > Unclassified ...
CTGCAATGTTGTTAAACAGCGCGGATGCGTTTGTTCCGATCAGTGTGATTGCTGCGATACAGACGAGTGCGATCAAGGCAACAATCAATCCATATTCAATCATCGTCGCGCCTTCCTGTCTTTTAATAAGAGTGATCTGTTTCATTTTCTTATCCTCCGTTCATGTGAATGAACATTTCAGTAAGTAGATACTAGATCCCTGTTATTTATCATGCTGCCTTCATTAGTGTGGGCGTATGTAAAGCCCTTTTCAAATTTATATTAGCACGATTGTCCGTGTATTAGATGAAGCAGACGTACCAAGGTAGGGCAATAAAAATCATATATAGGGCAATGTGGTAAAAATTTATACATATATACAAATAATATTTTTGTAAGAGGTGCCGGATATGGCTATGTATATTTCTGCACGGAAATGAAATGCTCAACCAGTTTTGGCGTAGACAACTGCTGAGGGTCAGAATGCGGTACAAATAACTTCCATAACAAAATTAGAGCAATAAATTTCAATGCAAGAACAATGGTAATTTCCTTGCGGAAATGATTGCGGGTGAAGAACTGGATAATGGCAGACCACAAAATTGCAGACCTCTGTTCTATTCGCCAATGCGGAAATTATGCCATTACGGAGTTCTTATTGCGAGACAAATGCTCTGGGGCCGCTGAATGCGGTATTTGCTAGGCAGGAGAGAGCTAGGCGTGTTCCTGCTCCAGCACTTTCAGTACTAATTCAAACCGTTCTGCAGAAAATACCCTGGCAAGAAGGCGCAGACGCTCAAAAACAATATTGCGGCGCAAAAACAGACCAGCCATGGCATGTTCGGGTGTATTGTTTTCTTCAGCGTACATCAAGAGTTTTGATGCTGAACCAGGATCAATGGTGTCGATGGCTTGAAGCAGTCGCAAAATTCGGGAAGTTTTGATGTGAGAGCAGAGTGTAATGAACTGGTCTTCCTTGCCTAGTTCAAACGATGTCAAGGTATCCAGTGCTTCACCTATTTTGCTGATCACTTGTTCAAGCGTCGGATTTCCATCCATGGTAAAGTCTTCAGCCGTTTCCATGAAGGAAATGACCCGATAAATCATCGGGTCATCGTAATTTTTCCAAAACTCATGTGCTGAAGTCAGATCTAACTTAGGCATACTGAATCCTCATGACTGCGGCTTGACTCCCTGTGCGTTGGAAACCATGACATTTTCATTCATCTGGTTTATCGCGATCAATAATGAATTTGTCATTGCCTGGGCCACGACAGCCTGTTTTTGTGCCTGAAGCAATTGCGTAAGCAAAACAAAATTCTGTGATTCATAAAGAAGAATTTGCCGGATAACAGACCCGATATTTTCAGAAGCAACCTGCTTAAACCAGTTAGTTTGATCGGTAGCCTGGGTGATCAGTTGATTTTGCAAGGGTGTGAATTGGGTGATATCTGCATAATGGCTGCCCAATATATATGCATCAAACGATTCAACAGACATCACGACATTGTAATAACTCTGATATCGGGTTTTGGCGTCACTCTGTTTCCAGCCCGGATCCGGTACCTTGTGAAAGATGTTAAGGGCAGAAGCATTACGAATGTAGTTATAGGGTAATTGAGCTGCCTGTATGAGTTTGTTTTGTATACGTATATCCTGTGCTGGCGGCAGGGGATATGCGCCTAGCAGAGTTGTATACGCAAGATCATTCTGATACCAGAGATTGGATGGAACGGAGCCGCTGTTGCTTTTACCGTTATTACTGTTGAAAACGTTATTGCCGTCATTGTCAAACAAGTCTGTGTTTAAGGAAGTCGCGTAGCTAAGGGGTGCGGTTTGTGTAGTAAGATAAGTACCCAGAGGAGGGAACTGGTTTGTCATATTCAATGTGGCCTGAGATGTGTCAGGATTTATCAGTGAAAGAACCAGTACTGCTGCATTCTGTAAATATGTCGGAAGATTATTCACATCTTGCAGAATTCCAGCTGTGTTTTGCGCGATTTGCTGTAAATACTGATCACTGTTTTGTGCACTAAGATTGGAAATGCTGACAATGCTGAGAGTGGATGCTGCTCCAAGAAGCACAATGAACTTTTTAACTTGACCTAACCGCATGCGAGTAACTCCTTCTCAATAATCTTCCCATTGATGTCTAATATTTGATATTCCATCCGCCGCTAGAGCCTGATGATGAATTGCTGGTGCTGCTATTGGTATTGCCATTTGTATTGCCGACTCCTACAAAACCCGTATAGATCTGGCTTTTCTGCGGTGCAGCTGCCGGTGCTTGTGTTCCAATGGCGGGTGTTGGGGCAGAGGGCTTGATTGAGTATGTGGATGAGGCTGCCGGCGCTGCTGCGGGTTGCGGCGCCGCTGAAGTCACCGGATTTTCTGTCGAGCCGGGGGGCTGAGTAATAGGCGGCGGATTGGCGGCGTTCTCACTGGCAGCTGGCGCTGGCGGCGTGGCACCTGGCTTGATCGGCGCTGCCGGTACGGGTGCGGGTGATTTTTTTAATTGTGCATTGAATTGCTGTGACAGATCATTCAGGTTTTGCTGTCCCTGGGCGTTGACCGCATTTTTGAATTCTTCAGGAGACAGAATATTGCTTTTTGGCGGCCCCTGGGGTGGAGCAGGAACAGGAGAGGGTGTGGTTGTCGTTTGCTGACTGCCGAAGCCAAAAAATGACTGAGCATAACCAGCACTATTACCCATGCACACTAATGCGATTGAACATATCATTAATTTTATTACATTGTTTGACATAAAAGACATGTCCGTTCAGGATCAATTCTCGATTATTAAACCCGGCTAACATCCATTTTTAACATATCAACGAGAAGAATAGTATACTGAAATCTTAAAAACTTGGTAACTGCTTTTATTTCAGTCACTTATAATTAACATTTTAGCTTAGTTGTATTTAAGAATAATCTAATATAATAATAGTATAGCACTGATATAGGATGCGATTAGTATGCCTATCCGCGATGTTTTCAAAATTACGCGAAAGACGTTTTTTAATCCTGCTGGGTGGATAGATTTCGATGCATTAAAAAGCCAGAACCAAACTATCTTTTCCACAATAAAGGCTCTATTTTCGGCTCCTCAACCAGAGAGACAGGAAACGTTCGAAGAAGCGATGCAGCGGCTCGGGCTGACTGAAGAAGATGTCACCAAGACCGCCAGAGTTTATCGTTGGTATGCGGTCGTATTTTTTCTCCTGGGTTTTATAGCGTTTGTTTATGCCTTTTATCTCTTGTTCGGGCACTATACCATTACAGGGTGGCTCCTTGGATTGGGCGCATCGGGTTTATTTTTGGTGCAAGCGTTTAAATATGACTTTTGGTCATTTCAGATGAGAAGTCGGAAACTGGGATTGACTGTTAGCGAATGGACGTCAAGCATTTTGGGCGGCGGAAAAGGTACGAGTAAATGATAAATCTATTTCAGCTTGCGTCAGACGATCAATCAGTAAACTATCTTAGCCAGATTTTCGGGTCGATGAACGGCATCATACCCGGCGGCAGTTCACTGACCTTGCTTGGAACCATGTTTAAAACGTTTAATACGACGATTCTTGCCGTCGGCGCGCTGATGCTTGTTTACATGACTGTTGTGGGTGTCATGGCAACAGCCCATGAAGGTGAGTTCATGGGCAAGAAGTGGAATAATATCTGGATTCCGATCCGTGCTGTGCTTGGCATAGCCATGATGGTTCCGACAGGCTCAGGTTATTCTGCGCTGCAGCTGGTCATGATGTGGGTGATTATTCAGGGTATCGGCGCAGCCGATACATTATGGAGCACTGTTTTAAACTACGTTAACATTGTGGGTTCTCCTTACTCACAGGCTTCTCTGCCAAGCACGGGAGCAGCGAACACATTTGCAGGAATCTTTCAGGGGCTGGTGTGTGATGCAAGCGCAAGAATGAGTAAGGCAGACCCCACAAATTCATCCAATGGCGGATATTATTGCAACAATAGCTCGGATTCATTTTGTTCATCTTCGTTAACTGTCAATCCGAATTCAACCACCCTGAGTCTGGGGCCCGCTGGTACTTGCGGTACAATCACATATTGTAATCAAACATCGAGCTGCAGTGACCCGAATAGTATTTCCTGTCTTGCCTGTCAGGGCCAAGTCACGGCGTTGCAGGCGATTATTCCAACCCTGGGCGGCATTGCCCAGCAAATGGTAAATGCGGATTACTCGTATCGTGATTTTTACGCACATTCCAACATGATGGCAAATAATCCTGGCTGGCAATGGATATACAACTATTGCAGTGCGCAAAACATTCCTCAAAATCAGTGCTGTATCGGTTCTGATTCGCCAGTTTCCACATGCAAGGCAGCCTCGGGCGGCACCAGTTTCCCTGATGTCAATAATAGCGGTAATCCACAGAATGCAAGCGATGATGCTGTCAGTAAAATCTATTGGTCTTATTGGCCGCAGCTGGGTCCTAACCTTGGTACCGGGACTAATTTCATCAATACAGCAGTCGGGTATTACATGAACCAGCTCCAGGGTGCTTATACGACTTATATCACTTCCCAAGGCCAAAATAATGCTTCCGGCGGTACGATAGGTATCGATGTCACCAAAGGCTGGATCTATGCTGGCGGTTATTATTATTTTCTTGCCAGCATGACAGGCAAGTCGGTCAATAATGCCCTTCCTGATCTGAAGTACAATGGGCCTTCAAATATCGCTAGCAGTGTAATGGGTGGTTATCGAAATAATTTCAATGCGGCGCTGACACTGGAAAACGCAGCGACGGGTTCATCAGGCAATGCAGTCACTAATCAGGTATCACAACCTTTCAATTCCACCATGTCCACCGTGTCAACTACCTTTCAGACTTCCGTTGGCAACCAAAAGAATCCACTGGTTGGGATTCAGATTGCTGGTACAGTATTGCTGCTTGCTGCGGACATAGCATTTGTCGTGATACTCGCGGTTGTAATAGCCATGGGTATTGCTGGTGATATTGATATTTTTGTTCTCGGAAGCGGAGCGGTGGATCCCTTGGGGCCAACAACGGGCATGGTACTGATTTTCATTGTGCCCGCCATCTATTTTGTGCTGGGTATTCTGATTACGTTAGGAGGTTTATTATCTGTTTATACACCTCTGATTCCCTATCTGGTATTCACATTTGGTGCGATAGGCTGGCTGATATCAACGATAGAAGCCATGGTAGCGGGACCGCTAGTTGCTCTGGGTGTAATTAGTCCCAGCGGTCATCATGAGCTGCTTGGAAAAGCAGAACCTGCCCTGATGCTTTTGTTCAATATCTTCCTGAGACCGAGCCTGATGATCTTTGGTCTTATCGCAGCCATGTTATTGGCAAATGTTGTTCTGATCATGATAAATGCCTTGTTCTGGCCAGTCGTCTATGTGTCGCTGGTTGAAACCGGAGGCAGCGGTATTGAACCCATCGGAATCATTATGTTTCTTTCAGCTTACGTCATGCTGATAGTGGCTGCATTGAATAAATGTTTTGCGGTCATTAATGTCATCCCGCAACAAGTCATGCGCTGGATTAGTGGTCAAGGTGAGGCAGTCGAACCACCGCTTGGCGAAATCAAGGGTGCGGTTGAGGCGGCTGGCGGTAAAACAATGGGCGCGATGCAGGGCGCTGGTGAAAAAGGCAAGGAATATGCAGGAACCAAGCGTGGTTTAGAACAGGCTAAGACAAAAGCACTCAAGGAAAAGCAGGATCAGTCTTCGCTTAGACCTGGCAGCTAATTTGATATCTAATAATTTTATCCATTCCAGAAAATTTCATATCATGCCAATCTCGCTGGTATGATATGAAAGCAATTAAGGAATTTTACGAATATGTATGGGATTATTGTATAAATCGTTGTATTGATATACCAATAATGCTGCAGAAATAAAATCAAATTGCTCCGGAATCCTTTTCTTCCCGCTTGGCTTGTTCAGCAATCAGGCGATACTGACGTTCCGTGATTACGCCTGCCTGGAATTTTTCGTGGGCGTCAGATTCCATTGTGCGTCCATGCTCTCTCACCATTTTACGCACGACATTGGTGATATTGAGAATATCCGTGTCGAGCAGGATATCGCGGATTTTTTCATCAAAAATCAGATACTCGCGCAGGGCGACACGCTTCCCGTCAACTGTCGGCACCAACCGCTGGGAAATGACCAGGCGCACAGTTTCAATAATATCAATCGTACGGCCCTGTCTTTCTTCCGCGGGGAAAGTGATCACCAGACGTCTGATGGTTTCGGCAACGCCATTACTATGCAGGGTGGTATACACTGGATGGCCCGTCATGGCGGCTTCCATGACCGCGCTAATCGTTTCAGGATCACGAGCTTCACCAACCAGTATCAAGCGTGGTTTACGGCGCAATGCGTTGCGTACGCCGGCGGCAAAACTGGGGAGGTGGCGTGGAATTTCTGACTGACTGACTACGCTGGATACCTTTTCAACGTTGTCGAAGACGAATTCGATGGGTGCTTCGTATGTTAATACCTTGCGGTTACTCTCAGCGTCTTCGGTGATACTGCGGATAATCGCCGCGAGTAAGGTGCTTTTACCAGAACCTGTTGCGCCCGTGACATAAACCACGCCTTGTTCAGGGGCAATCGCATCCAGAATTTCCTTGGTCAGATTCATGCTGTCTAATTTGGGCGGATCTGTAGGAATAGTACGCGCTGTTATCTGTATCCCATCGTGACCTTCAACCTGGCAGCCAGTCCCGTTGATACGAAATCGATAACGATCTGAACGGTTAGGTCTGATTTCATAGTGCGTGTCTATGTCTTTCCCTGACATGATGAGTGTGGTTGCGTTAGGTCCGTACATGGCATTTAAAACCTCGCCCACTTCTGTATTGGACAGGCGCCGGCGAGTGATTTTTTTCAAACGGCCAAAAATTTCAGCGATAATGGGTTCACCGGTCTGAAAGGTGATATCCGATGCACCCAGTTTCACGCAGTGAATCAGGATATCGTTGGTCGCTTCTATCGTTAAGCGAACTGGTTCTTGCGGAAACAGAAAATCACTCATTGCCTTTCACCACTACGGCTTTCCAGCCGCTGCTATTTGTTTGAAGTTTTGGTAATTCAACGATACGCAATACCTGATCGTTGATTCGCATATCTGATCCATTGCCTGTGACACCCAATTCGGTGCGTGCCACGAAAGGCGGGCTGATCATTCTTTCTTGCAAGAGCTTTCGATACAGCATCATACCGCGATAATCACGTTTAAGCCGGGCAAGATTCTGTTGAAAGATAGTGTAAGACTGTGCAATTCCCTTTTCCCAGCCTGAACGTATGCCTTCTTTCCAGATTTTTTGCTCATAACTGTTTTTTGGCAGCAGGGATTTATCCGGCAGTTGTGGTTTGGCATAAGTCATCCACAAATACTCCCGCCAGTTTGGCGGTGTAGTGGCAAAGCGTGCCTGCTGCACAATCTTGTATGTTCTGTCAGCAACGCGAATTGTATTGGGATCATCCAGATTCAGGCTGTTATCACCTGCTTCAAGAACCGGTGGAATGACACCATGACTCAAGACCATGGCATCGAAATTAAAAATGGTATCCAGGTATTTTCTATCCTGATTCATTCGCTGGTTGATTTGCTCTGATGCCCAGGCCAGTCCGCCTTGTGCGCCTATGCTCATGGCGGAATCCTGGAGTGATTTCACTCTGAGATTGCTCAGATCGGTTTTGCTGTTTCCGGGTGCCAATGGATCAACTCGGACACTTTCGAGCTGGGCAAGATTGGTTGTATCGACGTTGTCCAGATTTTGTTGATGCTGGCCGCACGCTGTAAGAAAGGCTGATGAGAAGAAGCCAAGAAGAACCAGCTTCAGGGTTGGCCGCTTCAATTCTGGTGCTGTGTATGCATTCCGTAATGAGTACGGAAAATGCCTGAAGGCAAGAATTCTCCTCGCCTTCTCTAAAAACACTCCATCGCGTAATGAAAGCAGGAAGTGTTGTTTCCTCTGCATGCGGCTTCAATCCATGTTAGTTTTTAGCATAACGCAATTCTATCACACGGCTTTCAGGATAAACGACCACGCTTGCCCGTCTTCCACACTGATAACCCACGTCTCGCAAGACGTCTCCAAGCATAACATTTTTTGTATAAACTGTGACAAGAACAGGGATTGCCGGGGCGGTTCCAAGCACTCTTAATCGATAATTGGAAGCGACTGCCATCTGTTTTAATAAAGGTTCTACAGGCCCGGACCAGTCAATTGTCGTTAATCCTCCCATGCCGTATGTCGCTGGGCTGGGGGGCGGTGCGAGAGCAGGTAACGGATGGGCAGCCTGGGCTGTTTCAGCAAGATCAACCATAGAACGGCTCACAGAATAAGATGCTTCAGCAAGCGAAGCTTCACTTTTGCTGACGTCGTAGCCCTGAGGCGGTCTGGGCGCTGCGCATGCGCATAAAATAAGTGAAAGACAAGTGATCATTCCAATTTTGTAATTCATGCTTGACGATATCCCTCTATTCGCACAACTTCCTTGATGTTGCCGCTCATCACAAACATGGTATAACGACAACTAGGAAATTTGAATCACTTTTCTTAAAAAATATCTGGTTTTCAAGGCATTGAAGCAAGATGGTCAACTAATGTCAAGTTAAAACACAGGTCTGCAGGGAAAGCCGCTGATAAGTTTGTCTCTCATCTGGTGTTATACTCATCTGGTGTTATACTCAGGGCTAGGCAATCAAGTATTTCTTTAGTTAGAATGAATGTTGAGATGAAGGGAAATACTCTATGGCGAATTGGCGCGATTCAGCAAGAAATGTCAGATTTTTTATAATTGATTACAGGGCAACATTTCCATTGCTTATTCTTTTGTTTCATATTCGTTTATGGACTTTTATTTTTGCTGTTATCGCAACGGTGTTTTTTAGCTTGCTTGAACGATTTGGATTTACTGTTGCCGTGTTTTTGCGCTGGCTGCGTTCTTATATCGCAGGCCCTCGCAAGATCGCTCAACCTTGGTGGAAAAATTAAGTATGCCTAGCGTCGATATGACTCAACTGATGATTAAAATCGCCAGAAAAATGAATGCTCAATTCACTTTAAATGGCCGCCCAATGACAATGGAAGAAGTTTTTGCGCCTACCGGCCTTCTTCCTGGTATTGCCCGGCGCGCTGATCAGTTGAGCTCGCTTTGCCTGGGTTACGGCATTGGCGTTACTTTTGAAGAGGCAGAAGGCTCGGCATTGGGTGTGAAAGTGATTTTCGATGACATAACACCCAATGTACTCAGGTTGTTGTGTCTGACCGATGTACTGAATGAGTTAATTAAAGGAACACCACGCGGAGAGGCGGCGCCGCTCGATCAGCTGATGTATGATTGAGGTGAGTGCTCTGCCTGGATCCCGCGCATAAAACGCAGGATCCAGAGCAGTATCGGGTTTGTGCCGGATCAGATGCCGAGTGTGTACTCGAAGACATTCAAACGCTCAATTCACTCTTGGAAGACCGGGATAACAAGATGGAAATCGCTTCTTTTGCCGTGATTTTACCTTGCAGGATTTGCCACATTGTTTCGCATATCGGCATGTCTATGCCATGACGCTCAGCGAGTTTTGCAACCAGTTCCGCGTTGCGTTTGCCTTCAACCACCTGGCCAATTTCCTTTTCTGCTTCCTGCAGGTCTCGTCCCTTGCCAATCGCAAGGCCAAGACGGCGATTTCGTGATTGATTATCGGAGCAGGTAAGAATCAGATCGCCCAGGCCCGACAGGCCTACAAATGTTTCCAGTTTCCCGCCAAGTGCTGTTCCCAGACGAATAATTTCCGCGAGTCCGCGTGTAATCAGGGCGCTGCGTGCATTTGAACCGAGTTCCATGCCATCAGAAATTCCGGTGGCAATAGCGATAACGTTTTTTGTTACGCCGCCAATTTCAACACCAATCACATCATCGCTTGTATAGATGCGGAATACGGGACTGTTGAATCGTTGGGTTAAGTCATTCAGGAAAACATGGTGATGACTGGCGATCACAACAGCGCAAGGCAAGCCAGCGGCTACCTCGCGTGCAAACGATGGCCCTGACAAGACTGCAAATTTGAATTCCTTGCCGAGAACGTCTTCAGCTACTTCACTGAGTAGCTGTCCTGTTTCGGTATCCAGGCCTTTTGCTGCACAGATAATCCGGTTGCGTGTGTTGATAAGAGGTTTTAACTGTTGCAGTGTCTGGCGGAATCCTGCAGATGGAACCACCACGATGATATCTTCCACATCTTGCACAGCCTCGGCCAAATCCGCCATAGGCTGTATCTGATCCGGAAGGCTGAATCCAGGCATATAACGATTATTAGCCTTGTCAGTGATCATGGCATTGATTTCCGATGTTTCAATACTCCAGATACGGACTGTCTGGCCGCGTCTCGCCAGGTAAAGTGCCAACGCCGTACCCCATGATCCTGCGCCTAAAATCGTAATGGGTTTAAATTGCTGAGCTTCCACGAATCTGTCCTTATTCATGGTCTGTTGGCATACCTGAATGCCAACAGACCGTAATGGCTTAGTTAGCTTTCTGTGCGCCTTCTTTGCCGCCTTGCTGCTCCATGTGCTGCTGATAGAGTGCATCAAAATTGACAGGTGCCAGAATCAGTTGCGGGAAGCCGCCGCGCACAACGGTATCAGATACCACTTCACGCGCATACGGGAAAAGAATATTTGGGCAGAAGCTGCCAAGCATTTGATGCAGTTGATCATTAGGGAAGCCGTTGATCATGAAAACACCTGCCTGATGTACTTCGATAAGAAAAGCGGTTTTTTTACCTGTGTTCACGGTAGCAGTGATTGATAAAACGACTTCATGCAGATTGTCTTGTATGCGGTTGCTTTTGGTCTCAAGAT
>Ga0209581_1004707_pt1 | contig 10846 bp, 6 predicted proteins | sample Coa_R2_FD_187160 | JGI IMG/M metagenome (GOLD analysis project Ga0209581, IMG submission 187160) | Surface soil microbial communities from Centralia Pennsylvania, which are recovering from an underground coalmine fire - Coalmine... | ecosystem: Environmental > Terrestrial > Soil > Unclassified ...
GGAGCTGCCGCCCGTGAACCCCATCACATTTTGCACCGCCGGATCAGCCTTGATGATCGCCACAAACTGCGCCAGCTTTTCCCGCATCGCCGGAAACGAGATGTCCTGCGCCCCTACAATCGATCCCGACATGCGGCCCGTGTCCTGCTGCGGGAAAAAGCCCTTGGGCGCGATGATGTACAGGTACACGCTCAGGCATACCGTGCCAATCGTCACCAGCAGCATGAGCTGCGGATGATGCAGCACCCAGCCCAGCGTCTCCTCGTAAAACGAGTGAATGGCATGAAACGCCCGCTCGCTGATGCGATAAGCGCGCCCGTGCCGCCGCCCGCCCTGCGGTCGCAAAAATCGGGCCGACAACATCGGCGTCGTGGTCAGCGAAACCATCAGCGACACGCCGATCGCCGCCGTCAGCACAATCGCAAATTCCCGGAACAGCCGGCCCACGATGCCGCCCATCAGCAGGATCGGAATGAACACCGCAACCAGTGATACGCTCATCGACAGCACCGTGAATCCGATCTCCCGGGCGCCGCGCAGCGCCGCCTCCACCGGCCGGAGCCCCATCTCCAGGTAGCGCGCGATGTTCTCGATCACCACAATCGCGTCGTCCACCACGAATCCCGTCGAGATCGTCAGCGCCATCAGCGACAGATTGTCCAGCGTATAGCCGGCCAGGTACATCACCCCGAACGTGCCCAGCAGCGACAGCGGCGCCGCCACGCTCGGGATGATGGTCGCCCACGCATTGCGCAGGAAAATGAAGACCACCAGGATCACCAGCCCGACCGAGATCATCAGCGTGAACTGCACGTCCTCAACCGAAGCCCGGATCGTGGTGGTCCGGTCCAGAACCACCGACAGCTTGATGGCCGGCGGAATCGACGCTTGCAGCTGCGGCAGCAGCGCTTTTACCCGGTCCACCGTCGCGATCATGTTCGCCGCGGGCTGCCGGAACAGAATCACCAGCACCGCCGGTTGCCCGTTGGCGAGACCCGCGTTGCGGCGGTCTTCCACCGAGTCGTACACCTGGGCGACATCGCCCAGCCGCACTCCCGCGCCGTTCCGGTAGGCGATCACCAGCCGCTGATATTCGCGCGCCTCCGAAAGCTGGTCCGTCGTGTCGAGCTGCCACGTGTTCTCCCGGTCTTCGATCGAGCCCGTCGGCCGGTTCGCATTGGCGCTGGCAAGCGCCGTCCGCACCTGATCCAGTCCGATGCCGTAGCTGTTCAACAAATAGGGATTCAGCTCCACGCGGACCGCGGGCTTCGCCCCCCCGCCCACCGTCACCTGGCCCACCCCCTCGATCTGCGACAGCTTCTGCGCCAGAATCGAATCCGCCGCGTCATACATCCGCGCCACGTCGTAGCGGTCCGAGGTGAGCGCCAGAATCATGATCGGCGAGTCCGCCGGATTTACTTTGCGGTAGGTCGGATTGTTTGGCAGATTTGCAGGAAGCTGGCCCCGCGCCGCGTTGATCGCCGCCTGTACGTCGCGCGCGGCGGCGTCAATATCGCGGTTTAGATCAAATTGCAGTACGATCGACGTCGAACCGTAGCCGCTCGACGAAGTCATCTCCGTCACCCCGGCGATCCGCCCGAATTGCCGCTCCAGAGGCGTCGCCACCGCCGAGGCCATCGTCTCGGGGCTCGCGCCCGGCAGGCCGGCGTACACGTTGATCGTCGGAAACTCCACCTCCGGCAGCGGCGCCACCGGCAGCATCGTGTACGCGATCGCGCCCGCGATCGCTAGCCCCGCCGTCAGCAGCGAGGTCGCCACCGGCCGGCGGATGAACGGCGACGAGAGACTCACAACGGCTCCGCTCCAATCCCGTCGTCAACCGGATTCGCCGCGCGCAGCGCGCGGAACCGCTGCGCCAGGCGGTCAAAGAACAGATACACCACCGGCGTTGTGTACAGCGTCAGCGCCTGGCTCACGATCAGCCCGCCCACAATCGTGATGCCCAGCGGCCTGCGCAACTCCGACCCGGTGCCCGCCCCCATCGCCAGCGGAACCCCGCCCAGCAGCGCCGCCATGGTCGTCATCATGATGGGCCGGAAACGCAGCAGACACGCCTGATAAATCGCCTCGCGCGGGCTGCGGCCCTCTTCCCGCTGCGCCTCCAGCGCGAAATCAATCATCATGATCGCGTTCTTCTTCACAATGCCGATCAGCAGAATGATGCCGATCAGCGCGATGACGTTCAGATCGTTGCCCGTAACCAGCAGCGCCAGAATCGCCCCCACCCCCGCCGAAGGCAGCGTCGAAAGAATCGTGATCGGGTGAATGTAGCTTTCATACAACACGCCAAGCACGATATACACCGTCACCACTGCCGCCAGAATCAGCAGCGGCTCATTGGCCAGCGAGTTCTGAAAGGCCGCCGCCGTGCCCTGAAAACTGGCCTGAATGCTCGCCGGAAATCCGATCTCTCTCTCGGCCCGCTGGATCACCTGCACCGCCTCGCCCAGCGAAACGCCCGGCGCCAGATTGAACGACAGCGTCACCACCGGAAACTGCCCCTGATGATTCACCGCCAGCGGAGTGTTGGACGGCTCAAAATGCGTGAACGCGCTCAGCGGCACTTCGCCTGTCGAAGACCGCACGTAGATCTGCTTCAGGTCCTCGACGCCATTTTGAAAATTCGGCAGCGCCTCCAGAACTACGTGATACTGGTTCAGCTGCGTGAAGATCGTCGAGACCTGCCGCTGTCCGAACGCGTCGTACAGCGTGTCGTCGATCATTTGCGGCGTAACGCCCAGGCGCGCAGCCGTGTCGCGATCAATCACCAGCGTCGCCTTCAGCCCGCCGGTCTGCTGGTCCGTCGCAACGTCCCGCAGCTCCGGCCGCGCCTGCAGCTTGGCCAGCAGCCGCGGCGCCCACAGGTTCAGTTCATTCGCATCCGCGTCCTCCAGGCTGTACTGATACTGCGTGCGCGACACGCGGTCCTCCACGGTGAGATCCTGCACCGGCTGCATGTACAGCGTGATGCCTTCCACCGCCGCCAGCTTCGGCTGCAGCCGGCGAATGATGTCCGAAGCGCCCGCGCTCCGCTCCTCGAGCGGCTTCAGATTGATCTGAATCCTCCCCGTGTTCAGCGTCGCATTCGTTCCGTCGATGCCAATGAACGACGACAGGCTCTCGACGTCCGGATCGCTCAGAATCACGCGCGCCAGCTCCTGCTGCCGCTGCGCCATCGCCGCAAACGACGTGCTCTCGCGCGATTCGGAAATACCCAGAATCACGCCCGTGTCCTGGATCGGAAAGAATCCTTTCGGAACCACGGCGTACAGAATCAGCGTCCCCGCCAGCGTCGCCCCCGTCGCCAGCAGCGTCGCCGGCTGGTGATTCAACACCATCCGCAGCGTGGCGCCGTACCATTCAATCGCCTTTTCGAAACCACGCTCCGAGATCCGGTAAAACCACCCTTGCTCGGAGACGGGCTTATGCCGCAAAAGCAGCGCGCACATCATCGGCGTCAGCGTCAGCGACACCACCGCCGAAACCAAAATCGTCACCGCCAGCGTAATCGCGAATTCCCGGAATAGCCGCCCGACAATATCCCCCATGAACAGGAGCGGAATCAGCACCGCGATCAGCGACACCGTCAGAGACACGATCGTGAACCCGATCTGCTCGGATCCCTTCAGCGCCGCCTCCAGCGGCGGATCGCCCTCCTCGATGAACCGCGCGATGTTCTCGATCATGACGATCGCGTCGTCCACCACGAATCCCGTCGAGATCGTCAGCGCCATCAGCGTCAGATTGTTCAAACTGTAGCCCGCCAGATACATCACGCCGAACGTGCCGATGATCGACAGCGGAACCGCCACGCTCGGAATGATGGTCGCCGCGAGGTTGCGCAAAAACAGGAACATCACCATCACCACCAGCGCAATCGTGAGCATCAGTTCGAACTGAACGTCCCGCACCGACGCGCGGATTGTGGTGGTGCGGTCCGTCAGCACCCGCACGTGGACCGCCTTCGGCAGCGACGCCTGAAGCTGCGGCAGCAGGCGGATCACCCGGTCCACCACGCTGATGATGTTCGCCCCCGGCTGGCGCTGGATGTTCAGAATCACCGCCGGCGTGGTATTCATCCACGCCGCCTGCCGCGCGTTCTCCACCCCGTCGATCACCGTCGCCACATCCGTCAGCCGCACCGGCGCGCCATCCTTGTACGCCACAATAATCGTCCGGTAATCCGCGCTCGACATCAGCTGGTCGTTGGCGCCAATCGTGAACGCCTGGCGCGGCGTCTCAATGTTGCCCTTGGCCTGGTTGACGTTGGCCTGGCTCAGCGCGATGCGAAGATCCTCCAGGCTCAAGCCGTAGGCCGCCAGCGCCGTCGGATTCGCCTGGATCCGCACCGCCGGCCGCTGCCCCCCGCTGATGCTCACCAGTCCGACGCCGGAGAGCTGCGAAATCTTCTGCGCCAGCGTCGTGTCGGCGTAGTCTTCCACTTTCGACAGCGGCAGCGTGTCGGAAGTCAGCGCCAGCGTGAGAATCGGCGCGTCCGCCGGGTTGCTCTTGCTGTAAATCGGAGGGTTCGGCAGATCGCGCGGCAGATACGTCCCGGAGGCGTTGATCGCCGCCTGCACCGACTGCTCCGCCACATCAATGTTCAGATTCAGATCGAATTGCAGCGTGATGATCGACGCCCCGAACGAGCTCGTCGAGGTCATCTGCTTCAACCCCGGCACTTGTCCAAACTGCCGCTCGAGCGGCGCCGTCACCGACGAAGCCATAACCTCCGGACTTGCGCCGGGGTAGAACGTCAGCACTTGTATGGTGGGATAGTCAACCTCGGGAAGCGCCGATACCGGCAGTTGCCGGTAAGCAACAAAACCCGCAAGCAAAATGCCGATCATGAGCAGCGAGGTCGCGACCGGCCGCAAAATAAACGGTCGCGAAGGGCTCATGGCTTGTTCGCGCGGCTGCGCGCCCGGTTGGGGTTCGGCGCCCGGACGTCTACCTTCGAGCCTTCCTGAAGCTTGTCCTGTCCATCCACCACCACCATCTCGCCGGGCTGCAAGCCGGATTCAATCACGGAGCGGTTGCCCTCCGTCGTTCCGACCTGAACCACGCGCAGCGCCGCCGTGTCGTCCTGTACAACGTAGACATAGGCGCCCTGCGGTCCCCGCTGAACCGCCGCCGAGGGAATGATCACCGCGCCCCGCAGCATCTCCACCAAAAGCCGGCAGTTCACAAACTGGTTCGGGAACAGCGCATGATCGCGGTTGTCAAACACCGCCTTGAGACGCGACGTCCCGGTGTTCGCGTCAATCTGGTTGTCTACGGTGAGCAGCGTCCCCGATGCGATCTTGTTCTCGTCGCTGCGGTCATAGGCGTCCACGGGAAGCTTCGCGCCCGCTCGCAGCTTCTTCAGCACCCTCGGAAGCTCATCGGCCGGGATCGTGAAGAGAATCGCGATGGGCTCCACCTGGGTGATCGTTACAATGCCGTTGGCGTCCGACGCATGCACAATATTGCCGACGTCCACTTGCCGTAAACCAACCCGCCCCCCAATCGGCGCCGTGATCCGGCAGTAGGTGAGTTGCAGTTTGGCGTTATCAATCGCGGCGCGGTCGGCCTCGATGGTCCCCTGGAACTGCCCCACCTGCGCGGCTTGCGTATCCAGTTGCTGTTTGGGAATCACCTGAGCCTGCCAAAGCGCCTGGTAGCGCGCCAGATTGACCTTGGCGTCGTTCAATTGCGCCTGGTCGCGCGCCAGTTGACCCTCGGCCTGCTCCAGTTGCACCTGGAACGGCCGCGGATCGATTTCCGCAAGCAGATCCCCCGCCCGGACAAATTGCCCTTCCTGAAAGTGAACCGCCATGAGCTGGCCGTCAACGCGCGTCTTCACGTTCACTGTGTTGAACGCAGCCACGTTGCCCAGACCCCGCAAATAAATCGGCATGTCTCCACGCTGCGCAGCGACCGCCGCCACCGGAATCCGCCGGTTTGCATTTCGCGCTTCCGCCTTGGCCGCCGCGGCGTTTCGAGCCTGCTGCGCGCTTTCGTAGTAGCGGTAAATTCCATAGCCGGCCGCGGCCAGGACCAGCAGCCACAACCATGCAAACAAACGGCGCCGCGGTCGTTCGGGAGGCGGTGGCGCGGCGGGCGGCTCGGGATATGCGGTGGGCGCGTACTGCGGAGGACTCGTCTCGATTCGTTGCGCCATCTCGCGAAGACGAACAGGGTTCCCTACTATTGTCCCTTACATGGGGAGACGCTGGCCGCGCTATGAAGTTACATACAACGCCCCGCGGGCGCAGGCCCCACACGCCCCCCCATATCCCTCACGCATCACTGGATCCTCCCTGCGTCGCGCCGCGGTCAGCCGCCGTTCCCTTGTCCGAATATGAAATACGTGGACATCGCAGGATGGGAGAACTTATATCGCTCCGGAGAGCGAGGCGCAGAAGACCAGCCCACGCGCCTTCTGATCGATGTTGCAGCAGGACTGAAGCCCGGAAGCGCACTCGATCTGGCCTGCGGCACAGGCCGAAATGCGTTGTTTCTGGCCGGGCTGGGCTGGAAGGTCACAGCCCTCGACGGCTCGGAAACCGCTATACGCATCCTCAGACAGAGATCCGCTCAGCGCGGCCTGCCTGTGCGCGCGGAAGTCGCGGACCTGACCAGCCCGGAGTTCTCGCTCCCCATCGCGGCCTACGATCTCATCGTCATTGCGTATTATCTGCAACGCGATCTGTTTCAAAAGATCACCCCGGCCTTGCGAGACCACGGGCTGGTTCTTGCCATCGTCCATATCCCCGATCCCGGTGAGCCGCCAACCGGCAAGCGGGCCGCGCCCGGCGAGCTTCGGAGCATTTTCAACGGCTGGGAACTCCTCCACGACTACGAAGGCCCCTCCCGCGACCCGGCGCATCGCCGGCCTGTGGCCGAGATCGTGGCCCGGCGAATCGTTTCCCCGGAACGGCTCCGCCCCTAGCAGGTTCCACCGCGTCCCCCTCCGTCACCAGGGGACCGCCCCGCGGCGGCGCCGCGCCGGACTGTACGCCACCCCCAGGCGCGCCCGTAGTGCATCGCCGCCGCTCCCGTCAGCCCGGCGGCGATCCCGGCCCAGCGCTTCGAAGCGATGGCATGACGTGCTCTCTCTCTCCTCACCCGGCTTTCAAGGCTGCCTCCGCCAGGCGCCGCAGCATGCCGCGGAACATCACGCTGTGCACGGGATACAGAAGGCGCCAGTACAGCAGCCCGACCAGGCCTCGGGGCTCAAACGTCGCAATCTGCCGCAAAACCGTACAAGCGCCCGCGGGTTCAACGTCGAACTCCAGCCAGGCGCGCCCGGGCAACCGCATCTCGGCCGACAAGCGCAGACGGCGGCCGGGCTCGTATGCTTCCACGCGCCAGAAATCCAGCGTCGAACCGGGCAGCGGATTCTCCGGATCGGGGCGGCCGCGCCGCATCCCCACGCCGCCCAGCAGAAGATCAATGAGCCCCCGAATCCGCCACAGCGTGTTGGCAAAATACCATCCGGCCTGTCCGCCAATGCGGCGGATGGGAGCAAACACCTTCTCCGGCGGCAACGGGACTCGCATCTCTCGCCGGTACGTCAAAACTCTGCGCCACGGAGCCTCGGCCGCCGCTCCGCGAAAGCCCGCGTCGCACCAGCGCGTCTCCGCCGCCTGCCGCTTTTCGTTCGCCAGCGCTCGCTCCAGCGCTTCGGCGACGCCCATGGGCCGGACGTCGAAATCTCTGAGCGCAACCGGATCGCGGACCACGCTCGGATTGCGCACGCTCTCAATCAGGCATCTCCCCACGCCCGCATACACCGGCGTGATCAGCGTCAGCCAGCGGCTGGACAGCGACGGAGTCAGAAACGGAACAGGAACGATCCACCGCCGCAGTCCCCGTTGCCGCGCAAATTCGCGCATGATTCCGGCGTACGAAGTCACATCGCGGCCCCCGATCTCGTAAATCGCGCTCCCCCGGAGCGGAATGCGAAGGGCGGCGATCAGATACTCGATGACGTCTTCGATCGCAATCGGCTGCGCAGCCGTTCTTACCCAGCGCGGAGTGATCATTAGCGGCAAACGTTCCACCAGCGCGCGGATCACTTCAAAGGATGCGCTCCCGGAACCGATGACGATCGAAGCCCGGAACTCAATGACCGGTATGCCGCTCGAGCGCAGAGCCTGTCCCGTCCGAAGACGGCTGCGCATGTGGTTCGACAGCTCACCTCCATGCGCCAGACCGCCCAGGTAGATGATCCGGCGCACCCCGCCGTCGCGCGCCGCCGCGGCAAAGTTGAGCGCCGCCCGGACTTCTTTGTCCGCGAACTCCGGGCCTGAGTTCATCGAGTGAACTAGATAATACGCGGCGTCCACATCGCGAAACGCGCCCGCCAGGGACGCCGCCTCCAGCAGGTCGCCCTGCTGCAACTCGGTCGTCGATTGGATGCGGCCGCGCAGCGCCTCCGGGCGGCGGCACAGACATCGCACCGGCGCGCCCTCCGCCTCCAGCCGCCGCACCAGCCTCCCTCCGATATAACCCGTCGCCCCCGTCACCAGGAACATCGTTCACCCGGACGGCTCCGTGAAACCGGTCTACGCCGCGGCTGGCTGCCAGCGGCGCTGAATCGACTTCCAGGTGAGCGCCTGATACAGCCCCGCCAGCCCCACCAGCCCATACACAACCGAGCTTAGGGGCGACGTCTCGCCAAATTTCATGCCGAATACGAACGCCACCAGGTCCAGATGGAAGATTCCGGCCAGGCCCCAGTTCAGCGCTCCGATAATGACCAGCGCTGCCGCGATGACATCGATCTGCTTCATTTCTGCTCCTTCCGCCGGCGACTTCCGGCTTGTCTGCTTTGATCATAGTGAAAATCTGTTTTATTGTGAAGAATCGGGCGCGAGGTGGTTTTCACCGAGCGAAAAGAATCGTCGAAAACAGGGACTCGGAGGAAAATCATGTTGTCGGAAACCATCACCGCCGGCCTGAAGCGGTATGCCATCGGCGCGCGGCTGCGGCGCCTCCGCCTGCGCAAGAGCATGGGGCTCCTGGAATTGAGCCGGCACACCGGGCTTTCTCCCGCCTTGCTCTCCAAACTCGAGCGGGACGTCTTGTATCCCACGCTCCCCACCCTGCTGCGAATCGCAATGGTGTTCAGCGTAGGGCTGGATTATTTTTTCACTCCGGAACCCAAGCCCGTCCTCGAGATCGTGCGCAGAAAGGACCGGATGCGCTTCCCGGAGTCGCCCGAAAGCAGCGAGCCCGCGTATTTCTTCGAAAGCCTCGATTTCCCCGTTTCGAATCCGGCGTTGAATGCCTATTTCGTGGAGTTTCAGCCCGTGGCCGCGGATCGCTGCCGGCTGCATCAGCATGCCGGCATTGAATTCTTATACCTCATCTCCGGCAGAATCGAGTTGCGGATCGGCGCGGAGCGGCACCAGCTGAGGACCGGCGATTCCATCTACTTCGATCCGTCGGTCGCTCACGGATACCGCCGCATCGGCGCCCGGCGCGCTACCGCCGTGGTGGCGACAACAGCGCGGCGGCAACAACCCGCCGTAGACTGTCAATAATGCTCCGGACAGTTCTCCCCATCGTGGCCAGCGCCTGTTTCGCCATCCCTGCCGCCAGCGCCGGCCGTCTTCAGGTCGGCGCAGCGCGCGTAGACATCACGCCGCCCGCCGGCGCCGCCCTGCCGATGAGCGGCTACGCTGGCCGCACCCATGGATTCGAGGGCGTCCATGATCACATCTACGCCCGCGCTATTGTGTTGAGCGACGGGGCCGCAACGGCGGCCCTTGTGGGCTGGGAGCTCATCGGCGTTCCCAATCCCGCCTGGGCCGATGTGTCCGCGCGCATCGCCAAGGAGTGCGGCATTCCCGTCGATCACCTCCTGCTTGCCGCCGTTCATGACCATAGCGCCCCTGCGCCCGCCGGCATTTACGGCAACGCATCGCCCCAGTCGGCCGAATACACGGAAAAGCTCAAGCAGGCGACGGTGGAGGCCGTGCGCCAGGCCAAAGCCAGACTGCAACCGGCGCGGGTTGGCTACGGCGCCGGCCGCGCCTACGTGAATGTCAACCGGCGGGAGTTGACGCCCGACCGCGGCTGGTGGCTCGGCTTCAACCCCGACGGCGTCTCCGACAAAACGCTCGCTGTGCTCAGATTCGAAACCGACGCAGGCGTCCCCATCGCCTTTCTGATCAATTACGCCGTGCATGCGGTCGTGATGGGCCCGGAGAACTACCAGATCAGCGGCGACATCGCCGGCGCCACGTCGCGCTACGTCGAGCAGTACTATGCGCGCACGCTGCCGGATCCTCCCCGCAGCGACGCCGGCTATGGGCTCCGTCCACGGCAAGGCCAGGCGCCGGCTGACGTGGTCGCGCTATGGACCAGCGGCGCCGCCGGCGATCAGAACCCGGTGTCCATGGCCAGCAGGGATTTCACCATGGTCGATGCGCTCGGCAAGATCCTCGGCGAAGAATCGGTCCGCGTCGCCAACGCCATCGCCGCCGCGCCGGACGTCCGCCTCCACGCCGCGCAGCGCGTTGTCACCTGCCCGGGGCGCAAGGTGGAAGAGGGACCGCGCCCCCGCCGCGAGTACAAATTCCAGGATGCCGATCCCGTGGACATCCGCTTGAGCCTGCTCATGATTAACGACATCGCGCTAACCGGGGTTTCCGGCGAAGTCCTCACTCCCATTTATCTTCACCTCAAGCGCGAATCGCCGTTCAGTCGCACCCTGATGCTCACCCATACCAACGGCGCCAGCGGATACATCCCCGATGACGCCGGCTTCGATCAGATTGGGTACGAAGTCACCACTTCGCACCTGAAGCCCGGCTGCGCCGAAAACGCGATC
>Ga0209581_1004710_pt1 | contig 10840 bp, 11 predicted proteins | sample Coa_R2_FD_187160 | JGI IMG/M metagenome (GOLD analysis project Ga0209581, IMG submission 187160) | Surface soil microbial communities from Centralia Pennsylvania, which are recovering from an underground coalmine fire - Coalmine... | ecosystem: Environmental > Terrestrial > Soil > Unclassified ...
GGTGAAGCAGTAATCCTCAAAGTGGCAGGACACGGCAATCCGACCTTCCGGGACCGGCCCGTTGGGCGCGTGGGCAATTGGCTCGAACCGACCGCGCCGAGCGAGGAGGCGGCTTGAAGGGCACACGCCGGACCCTGGAACGTCCGGCGCGTGCCGTTGAGCCGCTTCAGCGGACGATGATTTGCTCGCCGCGGCCCATCTTCGCATCGGCATCCTTGGTGAACATGATGACCGCGATGGCACCCGAGAGCGCCGAACGCAGCGAATGCGTAACGATCGCGTTGGCGCCTTCCACCGGCGAGACCAGATCGAAGGTGGCGGCGTCGCCCGGGCCTACGGTCATGCTTTGCAGCCCGTAGACTGCATTGCGCGGATTGCCGCCGGGATAGACACGATCCCAGATGCCGGCGATGGGATGGAAGGAGGAGAACTCGTTGGGACCGGCGTTGACAAAGTATATTCGAACGCGCTCTCCGGGCTTTGCCTGCAGCCACTTGGTGGCGTTGGAATCATGGACCGGGTCGTACTTGAAGACGCCAAAGTTAAAGACGACGTTTTTCCACTTGTCGGCCATCAGCGAATCGACATCGTCAGGGTTCGGGTAGACTTCCGACTGTATCAGTACATATTCGCGATCCGCTTTCGGCATCGCGTGCGGATCCCCGGGATCGACGATAATCGCGCCGAACATGCCGTGCGCGATGTGCTGAATCATCGGGTCGGCGCCGCAATGATAGTAGAAGACGCCGGGATAATGCGCAGTGAAAGTATAATGCTTGCTTTCCCCGGGCTTGACCGAGCCGAAGTCCTTGACCACGTCCAATTGCGCGGCATGGAAGTCCATCGCATGTGAGTTCTTGTTGGCCGGGTCATTGACCAGGGTGAAGTCGACCGTATCGCCCTGGGTGACGCGGACCAGCGGCCCGGGAACCTTGCCGTCAAAGGTCCAGGCACGGTACATCGTGCCCTTGTTGTCGATCGGCAGGTCCACCTCCTTGGCGTGAAGGGTCACCTTGACGGTCTTCGCCGATGCGTTTGCCGCCGCGGACAGCGCGGCAGCGACAATTGCGGCGGTGAGCAGGTTGAGCTTGAGTCCTGACATGTATGGCTCCTTTGTTGGATTAGTGTTTTGCTTCCGCTCCGCACTGACAGACGTGACGGATATATGCTGCGAGGTCCTGGATTTGCTGGGCGCTGAGCACCTTGCCCCACGCCGGCATCAGCACCGATTTGTTTACAGACAGGCCGCCATAGGTAATCGCCTTGACGATTTCGCTGTCAGGAATTGCGCCCATGCCCTTGGGGTCGGAATGGTCGCGCGGCTGAACCGGCATCGACTTGGCATTGATCCCCTTGCCGTTGCGGTTCATGCCGTGACATTGAACGCAATATGTGTTGTACAGTTTTTCGGTGGCGGCCCATTTGGCGTCATCATCGGCGCGGGCCCGGGCGCCTATTTGAAGCCCGGCCACCAGCAGCGACGCGCTTAAGACGAACAGACCGACCTTTCGGATATACTGTGTCACCATCGGGGTTTCCTTCCTGCAACGAGGGCCGGGGCATAAGGCCATAAGGCCGCGGCCGGTTTTCACTTCGCTGCTGCGTCCTGACGGGCCGCCAGGTAATTGGCGAGGCGCTGCAGATCGGTTTCCGAGAGATCGAGCTGCGGCATCCAGATGTGCGGATCGAAGCGCTGCGGCGCTTTGATATAGGCATAAATATAGTCGGGTTGCAGGCGCTTGCCGGCGTCGTACAGTTCAGGGCCCGACAGCCCGCCGGAGTTGGGCTTGTCCATGTGGCAAGCCGCGCAGCCGCGCAGCTTTTCGAAGAACATCGCACCGATCAGCGCGGGCACCGCCTGCTTTTTGAACGCGCCCTTGCTGACCATGGCGTCGGGCCCCTTGAGCGCCATCAGCGCCGCCGCGGCCGCTTCGGCGTCGGCCTTGGACAGCCTGGGATGGCGGGGCAGAGCGGCGATGTCGACTATGTCGCCGCCGGGCGTCATCTTGACATGCTTGAAGTAGAATTCGCCGGCAGGCCTGATGCGTGCCGGATTTTGCAGCCATTGCACCAGCCACTGCTGGTTGAACTTGACGCCGGCGTAATACAGGTCCGGTCCCTTGCGCTTCCACAGACGCTCTAGACTCAAGTCAGACGGCTTGCTCAGGGCATGACAAGGGGCGCATTGCTGCTTGAGGATGGCGTCGCCGTCAGCCGCGCCGGCCAACGCGGGCGCCGCCGCAGTGAGCGCCGCCACGCACAGTAGGATCGGGATTCGGCCCATGGTGCCTCCTTTCTCCGCTTCACGCAGACTCATTGCGCCGGCTGTCCCTTGAGTGCCGCGCTTTCATACAGGCCGTAAGGCTTCTTGAGCGACTGTTCGTAGTAGAAATCGGGAACAAACTTCTTGTCCTTCCATTCGTACCAATTGTCGTTGCGCTCCACGCCGTCGTACTCGATCACGGTCATGATTCCGCCCATCGGCTTGCCGGCATTGGTAGTGTGGGTGTCGATATGGTCGTGCACCATCCAGCGGCCGGGATTGTCGGCAGTCAGGATGAGGTCGTAGCGCTCGCCTGGTCCAAGCAGCACGGTATCGGCCTCGATGGGCCTGGGCAGGGCGTGGCCATCCTTGAAGGCGATCAGGAAGACATGGCCGTGAATGTGCAGCGAATGGAGCACGTCGCTGGTCGCAAACAGGCGCAGCCGTATAACGTCGCCCTTCTTGACCCGAATGGGCTGGGTGTCGGGATACGCCTTGCCGTTGATCGTGAAGTAGTCCTCCACGTCTCCCGGCACGCCGCCGTAGCCCGGCTTCATCGCCCACTTTGACGGCCACGCCCCCATCATCAGCACGTAATCTTTGGTTACCCTCTTCTCCAACCGGGTGGGCCGGGCAGCGTCGATGATGAGCGGGCCCCACATGCCCCGCATCGAGACGTGCTCGTTGACGTTGACGTGACAGTGGTACCAGTAGGTGCCCGCCGGCTCCGCCTTGAAGCGGTAGGTAAAGGTATCGCCCGGAGCGATGGCCGGCTGCGTGACGCCGGGCACTCCGTCCATCTGCCAGGTCCCCTTCTGTGTCAGGCCGTGCCAGTGGATGGTGTGCGTCAGCGTGGTCAGGTTGGTGACCTTGACGGTGACGTCGTCGCCCTCTTTGACGTGGATGAGCGGGCCTGGCACCTGCCCGTTGAAGGCGAAGGTGTGAAATTTCTGCCCTTCCACCAGCGTGATGACGGTGTCCTGGATGTTCAGTTCAAAGGTGTAGGCTTTGGCGCGCGCCGGGCCGGGACCGAGCGCCGCCGCAGTCAGCAGGACGCTGAGCAAGCCGCCGGCGCGGAGCAGGGTCGATGGTCGATGTGACATCACGTGGTCGTCATCCTCCTAAACCAGTAGCTAAAATACTGCTTTGAGCCGCGGCGCCATCCCGTCAAGGCGGGCGGGGAGGCGGCCGGCGCCTAAAAGCGGTATTTGAGATACTTGTTTAAACGGGGTCGGTCAAGACCTGCGGGCGCCGCACGGGTGCGCAGCCATTAATGAAACAACAAGTCGGCCATCTGCGCCTTTTTGTGAGACAGCAGATCGGCCAGCGTCACGCCGTCGAAGGTGGCCAGGAAGTTGCGGGTCGCCTGCTGGAAGAGCCGGGTGAGCCGGCAGGCGCCGGTAATCACGCAGTGATTGGCTGAACCGCGCAGGCACTCGACCGGGTGAATCGGTCCTTCCGCCAGGCGGATGACGCGCCCGATGTCGATCTCGTGCGGCGGGCGGGCCAGGGTTACGCCGCCGCTTTTGCCGCGCAGGGTGCGGACAAACCCGTGGCGGGCCAGCCCCTGGACTACCTTGAGCAGATGGTGGCGGGAAATGCCGTAGGCGTCGGCAATCTCGCCGAGTTGGCAGATTCGGTCCTCGCGCAGGCCCAGATAGAGCAGCACCCGCAGTGCGTAGTCGGTGTAAAGTGTTAACTCCACGACCGTATCTCTAGCATATAAGGGCGGCGTCAAGAATCCACGGCGCATGCACGGCACGCGGGTCGGACCTCCAGTGCGATGCCTCAGCACGGGGCTGCGACGCACACATGGCCGCGCGGCAATACGCCAACCGGGCAAAGGGCGGCGTCGGGACGCGCGCCCCGGCGTTCGACGCGGGAGGACGATTGTGCATTGACGCATCGATTACTCACTTTGCCGGTGCGCATTGGCCGCAAATACAATACCAAGTCGGCTACGGGTGTTGGCTGATGGTCGAAAGTGGCAGCGGATGCGCCAGGGACCGCCGGCCCTTCAGGCGTCGATGGGCGCCAAACGGCGGACAGGTGGGTCGACGGGGAAGAACTGCACTTTTTGCCTCCAGGGAGGGGAAAGCGGCGGCGCGTGTGAGCCGCAGTTCAAGACCGAACCTGCGGGGAGCAGCACTTAAGGACCGCTTGCGCGTATGGCAAAGGAATTGCACCAGCATCGCACCGATGGCGAGCAACCCGGGAGCGACAGCTGAGAGCGCGGCCAACGTTACCATGGCGCGCTCGCATACGACGGCAGCGATTGGCATCGAGGCCCGCCGCCCTCATGCACCGATGGGTGCCGGCTTGCGTCTGCAGGCTTGGCGGGTGCAACGACGAGGGGCGGCGATTTGCTGCGCACGAACCCTCCCTTTGGCATTGACCGCCGCATCAATGCTCGTGGGGCGGGCATGACCTGGCACGGGCGACGCTTCCGCGCCGGAGGATGGCTCTGGCCGCTGCACGCGGCAGGGCAAACCTTGCTTGCCGGCGCGTTGGTTTGCCTGTTGCTGGGCGGATGCGCGCAGACGCTGCCTGACACGCGGGAAATGGTGCACGCTGCACTGGCCCGGTATCGCGCGGCCGAACAGCGCCGCGAGCTGAGCGAGTACGGTTACGCGCCGGCCGTGCCGCAAACGGTGCCGGTTGCGTCGCAGGCGGCGGACCAGGTCGGCGCGCGGCTTAAGCGTCATCTGAAGGTCGAAGCGGCGATCAGCGGGGCGCCGCTGTTGGGCGGTAACCGGGTGACATTGCTGCAGAACGGTCCTGCCGCCTACCAGGCCATGTTCGCCGCGATGGAGAACGCGAGCGATTCAATCAACCTTGAGACCTTCATCTTTACCGATGACGAAGTCGGGCGGCGCTTCGCGGCGCAGTTGATCGCGGCGCGCCGGCGCGGCGTGCGATGCAACGTGATTTACGACGGCTTCGGCTCGCTGGCCACTTCGCGCCAGTTCTTCGATGGCCTGCGCGGGGCGGGTGTGTCGGTGGCGGAATTCAATCCGATCGATCCGTTTCACGGCCTCAAGCGCATCGAACAGCGCGACCATCGCAAACTGCTGATCATCGACGGCCGCGTCGCCTTCACTGGCGGAATCAACATCAGCGGAGCTTATGCCAAGGGCATCTCGCGCGGTCAACGCGGCGCCGGCGGTCCCGATGTATGGCGTGATACCGACGTTGAAATTGAAGGGCCTGCGGTGAACCAACTGCAGCGGCTGTTCGTGGCCCATTGGGTCAAACAGACCGGGCATCTGCTGCCGGTGGCGGACTATTTTCCCGACGAGCATTGGCCCGGCGATATGATGGTGCGCGTGATCGGCAGTTCGCAGGATGCCGGATTCAGCCAGATGTACGTGACGCTGGTTTCAGCGATTTGGCACGCCGAACAGCATGTCTATCTGACTACCGCTTATTTCGCGCCCGACGCGCAACTTTTGCGTGCGCTGGAGAGCGCCGCCCGGCGCGGTGTGGACGTGGAATTGATTCTGCCGCGCCACAGCGACTACATGGTGGCGCGTTACGCGGCACAGACTTACTATGCGCAACTGCTTGCGGTGGGAGTTAAAATCTACGAGCGCAAAGACGTCATTTTGCACGCGAAAACCGCCATCATCGATGGGGTGTGGTCAAGCGTTGGTTCCTGCAACCTCGATTGGCTAAGCTTCGCGTCCGACGACGAGATCAACGTGACCATCCTCGACGCCGGGTTCGCGCGCCAGATGGAGCAGGCGTTTGCGGCCGACCGCGAGCGCTCGCGCGCGATCACGCCGCAAAGCTGGGAGCATCGTTCTTGCCGGGTGCGGCTCCGCGATTGGCTGGCCAGCACCATCGAACGCTGGCTGTAACCGGTGGCGGCAAGCTGCTGCCCCGCTGTAGCGATTGCGGGCGCCGGCTGCGCCAAATCTGCGCACCATGTTGCGTAGAAATTACACGGTTTAATGTTCTTGGACGAGAAGGATCCAGAGAGCGCGGGAACTTCGCGCCATCTTGTGCTGGTATGGGCATTGCTTGCTCAAACCTTGTTGGGCAAGGTTAAAGACGGCAGTGAACGATTCGAGCCAGCCCAGCGACAATGGCGGAGCCGTTACTGCTGCGGGTGTGACCAAGCTTGGCACCGCCGGCCCCGGACCCATTAAGAATTGGAGGCCAGGAATGGGTTTGGAGACCCGCATTTTAGTTGCCGAGGACGACGTTGCGGCCCACGAGGGATGGCGTTCGATGCTGAGCTCGTGGGGCTACGATGTCGCCTTTGCCGAAGACGGTCAGGCCGCCCTGGAGCTTATCCGCGCGCTCAACCCGCACATCCTGCTCGCCGACCTCAAGATGCCGCGCATCGATGGTTTGGGGCTGTTGCATAACATCAACACGCTGGGGCTGAGCCTGGCGACGATTATGATTTCTGGAAAGGGCGATCTGACCGACGCGGTGCAGGCCATGAAACTGGGTGCGTTGGATTACCTGCGCAAACCCATCGATTGGCCCCATCTGCGCCGCCTGCTCGACCATCTTGCGCGCCAGGCCGCGGCGTGGGAGGAAGCCTGCCAGGCCCGCCGGCGCGGTGGTTCGCTCCACGAAGGCGGGGTGTTCATCGCGCGCTCGCTGCTGATGCGGCGGGTGATGGATTCGATTCGGCAAATCGCCGATTCGACGGCGCCGGTGGTGATCAGCGGCGAAAGTGGCACCGGCAAGGAGCTGGCGGCACGTACCATTCACGAGCTTTCCTCGCGGCGCGAGGGGCCTTACCTGGGCATCAATTGCGCGGCGATTCCCGAAAACCTGCTGGAGAGCGAACTTTTCGGCCATGAGCGCGGCGCTTTTACCGGCGCCGAACGCCGCCACGAGGGATGCTTCGAGCAGGCCAACGGCGGCACGCTGCTGCTGGACGAAATCGCAGAGACGCGGCCTGAACTGCAGGCCAAACTGCTGCGCGTGATCGAAGAGCGTAAACTGCGGCGCGTGGGCGGCAGCGGCGAAGTGCCCTTCGACGTGCGCATCATTGCCGCTTCCAACCGCGACCTCGGCCAGGCGGTCCGCGAAGGCACATTCCGCGAGGACCTGTTCTACCGCATCAACGTCCTTTCCATCCAGATGCCGGCGCTGCGCGATCGCACCGAGGACATTCCGCTGCTGGTCAACGCCTTCATCCAGCAGTTCACTGAAGGCGGCACCAAGCGTATCGTCGGTGTGGAGGACACCTGCCTGGACGCGTTAATGTCGCATCCATGGCCGGGCAATATCCGCCAGCTCCGAAACGTAATCGAGCGAGCTGTGATCTATGCCAAGGGACCGCTCATCACCTTGAACGACCTGCCGCCCGATTTCAGAAACGTATCCGTCAGCCCGCGCGGCGCTGCGCATATCAACGTCAAGCTCGGCTCTTCGGCCGAAGAGGTGGAACGCGAGCTGGTGCTGAGGACGCTGGAGTTTGTGGGCGGCAACAAGACTCTGGCGGCCAAAATCCTCAAACTTAGCCCGAAGACGCTCTACAACAAACTCGCGCGCTACTCCAAGTAGATAATCGGCGGCAAGCGCGGGGCGGGCAGGCCGTCACACTTACCTTGCGCTGGCGCTCCAGACCAGGCGGTTGTTCACCGCGTGCACGCCGTTGACCGCCGCCGCCACATTCTGCGCCCGTGCCGCGCTTGCGGGCGAATCCACGGCTCCTGAAAGCGCGACGGTGCCCTGGTCGGAGCTGACGTGAATCGTGAATTTTCGGGTTAAGCTGTCCTCCAGCAAAGCGGTTTTGACCTTGGTCGTCAGGGCGGCATCGCTGATTTCATCCTTGGCCGCCCGGTAGACATGTTTGAGGGACTGATCCGCCTCGTTAAGTGCACCCTTTGCCGCGAGGCCGCCTTCACGCATTTCTCGGGCCGCGTTGCTTTCCTGCGCATGGACTATAACCGGAAAGCTCAGTCCGGCGAGCAGTCCGATCGCTGCGATAATTGATAATACAGTTGATTTCATAGTTTGCACGTCCGATTGTAGTTTCCGCGTTGACTCTCTCCAGCGTCAAAAGTTTCGCCGCCTATTTGGCCGTCCGGTACAAGTGTGCTTTGACGGTTGCTGACTCGCGCAAGAAGCGTTCCACGCTTTTCTGCCTGTGGATGTGGTTGTGATTGCCTAAGAAGCAGCCGGAATCCCGGGATTGAGGGGCTACTTTTTGTAAACCTTTCACGGTTCGAGGGTAGCCGCCCAGGCGTGCGAAGCCGGTGCCGCCGGGCTCGGCGGTTGACTGTGCGTGGACAAAGTTGTGAAGCCTTCTTGTTTTCGAGGGTTAAGAAAAGCAAAATGGGGCGGCTTTGCGGCCAATTGCTCAGACAAATGGCGGCGGCCTCAATGCCGCCTCGATTCGCCTTGGCGTGCAGTATGGGAATTGTGACGGATCGCGACAGAAGCGAAGGAGTGCTGGATGAAAACAGCGAGTAGGGCGGGGATTCTAGCCTGCGTCACGCTTATGGCAGTGTTGGCCGTGCTAGCGCTTGGCGCACGGGCCCAGGAGAGCATGAGGGACGCGGTGGCAACCTTTGCCTTTGACCTGCACGAGGGTATGAAGCGGGCCAATTTGACCCCGGCGCAAAAGGAGCAAATCCGCGACGACCTTAGGAGCTTGCGCGAGGCCCATCAGAGCGGCAATCGGCGCCAGGCGTTGCGGGCGATGATGAACTTTCACCGCCTGCTCGACAGCGGGGCCTTTCAGCCTGAGGACCAGCAGCGCATCAGCCAGGACCTTGAGAGTCTGCGCCAGGCCAAAAAGGAGATGGGCGGCGGGACGGGCATGGGCGGCATGCGCTAGGCAGGGTGGAATTTGGTACCGTGCAGGGGCCCTAGAGCGAGGCCGGGGCGGTTTGGGAGGGTCGATTTGCGCTGGCGCAGGCTGGAAATGGTCGCAGCTGCGGCGCTGTTAGCCGCTGGATGCATGGTAGGGCCCGACTTCCGCGTCCCGGCCGCGCCCGTGGCGCCCAAGTGGGCGGAGTCGGGCGATCCGGCAGTGATAGTCAAGCGCCAGGAATACCGCGACTGGTGGCAGGTGTTCAACGATCCGGTTCTGACCCGCCTGGTCCAGCTTGCCTATCGGCAAAATCTCAGCTTGCGCACGGCCGGGGTGCGGGTCGTGGAGAGCCGCGCCCAGTTGGGCGTCGCCATCGGCGAGCTGTTTCCGCAGCAGCAGGCGGTCAGCGCGCAACTGAGCTACAATGGCCTGCCGATCTCGCTGCCCTACAATTTGAGTGCCAATCGCTACTGGTCCGACATCTTCACGGCGCAGGCGGCATGGGAACTGGACATGTGGGGCAAGCTGCGGCGCGCGGTGGAATCCGCCGACGACGCGTTTTTGGCCTCGGTGGCGGATTACGATGATGTGCTGGTTTCGCTGATCGGCGACGTGGCCGCCAACTATGTTCGCATCCGCACGGCGCAAAAACAGATTGCCATCGCCCAGGACAACGTCGTGCGCCAGCGCAAGGCGCTGCAGATTGCGCAGGCCAAATTCGAGGGCGGCACCGCCACCAAACGCGACGTCTATCAGGCGCAAAACGTGCTGGGCGCGACCGAGGCGGCAGTCCCGCAATTGACCAGCCAGATGGAGCAATCGAAAAACACGCTCAGCGTGTTGTTGGGCCTGCCCCCCGGACACATCGATCAGTTGCTTGACGGCCGCCAGGGCGACATCCCAACCGCGCCTCAAACCGCTGCGGTCGGCGTCCCCGCCGATCTGCTCAGACGCCGGCCCGACGTGCGCAGGGCGGAACTGAACGCCGCTGCCCAATGTGCGCAGATTGGCTTTGCCAAGGCTGACCTGCTGCCGGTCTTCAGCCTGACCGGCACCGTGGGGACGCTGGGCAGCAATGTGACTCACGGCCTGGACAGCGTCTTTAACGGCCGGAGCCTGTTCTATTCAGTGGGCCCCGCCATGCAGTGGAACATCCTGAACTACGGGCAGATTACCAACAACGTGCGGGTGCAAGACGCCAAATTCCAGGAGCTGCTGATCGGCTATCAGAACACGGTGCTCAAGGCACAGCAGGAAGTGGAGGACGGGCTGGCGGTGTTTGTCAACTCGCGCAAGGCGGTCGTGTACCTGCAAGACAGCGTCAAAGCAGCCAGCGGTGCCTTGCGCATCGCGTTTATCCAATACCGCGAGGGCACTGCGGATTTCACCACCGTCCTGACCGCGGAGCAGAATCTTTACCAGGCGCAGAACAACCTGGCCATCGCCGAGGGCAGCGTGCCGCTGGGCCTGATTGAGGCCTATCGGGCGCTGGGCGGCGGATGGCAGCTACGCGAGGGGCAGGATTTCGTGCCCGCCCAGACACGCGACGAGATGGAAGAACGGACCGATTGGGGCCGGCTGCTGACGCCGCAACTGTTGCAGCCCAAGGCGCCGGGCCTGCCTTCGCCCAAGGATCAGGGACCGCTGGTTCGGCCCCCTGAATGGTGAGGTTGGAATTCAATGTTTGGACACCGGCTGTATGCTGCGGGCGGCGGGGCGCTCGGACTGATGGCGCTGGCGGTGTTGGCGGCCGCGATGGCCGCCGGATGCCACAGCGAGACCGCGGTGGCGCC
>Ga0209581_1004719_pt1 | contig 10826 bp, 8 predicted proteins | sample Coa_R2_FD_187160 | JGI IMG/M metagenome (GOLD analysis project Ga0209581, IMG submission 187160) | Surface soil microbial communities from Centralia Pennsylvania, which are recovering from an underground coalmine fire - Coalmine... | ecosystem: Environmental > Terrestrial > Soil > Unclassified ...
GTTTCGAGAAACCCCGCGCTCGCCATCCTTGGCTCGCGGACTTGGCAAGCGCGAACACCCACCGGGTGTTCGCAAGCGATAATAGGTTCGGCCAAGCTCCGCGCGGCCATCCATGGCGCGACGTCGGCGGTTTCGAGGAAACCCCACGCTAGCCATCCTTGGCTCGCGGACTTGGCAAGCGCGAACACCCACCGGGTGTTCGCAAGCGCTTGCCAAGTCCCCATCGTCTAGAGGCCTAGGACATCGCCCTTTCAAGGCGGTAACACGGGTTCGAATCCCGTTGGGGACGCCATCCGCAGGCACAGCGCGAGCCGCCGGTCCGCTACGGGCGATGCGCTCGCCCTTTCAAGGCGGGTCACAAACAACGGGCGGGTTCGAATCCCGTTGGGGACGCCATCCGCAGGCACAGCGCGAACCGCCGTCCGCTACGGGCGATGCGCTCGCCCTTTCAAGGCGGGTCACAAACAACGGGCGGGTTCGAACGACAGCTCACGGCAACCGGTCGGCGCAGGCCTCGCGCACTTCACAAGGCCACGAGCAACACGCTGGTGGGATCGATCTGCACCGTCACCGTCTGGCCGACTTCGTAGCGGCTGGCGTCGGCGACGATCGCAGTGACGGTGCGGCCGCCCCCCAGCGTGGCCGTGACTTCGGCGCGCGTTCCGGCCCGATGCACTTCGGCGACGCTCGCCCGCCAGGTGTTGGGGCCGGCATCGTCCGGCGGCTCGCCGGGCGTCATGCGGGTCGCCACCGCCTTGACCAGGGCGCTGATCTCCGCGCCAGGCTTGAGCCCGAGGCGCTCCGTGCTGGCCGCGGTGATCGCCGCGGTCAGCTCGATGCCGGCATCGAGCTGCAGACGCACCTCGGCCTGCACCGGCCCCGTGCGCACCTCGACCACGCGCCCGACCCACTGGTTGCGCGCGCTGGTTTGCACCGACAGGCGCCGCATCAGACGGCGGTATTCGGCAAAATCGCGGTTGCGGTCCTCGAGCAGGCTCAGCATCCGCTGGTATTCGCCTTCGATCGCGCGCACCAGCGTCAGCACCTTGCGGCCGTAGTCGGTGAGTCGTGTCCCGCCGCCCTTGCGTCCGCCGACGGAGCGCGAAACCAGCGGGGCGTCAGCCTGGTTGTTCATGGCGTCGACCGCGTCCCAGGCCGCCTTGTAGCTCAGTCCGACGGACCGGGCGGCCCGGGTGATCGAGCCGCAGCGGTCGATGGCTTCGAGGAGATCGATGCGCCCGGCGCCGAGGAATGGCGCACCGTCCTTGTCGAGCTGCAAACGGCCGCGTAGGCCACGAGCTGCGGGAGAAAGACGGCGGTGTTTGCGTGTGCCTCGCATGCGGAAAAGAGGTGCTGGAACCCTGCGCTTTCCCAAGTGTGCCCGGCTGCGCGGCGCTTGGCGAGCCGTGCGCCGTGCCGGGGCCAGCCGGCTTTTCGCAAGGTTTGGCGAACCGCACCGGCTTGGATCGCCGAGCACGAAAAAGCCGGGCCAAGCCCGGCTTTTATTCCGTTCCCACCCATGGTGCCGACGGAGGGACTCGAACCCCCACGGGTTTCCCCGCTACCACCTCAAGGTAGTGCGTCTACCAATTCCGCCACGTCGGCTCGAAAGGGACTCTCAGTTCGGCACCTTCGGGGTCGTCGCTTGCTGGTCGGTATCCTTGTTTGCCGCCGGCGCCGATGGCGGTGGACTGACTGCGGGAGCAGCCGGCGTGGCAGCCTGAGGCGTCGCCGGCTCGGTCTTGGGCTCCGTCTTGGGCGCAGGCGCCTCGGTTTTGGCTGGCGGCGCCTGGTCCATCACGCTGGTCGGCGCCTCGCGGCCGTGCACCACGTAAGCCAGCGCCAGGCTCAAAGCGAAGAATACCGCCGCCAGCCAAGCGGTGGTGCGGGACAGGAAAGTGGCCGAGCCGCGCGCGCCGAACACCGTGCCGGAGGCCCCGCTGCCGAAGGCGGCTCCCGCGTCCGCGCCTTTGCCGTGCTGGAGCAGCACCAGGCCGATCAGCGCGGCCGAGACCAGGACATAGAGAACGATCAAGAAACTGTACATGGAATCCCGCTTGTCTTACTCGCTCAGACGCTGCGCCGCGGCGCAGATCGCCAAAAATTCGTCGGCTTTCAGCGAAGCCCCGCCGACCAGTCCGCCGTCGACGTCCGCGCTGGCGAACAGCGCCTGGGCGTTGTCCGCCTTGACGCTCCCGCCATAGAGCAGCCGTATCGAATTGGAAAGTTTAGCATCCTTCTCGGCGAGCCGGCCACGCAGAAAAGCGTGGGCCGCCTGCGCCTGCTCCGGAGTGGCATTGCGCCCGGTGCCGATCGCCCACACCGGCTCGTAGGCGATCACCGCGCGCTCGAAGGCCGCAATGCCGCAGTGCGCGAGTACCGCGTCGAGCTGGCGCGCAAGCACGGCTTCGGTCTGCCCGGCCTCGCGCTGCTCCAGCGTTTCGCCCACACAGAGAATCGGCCTCAGTCCGCTGTGCTGCGCGGCGGCGAATTTGCGCGCCACGCGCGCATCGTCCTCTCCGTAAAGCGCGCGGCGCTCGGAGTGGCCGACGATGACGTAGCGGCAGCCGAACTCGGCCAGCATGCGGCCCAGGATCTCGCCGGTGTGCGCGCCGGGCTCGGTCTGCTCGGAGAGGTTCTGGGCGCCGAGCTGCCAAGGCGTGCCTGCCAGACGCCGCTGCACCGATTCCAGATAAACCGCCGGCGGACAGACCAGAAGCTCCACCGCCGGGAACTCCGCGGCGCGCGCGCACAGCGCGTCGAGCAGCGCCGCGTTGGCGCTCAGAGAGCCGTGCATTTTCCAGTTGCCCGCCACCAGATAACGACGTTTCACGACGCCTCTCTGCATTGATGTTGTGCGGCCGCCACGGCCGCGCGCACGGCCTGGGCCAGCTCCTCGGCGGTGCCGCGCGTTTCGTCTTCCTCCTGTGCCTCGACCATCACGCGGATCAGCGGCTCGGTGCCGGAGGCGCGTAAAACCACGCGGCCGCGCCCGGCCAGCCGGGCTTGCGCCGCCGCCAGCGCTTCCCGAACGGGCGCGGCGTGCAGCAGCGTCTTGGCCACGCCCTGCACCGGCACGTTGAGCAGCACCTGCGGCAGCCGGCGCATGCCCGCGACGAGTTCGGCCAGCGTGCGGTTCTCGCCGAGCATGGCATCCAGGACCTGCAGCGCGGCGACGATGCCGTCGCCGGTCCCCGCACGATCGAGGCAGATGATGTGACCGGAAGTCTCGCCGCCGAGGATGCCGCCGCGTTCCTTCAACCGTTCCAGGATGTAGCGGTCGCCGACGGCGACCCGTTCGAATGGGATCCCGCACTCGGCCAGCGCCTGCTCCAGGCCGAGATTGCTCATCACCGTGCCGACCACCGGCCCGCGCAAGCTGCCGGCCCGCTGCCGCTGGCGAGCGATGACGTAGAGGATCTCGTCGCCGTCCACCTCGCGCCCGTCGGCGGTGACCAGCAGGCAGCGATCACCGTCGCCATCCAAAGCGATTCCCAGGTCAGCCCCCTGGGCAAGCACCGTCGCCTTCAGCGCCGCGGGATACAGGGACCCGCAGTCCTGATTGATGTTGAGCCCGTCGGGGCGGTCGCCGATCGCGATCACCTCGGCGCCCAGCTCGGAAAACACGGCCGGCGCCACCTTGTAGGCGGCGCCGTTGGCGCAGTCCACCACCAGCCGCAGGCCGCGCAGCGAACGGCTGCCGAACGTGCCCTTGCAGAACTCGATGTAGCGGCCGGCGGCATCCTCGACGCGCCGCGCCCGGCCCATCTGCTCCGGCGGCACGCAGTCCAGCGCACCCTCGAGCAGGCGCTCGATCTCGGCTTCCACCTCGTCGCTGAGTTTGTCGCCCTCGGCGGAGAAGAACTTCACGCCGTTGTCGTAGTGCGGGTTGTGCGAGGCCGAGATCACCACGCCGGCCTGCGCGCGCAGGGCGCGCGTGAGATAGGCGACGGCCGGCGTCGGCAAGGGGCCCAGCAGCCAGGTCTCCACTCCGGCGGCGGCGAAGCCCGCCTCCAGGGCGGACTCGAACAGGTAACCGGAGCGGCGCGTGTCCTTGCCCACCAGCACGCGCGTGCCGGCCTGGCGCGCCAGCACGCGGCCCGCGGACCAGCCCAGCTTGAGCGCGAACTCGGGCGTCATCGGCATCTGGCCGACCCGCCCGCGCACGCCGTCGGTTCCGAAATATTTGCGGCTCAAGGGATATCCCGTTCTCTCAAGCGCATCTCGTGCGCCACGCGAATCGCGTCGACCGTGGCGGCCACGTCGTGGGCGCGCACGATCGAAGCGCCTTTGTACACCGCCAGCGCGGCGGCGGCCAGACTGGCCGGCAGGCGCGCCGCCAGTTCGCGTTTGAGCAAGGCGCCGAAAACCGACTTGCGCGAAAACCCCACCAGCAAGGGCACGCCCTGGGCGGCGAAGCGCTCCAGGTGCGCGAACAGCCGCAGATTGTGCTCGGAAGTCTTGCCGAAGCCGATGCCCGGATCGATCGTGAGCCGGTCGCGGGGAATCCCCGCGGCCACGCAGGCGGCGAGACGCTCGGCGAGGAAGGCCTCGACTTCCGCCACGACATCCCGGTACTGCGGGTTGAGCTGCATCGTTCGCGGCTCGCCCTGCATGTGCATGAGGCACACCGCAGCGCCGGTCTCGCGCGCCGCAGAGACCGCGCCCGGCGCGCGCAGGGCCATGACGTCATTGATCAACTCGGCGCCGGCGGCACAGGCTGCACGCATGACCGCCGGCTTCATCGTGTCGATCGAGATGATGCAGTCGAGCTCGCGGTGGATCCGTTCGATGACCGGCACCACGCGCTCCAGCTCTTCCTGTTCCGAAACCGGTTCCGAGCCCGGCCGCGTGGACTCCCCGCCGACGTCCACGATCGCGGCGCCCTCCACGACCATCTCACGCGCGCGCGCCAGCGCCGTCTGCGGGTCTCGGTAACGACCGCCATCGGAAAACGAATCGGGCGTGACATTGAGCACGCCCATGACCACCGGCGCCGACAGATCGAGAGCGCGAGATTTGAGCTGAAGCCGCACGATCAACGGCCGAAGGCTGGTTGACGATGACAGGCGCGCGCCGCTGCAGTGCGATCCGGACGCGCCAGTCTCCCGCGCTCGCGCGTTGCCGGATTTTTCACGCCGCCGGTTTGGGCGCGGGTGGCGGCATGGCGCCGCCAGGCGCCGGGCGGAAGGCCGAAGCCGGCCGGTCGCCGTCGGTCCAGTTGCTCGGGGTGCCGGGATCCTTGCCCTGCATGATGCGGTGGATCTGGTCGGCATCGATGGTTTCGTAGCGCATCAGCGCCGCCGCCATCGCGTGCAGCTTGTCGAGGTTGCGCTCCAGGATCTGCTTGGCGCGCTGGTAATTGGTCTCGATGATGCTGCGGATCTCGTCGTCGATGGCTTTGGCCGTGTCGTCGGACATGTTCTTGTGCTGGGTGACACTGCGCCCGAGGAATACCTCGTCCTCGTCCTCGCTGTACGTCAGCGGGCCGAGCTTGTCCGACAGGCCCCATTTGGTGACCATGTTGCGCGCGATCTCGGTGGCGCGCTCGATGTCGTTGGCGGCGCCGGTGGTGACCTTCTCCGGGCCGAACACCAGTTCCTCGGCGATGCGCCCGCCGAACAGCGTGCAGATGCGGCTGTTGAGGCGCTGCTTGCTGGTGCTGTAGCGGTCCTCCTCGGGCAGGAAGGTGGTGACGCCCAGGGCGCGACCGCGCGGGATGATGGTGACCTTGTACACCGGATCGTGATCCGGCACGTTCAGCCCGACGATGGCGTGACCGGCCTCGTGGTAGGCGGTGAGCTTCTTTTCTTCCTCGCTCATCACCATCGAGCGGCGCTCGGCGCCCATCAAGATCTTGTCGCGCGCCTTCTCGAAGTCGCTCTGGTCCACCAGGCGCTTGTTGGCGCGCGCGGCGAACAACGCCGCCTCGTTGACCAGGTTGGCCAGATCGGCGCCGGAAAAACCGGGCGTGGCGCGCGCGATGATCTCGGGCTTGACGTCGTCGGCCAGCGGCACGGCGCGCATGTGGACTTTCAGGATCTGTTCGCGGCCGCGCACGTCGGGCAGCGGCACCACCACCTGGCGGTCGAAGCGGCCGGGACGCAGCAGCGCCGGGTCGAGCACGTCGGGCCGGTTGGTGGCGGCGATCACGATCACGCCCTCGCTGCCCTCGAAGCCGTCCATCTCGACCAGCAACTGGTTGAGCGTCTGCTCGCGCTCGTCGTGACCGCCGCCCAGGCCCGCGCCGCGGTGGCGGCCGACGGCGTCGATCTCGTCGATGAAGATGATGCACGGCGCGTGCTTCTTGGCCTGCTCGAACATGTCGCGCACGCGGCTGGCGCCGACACCGACGAACATCTCCACGAAATCGGAACCGGAAATGGTGAAGAACGGCACGCCGGCCTCGCCGGCGATGGCCTTGGCCAGCAGCGTCTTGCCGGTGCCGGGCGGCCCCACCATCAGCACGCCGCGCGGAATCTTGCCGCCCAGCTTCTGGAACTTGCCCGGATCCTTGAGGAAGTCCACCAGCTCGGCGACTTCCTGCTTGGCCTCCTCCACGCCCGCGACGTCATTGAAAGTGACCTTGACCTGGTCGGCGTTGAGCATGCGCGCGCGCGACTTGCCGAAGCTCATGGCGCCGCGTCCCCCTGCCCCGCCCTGCATCTGCCGCATGAAATACACCCACACGCCGATCAACAGCAGGATCGGGAAGGCGTTGATCAGCAGCGTGACGATCAACGGCGTTTCCTTGGGCAGCTCGCCGTCGAACTTGACGTGGTTGTCGATTAGGGTGCCGATCATCGCCCGGTTGTCGGTTTCCGGGCTGATGGTGGTGAAGTGCGTGCCGTTCTTGAGCTGGCCGGTGATGTTCTGCCCCTCGATCTTCACCTCCTCGACGTTGCCCTGCTTGACCTGATCGAGGAACTCGGAATACATGAGCTGCGGCTGCGCGCCGGAACGGCCGGAAAACCCCTGGAACGCCATGATCAGCACGGCCACGATGGCCAGCCACAGCAGCAGATTTTTGGTCAGATCGTTCAATGCCCAGCCCTCATGCCCGCGCGCGTCGCAAGTCTTACGCCTTCACGCAGTTTAGACCTTACCGCACGGCGTGGTTTCGCGCCAGCAGATAAATTTCCCGGCTGCGCGCTCGCGAAGCGCCGGGTTTGCGGATCTGCACGCGCCCGAAAGCCGCGCGCAGTGCGGCGACCAGCGCCTCGAAACCCTCGCCCTGGAAGGCCTTGACCAGCAGCGTGCCGCCCGGCTTCAAGCGCGCCCGGGCGAAGTCCAGCGCCAGTTCGGCCAGGGCCATCGCGGCGGCCTGGTCCGCGGCGTCCACGCCCGAGATATTGGGGGCCATGTCCGACATTACAAGGTCCGCCGCGCCTTCCGCGACCAGGCTTTCGAGCGCGCGCAGCACGGCTGGCTCGCGGAAGTCTCCTTGCAAGAAACGGACCCCGGGGATCGGCTCCATCGGCAGCAGGTCCAGCGCGATCAAGGTGCCGGCCGGTCCCAGCCGGGGGCGCGCGTACTGGCTCCAGCCGCCGGGCGCGGCACCCAGATCGATCACCGTCATGCCCGGCCGGAACAAGCGGTCGCGTTCGTCGAGTTCCTTGAGCTTGAACGCCGCGCGCGAACGGTAGCCGAGCCGGCGCGCCTCGCGCACATAGGGGTCGGCTGCGTGTTCGGCCAGCCAGCGGGCGGAACTGGGAGTGCGCTTCTTGCTCACGCCATCACTGGTACAACACTTTCACGACTTCCAGTTCCCGCGTGCCGCCGGGCGTGTGGACTTGCACCACGTCGCCCTCGGATTTGCCGATCAGGGCGCGCGCGATCGGCGAATGGATCGAGATCAGGCTGTTCCTGGAGTCGGCCTCGTCTTCGCCGACGATCTGATAGCGCAGGCGTTCGCCGTTGCCGGTGTCGGCCAGTTCCACGGTGACGCCGAACACCACCTTGCCGGTGCGCGGCAGCTGGGCGACGTCCACGACCTGCGCGTTGGCGAGCTTGTGCTCGATCTCCTTGATGCGGCCTTCGTTGAACCCGTGCTGCTCCTTGGCCGCGTGATATTCGGCGTTTTCGCGCAGATCGCCGTGACTGCGCGCCTCGTCCAGCGCGGCCACGATCTTGGGCCGCAGTTCCTGTTTGCGGCGGCGCAGTTCTTCCCGCAGGGCCTCGGCCCCGCGCAAGGTCATCGGCGTTTTCATGGCGCAGCGGTTTGAGTGACTTGTCGGTGCAGATCCTGCAACCGGTTGACTTCCAGACGATCGAGATGATCCATGGCGATGGCCGCGGCATAGGCCCCGGCCATGGTGGTGAAATAGCATAGCTTGTGCTGGATCGCCGCGGCGCGGATCGAGCGCGACTCCTCGATCGACTTCTTGCCCTCGGTGGTGTTGGCGATGAACTGGATCTCGCCGTTCTTGATCATGTCCACGCAGTGCGGGCGGCCCTCTTTGACCTTGTTGACCCCTTCGCACTCGACGCCCGCGGCCCGCAGCGCCGCGGCGGTGCCATGGGTGGCCACGATGCGAAAACCCTTGGCCGCGAGCAGGCGCGCGAGCGCCACCGCCTTGGGTTTGTCGCCGTCGCGCACGCTGATGAAGGCGGTGCCGCCGCGCGGCACGTCCATGCCGGCGGCGAGCAGCGCCTTGTTGAAGGCCTCGCCGAAATGGCGGCCGACGCCCATCACCTCGCCGGTGGAACGCATCTCCGGTCCCAGCAGGGGATCCACGCCTGGAAATTTGTTGAACGGGAACACTGATTCCTTCACCGAGAAATACGGCGGACACAGCTCGCCGGTCACCCCTTGCGCGCGCAGGCTGCGTCCCACCATGCAACGCGCCGCGATCTTGGCCAGCGGCCGCCCGGTGGCCTTGGACACGAAGGGCGCGGTGCGCGAGGCGCGCGGATTGACCTCCAGCAGGTACAGCGTTTCGCCCTGCAAGGCGAATTGCGCGTTCATCAGCCCGACGACGTTCAGCGCCCGCGCCAGCTTGTCGATCCAGGCGCGGATTTGTTCCAGCACCGCCGGCTTGAGGCTGTAGGCCGGCAGCGAGCACGCCGAGTCGCCGGAGTGCACCCCGGCCTGCTCGATATGCTCCATGATGCCGCCGATCACCACGTCCTGCCCGTCGCACAGCGCATCGACGTCGATCTCGATGGCATCGGACAGGAAGCGGTCCAGCAGCACCGGCGATTCGTTGGACACCTTCACCGCCTCGGTCATGTAGCGGATCAGGTCCTCGTCGTCGTGGACGATCTCCATCGCGCGGCCGCCGAGCACGTAGCTCGGCCGTACCACCAGCGGATAGCCCACGCGCCGGGCCGCCGCCAGCGCCTGTTCGAGCGAGGTGGCGGTGGCGTTGGGCGGCTGGCGCAGCTTGAGTTCGTCCACCAGTTTCTGGAAGCGCTCGCGGTCCTCGGCCAGATCGATGGAATCCGGCGAGGTGCCGATGATCGGCGCGCCGGCCGCGGCCAGGCGCAGCGCGAGTTTGAGCGGCGTCTGACCGCCGAACTGCACGATCACGCCCTTGGGCTTTTCGAGCTCGATGATCTCCATCACATCCTCGAACGTCAGCGGCTCGAAATACAGGCGGTCGGAGGTGTCGTAGTCGGTCGAGACGGTCTCCGGGTTGCAGTTGACCATGATGGTCTCGTAACCGTCCTGGCGCAGCGCCTGCGCCGCGTGCACGCAGCAGTAGTCGAACTCGATGCCCTGGCCGATGCGGTTGGGTCCGCCGCCCAGCACCACGATCTTGTCGCGCGTGCTCGGCGCCGCCTCGCACTCCTCGTCGTAGGTCGAATAGAGATAAGCCGTGGCGGTGGGGAATTCCGCCGCGCAGGTGTCCACGCGCTTGTACACCGGCCGTACGCCGAGGCTGCGCCGGCGCGCGGCTACCGCGCTTTCCTCGACCTTGAGCAGCGCCGCCAGGCGCGCATCGGAAAAGCCCAGCCGCTTGTAGCGGCGCAGGCGCGCCGCGTCGAGCTCGTCGAGCCTGGCGGCGGCGATCTCGCGTTCGGTTTCGATCAGCTCCTGGATCTGCTCCAGGAACCAGGGATCGATCTTCGAGGCGCGATAAATGTCCTCCACCGTTAGGCCGGCGCGGAACGCGTCGGCCACGAACCACAGCCGCCGCGCGTGGGGAATCGCCAGTTCCTGGCGGATGCGCGTCAGCGCCGCCTCGTCGTAACCGCCGTCGCGCTGCGGCATCACCTGCGGCTCGAAACCGTCGGAGCCGATCTCCAGACCGCGCAGCGCCTTGTGCAGCGACTCCTGGAAATTGCGCCCGATGGCCATGACCTCGCCGACCGACTTCATCTGCGTGGTCAGACGCGCGTCGGCCTGCGGGAATTTCTCGAAGGTGAAGCGCGGGATCTTGGTCACGACGTAGTCGATCGACGGCTCGAAGCTCGCGGGCGTGCGGCCGCCGGTCACCTCGTTCTTCAGTTCGTCGAGCGTATAGCCGACCGCGAGCTTGGCCGCCACCTTGGCGATCGGAAAGCCGGTGGCCTTGGAAGCCAGCGCCGAGGAGCGCGACACGCGCGGATTCATCTCGATCACGATCATGCGCCCGCTGTCCGGATGGATCGCGAACTGCACGTTGGAGCCGCCGGTGTCCACCCCGATCTTGCGCAGCACCGCGATGCTCGCGTCGCGCATGATCTGGTATTCCTTGTCGGTCAGCGTCTGCGCCGGGGCGACGGTGATCGAATCGCCGGTGTGCACCCCCATCGGGTCGAGGTTTTCGATCGAGCAGACGATGATGCAGTTGTCCTTGCGGTCGCGCACCACCTCCATCTCGAATTCCTTCCAGCCCAGC
>Ga0209581_1004721_pt1 | contig 10824 bp, 7 predicted proteins | sample Coa_R2_FD_187160 | JGI IMG/M metagenome (GOLD analysis project Ga0209581, IMG submission 187160) | Surface soil microbial communities from Centralia Pennsylvania, which are recovering from an underground coalmine fire - Coalmine... | ecosystem: Environmental > Terrestrial > Soil > Unclassified ...
GAGCGAGCACGATTAAACGCCCGGCTCCCGGCGCTACCGGCAGATCGGTGCTACCTGGTTGCTGCGGCCACTACTGCGGCAAGCGCAAACGCAAGAACCCCGCAGAAGCCGCCCGCCGCGTACCACCGGAATTCGCCGAGGGCCCACCGGATCGTCGGCCACTGGCCCTGCCGCATCTCAAGCGGATGACGCAGGCGTTGCTGCCGATCCTTGCCGCGCTGAGCGACCATACGCACGCTCGTCGTCATCAGCCTATCCCCTAAACGCGCGCAAAGCGGCAACGATCCCGCGAAAACCGAACACCACGATAATGCAAAGGTCAATTGCCTCAAAAAGATATTTAAGGGGGAGAATGCCGATCATCATCGGCTCGTGCTGCCCCCATAGATACGAGATGAATTTTTCCAAACCATATATCCCAGCAACGATAAGAAATGCGATGGCGAGGTGGCATAGGAGAAATACGGCCGCCCTAACTGCGTTGAGCACATCGTGCATGAAAACGGGCCTCGCAAGCTGGAGCAGACTAACCTATAGGTTGCATTGCGAGATGAAAACTAGCAGAATCACGCTCGCTTCTCGGCCTTCTCCGGCACCATCGAAGCACCCGGGCTGGCGGATTCCCACACTGAGTCGTGCGACCTCTGTCGGCACGGCATGACAAGTCGGGGACGGTCCGCTACCCTGCCGCCATGACGCCGGCCGAGATCGAGCATTACCGCCGCGACGGCTATTCGTTTCCGCACGCGGCGCTGTCGCCCGCCGAGCTGGAGGAGTGCCGCGCCGGGCTCCGGCGCTACGAGGCCTGGCTCGGCGGCCCGGTCAACCGGGCCGACCGGCGCTGGCGCTCGCAGGGCTATGTGTTCCTGCCGTGGTACGACCGGCTGATCCGCCATCCCCGCATCCTCGAGGCGGTGGCGGCGGTGATCGGACCCGACATCCTGGTCTATACCGCGACCTTCTTCATCAAGGAGGCGAACAGCCCGACCTTTGCCGCCTGGCATCAGGACGCGACCTATTTCGGGCTGACCCCGCACGAGCACGTCACCGCCTGGGTCGCGCTTAGCGACGCCTCGGCGGCGGCCGGCTGCATGGAGGTGGTGCCGGCGCGCGGCCGCCCGGCGCAGCTCCGCCACGCCGCGCTCGGCCTCGAACACAGCATCAACGGCGGCGGCCAGGCGATCGTCGAGGAATTCGACCAAAGCGGCTCGGTGATGATGGAGCTGCCGGCGGGCAGCTTCTCGCTGCACCACACGCTGTGCCGGCACCGCTCGGCGCCGAACCGCGCGGCGCACCGCCGCATCGGCATCGGCATCAGCTACATTCCGACGCGCTGCCGCCTCACCGGCTCGGTGCGGATGTATGCCCGGCTGGTGCACGGCGAGGACCGCTTCGGCCATTTCGAGCCGATCCCCGCGCCGGAAGGCGAGTTCGCCTCGGCCGCGCTCGCCAGGCACGAGCAGGTCTATCGCCGCTACCGCGACAACTACGCCGAGCAGATCGCCGCGCACGAACGGGCGTTCGCGGCCGAGTAGTCCCGGCTATCGGGGGCGGCGAGCCGCCGCACCCTCCCCTTCCGACCCGGCCATGACCGGGGCCGGGCGGTCAGTTGAGCCCGTAGAACCCCATCGCGCCGCCGGCGAAAATCTGGTGCTGGGTCGCCGGCGACACCCCCTGCAGCCGCTGGCGCAGCATGTCGGGCGCGCCGGGGAAGAACCCGTCCGGGTGCGGATAGTCGGTCGCCCACAGGATCTTGTGGCCGCCGATATAATCGGCCAGCACCTTGATGCTGCCTTCGACCGGCTCGAACGAAATCCAGCAATTGCGCTGGAACAGTTCGGAGGGCCGGGTCTTCAGCCCGGAATCGTTGAAGCCCTTGTCGTCGAAATGGCGGTCCATGCGGTCGAGCCACGGCGCGATCCAGCCGCCGCCGGATTCGAGGAAGCCGATCCGCACCTTCGGATGGCGCTCGCACACCCCGCCCCAGATCACGCTCATCGCCACCAGCATCATCTCCATCGTGTGGCTGATGATGTGGCGGGCGCCGCGGCCCTCGAAGCGGTCGACGCCGACGGTCGGCATGCCGCTGCTCGCCCCCTCGTGGAAGCCGATCGCGAAATCGAGCTCCTCCGCCTCGTTCCAGAACGGCTCGTAGATCGGGTCGTGGATCATCTTGTTGTTGTAGGGGTTGGGGCGCAGGAAGCCGCCGCGGAAGCCCAGCTCCTTGCGGGCGAAGCGCATCTCCTCGATCGCCAGGTCGACCGACTGCATCGGCAGCATGGCGACGCCGAACAGCCGGTCGGGATAGGGCTTGCAGTAATCGGCGAGCCAGCGGTTGTAGGCGCGGCACACCGCGGCGGCGAGCGGCGGGTCGTGGATGGCGCCGGAGAACAGCCCGAGGCTCGGATAGAGGAAGGCGGCGTCGATGCCGTCGGCGTCCATGTCGGGGATGCGCTTGTGCGGATCGAAGCCGCCGGGCTTGCCGTCCTTGTAGGCCATCGTGTCGGCCTCGACGACGCCCTGGCGCGCGCCGACCGCGCCGATCCGGCCGATGCCGAGGCGGCCGTCGCCGACCGTGTGCTCCTCGATGACCAGCCGCTCCTTGCCGTTGTCGCCCTTGACGATGCGCGGGGCGCGGTCGCGGAAGGCCGGGTCGATGTAGTTGTCCCACAGATCGAGCGGCTCGAGGATGTGACCGTCGGCGTCGATGACGTTGTAGGTGCGGGACATTGCGTCGCCTCCTCAGTTGAGACCGTAGAACCCCATCGCGCCGCCGGCGAGGACGCCGTGCCGGGTCGCGGGCGAAGCGTCGGCCAGCATCTTCTCGATCATGTCGGGCGCGCCGGGGAAGAAGCCGTCGCGGTGGGGGTAGTCGGTCGCCCACAGAATCTTGTCGGCGCCGATATAGTCGGCGAGGTGCTTCAGGCTGCCCTCGACCGGCTCGAACGAAATCCAGCAATTGCGCCGGAAGATGTCGGAGGGCCGCATCTTGAGCCCGGAATCGTTGAAGCCCTTGTCGTCGAAATGGCGGTCCATGCGGTCGAGCCACGGGGCGATCCAGCCGCCGCCCGACTCCAAAAAGCCGACGCGCAGTTTCGGATGCCGCTCGCAGACGCCGCCCCAGATCATGCTCATGCAGGCCAGCATCATCTCCATCGTATGGCTGATGATGTGCTGGGCGCCGCGGCCCTGGAAACGGTCGATGCCGACCGTCGGCATGCCGCTGTTGCCGCCCTCGTGGATGCCGATGACAAAATCGAGCTCTTCGGCCTCGTTCCACAACGGCTCGTAGGCCGGGTCGTGCAGCATGCGGTTGTTGTAGGGGTTGGGGCGGATGAAGCCGCCGCGCATGCCGAGCTCCTTGCGGGCGAAGCGCATCTCGGCGATGGCGTGTTCGACCGACTGCATCGGCAGCATGGCGATGCCGAACAGGCGGTCGGGATAGGGCTTGCAGTAGTCGGCAAGCCAGCGGTTATAGGCGCGGCACAGCGCGCCGGCGAGCGCCGGATCGTGCACCGCGCCGGCGAACAGCCCCATGCTGGGATAGAGGAAGGCGGCGTCGATCCCGTCGAGGTCCATGTCGGGGATGCGCTTGTGCGGATCGAACCCGCCGGGCCGCCCCTCCTCGTACTTCATCGTCTCGGCCTTGACCGCGCCCTGCCGCGCGCCGACCCCGCCGATCCCGCCCATGCCCTGCTGGCTGCCGAGAATCTGCTCTTCGACGAGAAGCTTCTCCTTGCCGTCGTTGTCGACGATCAGGCGCGGCGCCCGGTCGCGGAACTTGGGGTCCATGTAGTCGTCCCACAGGGTCACCGGCTCGAGAATGTGGCCGTCCGAATCGATACGGTGATACTCGCGGGCCATCCGCCGCCTCCTTGTTGAAACCTGCGCCGATGGTAACCCAGTGGCGAGGTCGTAAGTCTTGCTTATCAAGCAGGCCGACATGCGCACGGCGCAATTCAGCAATGCGGCAAGCATGCCTTCGGCACGGGCAGTCGGCCGCGCGCCACGCCAGCGCCGGCACGATCCCCGGAAGCCGCCCGGCGCCGCCGCGCTGCCGAGCTATCGCCGGGCCGCCGCCTTGGCTCTGGCCGGTTCGCGGGCGGGGGCCGGCATCGCCGCCGCGCCGTCGGCTTCGCCGGCGCGGGCGAGCCTGACCAACGCCTGCATCAGCCCGGCGACGCCCTTGAGGCGCTCGCCCTCGTCGGCCCAGTTGCGCAGGTAGACAAGCTTGTGGTCGGGACGCAGGCGCAGCGTGCCGGCGTGGCGCTGGATCAGTTCGACGAGCCCGGCCGGGTTGGCGAAGCGGTTGTTCCTGAGCGCGATGACCGCGCCTTTCGGCCCGGCCTCGACGCGCTCGACCCCGGCCTCGCGGCAGTAGCGCTTGATCGCGATGATCTGCAGCAGGTTCTCGACCTCGGGCGGGAGCGGCCCGAAGCGGTCGATCAATTCGGCGGCAAAGGCGTCGCGCTCGCGCTCGCTCGACAATTGCGCGATGCGCCGGTAGAGGCCGAGGCGCACGCCGAGATCGGCGACATAGGTTTCGGGGATCAGGACCGGCGTGCCGATGGTGATCTGCGGGCTCCATTCCTCGGGCGCGGCGCCGCCGCCGTCCTGGCGCGCCGCGGCCACCGCCTCTTCGAGCATCGCCTGATAGAGCTCGATGCCGACCTCGCGGATATGGCCGGACTGCTCGTCGCCGAGCAGGTTGCCGGCGCCGCGGATGTCGAGGTCGTGGCTGGCGAGCTGGAACCCGGCGCCGAGCGTGTCGAGGGTCTGCATCACCTCGAGCCGGCGCAACGCGGCCGGCGCCAGCTTCTTCTTCTCCGGCAGGGTCAGGTAGGCGTAGGCGCGCACCTTGCTGCGGCCGATGCGGCCGCGCAGCTGGTAGAGCTGGGCCAGGCCGAACATGTCGGCGCGGTGCACGATCAGCGTGTTGGCCGAGGGGATGTCGAGCCCCGATTCGATGATGTTGGTCGACAGCAGGAGGTCGTAGGCGCGGTCGTCGAACGCGTTCATCACCGCCTCGAGCTCGGCCGCCGGCATGCGGCCATGCGCGACGGCGACGCGGATCTCGGGCACCACCGCGGCCAGCCCCTCGCGCACCTCGTCGAGATCGGAAATGCGCGGGGCGACGTAGAACACCTGGCCGCCGCGGTCGCGCTCTCTGAGGATCGCCTCGCGCAGCACCACCGGGTCGTAGGGCATGACAAAGGTGCGCACCGCCAGCCGGTCGATCGGCGGGGTGGCGATGATGCTCATCTCGCGCACGCCGGAAAGCGCGAGCTGCAGGGTGCGCGGGATCGGCGTCGCGGTCAGGGTGAGGACGTGGACGTCGGCCTTGAGCTGCTTCAGCCGCTCCTTCTGGGCGACGCCGAAATGCTGCTCCTCGTCGACGATGACGAGGCCGAGATGGTGGAAGCGCACGTCCTTGGCGAGCAGCGCATGGGTGCCGATGACGATGTCGAGGCGGCCCGCGGCCAACTCTTCCTTGACCGCCTTCGCTTCCTTGGCCGCGACCAGCCGCGACAATTGGCCGATACGCACCGGCAGCCCGGCGAAACGCTCGGCGAAGCTGCGCAGATGCTGGCGCGCGAGCAGGGTGGTCGGCACGATGACCGCGACCTGGGCGCCGGCGAAGGCGGTGATGAAGGCGGCGCGCAACGCCACTTCGGTCTTGCCGAAGCCGACATCGCCGCAGATCAGCCGGTCCATCGGCTTGCCCGAAGCCATGTCGGCGAAGGTGTCGGCGATGGCGCGAAGCTGATCCTCGGTCTCGGGATAGGGGAAGCGGGCGGCGAACTCCTCGTAAAGTCCCTCCGGCGGCACCACCGCCTCGCCGGGGCGGAGCTGCCGCTCGGCGGCGACGCGGATCAATTCGCCGGCGATCTCGCGGATGCGCTGCTTGACCCGCGCCTTGCGCCCCTGCCAGGCGACGCCGCCGAGGCGGTCGAGCTGCACCCCGGAATCCTCCGAGCCGTAGCGCGACAGCACCTCGATGTTCTCGACCGGCACGAACAGGCGGTCGTCGCCGGCGTAGAGCACCTTGAGGCAATCGTGCGGCGCGCCGGCGACGTCGATCGTCTCCAGCGCCTCGTAGCGGCCGATACCGTGCTCGGCATGGACAACGAGGTCGCCCGGCGCCAGGCTTGCCGCCTCGCTGATGAACTGGTCGAGGCTGCGGCGCCGGCGCGGCACCCGCGCCAGGCGGTCGCCGAGAATGTCCTGCTCGCCGAGCAGCACCAGGCTGTCGGTGACGAAGCCCTGCTCCAGCGGCAGCAGAGCCAGGCCGGTGGCGCCTGTCGGCAGCTGCGCCAGGGCGGCCGCGTCATCGACCCGGCGCAAGTCGGCAAGGCCGCGCTCGCGCAATACGGTGGCGAGACGGTCGGCCGAGCCGGCGCTGTAGGCGGCGATCGCGGTGCGGCGGCCGGACTTGCGCTCGGCGTCGAGATAATCGCGCACCGCCTCGAACAGGTTGACCTTGGGATCGGCGCGCTCGGCGGCGAAGTTCCGCGCCGGGCGGGCGCCGGCATCGGCGTCGCCGACACCGGCGAACGGCGACAGGCGCACGACCGCCCGGCCCGCCAGATGGGACTGCCACTCGGCGTCGCCGATATAGAGCTGCTCGGGCCGCACCGGGCGGTAGACCGGCGCCGCGGCGTGCGCGGCGCCGGCAAGGCTGCTGCGCGCGGCGTAGAAATCGGCGATCGCCTCGTTGCGGTGGGCGCGCACCTCCTCGGCCTGGTAATCGAACGACAGGCCGGCGCCGGGCAGGTAGTCGAACAAAGTTTCGAGCCGCTCGTAATAAAGCGGCAGCCAATGCTCCATTCCGGCGTGGCGGCGCCCGGCGCTGACCGACTCGTACAGCGGATCCTCGCTGACCGCGGCGCCGTACTGCTCGCGGTAGCGCGAACGGAAGCGCGAGATCGCCGCATCGTCGAGCAGGACCTCGCTGACCGGGCGCAGGGTCAGCCGCTCGAGCGTGCCGGTCGAGCGCTGGGTCAGCGGGTCGAAATGCCGCAGGCTTTCGATCGTATCGCCGAAGAAATCGAGGCGCACCGGCTGCGCCTCCCCTGCCGGGTAGATATCGACGATGCCGCCGCGCACCGCAAACTCGCCGGGCTCGCGCACCGTGTCGGTGCGCAGGTAGCCGTTGTTGCGGAAGAAGCTCTGCAGCCGGTCGAGATTGATGCGGCCGCCGCGGCCGAGGGCCAGGACGCGGCCGTCGAACAGGCTCTTCGGCGGCACCCGCTGGACCAGCGCGTTGACCGTGGTCAGCACGACGAGGGGGCTCGGCTCGCCGTCGCCGGCGAGCCGGGTCAGGGTGTCGATGCGGCGGCTGGTGATCTCGCCGTTCGGCGACACCCGGTCGTAGGGCAGGCAATCCCAGGCCGGAAAGGTGAGGACGGCGAGGCCGGGATGAAAGAACGCGAGCGCGGCGGCAAAACGCGCCATGCTGCCGTCGTCGCGGCAGACATGCAGCCAACGAGCGAACCCGCCGGCGGCGACGAGGGCGCCGATTGCGGCGGCGTCATGCCCCTCGGGGGCGCCCGACAGGGTGACCGTGCGCGGCGCCTCGGCCAGCGAGCGTGCCAGGTCCTTCATGTCGGCCGCGGCCGGTAGCGGAAGGCGAGCAACAGGCGGGTCACGTCGTTGTCGTATTCGGGCGGCGGCGCGGCGCGGCCGCCGATCCAGTCGAAGATGTCGGGCTCGGGACAATCGAGCAAGGCCTCGAAGCGGTCGAGCTGGGCGTCGTCGAACCCGGCGAGATGAGCCTCGGCGAACGAGCCGAGGATCAGGTCGGCCTCGCGCGTGCCGCGGTGCCACGAGCGGAACAGCAGGCGCTTGCGGCGCGGATCGGTGAAGCGGGTCATGCGGTCGGTTGGCGTTGCGGCCGCACCGATATAGACATTTCCGGGTGTCGCGTCAGCCTGCGAGCGCGCATGCGTCCCACGCTCCTCGATCGGCTCTTCGCCCCGGTCACCGCGCTGGCGGGGATCGGGCCGCAGCTTGCCCGGCTGATCGAGCGGGCTGCCGGGCCGCTCGTCGTCGATGTGCTGTGGCACCTGCCGAGCGGTCTTATCGACCGCCGCGCCTCGGCGATCGCGGACGGCAGGGTGGTCACGGTCAAGGTGCGGGTCGAGTGTCACGAGCCGGGGATCGGCCGCCGCCCCTACCGGGTCGTGTGCAGCGGCGTCATCCTCGTCTACTTCAACGTCAAGGGAAACCATCTGCAGCGGCTGCTGCCGGTCGGCGCCGAGCGGGTGGTCAGCGGCCGGGTGGAGTTCTATGACGGCATCCCGCAGATCGCCCATCCCGACTACGTCGTCGCCCCGGAAGAGGCGGCGCGGATCAAGGCGATCGAGCCGGTCTACCCGCTGACCGCCGGACTGGCCCCGCGGGTGATGCAGCGCGCCGCCGCCGCGGCGCTCGAACGCGCCCCGCCCCTGCCCGAGTGGCTCGACCCGGCGCTGCGCGCGCAGCGCCGCTGGCCGGGCTGGAACGAGGCGATCGCCGCCGCGCACGCGCCGCAAGCCGAGGCCGACCTGTCGCCGGCAACGCCGGCGCGCCAGCGCCTCGCCTATGACGAGATACTGGCGAGCCAGCTTGCGGTCGCGCTGGTGCGGGCGCGGCGCAAGCGGCGGCCCGGCCGCGTTCTGGTCGGCGACGGCCGCCTCGCGGCGCCAGTCGAGGCCGGGCTCGGCTTTGCCCTGACCGGCAGCCAGCGCCGCGCCCTCGCCGAGATCGCCGGCGACATGCGGGCGCCGCAGCAGATGATGCGCCTGCTGCAGGGCGATGTCGGCAGCGGCAAGACCGTCGTCGCGCTGCTGGCGATGCTGATCGCGGTCGAAGCCGGGACCCAGGCGGCGCTGATGGCGCCGACCGAGCTGCTGGCGCGCCAGCACCACGCGACCTTGCAGCGCCTCGCCGCGCCCGCCGGGATCGAGATCGCGCTGTTGACCGGCCGCGAAAAGGGCCGCGCCCGCGAGCGCGTCCTCGCCGGGCTCGACGAGGGGAGCCTGCCGCTTGTCGTCGGCACCCATGCGCTGATCCAGGGCGACGTCGGCTTTCGCGACCTCGGCCTCGCGGTGATCGACGAACAGCACCGCTTCGGGGTCGAGCAGCGCCTCGCGCTCGGCGAGAAGGGCGGCGCCGTCGACACCCTGCTGATGAGCGCGACGCCGATCCCGCGCACGCTGATGATGACCGCCTATGGCGACCTCGATACCTCGCGCCTCGACGAGAAGCCGCCGGGGCGGCAGACCGTCGACACCCGCACCGTGCCGCTGTCGCGCCTCGACGAGGTCGAGGAGGCGATCCGGCGGGCGCTCGCCGGCGGCGCCAAGGTGTACTGGATCTGCCCGGTGATCGAGGAATCCGAGAGCGCCGACCACGCCGCCGCCGAGAAGCGCTATCGCGCCCTGGCCCGGCTCGCGCCCGGCCGGGTCGGGCTGGTCCACGGCCGCGTCAAAAGCACCGAGCGCGAGCGGGTGATGGCGCAGTTTGCCGATGGCGGCATCGACCTTTTGGTGGCGACGACGGTGGTCGAGGTCGGCGTCGACGTGCCGGCGGCGACCGTCATGGTGGTCGAGCACGCCGAGCGCTTCGGCCTCGCGCAGCTGCACCAGCTGCGCGGGCGGATCGGCCGCGGCACGGCGCACTCGACCTGCCTGCTGCTCTACGCCGCGCCGCTCGGCGAGATCGCACGGCAGCGGCTGCAGATATTGCGCGACAGCGACGACGGCTTCCGCATCGCCGAGGAGGATCTGAGGCTGCGCGGCGCCGGCGAAGTGCTCGGCACGCGGCAAAGCGGGCTGCCGACGCTGCGCCTGGCCGATTTGGCGCAGCACGCCGAGCTGGTCGCGGTCGCGCACGACGATGCGCGCCTCGTCCTCGAACGCGACCCGCTGTTGCAGACGCCGCGCGGCGAGGCGCTGCGCATCCTGCTCTATCTGTTTCAGCGGGATGCGGCGATCCACTATCTTCGCGCCGGCTGACCGCTCGGCTAGGATGGCGCCGCGATGTCCGCCACCGCCGTCCTCAACCTCTCCAAGGCCGGTTTCACCGACGCCCAGGTGCAGGCGCTCGCCCAGTATTTCGACGAGCAGGTGGCGACCAAAGCCGATATCGAGCAACTGCGCCTCGAAATCGAGAAGGTACGGTCCGACCTCACGCTCGAAATCGGGCAGGTGCGGCTCGAAATCGAGAAGGTGCGGTCCGACCTGGAACAGAAGATCGCCGCCGTCGATCTGCGGCTGTCGGAAACCAAGGCCGACATCGTCAAATGGGTCGCCGGGCTGCTGGTCGCGCAAGGGGCGGCGGTCGTCGCGCTGATCCGCTTTCTGCCGGGCATGCACCCGTAGCCTGCACGAGTGGGTTTCGTCCCGGCGGCGCACGACGATGCGCGCCTCGTTCCCGAACGCGACCCCTGCTATCTGTTTCAGCGGGATGCGGCGATCCACTATCTTCGCGCCGGCCGATCGCTCGGCTAGGATGATGCCGCGATGTCCGCCACCGCCGTCCTCAACCTCTCCAAGGCCGGTTTCACCGACGCCCAGGTGCAGGCGCTCGCCCAGTATTTCGACGAGCAGGTGGCGACCAAAGCCGATATCGAGGAGTTGCGCCTCGAAATCGGGCAAGTGCGGCTCGAAATCGAGAAGGTGCGGTCCGACCTGACCGTCGAAATCGAGAAGGTGCGGTCCGACCTCACGCTCGAAATCGGGCAGGTGCGGCTCGAAATCGAGAAGGTGCGGTCCGACCTGGAACAGAAGATCGCCGCCGTCGATCTGCGGCTGTCGGAAACCAAGGCCGACATCGTCAAAT
>Ga0209581_1004722_pt1 | contig 10822 bp, 8 predicted proteins | sample Coa_R2_FD_187160 | JGI IMG/M metagenome (GOLD analysis project Ga0209581, IMG submission 187160) | Surface soil microbial communities from Centralia Pennsylvania, which are recovering from an underground coalmine fire - Coalmine... | ecosystem: Environmental > Terrestrial > Soil > Unclassified ...
GCGGCCTTCGATGAAATGCTTGGTGAAGTGGGCCACGAACTCGTCGCCCCAGGTATCGGTCGCCTGCCTGGCCGCCTCGTCCGGCGGGAGCAGGCCGGTGCCCGGGGCGCCTGTCCTCAGGCGCGCAACGGCCAGGCGCATGCTCGCCGCGATGTGATGGGCTTGCTCATCGCTATCGGCGCAGATGACGTGCACGGCCACGCTGATCTTCGGCGCTCGCAGATGGGCCGAGGGCCTGAACTGCCGCCGATACAACTCCGCGACGCGCGGGCCGATGTCTCCGGCGTTGCCGAAGAAATCGGCGAACGCGAACGGCAGGCCCAGCGCCGCCGCCAGCCGCGCGCTGTAATCGCTGGAGCCGAGAAGCCAGACCTCCGGAGCCACGGCGGGCAGCGGTCCGGGCTGTGCATCGATACGTGCGAAGGGATGGCCCGGCGGCATCTCCTTGTTCAAGAAGCCAAGCAAGTCCTCCACCTGCCGCGGAAACGCGTCGAGGTCGGCCGGCGGGCGTGGGTAGGAGAGGGCAAGCGCCGTCTGCGGGTCGCTTCCCGGAGCCCGCCCGATGCCAACGTCGATGCGCCCCGGATAGAACGCCGTGAGCACCCGAAAGGTTTCGGCCACCTTCAGGGCCGAATAGTGCGTGAGCATCACCCCGCCGCTTCCTACGCGGATGGTAGAAGTAGCGGCGGCGATCTGGCCGATCAGGATCTCGGGGGCGGTCCCGGCAAAACTGCCCGTGTTATGATGCTCCGCCACCCAGTAGCGTTTGTAGCCCAATCCCTCCACGGCCCGCGCGAGCTCCACCGTCTCGCGCAATGCCTGGGACGCCGTCCCTCCGTGGCGCATGGGCGACTGATCCAGGACGCTCAGTGACAATTGACCGGACATGGCACCCCCTCCTCGCTATACATTATATAGCAGAGCGGGCCGCCATGCGACCGCGGTCGCATGGCACGGGGCGTCGACCGCGGTCGGGAGGTGGGCGCACGCCTCGGCACCGTGACCCGCGAGCGGGTACCCTCCGTTTCATTGCCAGGGCGTCGGCCCGCAGACCGACGCCGCAGTCCATGGTCTGGTAACCACAGACCATGCGGACCAGGCAGGGAAACATCTCCGGTCCCGGAGTGCTATGCGACAGAGCCGCCAGAAGCGCACACGCTATTCCGCTACGCGTTCCTGGGTCAGGACGTCTACCGCCGCGGCGGTTCGGGCCGGCATTGGTAGAGGACGCAGACCGGCCTCTATCGCGGCCCGCCGCGGCTCCAGGAACGGTGGCAATGATAGCCGTTCGCCCAGATGCTCCACGTCTTCGTCGGACGTAAAGCCGGGGCCATCTGTCGCGATCTCGAAAAGGACGCCGCCGGGTTCGCGGAAATAGATCGAGCGAAAGTAGTAGCGATCGATCACCGGTGTGACGCCGAGGCCGGCGGCCGCGATGCGCTGCTGCCACGCCCTGTGCTCCGCCTCGTCGGGGGTACGAAAAGCGATATGGTGGACGCCGCCGATGCCCACTGCTCCCCAACCTGACTGAGGCCGCACCGCCAGGTGAAGCTCAGCGCCGGGGCCGCCCGGTCCGACGCTGTACACCAATACCGGCCGGCCATCGTCGGGCGCCATGTACTCTCCCGCCGCGCGGAACCCCAGGACCCGCGTCAACACCGACACGGTCGGTTCCGCGTCCGCGAGGGTCAGGGTCGCCGGGCCGAGGCCACGGATGGCTACCTCGGGCGGCACCGGGCCGTCAGGCCAGGGCGTGCCGCCCGTCCCATTACCATCGTCGACAAGCTGAAAACGCTGTCCCTCCGGATCGGTGAAGGGCAGCGTCAGGCGTCCTGCTCGATCCGCGATCATGTCGTGCGCCACGCCGGCTAGCTTGAAGCGTTCCAGCCACCAGTTGAGCGAGCTGCCGGGGACGCGCAGGCCGGTGGCCGTGACCGTTCCAATGCCGGGACGGTTGCCGATGGCCTGGGGCCAGTCGAAGAACGTCAGCTCTGTGCCTGGATTGCCGACGGCATCGCCGTAGAAGAGGTGATAGGCGGAGAGGTCGTCCTGGTTGACGGTCTTCTTGACCAACCTGAGGCCCAGCACCTCCGTGTAGAACGTGACGTTCTTGGCAGCCTGTCCGGTGACCGCCGTCACATGGTGAAGTCCGTGCAGTTGCATGCGATCTCCTTCTCGCTTGATGGGCCATGCAGACGAGACGCCAGCGCGGCGCGCCCGCCCGATGCCATCCAACCTGTAGCACAGAGCGAGCCAAAGCGAACCATAAGGCTGCGTCATCTGCTGCCAGTATAGCGCGCGCCCAGTTCTCATCTCGGTCTCATCTGTGGCGCCTATAATGGTCTTCCAGCAGCCATTCCCGTGCGGTCCCGCCCTGCAATGGCGACAGGCTGAGAAAGCCGTTGACAGTCCTGCGCGGGCATATTACCCTTGCAAGTGCGTGGGCACTTGCCGCTTATCGCCGTGGCAGAACAACCGGCACGAACTGCCGATGAACGGCAGGGACAGGAGGTGCACGCACAGCTTGGCCACCAGACGACGCTGGTGATCTGATTACGTATGCCGGCTTCACAGGCAGGCACGGCGACCTGGCCGGCCGTGTTCTGCCGCCGCATCCAACCTCGCTCCGCGACCTTCGCACGTCGGTCTCACTGGACGCCCGTTGCTACCGCGAGCAGCCCGGGCCAGGTTCACATAGTGTCTATCACGAAAGGGAGCTACGACTAATGGACGAGATGTCTGAGATGCCCGAGACCCCTGAGATGCCCGAGATGCCGGAAATGCCCGAGATGCCCGAGACCCCTGAGATGCCCGAGATGCCCGAGATGCCCGAGATGCCCGAACTCCCAGAATCGTCAGAGCTCGGGGAGTTCAGCGGAGCCGGCGAGTTGGGCGGCATACTCGGCGGCCTGGGCGACGCGGGCGAGTTAGGCAGTGTGCTTGGCGGTTTAGGCGACGCGGGAGAGTTGGGCGGATCGCTCGGCGACCTGGGCGGCATAGTTGAAGGCGGCGGGGCCGGCGAGCTCACCGAGTAAGCTGAGCGGCTGTTGCGCGCATGGCCTCCGATGCCCGATTGTCCGCCGCCGGTGCACGGTCCGAGCTGCTGGCGCTCTTGAGGCACAAGGGAATACTGTACGCTGAGCCGGATCGCCCGCTGATTGACCGGCGGGGCAATCCGGCATCCTGGATGTTTTACAGTTGGAACCTCAGTCTGACCGCCGAGGGCGCTCACCTCATGGCCGTCTGCCTGCTGGATCGGCTCAAGTCATTCGAGTCGACGCAGCTTGCGAGCTTCGGCTATACCGCGATGCCGCTGCTCGCTGCCTGCATCGCGCTCGGCAACGGGCGGTATACGGGACTCTGCATCCGCGAGACGCCAAAGGGATATGGCGCGGTGCGCCAGATCGACGGGCCGGCCGATCCGCGTCGCCCCGTCGTCATCGTCGACGATTCCCTCAGCTCCGGCACCTCGCTGCTCAAGGGCATCGCGGTGCTCGAGCGGCACGGCTTCCACGTGGAAGGCGCCGTCTGCCTGGTGCATTTCCCGCATCGCGGCGGCCAAGAGCGCGCGGTAGCCCTTGGCTATCGCATAGAAACGCTGTTCGACATCTGGGACGACCTTCAGATGCCTGTGCCGATCTACACGCCGGGATGGCAGCGCGTCGGCCCTATTCATTGGGCGGAGCAGCGCCTGGAAGATGGGCTGCACCCGGCCGCGGCGGCGCGTCAAACAGCCCGGCACTACCTGGCCACCGGCCGTGTGCTGCAGCCGCCCCGGCGCCTGCTCGAACGGTACGAGGCGGCGGGAGGGACCTACGTCAGCTTTCGCGACCGCGGCACGGACTATCGCCTGGCGCGTGACGGCTTCTGGCACTTCGATCCGGCCGACAGCGACCCGTGTCGCGATCTGGTGCTGGCCACCGTGAAGACCGTAGCTTCCGGCAAGCTGCAACTGGAACAGCTCGATCGGCTGAAGATCGGCGTCACGTTCTTCGGCCCGCTGGAGCAGATAGCGCCGTCCGGCCTCGACTTTGCACGCTACGGCATCGTGGTGCGGAGTCGCGCCTGGCCGATCAAAGTCGGGGGTGCGCTGCCGAACACCCAGGTCTTTATCAGCGAGCAGGAGCAATACGCTCTGGCCCGGCGCAACGCCCGCCTCGGGCCGTTTGAGCCGCACGATCTGTTTCGCCATAGCGTGGCGAAGTACGTGGAGCCAGGGGCGGCCTGGCTGCCGTACGGCGCGCCAAGCGGTCCGGAGGGCGAATGGGCCTACAATGAGGCAATCGGCCGCGCTCTGACCGAGCGCGCCCACGCGGTGCTGCGGGCCGTGTCGCGCGGTGAGCCTGTGCCGTCCGGAGCACTTGACGGTACCCTGATACCGGCGTCGATCAGCGGCGTGGCGGTCACGCTGTATCGCCACGGTGTCGTCGGCTGTAGCGTGAGCGGCGGAGCGTCGCTCGACGCGTGCCTGGTGCGGGCTGTGCAGGGAGCCTGCCGCGACGGGCGCTTTGCGCAACGCCGGGCACAGGGCACCTGGGATGAGGTCGTTCCGGCGGTCTCGGTCTTGTACAACCGCGAGTGGCTCGGGGCGGTCACGGCCGAGTACGCCGCGCGAAAGCTGCGGCTGGGGCTCGATGCGATCTCCGTCCATCAGAAGGTTGTCGACGCGAACGATGCGACGAAGCCGGATCAGGATGCGGGCTCCGTCTCCGGCAAGGAGAAAGCTGCGCTCTTCCTGGCCGCGGTCGCGCCGCACTTCAACTGGGACAAGCAGAAGATCACCCGCGAGCTGCTGGCCAAGGCCAAGATCGACGGCGGCCCGGCGACCTGGGTGACCTACCAGACCACCACCTGGCTGTACGGCGAGCACCGCCCGGTCCGGCAGGTCTTTGGCTTCGCCGGGCCGGGGACGGATTGCGCGGGCGACGGGTGGCTGCCCGAGATCGAGCTGCTTGGTGGGTATATTGCCGCCAACATCGAGCCGACCGGCTTACCCCTGTACGGGCTGTCGCCGATAGACGGCCGGCGCTGGCCGTCGGGCACGGCGACGCGCATCGTGCATGCCCTCACGGCGCTGCACACCGCCGGCGAGATTGCCGGGCGGGCGGAATGGGCTGAGCTGGCGCGGCGTGGGCTCGACCGCTGCCTGGAGCACTTTCAGATCGACCCGGATGGCCGAAGCGCCACGCTGGCCCTGCCCGACCAACGCTGCGGCCCGTTCGCCGACAGCCAGCTGCTGTATGCGTTGTGCGCCTGTGGCGGCCACGCCCACTCGACGGACGCCGCGGACCTCCTGGCCCGCAGCGTGCTGCGCTTGTTCCAGCCCGACGGATCGATCACGGCTGACGCGAGCGGCGTCCGGCAGACAACCGACCACGACTTTTTGCCCGGCGCGGCGCTGCTCTCGATCGTCGAGTATGCGCGCAAGAGGCCCGGTCGGGTCGACGTCCGGAGGCTTGAACCATGCGTCGACTGGTACCTGCGCCGATTCCGCAACGTGCATCCCTGGGGCATCGTCGGCTGGCACACGCAGGCTTGGTCGGCGCTGCATCGCATGACCCGCAGCGCGGCTCAGGCGGCGGCCGTGTTCGAGCTGGCAGATTGGGCCATAGACCGGCAGGTTGCCGCGAACGGCGCCTTCATCACTGATCTCAATGCGAATGGGCCCAGCTTTCACACCGCCTTCATCGCCGAAGGCATCGCGGCCGCATGGGCCCTGGCCATAGACTGCGGAGACGAGGCTCGGGCCCGGCGCTACCGGCACTCCTGGCAGGCCGCGATGCGCTTCATGCAGCACCTGGTGATCCGGCCGGATGATGCGCCCTACCTGCCCGATCCCGCCCGCGGCGTCGGCGGGGTGCGCGGCACCTTAACCACGTCGATGGTGCGCATCGACTTCGTCAGCCATACCCTGATGGCATTGTGCAAGGGTGTGGCATGTCTGTCGAGCTCGGCGCCCTGAGGCGGCATACGCCGTGGGTCACCACGAAACCGCCGTGAAACGCTGCCCGCGGCACGTCATCACGCTGCCCGCAGGCGGGCCTTGAGCACGCCGCGCAGCGCCCAAATGGCGGCCACCGCCACGAGCTGCCCACCCAGGATTACCAGGTTGACGTTGATCGCGGGTCGCCACGTCACCGCGCCGTCCGCGATCACGTATGCCCCGACGGGCCACTCAACCACGCCGACGCCGCCGCCCGTACCCGACCCCCTGCGCCCGTTCTCCGCTGCAGGATCGCCTTGACCCTCGCCGGCTCCCAGTCCGCCGATGACCATAGCTGCCGGGATCACCGTCACGCCGTCCTTCTCATAGGCCTCGCCGAAGACGCGCTTGACCGTGATGGTGTCCCGCGCCTGTTCCACCAGATCGTGCAGGCTCATCTCAACCTCCTTTACCGCTGGCGAACCAGCAGAAACCATGCCACGCGGGCCGGCCCATGTCGGCCCATGTGACGTTGAGCATCAGGCAAAGAATCGGCGCAGCTCTTGCGCCACCGGTCCCGGCTTGCCGCCTCGATCGCTATTCCACGACGCCGCGTGATCGAGTCCGGCCAATTCAACGCGTGTGGCACGTGGCAGGACCTTCTCCAGGGCATCAAGGGCACCCTTCAGGTAGGCCGGGCTCTTGCTGCCGCCGAGCAACAGCACCTCGGCGCGTATGGCCCTGAAGCTCTCCAGCCTCGCATTCATCTCAGCGACAAGCTGAAAGTCGTAGTGCAGCGTTGGAGCGAGCGCCCGCATCGATACGTAGCCGCCCGATCCTTTCTTCTCCTCACCTTTCAGCGCCATACCGGTGAGCAGCTCGAGCAAAGGGCGGGGGATGGCGTTGAAGATCGGCGGCCCCACCTGCGCCGCCTTCATGGCCGTGATTAGCGACGCGGCCACCTTGCCCCGGGCAAGCTCCCTGTCAAAGCGCGCCAGGGCCGCGGCCGGCAGCGGCCTGTCCGCGAAGAACGGTGGCTCGAAGATCGCAGCTTTGCGAATGGCGGGCAGGGTGAGCGCCGCCTGGAGGCAGATGATACCTCCAGAGCTGACCCCGAAGACATGCTGGGCGCCCGTCTTGGCGAGGAGAGCGTCCAGATCGTCAACCTCCGTCTGTATGCTGTAGTCGTCGCCGAACGGACCGCTCAGGCCACGGCCACGGCGGTCGGGCACGAAGATGGTGAAAGCGTCGGCCATCCCCTCGGCGAGCTGCACATGATTGTGGGCCGACGACATGGTGCCGTGCAGCAGCACCACACCCGGGCCGTGGCCGAATTGCCGGTAGCCGATGGTGGTGCCGTCTTTCGAGGTCACGAGGCCGGTTGTAAAGGGCTGCGTGCCGGCGGTCGCGTGCTTTGCGAGACTCGTTTGCGTTGTCATGCGCTTAATCCCTTCTTATATCGTTACTGGCCTTGCTTACGAGTGGGCGGATTCGAGAAACCCCGGGATTTATCCCGGGGAGCAGGTCATGTCGCGCCTAGCTGCGAGTTTTAATCCGCTCCCGTACCACCGTAGGCGGGCTGAAGCCCACCGCTTGGCCAGATATGACCTGCTCCCCGGACTGAAGTCCGGGGTTTCCGGACCCCGGCGCCAGCTACGCCGTGCTCAAGCCACGGATACCGGCTCGCGCGACTGCTCCGGCGCGGCATTCTCTGCCGATGCAACCGCTCCGCCGCGTACGGCGAAGGTAAAGGCGGCCGCGAGCAGCACCAGGGCAACTGGAACTACCAGGGTCGGGCGCATGGCATCGACGAAGCCGTGCGTGAAGACCGCCGTTGCCAGGTGCTCTATCTGCGCCACGACCTGGGACGGCAGGCTCGCGGGCAGGTGCAGGGTGCCACCGGTCTGGCCGCGTCCCACCTCCAGGCCGGTCTTCGCCGCATCCTGGAAGGAAGCGACGAAGGGGCCGCGCGCCTGCGCCGGTAACTGCGCGGCGTAGTGCTGCGCCTGGTCGTGCAAGGCGGTGGCCAGGCGGTTCTGCAGCAGCGCACCGATGGCCGCGCCGGCGATGACCCCGCCGAGCTCCTGGATCGTGCTGACCAGGCCCGACGCAACGCCGGCCAGCTCCGGCTTGAGGTCGCGCGTGGCCAGGCTGAAGACCGGCACCCAGGTGAAGCCCAGGCCGATCCCGGCCGCGATCAGCCCCGGCAGAAAACTCCAGCGCCCGGAGTCGGCGTGCGCCACCCAGTCAATGTAGCCCATGCCCAGCGCGAACAGGGTAAGCCCCGGGATCAGCAGGTACTTGCCGTTGACGCGCTCGGAGAGGCCGGCGGCGACCGGCGAGGCAAACATCATGGCCAGCGGCTGCGGGGCGATAGTCAGGCCGGCCGCCAGGGCCGAGAGGCCCAGCACCGATTGGTAGTAGATGGTGAGCGGCAGGAAGAGGCCCAACATGGCGAAGCCCAGCGCCGCCAGCACCAGGGTCATCAGCGTGAAGTTGCGGTCCTGGAAGATCGCGAAGGGCACCAGGGGCTCGCGTCCCTGGCGGCGCGCCTGCGTGAACAGGAAGAGCAGCAGCACCAGGGCGCCCGCCCCGATGATCTCGGGAATGGTAATGGCGCCCCAGACCGTCCCCCAGTCGTAGCGCTGCCCCTCGATCAGGCCGAAGACCACGCCGAGCAGTCCGAGCGTCAGCAGGGCAACGCCGGCCAGATCGAGCCGATGGCGGCGCCCCGGACGCAGGTCGGGGACGACAAATAGCGCACCGGCCAGGGTGAGCAGACCGATGGGCAGGTTCAGGTAGAAGATCCAGCGCCAGCCCACGTGGGTGACGATGAAGCCTCCCAGGGTCGGTCCGGCCAACACCGCCAGGCCGGAGAGCATGCCCATGGCGGCAAATGCGCCGCCGCGTCGCTCGGCGGGGAAAAGGCTGGTGATGAAAGGCAGGCCCTGGGGCGACATCAGCGCCGCTCCCAGCCCTTGCAGGGCGCGAGCGACGATCAGCCAGGTGGCGTCCTGGGCCAGTCCGCTGCCGGCTGAGCCAGCGGTGAAGACCACCAGGCCTAGGGCGAAGAGATTGCGCGGGCCGAAGATGTCGCCCAGGCGACCGGCGGTGATGAGCAACACCGCGAAGAGCAGGCTGTAGGCGTTGAGCACCCACAGAATCTGGTCGAGCGAGGCATGCAAGCTATCCAGGATGCTGGGGATGGCGATGTTGACGATGGTGAGGTCGAGCAGGGCCATGAAACTGCCGAGCATCAGCACGCCCAGCACGGCCCAGGGATTGGCTTGCGCCGCCTTCTGTCGGATAGCCATGGTCGGATTCCTTTCCAAATTGTTGTAGGGCCATTTCCCACGGAGGGCGACCTGCTATCCTGCAAGGTGTGCAGACCTCGGGTAGCAGGTCCCGCCGCGCGGGACCAACTCGGGGAACTCACCCCCCGGCGCGATGTGCCAGCATCCGCCGGGGGTCGCCGCGTCTTGGACTATCTCATGTGTTGCCCTCCTTGCTCATGTGTTGCCCTCCTTGGGGAAAGATCCTCCCGTTTCCAGGGATGAAGCGACCTCTCGCAGCCACTCCTCACTCCACGTGAAGCAGCCGGACCGCAGATCCTCGGCGACCGAGCGGACCCACTCCAGTTCGGCGCGGAGCACGGCCAGGCGGTACTCTTCCTCGATCAGGAAGAGCCGCGGCAGGGTGCGGCCGGCGCCCGTCAGCATGGCCTCGGTGCGGGCCAGCTCGCCCTCCAGCTTGACGAGGCGCGCCTCGAGCAGTTGCAGCGTCTCGGCAGGCGTGAGCAGCGGCAGGTAAGCGAGCGCGGCCGGGAACTCGGGGAACTCGCGCGCCGGCGTGGAGAGCATCTCGCGCAACCAGACGAGCGTCGTCTCGCGCCCCTCTTCGGTCAACTGATAGACGGTGCGCTCCGGCCACCGCTCGTCCCGCGCCGTCTGCGCTACCTCGATCAAGCCGTCGCGCAGCAGGCGCTCGATGGTCTGGTAGATGCTGGCGCGGTCGCGCACGTTGACGACCTGATCCTTGCCGTACTCCTTGATGCGCTGTTGCATGCGGTACGGATGCATGGGCCCCTCGAACAGCAGCCCGAGCAGGGCCAGGGCCAGGGGCGAGCGGCGAATCGAGCGATGCTTCATAGTAATCATATTACTAGTAGTCATATCACTATGTCAAGGCGAGTTTGCCTATCCGATCGCCACGGCGGCAGTGGCCGGGTCGGCCTGGTGATCGTCGTGCCCCAGATGCGGGCAATCAGCCTCGATGGAGTCTGCTTACGGGGCAAGTGCGGGGTGGCTCATGGCCTGGGCTACAACCTTCTGGCGCGGTTCGCGCCGATCATCGCGAAGCGTATAACGGCGACGCGGCTGCAGTGAGTGTACGTTCCTCAGGGCAAGCGGCCGGTTGGAGCGCCGGGCTAGGCGCGAACTTGTGGCGCGACGGTCACCACGGCTCGTGCGCGGCCTCACCTGCATGATTCACGCGGAGCGCGGAACACCATGCCGGCAACGGGAGGCCGGCAGCGATGCCGGCGGTCCCGGGCCGGGCCGCACCGCCACGGCAGCCGCCATGAATAATCCGGGTTAGGCGAAGCTTTGCTCCAGTTCGTCTACCAGCGAGCCGAAATACGCCACGGCGCGGCGCAGGGTCTCGGCGTCGGCCAGGTCGACCCCGGCCAGGCGCATCAGATCCAGCGGCGGATGCGTGCCGCCGGCCCTGAGCGTCTGCAGCCAGCGCTCCACAGCGGGTTGGCCCTCCGTGCGAACGGCCTCGGCCACCGAGACGCCGCAGGCCAGGCCCGCGGCGTAGGTGTACGGGTAGAGGTTCATGTAGAAGTGCGGCTGCTGCGCCCAGTACAGGCGCGCTCCTTCGTCGAGGACCACCGTCCCG
>Ga0209581_1004723_pt1 | contig 10822 bp, 11 predicted proteins | sample Coa_R2_FD_187160 | JGI IMG/M metagenome (GOLD analysis project Ga0209581, IMG submission 187160) | Surface soil microbial communities from Centralia Pennsylvania, which are recovering from an underground coalmine fire - Coalmine... | ecosystem: Environmental > Terrestrial > Soil > Unclassified ...
CTGGATGCCAAGCGATTCCAGGCCGGTGATGATCCCTGCCGAAAAATGCACCATCAATTCGCGGGCCTGCCGGTAAGAATCTTCCTCCTTCCCCGGAATGCACAGAGCGACACCAAGCTGATCCTGGCCCATGATGATCGCTCCCCCGCCAGTGGGCCGTCTGTTCAACGCAATACCATTCGCTTCACAGTATGCCCGGTTGATTTCATTGTCGATATTCTGGAAACGCCCGACCAGCGCGCAGGAAGAGCGGTAGGTATACAGGCGTAGCGTCGGCTCGCTTGTTCCTGTTCCGACACGATGTGCCAGGCATTCATCGGCGGCCAATCCAAAGGAGGCACTGACGCCGTCATCTGTAATCAAGCGCCATTCGTTCATTGCTCCAACCTTTCAAGCTGCTCTTCAAGCCAGCGTTCCAGCGCCGGGCCATGTACCAGGTCTGCCGCGTCTTGTTCCCACGCCGAGGGCCTGATTCTAACCAGCCAGCCATCGCCGTAGGGATCAGCATTGATTAGCCCCGGGTTGCTCTGCACTTCCTCGTTAAACGCAAGAATTTCACCGCTTATGGGGGCGACCAGGTTATCAACCATCTTCGCCGCTTCAATCGACCCGATCCCCTGCCCGCGTTCGACGGTTTTACCCGCCTCGCCGGTGGAAATATAGACAATATCGCCAAAGGTTCCCAGCGCAAGTTCGCTCAGGCCGATGGTAGCGATTTTTCCCTCGACACGCACCCACAGACGTGTCTGGCGCTCATAATACAGTTCAGGTGGAAGCTGATACCGCTTTCTTTCTCCTGTCACGTTGACCTCACTTCCTCATAACTTGCTCCAGGATGGGAACTGGCCGCGCTCCTACTCCTGAGTTTTGCCCGGCGCCTGCCCGTTTTGCTGACTTTCCCGCAGCCTCTGCACAATGACCGCGCGCATCTGGCGACTGATGTAGCCCTGCTCTTCCCAGCGATTAAGCAGGCGCGCTATCTCTTCGCGTGATAACTGAGGATTGCTCTGCAACATCGCGACGCAGCTTGAAATCACGGTCTCCATTTCCATGCTCATGGTTCTGACCTCCTCGCCTCCTCTGCGATCAGACAGTAGAAACGACGGAGATAGGAGTAGGCGCGATTGAGCGCCACCATCTGCTCCGTCGACGCCGCGCCCTGCCGGTCGGGATGCAGTGCTTTGGCGCGAATGCGGTAGGCGCGGCGAATCTCTGCAAACGAGGCTGGCGGTGAAAGCTCCAGAATGCGCAATGCCTCCTTCAGCATCGTGTTCGCCGACTCGCCCTCTCTTCCCTCTCCCACGCTCGCCCACCATTCGGCCTCCGCCTGTCTCTGCCTGGCGCGTTCTCGCAGGCGCTGCTCCTCCAGGTCGAGGAAAGCCTGTTCAAACGCCTGCAGATGCGCCTCCGGATCGCTCATAAAGCGTTCAAGGCCGCTCTGCGTTCCCAGACCTGTGATACGGAAGTAGTCGTATGAGCCATAACGGCGCTGCCAGGCTCGCAGGCGCTCACGGTAAGCCGGAGGCAGCGCGTCATTTCGCTGATCGAGCCAGCGGTGATAGGCGCGGTGAAAGCGGTCAACACGCTCGCGCTGCCGCCGCAAAGATGCATTGTAGGAGCGCAGTTCCTCAAGCAACGTCTCGCGATCCTCCGCTGCGAACCTGTCCAGCAGGCTGAGGTCAAGATCTTCAACCCTGCCCCAGTGCAGCGTATGGATAAATCGCTTGAATGCCGCAACCGGAACCCAGATAGCCTGCTCACCGCTGTAACGATCGAGGATAGCAGCTGCTCGCGCCGAGATTCCCCGTAAGGAACTCAGGCAGGCACGCTCATTCGACATTGCACGAACTCCTTGCTAGAGAGAGGGCTGCCGTTGGCTGGCAAAGAGAGGCATGCCATCAGATGAACAGGGAAACGTCGGCGTCTTTCGCAAAGCCGAGGAAATGCGTCGCGCCGCAGACCTCCTGCACGCCTTCAATGAAATCTCCCGGCTTATAGCCGAACACGTCCATTGTCATGCCGCACGGCCAGAGTTTGACGCCTGACTCGATAGCCATTTCCATCAGTTCATCAATGGTGGAGACGTTGTGGCTCTTGAACATGCCCTTCATGACGATCGTCCCCATCGCCGTCATGCCCGGAATCGCGCCAACGATGTTCGGCACCGGCATGGGCATCGCCGGATTGGCCAGCGGCGCGACTCGCAGGTGCTTACCCTTCTCTTTGTGAATAATGTTCAGTCCGTAGAAGGTGAAGAAAATGCCCACGTCCCAGCCTAACGCTGCTGCCGTCGTCGCCAGAATCAGCGGGGGATAGGCCCAGTCGAGCGTCCCCTTCGTGGCGATCATCGCCAGCCGGGGAGTGCGCGTCTCCTTCTCGGCCTCCTTCTCCTGCAAATAGGCATCGACCTGCTCGCGTACCAGGCGTGCGATTTCACTGGATAGGCCCTGCATCTGACTTTCTGTCTGCGTCTCCATAGTGCGTCACTCCTTCTGCAGGCTTCTGGCCTGCGTGCGCGGGATGCCATTGATGGCACCCTCGCGTAATACTGAATAGAAAAAACTAATCCTTTCTATGCCGCCTGTTCTCCGGCTGCCAGCATGACAACCTTTGCCACATCTATAGGGGCCAGGCCCGGCGACTGAATCTTGTTGCCCAGCCAGAACTCAGTCGAGCGTTCAAAGAGTTCTTGCTCGCTGAGGGATGCCCCGACGAGCGCAGTTTCGAGGTCGGGAAGACTGTTGTCTGGAAAGATGAAGAAATCACCACTGAGCGCCAGGTCATCAAGTGTTCGCTCTTTCGTGACGATCGTGGCACGAACCAGGCCGCCAGGAGCTTTATGCGCAGCTTCGCCTACATGCACCCCTTCGGCAATTTTCAGGCCCTTGTGGCGCAGCCCGCCCGCCTGATAGAGCCACTCCTCGTCCGTCAGCGTCTTACGCCACCTGCTCATCTCCGTCTCTTCACGCTCGTTCAGCCGGTCCAGGTACACATCCTGCTGGAGCGACTTCGCGATCTCCTCAATCAGTATTTGCTTGCCCTCTTCCCAGGTTGGTGTGCGCGCTCCCAGTTCGCGCCGGATGGTCGTCAGATATTCACGCATACTGCGATAGACCTTATCGCGAAACTTCTCCGAAGGAACTTTGAGTACACGCACCATAGTTTCGTAATTGAAATCGAAGATCAGGCTGCCGACGACTACAACTGCGTCACCGATAGTGGCTGCGCCAGTGCCACCGATCTTGCGCCCCTCGACCTGAATATCGTTCACCGGGCGATGTACCGCAGGAATACCCATTCTGCGCAGCGCGTTGACCGGGCCAGCCAGGTAGCGCGTATAGACCTCCTCGATGCGATAGGGGGCCTGAGAGCGCGGCACGATAATATGCCAGAAAAGCTGGTTCTCGTCGAGATAGACCGCGCCGCCGCCTACCTGTCGCCGCGTAATCGGCAGTCCGTTCTCGCGGCAGTAGTCGACATCCACCTCTTTCTCCAGTTCCTGGTGATATCCGATGCAAATATACGGTTTGGACGGATTCACGAGCGTCACGACCGGGCTACCTGCCCCGCTCATAGCCGCGGCGACGGCATGATAGATGGCCTGGCTATCCAGCCAGGAGACCATGCCGCCATCAATGACACGAAAACCCATGTGACACACTCCATTCAATTTTTCGATGCAAATGCCAGTTCCTTACTGTCAATCGATGCAGCGATAGCATCGCGCATTTTTCTCGTCGATCTTCGCTGTGTAGCGTTCAAACGCCTGCTCTTGCGGCAGCAGGCTCTGCCACTCTTCCTCCAGGTGCGTTGGCTTCAGGCGCACGAGCCAGCCAGCGCCATACGGGTCGCGGTTCGCCAGCAGGATGTCCTGCTTGAATGCCGCCTCATTAGTCGCGACGATCTCGCCGGTGAGCGGCGTGGGAAAAGGGCCGACCCACTTGGCGCTCTCAATCGTTGCCGCACTCTGCCCCCGCTGCAAGGTACGCCCCACCGCCTTGAAGCGCAGGTGTACGAATTTCCCGCACTGCGCCTGCGCGGGGTCGGTCATGCCCAGCGTGACGCAGCCGTCTTCGTCACGCCGCACCCAGACATCGCGCTCGACGTCATAAAAGAGTCCTTCTGGAAATTCGCAGCCGCGATAGACCGCTGAAGTCACCGGTGTTCGTTCCTTTCCTCAGCTCAGGTACAGGAAATTCCTTTTTCATTCAAATGCTGCTGGTAGGCGGAGACGCCCTGATCTCCTGTTACCAGATCGGCGCTCTCTTCGTCCCACTTCAGCGGCTTCAACCTGACGATCCAGCCGGCCCCATAGGGATCCTGGTTGACCAGCGTGGGGTTAGCCTTGAGCGTGTCATTGACGGCCACCAGCTCGCCGCTGACCGGCACCGGCACCGGGCCAACCCACTTCCCGCTCTCGACGGTGGCCGCGCTCTGCCCCTTCGCGAGCGCCTTACCCACCTTCTTCGGGCTAACCGCGATCACTTTGCCTGCCAGGTGCTGCGCGACATCGGTGATGCCGACGGTAGCCAGCCCATCTGCCTCGTGGCGCACCCAGACGTGTTTGTCCACCAGGTAGTACAGGTCTTCAGGAATGTTACAACCGTTTGCTGTTCCCACAATATCCTCCAACTTACGCGCTACGCTCACTCCTCTCGCCCATGACCTACGTATTCTCGGCAGTCGAACTGCTTACCGCTACGGCAGGTTGGGCATCCAGGGCTTCATAGACCAGTTCGATAATGTCCTTGACGACGATCTGCCCCTCGTGGCCGGATGTCTTTACAGCGTCCGTATACATCGTCACATCCTTGGGGCAGGCGACGACAAAGTAGTCCACCTTGCCCAGCGCGACGGCTTCACGGATGCGGTTCACGCTCGGACGCTCCCCGGTGTTGTTCTCGCTCATCCAGATACGCCCGCCGCCCGCGCCACAACAGAAGCTGTTTTCGCGGCAACGCCCCATCTCCGTCACCTGCAATCCCAGAGCGCGCATAATCTCACGCGGCGCATCAAAGACGCGATTGTAGCGCCCCAGGTAGCAAGGGTCGTGGTAGGTGACGGTGTAACCGAGCGGCTGCCCGAATTGCAGTTTCCCACTTTCGATCAGGCGGCAGAGTAGTTCGGTGTAGTGAATGACCTCGTAGTTGCCGCCCAGCTGGCGATAGTCATTGCGCAGGGCATTCAGGCTGTGCGGGTCGGTCGTGACGATGGTTTTGAAGCTGGCTTTGCCGAGCGCCTTCATATTCTGTTCGGCGAGCAACTGGAACAGCCCCTCCTCGCCGACGCGCCGCACATCGTTCCCGGCGTTGCGCTCGCCCTCGTAGAGGATGCCGAAATCCAGCCCGACTTGCCGGAAAACCTTCGCCACTGTGCGCGTGATCTCCTGCACACGCTGGTCGTAAGAGGCGAAGTCGCCCACGAACCACAGGTACTCCACCGGCTCCTTGCGCGCATCCTTGATCTTGAAGGGCAAACTTTTTGTCCATTTCGCCCGCAGGCGATCCGAAACGCCAAACGAGTTGCCGTACTTGCCCAGGTTGGTCAGAGCTTCCTGGAGTCTGGGATCCATCTCGCCCTCGTCGAGCAGGCTGCGCCGCATCTCGACGATGATCGGCACATGTTCGATGCCAACCGGGCAGGCCTCCACACAGGCGCGGCAGGTGGTGCAGGCCCACAGCGTCTCCGCTTTGATCACTCCACCGGCTACCGGCCTGGCATCAGGCAGCGCGCCATTTTGCTTCTCACCGCCAGAGAGGTCGCGCTGGCTGAGCCAGCCTTTGAAGGCGAGTTGCTCATCGGCATGATCGCGCAGATCGAGGATCAGGTCGCGTGGCGAGAGGGGCGCGCCGGAGACCTGGGCAGGGCAGGCGGCGTGACAGCGCCCACACTTCGTGCAGGCATCCAGGTCCAGCAGGTGTTTCCAGGTGAAGTCGCGAATTTCGCGGTAGCCGGGATGAGCCGGGGCAGGTTCTTCCGGCATCGCAGGCAGCGTCACGCCCGCTTTTTCATCCCGGAAGATCAGGTTCGCAAAGTCGGCCAGCAGATGAACCGCTTTGGAGAAGGGAACGTAGGCGACGAAGGTCAACGCCAGCGAGACATGAAACCACCAGATCACGCTATGGGTGATGGCGAGTTGCTCCTGCGACAGGCCCAGCCAGCCATAGAACTGCGAGACGGCGGAGCCGACAGGTGACCAGATATGAGAAGCTGGCTGGTCGTGGGCAATGCGCGATCCTTCCAGAAAAAAGCCACTCAGCCCGATCACCAGCAGCCCCACAACAAAGAGGGCATCACCCACTTTCCAGGGGCGGCGATCATAGCTCCTTTCCGGGCGGTCGACGCGCCTGTAGTTCAACTGAGGCGGGCGCAAGAACCAGCGCCGCACCATCATGGCGAGCAGCCCCGTGAGGAGAGCCGTACCCAGCGTGTCCAGGATCAGTTTGTAGCCGTAATAGAAGTCGCCGCGATAGAACTGCCAGCTGGCGTTGATGGGACGGATGAGGTCATAATCGAGGGCGAGGACAACCGTTCCCACGAAGAGGGTAATGAAGCCCCACATAATCAGGAAGTGCGCCACGCCCGCGTAGCGGTCACCCCGGGCAACAGTGGCATTCTGCGCGGCCAGCCGCACCGCCCGACCGACTCTGCCGGGAAGATGGTCGAAACGCATAGCGGGTTTGCCGCGCAGGTATTTGCGCACCTTCAGAAAAATGCCGACGCAGAAGACGAGCGTAGAGATGGCCGCCAGCGAGTAGAAGATGATCTCCATGAGCGGCGTAAAAAACTCGAAGATAGGCCGCCCTAACTGCACCGGGCCATCAGCCAGGATAGTTGACCATGCATGCGCCCACATCATTGTACGTCTCCATCACCGCCGGAACAGGAGAACCTGATGCTCCTGCCTGGCTTCTGACTTTATGCACGAACCTCGACAAGGCGTTCTGAAAGTAGCGGGACAATATCGAAAAGGTCGCCCACGATGCCGTAGTCGGCGACCTCGAAAATAGGCGCACCGGCATCGCTGTTGATGGCGATAATTAACTCGGCATCCTTCATGCCTTGCAGGTGTTCAGGCGCGCCGCTAATGCCTACAGCCAGGTAGAGCTTCGGTTTGACAGTCAGGCCGGACTTGCCCACCTGCCGCTGTTTGGGCAGCCAACCACTATCGATGATCGGGCGCGAGGCGCAAAGAGCCGCTCCCAGCGCCTCTGCCAGTTCTTCCACCAGTCCGATGTTGTCTTTCGAGCCGATGCCGCGCCCCACGCTGACCAGCAGGGCTTCGCGAGTGATATCGACATCTCCGGCCTCCGGCACGGTCAATCCCTTGAAGCGCACACGCCCGGCGCTCGTAGCTGCGGCGGGAACGCTCTGTACAGTGGGGACTTTATCTGCCTGCCCTTCCGCCGCCGGAAAAACGCCCGCCAGGACGGAGATGATGGTATGCGCACCCTGGCTTTCGGCCTCTACCGCGATTTTTCCGCCATAGATCTGGCTGGTCGCGACAATCTTGCCATCCTGTGCCTGTACATCGCTGCAATAGGCGATCAGGGGCCAGTCCAGGGCAGCGGAGAGCGCGGCGGCCAGGTCCATACCCATCGAGGTGCTGGCGATCATAGTCAGCATCGGTTGTTCCTTTGAGAGCAGCGCCTTCAGTTCCTGCACCGCCCGTTCTGGATTAAACGCAGCAAGCGCAGCGTCATCGACGGTAAACACGAGGTCGGCGGCTCCCAGTCGCGCGGCGAGCGTGGAAACATTGTGACCGAGCAGCACGGCCACCACACGCCCGCCCGACGCTCCCGCCAGTTGGCGCGCCTTGCCGAGCATCTCGAACGTCACCTCGCTGAGCCTGCCCTCAAGGTGTTCGGCAATGACAAAGACATCGTGTTCTGCCATACTCATACCCTCCATACTCCACGCTCGCGGAGAATCTCAATCACGCGCTCAACAATCTCCTCTGGCTCGCCCTCCAGCATCTCGGCGTGGCTCGCCGCTTCTGGCTTGAACATACGCCGCACGGTGGCTCCCGAACCAACCGCGACCCCGACTTCGATCTCCTCGATCCGCGCCGTCTTCATAGCCTGGCGCACGCGGCTGACAGGTGCGTAGCGGGGAACGGCCCGCGAGGCCTGAACGCCCAGCACAGCGGGAAGATCAACCTCGAAGGTTGCCATGATGCCGCCCGCGTACTCCTGGTGAACGGTAGCAGTACGAGCCGCCGCATCGACTTCGATGCCGCTTACCACGCTGATATGTGGCAGATCGAGGAAGGTTGCCAGTAGCACCCCCACCTGTCCATCCAGATCGTCGGCGGCCTGTACGCCCGTCAGCACCAGGTCGCAGGGCATATCGCGCATGGCGGCGGCAAGGGCACGCGCCGTCGTATGGCTGTCGTGCTGCTCCTCGAAATCGCCAACTACTTTGACGACGCGGTCTGCTCCTTTCGCCACGCAGGTGTAGAGCATCTCGTCCACATCGGCATCGCCACTGACGACCGTCAGCACCGTGATCGTCCCTCCGTGCAGTTCTTTGAGCTGGAGCGCCTCCTCCAGCGCGCTCTCGTCCCACTCGTTCATCCTGTACTTGAGCATGTCCCGTTCGAGGTCGGTTCCCTCGTCGTTGATTTCCAGTTCTTCAACGAGGTCGGGAACCTGTTTCACAGGAACAATGATATTCATGATTGAATTTTCTCCTTCGTCTTATGCTATACCTGCATGGGTACGCGGGCGACCACAGGGGTCGCCTGAAATTAGCCGCGCATGGACTCGTCGATCAGTTCGATGATATCGCGCACAATCAGCTTGCCCTCGTTGCCGGTGGATTTGACGGCATCCTCGAAGCGCGAGATTTCATAGGGGCAGCAAACAGCCAGGACATCGGCACCGGTGCTGACCGCCTCGCGCACACGCCGCTCGGAGAGCCGTTCGGACATATGACCACGTGAGAAGCCATCGAGCCACATGCCGCCACCGCCACCGCCGCAACAGTAGCCGTTGGCCTTACAGCGGGCCATCTCCGTCAGAGTGATACCGGGAATAGCTTCGAGCAGGCGGCGCGGCGCTTCGTACTCGCCATTATGCCTGCCTAAATAACAGGGATCGTGGAAGGTGACACGATAGGGCAACGCCTTCTTGAACGGAATGCGCTCCACCATTGGCGCGAGAAATTGCGTATAGTGCAGGACATGGTAATTGCCGCCGTATTTTGGATATTCTTTTTTGAAGGCGTTCAGAGCATGCGGATCAGCCGTGACCAGCGTATTGAACTGGTATTTGCTGAACATCTTGATATTGTGTTCGGTGTGCATCTCGAACAGGCCCTTCTCACCGGCCAGACGCTGCGAGTCGCAACTGCACTTCTCCTCGACGCCCAGGATGCCGTAGTCTACCCCCAGCACGTGGAAGATGCGCGCCAGCCCGCGAGCCGCATCCTTGCCACGTGGATGATAGGCGGGATAGCACTCCACGAACCAGAGAACATCGACGGGGCGGCGAATCTGCGCCAGAATGGGAACGGGTACCCCGGCATCTTTCGTCCAGTCGGCTCGTTTGCGCGCTGGCTCACCGAGCGGATTCCCGTAGCGGAAAGTGTTCTCGAATGCCTGCGAGAGTTCCGTGGGAGCATTGCCTTGCAGTACAGCCTGTTCGCGCACCGCAGGCATGATATTGATCATATTAACTTCTTTGGGGCAGACGCGCAGGCAGTTCATGCAGGTGGTACAGAGCCAGAGATCGGGACTTTCCAGCAGGTTCGTTCCCAGCTGCGTCTTGCGAAAGATTTTGCGCGGACTGTAATCGCCGACGTGATCGACCGGGCAGACGGGCGTGCATTTACCGCACTGGTAGCAATTGCCCAGCGATTCGGCCCCCTCAATCGCCGTCACCTGGTCGAGCATTGAGGTTCCATAGTCCCAGATCACACGCTGCTCGAACATGCGGTTCCAGTGGCCGGAAATATCGATGCCCTCTACGATTGCGACCTCTTTTTCATGGATACGTTCGGGATCAACAGCCATAGGTTTAAACCTCCATCTTATAGGTGCCAAGCAGGCGGCGTGTAAGCTCCGGGAACGAGGGCAGCACGCGATTGAATTCCCTGGTCATGCGCATGCGAGTGATGGTGTAGAGATAGACCACGTAGACGGTAGCGAGATAGACATCCGCGCCGAGCGGGCCGCGCCCGCCTCGCTGGAAGCCTGCTGCCTCGCCCACACTGTTGACAAACGCTATCGCCTCTCCAACCTTCAGATACGCCAATCCGGGCGTCTCACCATGCAGATCGTACTCCTGAATAGTGACCAGGGGCAGCGAGCCGGTATTGCGTTCCGGATCCCAGAGCCAGCGCGTCCACAGCCAGTACCGCTCCGTGTCCCAGTAGTGCAGGCACTCGCCCGCCAGATCACAGCGCAGCGCCATAGCGAGCGGCTCCAGACGACCGACAAAAGCATCGAAGCGTTCGGCCAGGGGCGCGTCACCATGCAGCAACGCAGCCACTGCCTCGCGGAAAGTCTCCACGCTCACCTGAGCCAGCACCTCCGTCACCCGGCGACGGGTCGAGAAGATCGAGCGCAGCAGCGCACGGAATACTGACTCGTCGAAGGACGCAAGCGCCTCTGGTGCGAGGCGTAGGCGAAAGCGTGTACTCTTCTCGCGCAGTTCCGCGACAATGGCTGCGAGTTCTGCTTCCGAGACTTTTTCAAGCGTCTCGCGCATAAATTCCAGGGCGCTGGGCGTGTCAACAACCTGGCCGACCAGTTCATCGCCATTCGATACCGAAGCCGCCATGACCTCACTCCCCTCAGCCTGCTGCCGCCTCAGCCTCA
>Ga0209581_1004726_pt1 | contig 10819 bp, 10 predicted proteins | sample Coa_R2_FD_187160 | JGI IMG/M metagenome (GOLD analysis project Ga0209581, IMG submission 187160) | Surface soil microbial communities from Centralia Pennsylvania, which are recovering from an underground coalmine fire - Coalmine... | ecosystem: Environmental > Terrestrial > Soil > Unclassified ...
GGATCAGGCGTCTCCTGCGCAGGCCGCATCTCTTCGGGAACATGGCGCAGATTCACGCGAATCCGGGTCCAAGTCGACGATCTGCCTCGCATCGAATCCACCAGCACATCATCCACCGCGAGAAATTCTGCAGCTTTCGCATGTTTTTCTTTCCAGCGTTCCAGGCCAGCCAGTGCCGCATTCTTGTCCGGAGAATTCGCCACTACAATCAAAGGCATTTTTTCACGCGTCTTTTTTGCCGTCGTCTTCTTCGCTCGTGATGGAGCTACCCGCGATCCTTCTCCAGCCATCTTGCGGAAATGTGGCGGCCACGGAGCATCTCCCAGTCCCGCCGCATCGTCTCTGGCTGCCAGTTCCAGCAGCTTTTCAAGGGATCCGGGGTGAGCATCCATCTCGGCGTGTGGATCGCCGATATCGGCAAATCGCTTCGGGACTGTCAGAACCGTGAAGTCCGCCGGATCGCACTCCGGAACCTCTTTCCAGAAAAGCGGAGTAGAAACGCGCGCATCTGGAAGCGGTCGCACTGAATAGGCCGATGCCGTCGTTCTGTCCTTCGCATTCTGGTTGTAATCGAGAAATACGCCATGCCGTTCTTCCTTCCACCATTTGGAAGTGGCCAGGGTAGGCACGCGGCGCTCAATCTCACGCGAAAGCGCCAGCGCCGCGCGGCGGACCTCTTCAAATGTCCAGCGCGGCCCAATGCGAACATTCACGTGCATGCCGCGCGATCCGCTGGTCTTAGGCCAGCCGCGCAGGCCCAGCTCGTCGAGAAGCGAATGCACCTCCAGGGCAACTCGGCATACATCAGCCCAACTTACTCCGGGGCCGGGATCAAGGTCGATCCGCAGCTCATCCGGATGGTTCAAATCCGCAGATCGCACCGCATGCGGATGCAGCTCAAGACACCCAAGATTGACCACCCATGCCAGTCCTGCCGCATTCTCCACTACAAGCTCTTCCGCGGTTCTCCCTGAAGGAAAAGAGAGCGTTACGGTAGAAAGCCATGCAGGATGATCGGCAGGAGCGCGCTTCTGATAGAAGGCCTCGCCCTCGGCCCCGTGCACAAACCGCTTCAGAACCAGCGGCCGCCCGCGGACTCCATTCAGAGCGCCCGGCGCGACTGCCAGATAATAGCGCACCAGATCAAGCTTCGATAGCCTGGTCTCTTTTGAGAAGTAAAGCTTATCTGGATGCGTGACAAATACTTCGTGGCCGTCAATCGAGAGCTTTTCCGCTTCTTCCTTCACCAGAAGATTCTTCACCCCGAATCCGATATTCGCAAGCCACGGATGTCAGGGAATTGTCACGCTCACCGTATTCGACGGACCGCTTTCCACTCCGAAGGTATCAATGCTCTTCACCTGGTAGCTGTACTTTGACCCGCTTTGGACGGTGTGGTCCTGATAGGTTGTCGCATTGTCCACGGATGCATTCAGCAGGCTGTAAGATGAAGCGTCTCCGGACGAGCGATACACATGATAGCCAACAATTTCTGTCGGAGATTTGTCTGGAGCGTCCCAGCTGAGATCCACTTCATGGCTTTGGTCTTGATTTTGCCCTGCGGACGCAGCACTGGTTGCTGCAGATGGAGCAGTGCCGCACCCGGAAAAAACACACAGAAGCACACTGGATATAAGCAGAATTGCACGCTTAACGATGGTTGCCCCCAAATTGTCAGCCAGAGTGTGGGGCAATTATATCCAACGCGATGAGGAGTGCGAGATATATGACTATGAGTTTTGTTTCACCAGAATGGAACGCTGACTGTTCGTAAGCTCCATAATGTGCGTAAACGGATGCCCAAGGCCCAGTATTTTGCCGGCAATATCCACTAAAGCAGGCCCGCCTACCTGCTGCAACGCAGATTCCACCTCGGACAGTTGTTTATAGCTTCCTTCCTGTTCTGTAGGAAGGGTCGCGCCTGGCCGCGACAGCGTCACTATATATTTGAACCCTTCCACATCCCCGTGATGAGGCGTGATGTCAGCTTATAGTTCGCCATCGATATCTCTCCTTTTCCGGATTCAGAAAAGTTTGACATCTTAAATTGGATGATGAACAGATACCAGGCAATCTGAGGTGGCAGAATATGACGGCAGGCGATGTGTGAAGAATGTGAAGAAATTGGTGGAGCTAATCGGGATCGAACCGATGACCTCCTCGTTGCGAACGAGGCGCTCTCCCAGCTGAGCTATAGCCCCTTTTTCAGACGGGAACCACTCTTCTAAGTTTAACAGCGCATTGCCGATTCGCAAAGCACTCACACCGTCTCGGAGGCGGATGCAACAGCATTGCGCACGGCCTCGCTCATAGCATCCAGCAACGCCGCAGTTTGCTCATGCGGCACTCGCCCCTGCCCCAGATCGGCAGATCCGCCGCCGCGCAGTCCTATTTGCGCCAGCGCTTCCTTCATCAGATTTCCCGCGTGAAAATCCAGATCACCGCTGCGCGCCAATATCACCAATGCCGGGTCCTGCTGAGTTGATACGAGCAGGGCTACAGTCTGGGGGACCGAAGCTGCCAGACGCGAGGCCAACAGTTTCACGTAGTCGCCATCACGATCAGCGAAACTTCTCTTCACCAGCCGCAGGTGGTCCACAATCTGCTCTTCCACCGCCAGCCGGACGGCATGATACGTCGCCAGTTCTTCGCGAAGTTTCTGCAACTCCTTCGCGCCAGCCTTCGTCTCGGCAATAATCCGTTCAATCCCCTCTGCGACTTCCGTACGCGGCATGGAAAGCAACGCGGCTCCGCGCGACAGCACGGAAAAGTCCTGCCGCGCAGCCGTTACCGCGCGCAGCCCGCACACAAATTCCACCCGCGTGCCTTGCCGGACGCGCTCTACTCCGCGGATCAGCAACCCGCCAATTTCGCCGGTCGAGCGCACATGCGTTCCACCGCATGCATTCAGGTCGCAATCAGCAATCTCAATGAGGCGGATGGTCCCCTGCCGCTCCGGCAGCTTCCGCAATGCGCCAGCAGCCAGCAAAGCGTCCGCCTCTGCACGATCCACCTTGCGCACTGCTACCGCGCGATTTTCCACGATCAGCTCATTTGCAATTCGCTCCGCCCGTTCGAGGCTGTGATGAGCAATGGAATCGACAGCTAAATCAATCGTGGACGAAGTCTCTCCCAAATGAAACGAGACTGTAGGCGCCTGTAACTCCCGAGCAAACACTGCCGACAACAAATGTTGCCCGGAATGCTGCTGCATGTGATCAAGCCGCCGCGGCCAGTCGATCTCGCCTTTTACTTCGGTTCCGGCAAGCAGCGGCTTCAGAATCTGGTGCCACACCTCACCCTGCTCATCTTCTTCTACCGCGATCACCGGCACTTCCAGCACTGCTCCTCCGCGCGAAGTTGCCGACAGCACGCCGGTGTCATAGGGCTGCCCGCCGCTGGTCGGATAAAAGGCCGTGCGCTCCAGCGCCACTTGCCAGACTGATTGTCCTTCTGTGCGTGAAAGCTCACGGATGTCCGTCACGCGGGCAGAAAATGTCCGAAGATGTGAATCAGAGTAATAAAGCCGTTCTGCCATGCGTGACTAAAACCCCACCTGGACTTTTTAAAGAAAGGTCCAATGAAATCATTCTAATCATGAGCCGTTTCAGCTTTCTTGCCCCGGAAGTTATCGGTCTGGCTCATCGCAAGGGCCATGCCGCCAGCTACTTCCATGATTCCCAGCACGCGTGTCAGGTTTGGCCGCTCATTCAGGAACTCCATAAGACTCCGCCAGCCTTTTGGTCCTATCTCCCAGTCGTGCGTGTAGCGGCAGGGCCGCACCAAACCCATCATTCCGTCTCCAATCAGCAACATAGCGGCAAAGTCCTTCCATCGCGACGTGTTCACTCGCTCACCTCCTGTCCGATAAGAACAGCTAAGGAGGTGCTTCGTTGCCTCTCATGTCGCGCTTTAGCTCGCTAAGCCATCACAAATGCAAATTTTCCACCAACTATTCTCGGCAGAGCGGGTTTCAAGAAAAGGAGGGCATGATGCGCCGTCCTTCTTTTTCTCTGACAATCCTGATTCTGGCAGGGCTTCTTCTCCCCATCCCCGCTCACGCCCAGCAGGACGACACCTGGATTCCCCGTAACATGGACACGGTCAGCCAGCATGCCTCATTCCGCACCGATTTCACCTTTGACCGCACGATGCTGGAGCTGGCCAACAACTTTATCGATGACGAAGACACCCGCCGCGTCGTCGCTAAACTCAACGGCATCTCTGTGCATTGCTATAAGTTCTCAATGCCCGGACTCTACGATCCCGGCAGCCTTGAAGCAGTCCGCCAGCAGTACCATGACCACGGCTGGAAGCATCTCGTCACTTCTGTCTCCAATCACGACCCCACCAACCTGGGCCGTACCGATGTCTGGCTGCGTTTTGAACATGCGAATGTCGAGGGCGCCGTGGTGATGCTTGCCGGTCCTACGAATATCAACCTGATTGCCATCAATGGCACACTTAGCCCGCTTGACCTGCTGCACCTGCGCGGCCACTTCGGAATTCCTAAATTTCAGGGAGATCACTTAGTCGAACAGAACAACTGATCGTTTAGCCGGAATTTCGCAAACTACTTCGCCCCTATCACCTGCGCCGCAAAGCGTTCCATCTCTTCCATCTGCGGGCTGCTCTGCAAAAGCACCAGATCAACACCCACCGCAGCAAATTCCTCGATTCGCTCGGATACCTGCTCCGGTGTGCCTACCAGACCGCTCCTCAAACCCCGGTTCGAAACCGAGTAGTCCTCGAGCGAAATCTTCTGCTCAAGATTTGAACCTGTAATCCATTGCTGATAATTGGCATACCCGCGAGCGGATTGCTGCACATCGGTGATGCGCGCCACTTCCTTCCTGGCCTCGGCTTCGGAGTTGCGCACGATGGCGTATCCCGCCACGCCGAACACCATCGGAGGCATGCCGGCTGCTTCACGGCGCTTTCGCATATCGGCAATTTTCTTGCCGACAACCTCCGGCGGATCGCCATGCATAAGGTAGGCGTCACATTTGCTTGCAATCAGATTCTTGGCGGTTTCCGATTCGCCACCCGCATACAGCGTGGGCCGCGGCCTGCTCACCGGCTTGGGAGAGAGCACGTTGTCATCAACGCGGTAATACTTCCCCTGATAGGAAAACCCCTGCTGGCTCCAGCAGCCGTTCACAACATCGAGCCACTCCGAAGTGCGCGCATAACGATCATCATGCTGGTCAAACTGAATGCCGTACTTCGTCGCCTCATCAGCCCACCAGCTGGAGACAACATTGAGCGTAAGACGGCCATTCGAAATGTGATCGATGTTCGCCGCCTGCTTGGCCAGCAGCGCCGGATTGTGGAAGGTTGGCCGGACCGCAACCATCAGCTCCAGCTTTTTTGTCACGGCAGCAAGGGCGGCGGTTGTTGACCATGCATCAAGCGACGGCGCTTCGACACCCTTAATGTCATTCAGGTTCAGCTCGGCGATGAGCGTAAGGTCGTATCCGATCTCTTCGGCGCGTTGTGCCAGACGGCTGACGTATTTCCATGTGGGCTCCATCTGCTCGTCTTCCACATTGCGCAGCCATCCGCCAAAAACCGGCAGCCAGAAGCCATAGCGCATCAGCGGGCCCCCACAGCTTCTGCTTCGTTTACCTTTGCCGCTTCCGCTTCCAGCCAATCAACCAGCTTCACAAATGGATCAAAACCGACAACGCGTGGCCCGTCAGCAACAAAATTCGAAAGCGCATTGATATCGTAATAGAGACGCTTGCCATCGCGATCATCCGTAATGTACTCAATGCCGCCAAGCTCGATGCCGGCTTCGCCCATGATTCGTTCCACATCGACAATCACTTCGCGCGGCGGCTCATAGCCTTCCACGCTGATTCCTGTCCGGGGCGCGTCCACCGGGCAGGCAGCACGATTCAGGTTCACTCCGCTCGTGGTTCGGCAGATATCCGCGGGACACAAATCAAACGTCTCGCCCGTAATGTGGACTTTGATCGCGTAGAGAAATTTTCTGTTGAGCACTTCACAGCGAACAATGTGGGTATCGCGCGCCGGGATAAACTCCTGCACCAGCGCTGTCGAGTCCAGGCCGAAGGCCAGCTCTCCCGCGTCAGCTGCAGTCGCAAGCGCTTCCAACGAATCAAACCGTTTTACACCCGCGCCTGATCCCCCAATATTGGGCTTCACCACAATGGGCCAGCGCAAGCCTTCCGTCGCCGCAACTGCCTGCGATGCGCGATGAATCACGCGTGTTTTGGGATAAGGCAGGCATAATTCATCCAGTAGTGAAAGCTGCGCCGCCTTCGACAGCTCGGTCCGAAAAGCCTTCAGGCCATTGATAATCCGGACGCCGCGCCGTTCAAGGTGACCCAGAAAACCAAGCGTGTAGAAGATTGCGTCGCCATGCTCACGGTTCCAGGCCGAGGGACTCATGCGGTTTACCACGAGCGAAAACTGCCGCTCCGGATGCTCCTCAATACCATAGCTGTGCTCGATGGCGTTGAGCTTCACATAATCTGTGCCGCGCTTGTCCAGTTCAGCAAAAAGAGGTTTGAACCAGTGCTGCTGTTCGAAATAAATCGCAATAGGCTTTGACACGCTGACTTCCTTTTTTAACGCTGAATGTAACGTGGTTGCAGAATATCAATTCTGACGCGTCAGTTCCTCAATTTGACGCGCCATGCGACCGGCTCGTTTCATGTTGAATGAAATCGGTTCCATTACATCCAATTCGCTCTAAACTGGAGAAATCATGAAGCTGCATTTCTTCTCGTTTTTGCTTGTTGTTTCTGCTTTGTTTTTGCCTTCAGCGAGCAAGGCTCAGGAGGCCGCATCGGCAGACACCTTCCATAATCCTCTTCTGCTAACCGGCCCTGACCCGTGGGTAACGTCACACAACGGCTTCTACTACTACATGAACACGACGGGTCAAAACCTGACCATTTGGAAAACTCGCGACATCACCGACCTTGCGCACGCCGAGAAAAAAATTGTGTGGACACCGCCTGCAGATGGTCCATACTCTCATGATCTCTGGGCGCCCGAGCTGCATCGCTTCGACAATAAGTGGTACATCTATTTCGCCGCTGATGCGGGCAAGAACGAGTCACACCGCATCTATGTGGTTGAGAATGCAAATGAGGATCCGCTCCAAGGCGAATGGACCTTCAAAGGCAAGGTTGCCGACGCAACCAACAAATGGGCCATTGATGCCTCTGCCTTCGAGGATCGCGGCCAAAAGTATATTGTCTGGTCTGGATGGGAAGGAGACACCGATGGCGAACAGCGAATCTATCTTGCGCATCTGAAAAATCCCTGGACCATCGACTCAAAACGCGCTCTGCTTTCCTATCCCAAATATCCGTGGGAGCACGTGGGCGACCTGCTCGACCGTCCAGAGATGCCGCACGTTGACGTGAACGAAGGTCCGGAAATTCTTCAACACGGCAGCGATATATTTCTTGTCTATTCCGCCTCCGCCTGCTGGACCGATTACTACGAACTCGGCGTCGTAAGAGCGAAGTCCGGCTCGAACCTCCTCGACCCTGCATCCTGGACAAAGTACGATCACCCGTTCTTCAAGCAGGACCGCGAGGCAGGTGTCTTCGGCCCGGGGCACAACGGCTTCTTTAAATCGCCCGATGGTAAGCAGGACTGGATCATTTATCACGCTAATCCAGGTTCGCAGCAGGGATGCGGCAATAAGCGCTCTCCCCGTGCACAACCTTTTACCTGGAACGCAGATGGAACGCCCAATTTCGGCAAGCCAATCGCAACCGATATAGCGATACCGAAGCCATCACATTAAAACATGTGACTGGTGTCATCTGTAGCAACCTGGATTGCCGTCATTCTCACGACTGAAAGGAGAAGAATCTCCAAGATGTTTCCTGTCCAACGATACTGGAGAGTCTTCCTCTCGCTGCTCATACTTCTCAGCAGCGCATTTGCATTGGGTCAGAGTGATTTGTACAAACAAGGCCGAATCGCTTATGACACGCACGACTGGGAAGCCGCCATCAGATTGATGAAAGAAGCTGATCAGGCCGCACCCGGAAAAACCGACGCGCTCATTCTCGCGGCAAAAGCATCTGTAAACCTGAATAAGCTGGCCGAAGCCGACAAGTTCCTCATAACCTATCTCACGCAGCATCCGGATACCGCAGATGCGCTCTATCTTCTCGGCACAATCCGGCAGCGCGAAGACAAGCCACGCGAATCTCTTGCCACTCTCAATCGCGCAGCTAAATTGCAAACGCCAAATTCAGAACAACTGCGCATCGTCGCTCTTGATTACGTCCTGCTCGACGACTATCCGGATGCGATCCAGTGGCTCCAGCGCGCTGTGCAAATGGATGAGGGCAACGCGAAAGCATGGTATTCGCTGGGCCGCTGCTACTACACGCAAAGCCGTTTCACTGAAGCCGAACACGCATTCAAAAAGACGCTTTCACTTGATCCCGGAAACCTGAAGGCCATAGAGAACCTCGGCCTCGTCTACGACGCTGAAAACAAACCGAATGATGCGGACGCATCCTTCAAGGCCGCAGTCACACTGGCCAACCATGCCACCCAAACAGACGAATGGCCTTATCTCGATTACGGCAGCTTCCTGCTCAATCAAAGCCGGTCACAGGAAGCCATTCCGCTGCTTGAACAAGCAGCAAGAATCAATCCTAACTGCGCCGCGTGCCATGAAAAACTCGGCCGCGCTCTCGAATCTACTGGACAAACCGACCAGGCAATCACTCAGCTCGAACGCGCCGTAACTCTGAGCGACAAAGACCCTCATCTCCATTACGAGTTAGGACTCGCCTACCGCAAAGCAGGCAACAAAGAACGCGCCGAAGCCGAGATGGCCCTGAGCCAGAAGCTCTACGGAACCAAAACTCCCACTTTGCAAAAATAAGAGTCCGCATTCACCGGATGACAGGGACAATGTCTTGTGCATCATCCTGAGCGCAGCGAAGGATCTGCTTTTACTGCATCAGAGTGCAGCCGCATTAATCGCGATGCAAAACCAGCACCGTGACACTCGCATGCGGAAACACATGCCGCAGTGCACCTTTGGCAACACGATCCTCGGTTCGCGCAGGAATCACGCGCTCAGGATCATCCTCATCATTTCCGTCATCAATGCTGCTGCCGCGCAGCGTCTGCACCTCAGCCGCAGAACCCGCAGCAAACCCGGCAACCTGAATCGTCGCAGGAATATCCGTATCCAGGCTGCGATTCACGCAGAACAAAGTCAGCGTATCGCCCTTGTCATTCAGCGCGCCTACCACATCCAGATAAGGCACATTCGCAATATCCGGCAACCGTCCTACGCCATGCTGCACGGAGTAGCTGCCTGACTCTGTGTGCACCTTCACCGGCCTGTCCGCGTGCGCCGCCGAGTACATCCTGAACACGTAATACCCTGGAGCCGCATACACCTGGCTGCGTTTCTTCCAGATGCCCGCAAACTCCATAATTCCTGTCATGTCTGAGATAGGCACAATAGAGCTGTTGCGCATCAGCATGTTGAAGAAACCCGCCGTATCAATCGCGCCGCCCATGTTGGTGAAGCTGGGAGTTCCAGGCCGATTACCGATGAAAAGCCACTCTGTAAAAGCAATATGGGCCTTCCCCGCGTATCCTGGAGTCGCATCAATTTGCTTTTGCGCGTCCTTCAATTTCTGCTCCAGTCCAATGGGCAAGGCAAAGGCAGCCTGCGCGATGAAATCGGCAGAAGCATGGGGCGTGCGCGTATCTGTATTCGTAACAACGAAGTGTGTCGACAAATAATCGAACGTTCCCGGCGGATTCGTAAGCTGAATTGCGTTCCAGTTCGTAAACCAGTCGGGATCGCCGCCTGTAGCAATCAACTTCGCTTGAGGATCAACGCTTCGAATCGCCTTGCTGAACGCCAGTGTGCGCGCCGCCAGTTGTTCATGCGTGGGATACCCGACATTCCAGTTTCCCCAAAGCTCGTTGCCCAGCTCCCATGTCAGCCCACTGTGCTTGTGCCAGTGCTCGTTAATGTACTTCACCCAATCGGCAGCTTCCTGCGGAGTGCCCGTACCCAGATTCAGCGCCACCTGCGGCTCGGCCCCAATCAAATTGCAGAAGTGCAGAAATTCATCTGTACCAAACGTGTTGTATTCGGGGATGCCCCACGCCAGATTCAGCATGCTGACGCGCTTGTCACGCGGCCCAACACCATCCCGCCAGTGATACCCGGACGTAAAGTTTCCGCCAAAGCGCACCAGCGGCGTCTCCATCGCCTTCGCCATCGCTACTTCATCCGGATCAAGCCCGTCTAACGCATCCGCAGGCATGAGCGAGAGTTGATCCACTTCCATCACCGCGTCGCCCTCTACCTCCACCACAAAATCCGCCGGATCGAGGCGATGCAGCTTGCCCGCAGGTACATGAAAATCAAATTCGTACTTCGCCCAATCGTCTGAGCTGGCATTCAACTTCGCGGTCGCCAACACATCACTTCCGTCATGCTGACGAAGAGAAACCGTCACCCCCGCAGGTCCGCTCAGGTGCCGCGCATACAAACTGCCCTTGTATTCGAGCGTCCGATGCACCGGCAGATACACCTTTTGCCTGATTCCCGTCGACTGCCCCGGAACCCCAAAGATCACCATCGAGCGCCACGAATTCGCCGCGCTCCCATAGCGAAGCTCATACCGGTTCCCCTGACCAGCATCCAGAGCCTCCCAGGGTAAAGGCAGCCCCAGTTCTGAAGCCCGCGCGAGTGACGGCTCTTCATGCAACATCCTGCTCACATTGCCCGCGGTCCATAGTCCCGATTCGAGGCTCGGATTCTGAAGAATCTCCGCCC
>Ga0209581_1004731_pt1 | contig 10813 bp, 10 predicted proteins | sample Coa_R2_FD_187160 | JGI IMG/M metagenome (GOLD analysis project Ga0209581, IMG submission 187160) | Surface soil microbial communities from Centralia Pennsylvania, which are recovering from an underground coalmine fire - Coalmine... | ecosystem: Environmental > Terrestrial > Soil > Unclassified ...
GTGCCCGCACACTCTTCATCAGCGAGGGGGCGCCGCAGGCTCACTCCTGGTAAGTTGAGGCTGAGTGCCGCGCGCCTGTGGCGCGCGGCACTCAGCCTCAACTTACCCGCGAACCGCACAGCGGTGAGCCGTCAGGAAGACCTGCACATGACGTTGTGTCTGCGGGGGTTTGAGGAAACCATAAGCCGAATTCTGTACCCATACCACCTTGCGACAGTACGGGCGGCAATCATCTATCTAGGACGCCGGTTACCCGGCGCCTCCAGCGACCAACCCGAAGGCTGACAGGCGAGCAACCTGCTAGCAATTTCGGGCCAGCCCGAAATTGCTACGCCTTCTGTTCGGTCTTGCTCCGAATGGGGTTTGCCCGTCCAGCCAGTCACCTGACTGCCGGTGAAGCTCTTACCTCACCATTTCACCCTTACCCGGCCTTTCTGCACAAGGAGAAAGCTTACGCCGGGCGGTATGTTTCTGTGGCACTTTCCTTGAGGTCGCCCTCACTGGCCGTTAGCCAGCATTCTGCTCTGCGGAGTTCGGACTTTCCTCGGACCTGCTAGCCCGCGATTGCCTGTTTTCCTCAAACCCACCATCTAAGAGTAACACATATCGCTACAAGCGTCCAGGGGACAGGAACTCACCAGTCCGCCTTAATGGACATCGCACTCTATACTATATAACAGTGAGAGCTGTCATTTTTCTTTTTAGCCCGGATGGTACATTGCGCCTCTTGCATCTTTACGAAAAGCTTACAATAATGTACAATGTAGTCACAATGTTACCAAGTGTATTCTCTGGTACAGTGGCTATCTGGCATCCCTGCTTCTGGGGAGGAGACCTCGCCAGTTGCAACAGATGCTCGATGAATTTACAATTTTAGCAAAGGGAGAGTGAACGAATGAGTAGCGATCTGTTGACCGTATCTGAAGTGGCCCGTATCTTGCGCGTCGATGACACAACCGTGCGTCGTTGGGTGAAGCAAGGTGCGCTTGAAGCTGTGGTTCTGCCCCATGTCAATGAGCGGCAAGCTTATCGCATCAAGAGGGAAACCCTTAACCGGGTGCTTGGTGAAACCAAAACTACTGCTTAGCAGAAGATCAGTCAAGGGGGGGGCATAGGACGCAATAGCATCCTATGCCCCTTTGCATCTCTCCTCGCGCCTGCGGCGTTCGCCTTTTATGTATGTGTGATGTGGGGACAGGCACAAAGTGCCTGTCCCCACATCACACATACAATTCTTGCCCGGCGCAGCGGTGCGACAGGGCTATGTAATGCTCGCCAGAATCGGGGGTCAAGGGGGCGGCTGCCCCCTTGCGGGGCGCGGGGTGGGGAGAATTACATAGCCCTGGCGGTGCGAACGCGCGGGTTGCGCCAGCGGATAGCAGTGATGTACAATGCAAGCGATGCTTTCCAGATCTTTTGTCTTGTGGAGTATGCTGTATGTCTACCTCTGCTCGCCGTGTCGAGACCTTTGGCACTACTATTTTCACCGAGATTAATATGCTGGCCCAGCAGTACGACGCGGTGAATCTGGGACAGGGAAAACCTGATTTCGATGCCCCACGGAACGTTATCGGGCAACTGGTTGAGGCTTTGCAGGCCGGGCGCTATAATCAGTACGCGCCAGGTCCCGGCACCACGGCGCTGCGCCAGGCGGTTGCCGACCACGCGGCCCGCTTCTACGATATGGACATCGACGCGGCCCGTGGCGTGATCGTCACGGCGGGCGCCACAGAGGGCGTCCTTTCCGCGATACTGGGTCTGACCGATCCCGGCGATGAGGTCATCGTGATCGAGCCGTTTTACGACTCATACGTGCCAGATATCATCATGGCAAACGCAGTGCCGGTCTACGTTCCGCTGCACCCGCCTACCTGGAGCCTCGATCCCGACGAACTCCGTTCCGCGTTCAGCAAAAAAACGCGCGCGCTGCTCCTGAACACACCGCATAATCCCAGCGGGCGCGTATTCAGCCGCGAGGAATTGACGCTGATCGCCGAGTTATGCATTGAGCACGATGTGACGGTTATCTGCGATGAAGTGTACGAGCATCTGACCTTCGCGCCTGCACGCCATCTTCCCATCGCCACGCTGCCGGGCATGTTCGAACGTACAGTGACGGTCAGCAGTTCCGGCAAGGCATTCAGCGCGACGGGCTGGAAGATCGGCTGGGTTTACGGCCCGCCACATCTTGTAGAGGGCGCGGCGCGGGCGCACCAGTTCGTGACCTTCGCGGTCCACCATCCCACCCAGGAAGCCGTTGCTTACGCGCTCAACCTGCCCGATGCTTACTACGAAGAGCTGCGAACCATGTACGCCGTGAAGCGCGATCTATTGCTCTCCGCGCTCACAAACGCCGGCCTGAAGTGCAGCATCCCCGAAGGCACCTATTTCATCATGGCGAATTACGAGGATGTGTTTGACGGGACGCCGCTCGAATTCACGCGCTACCTGATCAAAGAGATTGGCGTGGCCTGCATCCCCCCGGAATCGTTCTACAGCCAGGCGCACGCTCATATCGGGCACGGCTATGCCCGCTTCTCGTTCTGCAAGAGCGACGACATGCTCCAGCAGGCGCAGGAGCGCCTCACGAGGCTTCGAGGATAACCGGGAGTAAAAACGTGCGCAGCCGCGCGATACTGAATGGTACCAATCAAGATCGGTAATGTTCATAATCGCGTGACCACCATGCTATGTCAGGCTACTTTGTTTTTGTTCTGGTTCAGGCCGAGGCTGCGGCGGATCTCCAGCGTGCGAATTATAGCCTCGCGCGTGAGCACGCCAACGAGGCGCCCATCCTCGACAACGGGCAACTGGTTTACATCCTTGCCCGTCATCAAGCTGAGCACATCCTTTAAACTTTGCTGAGGTGTTGCCACATGCAAACGCTCCACCGGCACCATCGCGAAGCCAACAGGGGTTTGCGCCCATTGATCCTGGGGCACATGCCGAATATCGCTCAACGTAATCAGGCCCGCCAGTTGATCGCCCTGCATTACCAGGGCCGAACGCAAGCCCTGCGGCAGAAAGTACTCGTGCACCAGCCTCTGCAATGAGATATTTGCCGGCACGGTCATGGGGTTTGTATTCATAACCTGGGCGACGGTGACGCCGCTAAACGCCTCGTCGATGGCCGATTGTACGCGGGCCGATTGCGCCGCGCTCAACATAAACCAGCCAATAAAGCCAATCCAGATGCCATCCAGCACATTACCCGTGAAGAACTGCCAGATGCCGGCCAGGATGAAGAGATAGGCGATGATCTGACCGACGACGGTGGCGACGCGCGTAGCGGTGGTCTGATTGCCGCTGATCTTCCAGACAATCGAGCGCAGCACGCGGCCACCGTCGAGGGGGAACCCGGGGATCAGGTTGAAGAGGCCGAGCAGGCCGTTGGCGGCCGCCAGGTAGAGGAGAGTGCCGGCAACTGCCGATCTGTCTCCCCTGATCGGCAGCCAGAGCAGGTAGCATACCAGCGCGATGAGCAGACTCACTACTGGCCCGACCAGCGCCATGAAGAACTCGACGCCGGGGCTTTTCGGCTCCTGCTCAATATTTGAGACGCCGCCAAAGATGAAGAGAACGATGTTTTTGACCGGCAGGCCACGGGACCGCGCTACCAGCGAGTGAGCCAGTTCATGCAGCAGCACTGAGAGGAACAGGAGCAGCGCGGCGATCAAGCCCAGCAGCAGGTAGATACCCGACGATTGGCCCGGAAACGCGCTGGGATACCAGCCGGTGGCGAGCGAGACCGTCAGCAGGACGAGGATGATAAGCCAGCTAAAGTTGACATATATATCGATCCCGGCAAGGCTGCCGATACGAAACGAGCCTGGCATAATCTCACGCTGCCTTTCCTAACAAAGCCATAGCGTCCCCCATCATTGTACCCCATACGGTTGCCCATACGCCACTCCCGCTCTTCTGTGGCGCTTCTTTTTCGTTACACGCTTAAATACCCGCGAGAGATACATGCGACTCGTTTTTGCATGGACCTCGTTTGGAGCGAATTTGTCGAGTTGCTTATTGTACCAGCAATAGCCTTTGAAGCTGCCGATGTGATAGAGCCGCTCAGTGCTGCTATAACCAGTGGCTAGCCTCTTGATCCCCGGGTCAAAGGCAACAATGCCATCACGGGCAGGTTCTGTTCGGGTTCTTTAATGCACATGAGAGGGTGCTCCATAAGGAAGGTATGCAGGAACTCTGTAATGCCGAGGGCTTATCTTGCCTACCCACGGCGTGGGTTAACCTGTGGGGCGTCGATCACGTCCGAGGTTCTCCAACGTGAGTTGGAGCCAGTGCTTGAATATCAAGTCTTTTCCCTATTAAATGTGCATGCTTGCTTTCTCAGCCCCATCTCAGCTTTTTCACAGGCTCAACTCAGAGAAGCAAGTTATGCTTCTCTGAGTTGAGTGATAAGAGAGGCTTTGGTAATGAAATTCTATTTTAGAAATAAGGTTTGCTTGTAGAATCCGTGAGTGGAATGCCGATAGATAACCCCATCATGGAACATCAGTAGAGCAGGTTGCCTGATCACGTCTATACTTCAAGCTGACCTCCAGTATGCGGTTGAGATAGTCTACACGGGTAGGACTGCTATGCCCAGGCTACGTATCCAGCTCTTTGGCCCATTCTGTGTGCAACGCGACGAACAGATTGTCGCCGGCTTCGAAGCACACAAACTCCAGGAATTGCTCGGCTACTTGCTGCTTCATCGCCATCAGCCTCTTTCGCGTGAGGCTTTAGCGAGCCTGTTGTGGCCTGATACTACTACGGCTCAGTCAAAGAAGAAGCTGCGGCAAACTCTCTGGCATCTTCAGTCTACCCTGGGTTCGCGAAATGAATCTGTTCACGACCGTCTCTTGCTTGCCGAAGCAGATCGGATACAAATTAACCCGGAAGCCGATTATTGGCTTGATGTTGCGGCATTTGAGAAGACCTTTGAGCTTATTCAGAGCATTGCAGGTCAACAGTTAGATACCCAGAAAGCGGAGGCATTGCAGTATGCCGTGCAACTGTACCAGGGTCCACTCTTAGAAGGCTGTTATGAGGACTGGTGCCTGTATAAGCGTGAAGACTTGCAGAGCAGGTATCTGGCTATGTTAGACAAGCTGATGAGTTATTGTGAGGTCCATCAGGATTACAGTGCAGGGATTCTGTATGGGATGCGTATCATAAGCTGCAACAAAGTTCGCGAGCACACGCACCGCCGGTTGATGCGCCTCTACTATCTCAGTGGAGACCGGGCGGCAGCCTTACGTCAGTATGAGCAATGCGCTGCTGGCCTGGAGGAAGAACTCTGCGTGAAGCCCTCAAAACGTACACTGGCGCTCTATAAGCAGATCCTGACAGAACAGATCGCTGAGCCAGAGCCGCCTTTCACACCACCTGTGGCGCAACCAGCACTCGAGTGCTCTACCTCTTCGCTGATCGAAGCACTTGAGCATCTGACACAACTTCAGGAGTTTCTAGTTGATCTTCAAAGCCAGGTGCAGCAAAGCATTCAGAAAGTCGAACAGGCCCTCAACATTAACTCCAACTCATCCTCTTCAGCTCAAACCGATGGGGGAAAAGACGTTACGGAGACACTCAACAGACGCTAAGCGACGCGAAAACGCATCCCGAGGGACACCCAGGAGATGCTGCTGAGACGCCTCCATGTTACAGTTGAAGTGAACCGGAGAAGGTCTGGACAGGGCAAGCGAAATCAAGCTCGGATCAACGGAAAGACGAGGCTGGTTATGGATGAGATGGAATCTCCAGCCCAATCGTTCATCGTCAGGGTCTGGGTCGAAGAACGTGCCGAAGGAGCAGGCCGGGGCGTTTGGCGTGGTCATGTGACGCATGTGTCCAGTGGCAGACGCCGCTATCTGGACAATCTGGACGACATCGGAGACTTTATCTTGCCCTACCTGAAGGAAATGGGCGTCAAGCCCAGAAGGAGGTGGTGGATGAGGCGCTGGCTCAGGTGGCTGAGGTAGAAACTGCTTGCTCCTCCCATTGCCTGGATCAAAAGGCTCACCTGATTCCGTTCCTGGATTGACTTCGGAGTGCGTCCTATGACTTGCGATACATTTTGAATTCCAAATGAGGCACCTATCCCTATAATCACTACGACAAGGAGGTAATGATGTTTGATCCTACCCTTAGCCTTAACATTCCCATCCGCCGGAGAAATGGCGGTGGGAATGGTGATGGTGGCGGTGGTGGTGGCGGTGGTGGTGGTGGTGGTCAACCAGTCGAACCAACGGTTCGACAATGTTCTTCGGCTCACTGTAGTGCCGCCGATCCCCTCATTAACGAGATCTGCAAACAACTGGGATGGCCGGTAAATCATCCTGTGCTCACGCGTGATGATCAGGGTCCTTGCATCTGTTCCTGCTCCTGCCTGGCCTTTGGAACCCTCGTTGAGTCGGGCGATGGCCTGTTCAAGGCGATTGAAACCTATACTACTGACGACCAGGTGATGGCGGCGGGGACAGATTTGCAGTGGTCCTCTCGACCGGTCGTGTTCAGCGGAGGCACCACAGGAGCTTCGCGCCAGAAATACACCGTCCTGGTTCTCTATGGCAATACGGCCATCGCCGTCACGAGCGACCACCTGTTCCTCCTGGGGAACAGGACGTTACGGCGGGCAGACCGCTTGACGCCAGAAGATACCCTGATGTCTCCAGAAGGCCAGCCAGTTCCTATCAGATCAGTTCACATCGGGGATTATCTGGCCGGTTTTCATCATATCGCCACGTCAAAAGAGCCACCCGGTCCCGGATTGGAAAGCCACCTGCTGAACACGAATGGGGTCGTCAGTGCTGATTACACCGTTCAAATTTTTGCTCGAAGAGGGGAAGCAGCGGGCTTCAGTGCCTACGAGAATATGAGCCGGCCCGTGGTGGGATCGCCTGAGTACGTCGCACGCTATGGGCGTGCTTCGTTGCAGGCTCCAAGCTTTGCTGAGGACTTCGCGGGTCCTGCTCAGCTCAATGTGAGCATGTATAATACCCGTGACCTGCCAGCAGGAGCGCATGTTTTTGTTCCGGCAGAGGCCACCATTGTTCGCATCCCTCCCGATGCTTGCAGCTTTCTCCCCCCGGAAGAAGCTGAGGCGAAAGCCCGTGCGCCCAAGCGGGGATTTAATGATCCCCTCTCACGCGAATGGACCGAGTCATTAATCAGCTACCATCAGTGCTTCTACCCCGACGTGACTTACCACCTCGATTGGGCTGACGACACCGTCAACGCCTTCGCCTGGATTGACAACGGAGTCAGACACGTCGCTCTCAAGGGCGGTCTTGTCAGGGATGCAGCTTTGCTACTGGAAGGTATTGCCCTCGTCCTTGCTCATGAACTTGGTCATCACTATGGTGGCCCACCGACTTTTCCAGGCAACGGTCTTTCCTGTGAGGGCCAGGCCGATTACGCTGGAGTATTAATCATTATGCGGAAAGTGTGGTTTGGCGATCAGTATAACAGGACGACAACAGCCGCAATCCAGCAAATGGCTGACTTCTTTGGAGTGCCAGACAGTGAGACTGCGCCAGGCGGTTCGGCTGGCTGCCAGCACCCACCAGGGGCTTGCCGCGTCGCGACCTATCACGCGGCAGTGAATCTTGCCCCCAGGCCGGGCTGTGCTTCCTAGCAATTGGATAGCCTCATCAGGGGTGACAGCCTAGCGACCTTAGATTGTCGCCCCTTTAGAGGTCTTATTCCTGGTTATTAACTCATTTACAAGTAGGATGATCTAAGATTTCGGAGATGTTATGAGCATTTCACAACCCGAAAACACCGTGGTCAATGATCCTGAGACCAGCCGAAGGCGGATTGCTGATGAGCTTGGCCTTTCTTTGGATCGGGTGACGGATGCATTCCTGACCACATTGGCAGAAGATCCTCTTTTCCTTTGCCATCTCGAGATATGCAGAGCCGATCCCGAGATGCTTGACATGTTGCTGGCGGAAGGAAGATCTACCCCTCAAGTTACTGCCGTCCAGCCAACCACTGTTGAACTGCTTAGTCGAGCGAGTGCGGCCCTCGCGCGTTGGGCGGCATCGGGTTTCAGCCGGGTTGGCCCCCAGCAATACCAAAAGAGACTCTCAGTATGCCAATCCTGCGAGCATCTTTCCTCTCCCCCTGCCACCACTAGACTTTATAGATTCGTTGGGGTATCCTCTGAGGAGAAGACCATTTGCAAGCTGTGCGGTTGTAACGTGCGAAAGAAAGCCTGGCTGGCGACAGAACAGTGCCCAGATGCCAGGTGGGACAAGGAAGAACAATGGCAATCCAGGAGATAAATCAGCCGGTAAAGGTCATAGATAATGGCATACGAAGCTTTATCCCGCCTTGTTTCTGCTTCGAGCTTCGAGACCGCTCAAATAGTCTTGTGGCGACGGTTTCGCAGGTAGCGCTGGAGGTGGAAGGCCATCCCAGATTGAAAGACTTCGAGGTAGTGGACCTGTTCCGTCAAAACGAGCTGTGGGCTTTAGGGACCATCTCTGAGTATGATGCAGGACCACAAGCTCGCGAAACAGGGCGACGATTTACCATACGGCAACTTGTCAGATAAAGTGGGAGAACTGCCGGGACTTTCTGACGGGGCGAGGACCAGCGGTACGTGTGTTTCAAGCATTCCGACTCTCTCTGATCCTGGCCTCTGAGAGCCATGCACCAGGAAGCCCGTTCTTAGCGCATGTGAGCCATGTCACTCAAGTTGCGATATTGTTGGCGGATGTGCTCAAGCTCCACAGTGATAGCTTCATCCATAGTAAAACCAGCGGTACCGTGAAATTTTTCCATAGTTATCCCAAGCCGTTGAGGTAGCTGTTCAGCTTTCCATTGACCCGGCCTGGTGCCATTTGTATCTCCTGGCATAACGGCTCCCTCCCTCTTTAGAAATGCATGTAATTTGCCGTATTTGAGCCGAACTCGCCTCGATTTCCGTTCCTGAAAATATCAAGACTCTGCATTCATAACAGGTCTTCCTGGTCGCTTCCCACAGTCTCAACTTCACAGCCCTCTAAACGGCGGGCATAATGCACAGGTTACAACTTGTTCTACGGTATAGAATACCTGGTGAATAACTGGCAAAGGAGCAGCATACACAGGATGACGGAACCAATCGAGACCCGGGATGGCGCCGGGCCTCTCACCATTATTGTGTGCATCAAACAGGTGCCCCTGCTTTCGGCACTGCGTTTTGATACAGAGACGCGGCGCCTTGTGCGCGAGGGCGTACCATTGGAGATCAACGAGCTGGACGTTTACGCGCTCAGCGAGGCCATACGTCTCCGCGATCAATACGGCGGGGAAGTGATTGCCGTGACGATGGGACCACCCCAGGCGCGTGAGGCGCTGGCTACGACGCTGGCGATGGGAGCCGACAGCGCCATCCATCTGTGTGATCGTGCCTTCGGCGGCGCCGATACCGCGGCTACCGCGCGCACGCTCGCCCTGGCGATCCAGCGCCTCTTCACTGAACGAGGCAGGCGCGTTGACCTGATCTTCTGTGGCCGTCACAGCATCGATGCGGAGACGGCCCAGGTAGGACCGGAACTCGCGGAGATGCTCGATCTGCCGCAGATTAGCGCGATTGTGAAGATCGATGTGCGGCGCTCCGATGGCCGGAACGAGATCATTGCGACGCGCGAGACCGATGAGGGCAGCGAGACGTTGATCGTCCCTCTGCCAGCGCTGGTTACGGCTGCCGAAAAGCTCAACGAGGGTATCTGGCCCGATGAGCACGCCATTCGTGAAGCCGGCGAGCAGGCAGGAGATCGTATCAGGCTCGTCACCTCGGCGGATCTCGGCGCCGAACTGGAACACATCGGGCAGGCAGGCTCGCCGACCCGGGTAACAGAGATTATTTCCGACACGCATGCACGCGCAGGCCACGTCATCGCCGAGAGCGATCCGGCGCAGGCGGTGGCCGCGCTGATTGGCGAACTCGAAGCGCGCGGCCTGCTCGATACCAACCACGAGCCGCGTGCGGGGGAAAAGCCGGAACCCAACGCTGCCCCGCGCCGGCAAGGGGAGCCACAGCCGGGCCGGGCAGTGTGGGTTGTCGCGGAACATACCCATCATGGCCTACGCCGCGTCACGCTCGAACTGCTGGGCAAGGGCAACGATCTGGCGGCGGCTCTGCGGGGCGAACTCGCGGCGCTGCTGATTGGAGGCCCCGGGGTGGTCGCACATGCCGCGACGCTCGCAGCCTACGGGGCCGAACGCGTTTACGTCGCCGAGGACGCCGCTCTGGAGCGCTACAGCACCGAGGGCTATACCGCTGTGGTGGCGGAGGCGATCAAAAAATATCATCCTGCGGTTGTGCTGCTAGGATCGACTGCTGACGGGCGCGACCTGGCGCCGCGCGTAGCTGCTCGCCTCAATCTTGGCCTGACGGGCGATTGCATCGATCTGAGCATCGATGGACAGCAGCGCCTCGTGCAGTACAAGCCGGCCTTTGGTGGCAGTATTATCTCTCCCATTCTCTCCAACACCGTCCCGGCGATGGCGACGCTGCGCCCCGGCATGCTCCATGCCGCCATCCCCGACGCCAGCCGCGAACCTGTTATTGAACGACTCCCAACGGAAAACATCGCCGCGCGGATCCGCACACGCAGCCTGGGCCTCGAGTTCCAGGATACGGGGGTGGCTGAACTGGAATCAGCCCACACGGTTATCGGCGTGGGTATGGGCATGGGAGGGCCGGAAAACTACGAGCCGGTCTATCAACTGGCGCGCCTGCTCGATGCCGCCGTTGGCGCCACGCGCAACGTTGCCGACCAGGGCTGGCTGCCTAAACAGAAGCAGATCGGCCTGACGGGCC
>Ga0209581_1004733_pt1 | contig 10812 bp, 10 predicted proteins | sample Coa_R2_FD_187160 | JGI IMG/M metagenome (GOLD analysis project Ga0209581, IMG submission 187160) | Surface soil microbial communities from Centralia Pennsylvania, which are recovering from an underground coalmine fire - Coalmine... | ecosystem: Environmental > Terrestrial > Soil > Unclassified ...
ATCTGACATATTTTTTTTCGCTCGCATCTATGTTGTTATCCTGAGTAATATCAGGATGACGCCGCACTCCATCCGCATTGAACTTGTAATCGATCATTTCCACAGCACGCAGCAAATCGGCCCGCTCGCCGGGATGCGCCACCATGAGACTGCCCGAAAATTTATGAAATATAGTTTCGTCCAGATGTTTCAGAATCTGTGGCCAGTAATAAAGCGCATCCGACCCCAGCTGATAAATCACATGCCCGCATTTATCCAGTTCTGTGACTGGTGCAAGCAGTCCGGCTGCAGACATACTGCAATTCGATCTGCTCTTTCCCCAGCCATGATCAAACAAACTGATCTCGTGGCCGGCATTGTTAAGTTCTAATGCGAGCAATTGTCCCATAATGCCTGCGCCGACGATTCCGACTTTCACGCTTTCACCTGATTCGCATGTTGACGAATTTCCTGTGAAATTTGCATGGAGCAGAATTTGGGTCCGCACATTGAGCAAAAATGCGCAACTTTCGCGGACTCCTGTGGCAATGTCTCATCGTGATATGCACGTGCTGTATCAGGGTCCAGCGATAAATTAAACTGATCTTCCCAGCGGAATTCAAATCTTGCCTTCGACAACATATCATCACGATGCCGCGCTGCCGGATGTTCTTTCGCCAGATCTGCGGCATGAGCTGCAATCTTGTAGGCAATAATTCCCTGCTTGACATCATGTTTGTCCGGCAAGCCAAGATGTTCCTTGGGTGTCACGTAACATAATAACGCTACGCCATACCATCCCATCATGGCAGCGCCAATCGCGCTGGTGATATGGTCATAGGCAGGCGCGATATCGGTTGTTAATGGCCCTAATGTATAAAACGGTGCTTCATGACAATACTGCAATTGCTTGTCCATGTTCTCTCTAAGCAGATTCATGGCAACATGGCCAGGGCCTTCGATCATTACCTGCACATCATGTTTCCAGGCCAGTTGTGTTAATTCGCCCAAAGTCTTGAGTTCGCCAAATTGCGCCTCATCATTTGCGTCAGCGGTTGATCCAGGACGCAATCCATCACCTAGCGAAAAGCTGACATCATAGGTACGCATGATTTCACATATTTCCTCAAAATGCGTATAAAGAAAATTTTCCTGATGATGCGCAAGACACCATTTCGCCATAATGGAACCGCCGCGAGAGACTATTCCCGTTACACGCTTTGTAGTCATGGGGATATAACGCAGCAACACACCAGCATGGATTGTAAAGTAATCAACACCTTGTTCTGCCTGTTCAACCAAAGTATCACGGAAGATATCCCAGGTGATATCTTCAACAACGCCGCCGACTTTTTCCAAAGCCTGATAAATTGGCACGGTTCCAATCGGAACAGGGGAATTGCGAATAATATAATCCCGCGTTGTGTGAATATTTTTTCCGGTAGAAAGATCCATCACTGTGTCAGCGCCCCAGCGTATGGCCCATATCAGTTTTTCGACTTCTTCATCGATGGATGAGCTAACTGGCGAATTCCCGATATTGGCATTTACCTTGACGAGAAATTCACGTCCTATCACCATTGGTTCAAGTTCGGGATGATTGATATTCGCCGGGATGATCGCCCGGCCATGCGCGATCTCATTACGCACAAATTCCGGGGTAATCATGCACTTGTAACGGCCTTGCTCCAGCCTGTTCTGATTTTCCCGAATTGCAGCAAATTCCATTTCCGGTGTGATGATACCGCGCCTTGCGTAATGCAATTGCGTAATGTTGCGCCCTTGTCTGGCCCGCTTCGGAATACGCCGTAAACTATCAGGACAACCATGCAGCAGTTTTACGTTTTCCTTATACCCATTATCCAGACACGAAATTTTCCTTCCCCCGTAAGCTTCCGTGTCATCGCGTTTTTTAATCCAGTCAGCGCGTATCTCCGGCAATCCGTTATTGATATCGATATGAATGCCAGGGCTTGTATACGGACCTGAAGTATCATACACATCTACCCTTTCACCATTGGTTAACGTGATTTCGCGCATAGGAACATAAATATCAGAATAAAGCCGTCCTGGGACATAGATTTTTTTAGACCCGGGAAGTGGTTGTCTGAGCTGGTTTTCGATTTGCATCATGCACTCCTTTTAGAGAGTGCCCGCAAGCATTCGCTGGACGCTCTCTCTGTTATCAATCTGCACAGCAGGAGCATGCAAGGAAAAATGCGAAAAATCTGGGTACTTCACATTCCCTACGCAGGCCCTAGCCTGATCAGGTTCAAAGGGTTGAACAAATGTTCTCTCAGCCGCATTTACGGCACCCCTAGTGATTCAGAGCGCATTTAAGCATAAATTATTTTTATTTTCTAGTTCTGTTATTCATTGCCTGATACACAATCAACATCAAAACACACATGAGAAAATAGATCGCCGGCAGCAAAAATCGTTGTATCGCAAAATATCCGACACCAAGCACAATGATGGTTGTAAAACCCATGTTGATAAAATTCATGACTGCTGATCCATGCGCTTTGTCTGTCACCTGGCTCATGGCTATGGAAGATACATTTGCGAGAATGAAGCATAGCCCAAAGTTGATAATGATCGCTGGCAAAAATAATGAAATGATTATTGAATAATGCAGCAGCAGCAAACCTATCATTAATACAACCCCGGCGATAGTAATTAAAATGCCTGAACGTATGCAGACAGTTAATGAACATTTTTTGGAAAACCATGCCGAACATAATGATCCCAATAACATGCCGACAGGAGGCAACAAGTTTGCAAGCCCATATTGTGAACTGCTCATCCCTGACAAATTAATGGCAAGAAATGGCGCCAGTGTTGCAAATACATAAACATACGTCGAACATATTCCCATGAGCAAGCCGCCAGATAGTAATGTCTGGTTCCTGAACTGACTGGTGTAGCTATGGATCAAATGATTGAACTTTAGCGCTTGCAAATCCAGTCTGTTGCTGGTTTCAGGAAGCCGGATTGCCAGCATAAGCAAAAGACTTCCATAAATTGCCAACGCATAAAAGCAGCTCGTCCAGCCAAAATGCATGTTTAAACTGCCTCCGATTGCAACAGCGAGTCCCGGCGTGACAGCAAATGCCAGCATGAGATATGCAATTTTTTGGCTCGCTATTTTCGGTTCATAGCATTCATTAATCAGTGTGAACGTCATTTTCAATCCGACACCTGAACCTAGTGCCAAAAAGAACCGTCCTGCCACGAGGAGTACGTATTGATGAATGATTCCCGCGAGTATACAGACAAGACAGCTCACAATTTGCAGTGTAATGCCTGCATAGATGGCTGGTTTACGCCCAAACCGGTTGGCAATCGGGCCATATAGCAGTTGTCCAAGGGCGTATCCGATCAGGAACAGGGTCAGCGTTAGCTGAGCTTCTGCATCGGTAATAAGAAAATAATGTGCTATATCCGGCAACGCTGGCGTAAACAATACGGCATTGACAGATGCAAATGAAATCATGAGCACCAAAGTTAAATATGGCAAACGTATCAATTCTTGTTGCATGTTACACACTCCTCTAGCAAATATTGAAGAAATTATATTTGTTGACCAATATATTAACAATGATATAATTTGTTAAACATTATTAACAATTTTGCAATAATATGAGCAAACTCGAACAAATTACTGCTTTTATTCATGTGGTCGAAGAAAATGGATTTGTATCTGCTGCGAAAAAGCTGAATCTGTCGACGGCTGCAGTGAGCAGGCAAGTCACAACGCTGGAAGCCTCGCTAGGCGTACAATTGTTGAAGCGCACCACCCGACAAGTCACGCTGACCGAAATCGGTCTGCAATATTATCAGCACTGCAAAAATGTACTATCTGAGCTTACAGAAGCTGAAAATGCAATTGCAGGCAGCCAGCAAGAAGCGTCAGGGATTCTGAATGTCACCAGCAATCGCTATTTTGCCATGCACCATATCATCCCGCGCTTGCCGGGATTCATGGCGGCAAATCCTCATCTCCGCATCAAACTTGAAATTGCCGAACGCTTTCCTGATCTCGCCCAGGAAGGCATCGATATTCTATTCGGTGTGACGGTTGAAGGACCGCCTGGACTGGTTAGACGCAGAATCGCGACAACGCAATATCTCTTGTGCGCCTCACCAGCCTATCTCGAAAAACATGGCATCCCCAAAACTCCAGCAGATCTCAGCCGGCATCTCTACATAACACATAGCATGCGCAAGCCTATGGATGTTTTAACCTTCAGGGATGACAAGGAAATTTACCTTGAACCTGCCCTTTGGTTGAATGACACACGGGCAATGCGTGAGTGTGCCATTTTGGGTATGGGCATCATAAAACTGCATGATTACGAAGTAGCTGATGCCATACACAGCCAGCATTTGGTGGAAGTCTTGCCTGAATTTCGCGGGCCGACTTATCCTGTGTATCTTTATTATCAGCAAAGCCGGTATTTGCTGCCCAAAATACGCAGATTCATTGATTTTTATCTCTCCTGACTTTCAGGGAAATGCCAAATTAATTCAGAGGAAAGATACAGGCATCAGCCAGACTGACGCTGTGGGAGGGCACTCCATTTCAGCAGCTGATTAAAAATGGCAGTAATGATTGCGTTTAATAGTAAATATATGACGCCAGCAATAATATAAAACTGTACTATCTGATATCCTTCACTCATCAACTGCTGCGTGACACCCATTAAATCAAGCAAGGTGATGGTGCTTGCTAATGAGGTGCCTTTTAATACCATGATGACTTCATTTGAGTAAGCTGGCAGCGCAATCCTGAATGCGCGCGGAAATATTATTCTCCGAAATGCCAGCCATTTTCCCATGCCTATTGCTTCGCACGCAGCAATTTCGTTTTTGGGAACGGATTGGATAGCGCCTTGCAACAAAATGCTGGTGTAACAGGCTGAGTTGATTGAGAGCGCTATAATGGCGCAGCCCATGGGCTCACGCAAGACTATCCACAACCATGTGTCCCGTATCCATTCAAACTGTCCCGCGCCGTAATAGATCAGAAATAATTGCACCAAGAGCGGCGTGCCGCGAATGAAAAATACAATAAATCCAGCGCATTTTCTCACCAGCAAAAAACCTGACAGACTGCACATGGTGATGAGAATCGCGAGCACCAATCCTATGCTGACAGATGCAAGCATGAGTATCAGGGTAACCGACAGTCCGCTCGCTAATTGTGGCAGGTAAGACAGGATATTTATCATGTGTGCACGTACCTGTTAGAGCGGTTGGTGAAATAGTTAATCACTTTTTGCGAAATACTTGTAATGAACAGGTAAATCACAGCCGCAATCAGATAAAAAGTAAATGGCTGATGCGTCGTACTGGCTGCGGTCTTCGCCTGGTTCATCATGTCTGTTAAACCAATCAGGGTCACGATGGCTGTATCTTTCAGTAAGACCAGCCATAAATTCCCGAGTCCGGGAATCGCATGCCGCCATGCCTGGGGGAGCTGTACACGGCTGAACAGCTGCCAATTGCTAAACCCCATGGCTCTGCCAGCCTCAATCTGGCCATGATCAATTGCCAAAAATGCACCGCGGAAAACCTGGGATGCATAAGATCCAAAAATCAGTCCCAATGCAATGACACCGGCCGCAAATGCACTGACTTCGATATAACGTTGGAAAATACTTTTGAGTATAGCGGTGATACCAAAATATATAAAAAACAAGACCAGCAATTCCGGCAAGCCGCGAACAATAAATATAATGCTTGCCGCTGGATACCGCAGCCAGGGCGACGGGATAGACTCCAGCAACGCACCAATCAGCCCAATCACCATGCCAAACGCCGCCGCGCAAAGGGCAAGCTTGATGGTAACTATCGTACCAAGCAAAATTTGCAATATAAACCCGTCAATTTGCATAGCGATACTCGAACTGCCGCCCCTGGTTAATTAGCAAAATATTTTTTAACGATTTTGTCATAGGTACCATTTGCCTTGATCGCAGCTAACGCCTTGTTCAGCGCATTCAGCAAATCGGTTGCATTTTTGTTCACAGCAATGCCATAACCGGAACCAAAATATTGATGATCTACAATTGGCTTATCAACAATACCGTACTGCTTGCTGTTGTCATTTTGCTTCAGCCAGGCAAGCGCAATGGGAGTATCCGCGAGAACAATATCAACACGTCCTGATATCAGGTCCAGAAATGCATCTTGTATGCTTGCATAGGATTTGATTGACACTTTGCCGGCATACTTATCCTGAATGTATTTTTCAAATGTTGAGCTTTGCTGAACACCGATGGTCTTACCAGCCAGATCCGCCAGCATGTATTTTTTGGATGATAAAGCCACAAAGCTGCCGCTCGGCTCGTAATATGAATTGGTAAACGACACCTGTTTTTCACGCTCTGCGGTCACTCCTAGCGCTGAAATCAAGGCATCAAATTTTCCCAGCTGAAGGCTGGGAATGAGGCTGTTAAAAGATTGATTGCTAAACGTGCATTGCGCTTTCATTTGCTGACAAAGCGCATTGGCAATATCAATGTCGAAACCCTTGATCTGTCCGGATTCATCGATGTATTCAAACGGAGGATATGTTGCTTCGGTTGCAAATCGGATCTGGGATATTGGCGCTGCAAAAAGTGTATTTGTTACTATCAATAACATCGCCAGCGCAAGTGTCTTTATTATTTTCATTTTATTTCCCGCCATATATAAGTCAGTTATGCCTGTGAAAAGTGAGTCAGATTTAATGCTGCATTGCTTCGAGGAAGCGTCGAAACCTGGGTGTCTGCGGATTACTAAACATTGTCTTTGTCTCGCCTTGTTCGACAATCCTGCCTGCATCCAGAAAAATAGACTGGTTTGCGACACGGCGGGCAAAACCCAACTCATGGGTCGCAACCAGCATGGTCATGCCCTCATTAGCCAGCTGCTGCATGACATTTAATACTTCTCCAACCATTTCAGGATCGAGTGCCGACGTTGGCTCATCAAAAAGCATGATTTCGGGTTTCATCATCAGGGAACGAGCGATTGCCGCGCGCTGCTGCTGCCCGCCGGAAAGCTGTCCCGGATAACGATCAAGCTTGTCTGCCAGCCCAACCTTGGCTAAAAGCTTTTTTGCCTCTGCAATCGTGTCTCGCCTGTTTTGCTTGAGGACGTGTACTGGCGCTTCAATCAGATTTTCAAGCACCGTCATATGGGCCCAGAGATTGAACTGCTGAAATACCATACCCACTTTCTTGCGCAATTCGACAATCTCTTTATTACTCAAAACTGTTTTTTCACTGGCATTAAACCGCAGAACCTGGTTATCAATTTGTATGATGCCATCATCCGGAACTGTCAGCAGATTGATACATCGCAGCAGGGTACTTTTGCCTGAACCGCTGCTCCCCATCAATGCGACCACGTCTCCTTTGTTTGCAGTGAAGGAAACACCTTGTAAAACAGCATGTTCGTGAAATGATTTATATATGTCTTGTATTTGTAGTTTGTTCATGGTAGTGAATAATTATTCATTATGTTGAATATTTAATCACGCTGCGGTAAAATTGTCAATTATGTTTTTCAAAACACGACCACATGAAAAAACATTCTCTTCATAACAAACAAGGCAAATCCATTGAGGAAGCATTACGATCCATACTGTTGTCTGACACTGTCGGAACACAGGAAGAAATCAAGCTAGCGCTGGAAGACCTTGGGTATATAGTCAACCAGTCAAAAATATCCCGGGTACTGCATAAACTCGGCGCCGTGAAAGTCATGAATGAACACAAGCAAATTGTTTATACATTACCACTCGAACCAGCGCCCCCCGCTTCCAGAAACATACTTTCCCAATTAATCATCAACATAAGCATGAATGAAACCATGATTGTCATTCACACCAATCCTGGCTCTGCTTCATTGATTGGCAGACTGCTTGATCATAACCGGGAAGAATTACTGGTCCTCGGTACGGTCGCAGGCGACGACACAGTCTTTATCACACCTGTTTCAATCAAAAAAATCGAAAAAACACTTGATGCCATTCAGTCATTTTTAGCTGGAATGCGTTGAGTGACAATCGACATCGATGCATTTAAAATCAGCCAGCATAAATTCAAGCATTTACTATAAAGGCAAATTCCTGCATGAATACACAAAACACACAAAAAAGAATTATTGTTGGCGATGTTCTCAAGGAAGCATGGCGGCTGGTAAGCGGCTTAAAATGGCCAATTTTCTGGATCACGATTCTGCTGCCCGTCACTTTCTCAATCGTCATGTTCATACTGGCTATTTTCCTGATCAAGCAGTTTTTACTTCTGGCGGTCCCTCTCCTTATCCTCCTCTCCGGAGTCTCATTTTTTTTGATGTGGTGCATGCTTAGCATTGTTGTCATGCTCGGCGTCCGGCAGGCAATCGGTCTGCCAATTGATGTAAGACTTGTCTATTCGCAATGCATGCAGGTTAAAGGCAGCCTCTTGTCACTTTTTTTCATTTGGCTCGCATTCTTCGCCGTGTACGCATTTGTGAAGTATGTTTTTATTCCCGCGGGCATCATTGGACTGATTCTCAATATCGCATTATATCTGGTTTGTCTGTACGCAACCTTGCCGATTATTATTTTCGCCTTGCCGCTGATCATCACAAAGCGCGTTAGTATCCAGCAAGCTCTCGAGGAAGGTTACACCGTGATGAATCAATATTGGCTGGAAATTATTGCTTGTTATGTGCTCATGGCGATTATAGGATTTATCAGCGCCATCCCGCTTGGTATTGGCCTGATATGGACGATTCCCATGCACTACGCGATGCTGGGAATACTATTCAGAAATGCGTATGGTCTGAAAAGAAAGCCACAGAACATACAAGCGCCTGCTGAAGCCGGGACGTAATACTTACTCCTCTTCCCAACCCTCTCCTCCACAAAAACGTGGAAGAGAGGGAGCTTACCAGCCAGAACCGTGAACGCTTACAAAACAAATAAAATTAAAAAGTCGATATTGCCGCAAGCCGCTGATCAATCGCATAATCCGATGCAGAAGCACGATTTCTCACAGCAAGATAAAGTATGACAAGACTGAATATTCCTATGACCAGAAAATCCCAGCCGAATGGAATCACATTCTTACCGCCGAATGCCCCCAGATAAGAGATAAGAACCAGCCCAGACAAATATGGCGCTATCCACAAACCCGATTTGAGCCCCAGACCCGGCACAGTCAGACGTCCTCTGATACTTGCGATGATGAAAAAGAGTATGCCTATTGCCATGGCAACAGCCAGTTTGTAAATCGTCTCCCATCCACACCAGTAACTAAGCAGATTGCAGAAATAAAATGCAATTGGGCAAACAAGCCTGGCAGCCGGCAACCGGAACAAACGCTTTTCATTTGGCATTTCCAGGCGCATGCACAGCAGGGAGATAGGACCCATCGCATACGAAATCACCATGCCTGAGACCAAAAAGCTAACCATTGCCTGCCACCCTGGCAGCGGTAAAAAAAGTAGCATGCCTAGAACAAAATTCACCATGATCGCTGCAACCGGAAAATTCTGTTTGTTTAAATATTGCAGCCAGCGTGGCAGATAGCCGATCTGGCTCATCGCATACAGAATGCGTGCTGTGGAAGTGACATAGATAAGACCCGCACCCGATGGAGATACAACCGCATCTATATAAAGCAGCTTAACCAGCCAGACCAATCCTAACGCCGCTGCCAAACCGGCAAATGGCCCTACATCGCCTGTAAAACTGACTTGTTGCCAGCCGTTTGCCAGCGCACCAGAATTCAAGGCACCAATGAAAGCGACCTGCAAGCCAATGTACAGAATAAGACATCCAACAACTGATCCAACAATGGCTAACGGGATAGCTAGCGCCAGACGCTTTGTTTCGCCAGCCAATTCAACCCCATGCTTGAATCCGGTGAAAGCAAAAGCCACACCACCCGTGGCTACGGCAGTCAATATTGCCTGCCAGCCGGTGACCGAGAACATATTGGATATTCCACCAGTAAAGTTGGTGGTATTAAAGCTGGTTCTTATCAAGACGAGAACCGTTAACACGATTACAAATACCTTGAAAAGAAATAATATCAGGTTGAATCGCACCAGCCCCTTATAACTGGCGATATTAATAACACAGAAAGCAAGCATTAAGATGGTCGCCCAGAGATAGCCGAAGCCCGTCAATACGGGCACGCCATTTTCCAGGTGAATAAGAGAAGAAAAATATGTTGAGGCATACTGTAAAATAGCCTGCACTTCAATAGGCGCCATGGTTAATGCCGATAACCAGGCAATCCAGCTGACGATGAAACTGGTAAAGGTGCCATGGCTCATCTGCGGGATTTGCGCCGTACCGCCGGCAACCGGAAACAAGACGGATAATTCTGCGAATGTCAGGGCAATGACAGCTGTTGCGACACCCGCTATCAGCCATGCGATAATTGCAGCAGGCCCAGCAATCTTTGCAGCGTATAATGGTGCAAATAACCAGGCTGATCCCACCATCCCATTGATGCTTAGCATTAACAAACTGACAGGCGTGAATCGTCGGTTGAGCGTCATATAGAGTAGCTTCCCTTATGTAGTTAGCGCTGATGTGATGTCCTCTCAAACTGTATCAAAATTGCACCCAGTAATACAATCAATACGCCAATAGACTGCATGAGTGACATGGATTCGCCAAGAAAAAGCAACCCAACTACCACCGTGACAACTGGCTCCAGAGCAGACAAAATCGAAGCCTTGACTGGACTAATGTACTTTAATCCATCTAAAAGCAGCTGAATAGGCAAAGCGGTTGCAATCACTCCAATCGCACAGATATAAATCAATGCTGCGGGGGAG
>Ga0209581_1004734_pt1 | contig 10811 bp, 9 predicted proteins | sample Coa_R2_FD_187160 | JGI IMG/M metagenome (GOLD analysis project Ga0209581, IMG submission 187160) | Surface soil microbial communities from Centralia Pennsylvania, which are recovering from an underground coalmine fire - Coalmine... | ecosystem: Environmental > Terrestrial > Soil > Unclassified ...
GAACGCGACATCCTGATGGGCGGCGAAGAATCCGGCGGCATCGGCACCAAGCTTTATCTTCCGGAGCGCGATGCCACAGTCAGCGCGCTTTTGCTTGCTGAAGTCATGGCCTGGCACCGCATGTCTCTTGCCGAACTCGTCGTCCGATTGCATTCCGAGTATGGCGAACATCACTACGGTCGCGTTGACCTGGAGTTGCGCCCCGGCCAAAAAGAGCGCGCCATTCAATATTTTGCGGATGCCAAACTGGCCCGCCTGAACGGCTGGCCGGTCACTCGCCGCGAAAACCTCGATGGCATCAAGGTATACGTGGGCGACATCGGCTGGGTGATGGTACGCGCCTCGGGCACCGAAAATATGCTCCGCGTGTATTCGGAAACGACACACGCGCGGACAACACAACAATTGCTCCAGGAAGTGACGGCCTTCGTGCAAGCTTTGTGAAGGGCAACGCTGGGAAATGAAGCGCCACTTTTACCAACTCGACGTTTTCACCGATACGCCGCTCGCGGGCAATCCTCTGGCCGTCGTCACCGATGGTGATGGCCTCTCCACGCGCCAGATGCAAGCGATCGCACGAGAGATGAACCTGTCTGAAACCGTATTTGTGCAGAAACCCACCGGCAATCGCGCGCTGGCGCGGCTGCGCATTTTTACCACGCAGCGTGAACTCCCCCTCGCCGGCCATCCGGTCATCGGCACGTGGTTTCTTCTGGCGCAGTTGGGCGTCGTTCCGGCGCAGGAGGGCAGCGTTCACATCCTGCAGCAGACCGGCGCGGGTATTTTGCCGGTGGAGATCGAGTTTCGCGATGGGCGTCCCTTTCGCGCCGCCATGACGCAAAAAGCCGCCGAATTTCGGCCCGCGCGTTTCGACCGTGGCAAGCTTGCCCGTGCGCTCGGGCTCAGCCCGCGCGATCTCGATTCCTCGCTGCCCATCGAGTACGTCTCCACAGGAATTTTCAATCTGCTGGTTCCGCTGCGGCAACGGTCCGCTCTAATAAACATTCAGCCCAATCCGCCGGCCCTTCGAGACGTACTCGGCGACTCCGCACAGATGGCCTACTGCTTCGCAGTCGAAAGGAAAAACACAGCGTTTGCGCGCGGGATGCTGACCTGGGAGATTGGCGAAGACCCCGCCACCGGGTCAGCCGCAGGCTCGCTCGGCGCGTATCTTGTCCATCAGGGCCGCCTCAAGTTGGCGACTCCACTCGAGGTTCACCAGGGCATCGAAATGCAGCGCCCCAGCCGCATCCGTGTCGAAGTGCTGGCGCAGCACGGGAAGCTTGTCCCGCGCGTAAGCGGCACGGCCGTCACGATCATGGAAGGTTTGCTGGAAACCTGAAGACAACGGGGCCGATCCGCAGATCGGCCCGCGTGGTTTGATCTTACAAAACTTGCTTAACGTTCCCCGGATTTACCGCAGTGCTTTCACATCCTGGCGACGGTCCCGGCGATCCTGCCTCAGGTCCTTACGGTCGGTGTGGATGTCGCGCCGATCGTGGTTGCGATCTTTGACGTCATGGCGAGTGTCTCTCCTGTCAGCGCGAAGGTCCTTGCGGTCTGCTCTCGATTGCGCGCTGCCGGCCCCGTACTTTGCGTCGTCCCGGCGGAGTTGTCGCCTGTCTTGGCGATCGTCATGCCGGTCTTGCCGAATGTCACGGTTGTCCGCGTTCCGATCCCGGACGTCCTGCCTCACATCGCGCCGGTCTTGGCGGATATCGTGCGTGTCGCTCCGCACATCGCCAGGATTCTGCGCCCACGCGCCCGCCGCCAGCAGCCCGGCGATCGCGAACACACCAAGCCCCATTTTCACAGTAATGAGCTTCACGATCTCCTCCTTGAAAACGCCTGGAACTAGCTTGCACTAATAAAAACACGGTGCGGGTTTCAAAGTTTCGGCGTGTAGCGAGAGTGTTTCTGGTACCGAAGTACTATCGGCGCCGCACTGCAAGGGCGTTGCAGAGCTAAGGCGCGCCGCGTTCTTTGGCTGTTTCCGTCAGCGAGTGCAGGATGGCGTCGAGAACACCGTTCACAAATCCGGCGGCATCCTCGGATGAAAATGTTTTGGCAAGTTCGACGGCTTCGTTGATCGCCACTTTATGAGGCACCGTGCCCGCACGAAGCTCGTGCGCCCCCAGCCGCAGGATGGCGCGATCGATCAGGGCGATTCGCTCCAGCCGCCAATTTTCCATGTGCGACGCAACCAGTGCGTCGAGCTCCGCGGCATTTCCGACGACACCCTCAAACAATTCGTTGGCAAAGGCGCGGGTTCTCTTCTCCGCGCGCGCGATGCGCCAGAATCCATCCTCAATGCGCGCCGGAGATTGCCGCCCAATTTCCCATTGAAAGAGCATCTGCAGCGCGTATTGCCGCGCCTTATGCCGCTGCGGCATCTTAGCGGCGCTTTCGCGTGCGCACAGCCGAAATGGTTGCGGCGGTTCGAAGCTGGCTGGATAAGCGCGCCATCTCCAGGGCCGCCAACCCGGCTTCGAACCCTTTATTGCCGCTCTTCAGCCCCGCGCGATCGATGGCCTGTTCGAGCGTGTCGCACGTCAGCACACAAAAGATAATCGGCATACCCGTGTCCATTTGCGCCAACTGTACGCCGCGAGCCACTTCGCTGGCCACGTAATCAAAATGCGCCGTCTCGCCGCGCAACACACAGCCGATGGCGATAATTGCGTCGTAGCGCCCGGCCTGCGCCATCTTTTTTGCCGCGATTGGAATTTCAAACGATCCGGGAACGCGCACGATATCGGTTTGTTCCCCCGATGCGCCGCCTTTCTCCAAAGCATCGAGGGCGCCGGCCAAAAGCCGCTCGGTGATGAAACTGTTGAACCGGCTTACAACGAGCCCGAAACGCATTCTGGATGCGTCGTACGAGCCGCGAATCTCGTTCGGCTTAAAACCGTCGCTCATTCCTTATCTTCACCTGCCGGAGATCTCGCCCGGTTCGCCTCAACATCATTTGCCCCGAAACTGTGCGGCGCGTTTTTCCAAAAATGCTCGGGTGCCCTCGCGCATATCCTCGGTCGCGCAACTCATGCCAAACAGAGAAGCTTCGAGGAATAGGCCCTGTTCCTGCGGCATCTCTACTCCGCGTTCGATGGCTTCCATGGTGAACTGCACGGCCACGGGCGCGTTTGCCGCGATCTTTTTGGCCAAAGCCTCAGCGGCGGGCATAAGTTCCTGAGGCTCGTAAACGTGATTCACCAGGCCAATCCGCTGCGCCTCCTCGGCTGAAATCATCTCGCCGCTCAGGCACAACTCGTGCGCAACCCCCTTACCGCAGAGCCGCGACAGCCGCTGCGTGCCGCCGTAGCCGGGAATGATGCCAAGCTTCACTTCGGGCTGGCCGATCTTCGCCGTCCGGCTTGCCAGGCGAATCGAACATGCCATCGCCAATTCGCAGCCGCCGCCGAGCGCAAATCCATTAATGGCGGCGATCGAGGGCTTGCCCATGGTTTCGAGCTTGTGCAGCACGGCTTGGCCGTGCAAAGAAGTTTCCGGCCCGGTCATCGCCGTCAGCCTCGCGAGTTCATTGATGTCGGCGCCTGCAATAAACGCTTTATCGCCCGCACCCGTGAGAATCAGCACTCGCAGATCTTTGTCGTCGCGCGCCTCCGCGAGCAGCGCGCCAAGTTCGTCCATGGTTTGCCGGTTGAGTGCGTTCAAGACTTTGGGCCGGTTAAACGTGACCGTGCCGATATGATCTTTTTTCTCAAAGACAAGGTTTTGATAGGACATGCGCTCCGGCTCCGCGGGATCGCCAGGATTGTCTCAGAAGATCAAACCAGCGTCATCGGCTTTGGATGTTCGGGATCACTGTATTCGTAGAAGCCGCGCCCTGATTTGCGTCCGTTCCATCCCGCCATAACCATCCGCTTGAGTAATGGGGGAGGCGCGAAGCGGCGCTCCTTGAATTCATCGAACATGATATTTGCGATGTAATACGTGGTGTCGAGCCCAACGAAATCGAGCAACGTAAGCGGTCCCATGGGATGGCCACAGCCTAACTTCATGGCTTGATCGATGTCCGGGATGCTGGCAACGCCCTCTTCGAGCGCGCGAACCGCGTCGAGCAAGTAGGGCACCAGCAGACGATTGACTACGAACCCAGTCCGGTCGCTCGTGCGTACCGCTGTCTTGCCCAGCCGCCCGGCGAATGCCACCACCTCCTCGTACACCTTGGAATCGGTGGCGATCGTCCGGATCACCTCAGCGAGCTTCATCATGGGCACGGGATTGAAGAAGTGCAGACCCACAAAGCGGTCGGGCCTCCGGGTGGCGACCGCCATCTCAGTAATCGAAAGAGAGGAGGTGTTGCTCGCAAAGATCGTTTGCGGAAGGCAAATTTTATCGAGCGCTCGAAACAGTTCCAGTTTCGGGGCAAGTTGCTCCGTGATCGCTTCGATGACGAAATCGCAGCCGGCGAGATCTTCGATTTTCGTCGTGGCGTGCAGCCGCTTGCGCGTTGCGTCGCGGTCTGCGGCGTTGAGCGTGCCTCGCTGCACAAGGCGAGCGAGACTTTTATCGATATTGGCAAAACCTCTGTCGAGCAGTTCCGTCGAGATTTCTCTTACCGTGACCTGCAGCCCATACTGCGCAGCCGTTTGGGCGATGCCTGAGCCCATGAGGCCGCAGCCCGCCACACCCACTTTTTCAATCGTCATTCGTGTCAGTGTCCCCGGAGTTTTGAGGCTATCACAATATCGCCTCCACGGTTCTGCGCTTCTTCCAAACCAGACTCGGCGCGGTTGATCAGCTCCGTGACGATGTCTTCACTGTCGTAATCAGCACGCGCGACCGCCTCCGCCACGCTTGCACTGAAGCCTAGCGGCACCCCGCCATTCCACGGTGGCGCGATATGCGCCCCGGCTTTGCGCAGCTTCTCCGCCAGGATCTGCGCGCCGCCCAACCCGGTGTCCGGCAGGATGAAGGCAATCGTCCATGCCGTGTATTTGATTGCCAGATCAGTCTGGCGAATCAGAGACTGGAATGCGCGCGCCAATTGCTCCAGGTAACGCTCGAGCTGTATCTCTCCCTGCTGGCGGAGCAGTTCGGAACCGCGGTCAATCTGAATTAACGCTAAGGCCAAAGCAATGCCGTTGGATTTCGCGCGACTCGCTTCCGAAAGAAGGCATTCCTGATACGAGCTTCGCGCCAGCAGGCCGGTCTTTTCGTCCGCCACCCCAACCGTTCGCGCCAGCGTCCGCAAGCGAGTGTGATTGACGCCCAGCAGGATTTGGTCTCCGACCGCCTGCAAGAAATATGTTTCTTGTGGCCGCCATTGGTGCCGGCCGGCATACCCCGCCACAACCATGCCCGCCTGTGATTGTCTCTCTCGGTCCATCAGAACTACGCCCAGAACGGTTTCAAGCCCGAGTTCACGCAGAACAGGCGCCGCCGCGGCGTGCAGAGGGAGCCCTCCCATCGCGTCGGGAGCAGCCTTATCCAATTGGTTGAAAAGTTTGACCAGCATCGCGCCGTTTGCCGGCTCGATGTTGGGGGCACAATATTCCGACGCGAGCTCGGGTGGCTTTCCGGCAGGACCGATCACGGCGATGCAGCGCGTCACACGCAGGTGAGTTCCGATCTCGTTGATTCCCGCTGAGAGAATGGCTCGCGCCGAGGGCAGGCGGAACAAGCCGCGGCTGATCTCGGAGATTTTGGCAAGATCCCGCATCGTCTCCGCGGAGTCGGCGGCAGGCGGCGGAGATGCTGCTGTGCGTTCGGCGGATGCAGGCTGGGGTTCAGCGGCGCCGGCGGGCCACCAATTTGCCTGCTGATAAAGATTTCGCAGCCGCTGATTTTGTTTTTCCTCGCCTGGGAAGAGCTCGCTGATTTTCTGCAGCCGCTCCACGGCTTTCGATTGCAGCGAATACTGGAGAAATATTTCCGCCTGGACGATTAAATCTTCCAGGCTAGGCTCATCTCCTTGAGGTTCGGAACTCGAGCTGCCTCCGCTCGGAGTCTCAGCTCGCGCGCTTTCTAACGTTTGCGGCGCGGTTTGGCCCAGGCGGCTTCGCATGCGATTCGCAAAACTCGGATCGGCCTTTCCCTCGATTTGGCTGAAGCGCTTCTGATTGCGGGCGTCATACGGATCGATGTCCACGAGCTTTTCAAACGTGCTGCACGCAGCCTGCACATTGCCGGCGCCGATGTAGAGGTCGAAAAGTCGCACCAAAGCGTCGAAATACTTCGTCTCCTGGTTCAACGAAGCGTATGTCTCGGCCGCGAATTCCGCGAGCGCGAGCGCGGAGCCGTGAGAATCAAGTAACGCGTCCAGCCGGGCTGTAAAATCGGTCCCGCGATTCGTACCTGCTTTCGTTTGAAGCTTCTTCAAGAGCTCGACAGCTTTATCGTCTTGTTGCTTCGCGAGGTATTGATCGGCCAAATCGAAAAGTTTAGTCGCCGTTTCGGGTTGATCGACAGGAAGCTTCTCGAGAATATCTCGCGCGCGGTCTAATGCCCCCGTCAACATCAGTGCCTCGCCAAACGTACGCAGGAACGTTTGGTCCGAATCACCTTTAGCAAAAGGCTGGAGCATCTCGAGAGCCGCGGCTGCATCCTTCCGGCGCAACAGCGCTTGCGCGCACAAAAGAGCCGGTCCGCGCTCGTTTGGAATAAGCTCGTGCGCCTTCTTCAGCATGTGCAGCGCCGCATCAGCCTCGCCTGAGGCCTCCGCAAGCTGCGCCGCCCGTAACAACGCGCGTGCCGCGGTCGAATTCCTGCCCAACTGCTCGGCTAATTCCGCAATCGCTGTTTGCCGCGCCGAATTATCCGGATCGAGCTGCGCGACCCGCTCGAGGCAATCAAGCGCCGCCTCCTGATTCCCTCGCGCCAGGAATAGTTCCGACGCGAACGAATATTGCTCGATGGCTTCGTCGGCGCGATTTTGCTTCTGCAGCAGCAATGCGTAACGCGCCAGGCGTTCCGGAGGCTGCTGCAAGCCCTTCAGGGCACGGGTATAGATCGCCAGCGCTTTGTTCTCTTCGCGCGTTTCGAAAAATCGGTCGAACAGCATGGTGTAATACTTGACCGCGCGATCGGACTGGCTGAGGCGCGTGTATAAATCCCCGAGCGCCTGCAACGCTTCGGAATTGCCGGGCATTTCGCTCAGCACGGATTCGTAGGCGTTCGCGGCGTCCTCGAGCTTATTTCGCTCGAGATTCCGCCTCGCGCGGTCCAGTTCTTTGCTGACGTCAACGGGCATGAGTAATGAATTTTCGGCGATTGCTCCGGTCCAGCCGGGAGCAAAAGACAATATATACCGTGGGCGATAGGACCAAAACGCTCAGGCGCAGGGCAGGTGCCGGAACGTAAACGTCGGAAAATCACATATTTTACAGATTGTCGCGGTTTTGTGGCCGCTCGCATGGACTTGTGGCAAACTGAAGTATACTCCGCGATTCCAAATTGACGTTGAGCGGCACGGCTGGCTCGCGCTGAGGCAAACAGATCCTCATGGATTCCCGTTTCATCCGAAATTTCTGCATCATTGCACACATTGACCACGGCAAGTCCACTCTTGCCGATCGCCTGCTGGAATTGACCGGCGCCCTCAGCCAGCGCGAGATGACCGCGCAAGTGCTGGATTCCATGGACCTCGAAAAAGAGCGCGGGATTACCATCAAGGCCAAGAGCATCCGGCTTCATTACCGCGCCGCCGACGGCCACGAATATCAGCTCAACCTCATTGATACTCCCGGCCACGTGGACTTTTCCTATGAAGTTTCGCGGGCCCTCTCCGCCTGCGAGGGTGCGCTGCTGGTCGTGGATGCGAGTCAGGGCGTCGAGGCGCAAACGGTGGCGAACACGTTTCTCGCGGCGCAGCACAATCTCACCATCATTCCGGTGATCAACAAGATCGACTTGCCCGCCGCGCGCCCCGATGAGGTGAAATCGCAAATGGAAAGCGTGCTGGCCATTCCCGCGGCCGACGCGCTTTGCATCAGCGCGAAAAGCGGCTTAGGCGTGGAAAAAGTCCTTGAAGCTGTCGTCAGCCGCGTGCCACCTCCGGCAGGATCGGCAGAGGCGCCGCTGCGCGCGCTGATCTTTGACTCCTGGTTCGACGCCTATCGCGGCGCGGTGGTGCTGGTTCGCGTTATGGACGGCTGCCTTCGTCCGCATCGGAAAATCCGGCTCTGCTCAAATAACGAAATCTACGAAGTCGAAAGCCTCGGCGCGCTCACGCCCAAACCGGTAGCGCTCGATGAATTGGGCGCGGGCGAAGTGGGTTTCGTGGTCGCCAACATCAAACGCGTGGCCGACGCGCGCGTGGGCGACACCATCATCGAAGCCGATCGCGCCGCCGCGGCCCTTCCCGGCTTTGAAGCCATCAAGCCCATGGTTTTCGCCGGGCTCTATCCCGTGCAGGCCCATCATTACGAAATGCTGCGCGACGCGCTCGGCAAATTGCAGCTCAATGACGCTGCTTTCTTCTACGAACCGGAAAATTCCGTCGCGCTCGGTTTTGGCTTCCGCTGCGGCTTTCTCGGCCTGCTGCACATGGAAATCGTGCAGGAGCGGCTCGAACGCGAATTCGGAATCGACCTCATCACCACCGCGCCGAGCGTGCGCTATCGCATCACCACGACGAGCGGCGATGTGCTCGAGGTCGATAATCCCACGAAATTCCCGTCGCCCAGCGAAATCGCCACAATGGAAGAGCCGGTGATCACCGCCATGATCATCACCGCGGACGATTCCGTCGGAGCCATCCTGCAGCTCTGCGAAGAAAAGCGCGGCGTGCAGAAGGGCTTCGAATATCTCTCGCCCACGCGCGTGATGCTCACCTACGAATTGCCGCTCAACGAAATTGTGCTGGACTTCTACGACCGGCTGAAAAGCGTTTCGCGCGGCTACGCTTCGCTCGATTATCATCTCGCGGGTTACCGCGAAGGCGATCTCGTGAAACTCGATGTACTCGTGGGCGGCGAACCGGTCGATGCCTTGACGCTGGTCTGCCATCGCGACCAGGCCTACGAGCGAGGACGCGAACTCGTCACCCGCTTGCGGAAGCTCATCCCGCGTCAGATGTTCGAAGTGCCGCTGCAAGCCGCCATCGGCAGCCGTGTCATCGCGCGCGAGACGATCAGCCCCATTCGCAAAAACGTCCTCGCAAAATGCTACGGCGGCGACATCACGCGCAAACGCAAGCTGCTTGAAAAGCAAAAAGAGGGCAAGCGGCGCATGAAACGCGTGGGACGCGTCGATATCCCGCAGGAAGCCTTTCTCGCCGTCCTGAAAGTTGCCACCGCCTCCGACGAATAATCCTTCTGATCGTGTCATCACGAGGCCGCATTCCGGCCGAGGGATCTGCAGTTTCCGTTTCGACGCCCACTGCCGGTTTCCTCTGCACCTGTGTGGCCGGCACCGAGTGCTCCATTCTTCGGCTTTAACCGTTGGATCCTGCCGCTCGCGCGCTAAGAATGAAGCAGGATCGGTGCCCGTGTCGCACGCGGCGAGCATTCCCCTGGCGGCCATCGGACAGCACTGCGTCTGGCACGCGCGCGGCTGGCACGCGCGCGGCTGGCACAGTAAAATCACATCCATGTACTGCCCCGTGTGCGGCGCCGAATATCGTCCCGGCTTCACGGAATGTTCGGATTGCCAGGTCGCGCTGGTAGCCGAGCCGCCGCACGCCTCTTCCGACGAAAGATCGGCGGAATATTCCTCCTACGTGACGGTCTGGTCCGGCGACGATCCGCTGAAGCACGCCGAAATCCTCGAATCGCTCGATGAAGCCGGCATTCCCACGCGCGACCTCAACCGCGAAGACCGTTCATTCCATCTGGTTACGATGCCCGCATTCGAGGTCTTTGTGCCCGACGAATTTGCCGACTCCGCGCAAGAAGTCCTGAAGCAAATCGCCGCGATTGAAAATCCTGACGAGCCCGGCTCCGGCATTTTCGAAATCCCCGCAGATGAAGAAGAAGACCTGCCTCCCTCTGACCCCCGTGCGGGTAGCACCTCTAGTCCCCGTGCGGGTAGCACCCGCCCGCCCCGCCGCGGGGCAGGTCGATCGATGAGCGCATACGAGCAGGAGGAAGAGGCCGGCACCGAAGTCTGGTCCGGGCAGGACGCCGCGACCGCCAACATGATCGCGCTATCACTGCGCGAAAACGAAATTCCCTTCCGCGGCGATCCCAACCCGCGCGAGGCTGGCGCCGCGGACTCGGCCGCCCGCCGCGAGCCTGATCGCTCCAGTCCCGCAGATGGCCTTGCCGCCGAAGATGCGAGCACCACGCTGGCCCAAAGTCGCGCCACAACGATTTTCGTCTATCCCGAAGACGAACGCCGCGCCCGCGAGATCATCCGCGAAATCCTCTCCGGCGCCCCTCCGCAGTAGTCCGCGCCTGCGTCGCCGTCGCCTCATGTAGAGGCCGGGCTTCAGCGCGGCATCCCTTCGTTGTCATCCCGAGGGAAGGCAACCGCAGATCCCCCGGCCGCCTTCTTTCGGCGATGAACAAATGGTTTGGCCTGTGGCGGCCTCGTGATGACAGGCAAGGCGAACAACGCGCGCCGGCGGGCGTCGAACTCCTCCCCGCAACTTTGTGGGTGAGAGTGACGAGGCTCGGGGCAACGTAACAATAATCTGTGCCCCCCCTCCCATTTTTGTGTAAGTGCACATTCTGCTTGGGTTAGGTTTTGCGATTTCCGGGCCGCGAGCTCCGAGCGGACAGAGGGACAAAAGCAGATCCCTCACCCCCATTTGTGGTGCTGGCCGCACGGGCGCAGAAAGGCGCGCAACTAAGCTAGGGATGACTGACTCGCTTAACGCGCAAAAGCTCATCCTGTAGGTAGAC
>Ga0209581_1004736_pt1 | contig 10810 bp, 7 predicted proteins | sample Coa_R2_FD_187160 | JGI IMG/M metagenome (GOLD analysis project Ga0209581, IMG submission 187160) | Surface soil microbial communities from Centralia Pennsylvania, which are recovering from an underground coalmine fire - Coalmine... | ecosystem: Environmental > Terrestrial > Soil > Unclassified ...
CGCCTGCAAGGCTTTTCCGCCGACCTGGGGGAGGCCTACGAGAGGGAGCGCCGGCGCCTGGCTCGCGACCTGCACGACGAGATCGGCCACGATCTGATCGTGCTAAAGCTTTACATGGAGATGCTCGCGCTGGATCTGAAAAGAGGCAACATCGGCCCGCTGCGCCGGAAAATCAAGGAGGTAGTCTCGCTCGTCAAGCACGCCTTGAGCACCGTCCGCCGCCTCACCTTCGACTTAGGCCCCGCTGTGTGGAGCGAACAGGGTTTCCTGCCTGCCTTTCGCCTCTACGCCCGGCAGTTTTCCCGGCGCACGGCGATTAAGGTCCGGGTGAATGCCCGCCGGCTCCGCGCCAAATTGCCCTCGGGTTCCGAAACCGCCCTATACAAGGTGTTGCAAGGGGCGCTGGCGAATGTGGCGGCGCACGCGAGCGCCCGCAATGTCACCGTCACCCTGGCCAGTGAACAGGATTCCGTGCTGATGAGAATTGAAGACGACGGAAAAGGGTTCAATGTGGAACAGACCCTGCGCTCGCCGGAGAGCGCCTTCGGCCTGCGCGCCATGCGGGAGCGCATTGAACTGCTGGGAGGCACTGTACAGATCTTCTCCCGCAGAAAACGGCGCCGCGGCCGCCCGGGGACCACCATCGAGGTCCGCCTGCCGCTGCGCGGTGTAAAAGCAGCATGACCGACAAGATCAAGGTTCTACTCTGTGACGACCACACTTTATTTCGAGAAGGCGTGAAGGCCATTCTCAACCGGGATTCCGGCATCGAGGTCATCGGCGAAGCCGACAACGGCCGCGAGTGCGTCAGCAAGGCGCATCATCTGCATCCGGATGTGATTCTCATGGACGTCGCCATGCCAGACCTCAACGGCTTCGAGGCCACCCGCCGCATCCGCAAGGCCGAGCGCCGGGCTAAGGTGCTGATCCTGACTATGTATGAAGAAGAGGATGTGATCGCCCGCTGCCTCGATGCGGGGGCCTCGGGCTACGTCCTGAAGGATGCGCCAGTGGCCCATCTGGTGCATGCGATCGACGTGGTCCACAAGGGCGGCCAGTACCTCAGCCCGCGCGCTCTCAAGAAGGTGGTCAAGCAGTATGTGAAGGGAATGCAAGGTTCGGCGACGAGCTACGACCTTCTCAGCGACCGGGAGCGGGAGATTCTGCAATTGCTGGCCGACGGACTCTCGCTCAAAGAGATCGCCGTCCGGCTGAAGCTGAGCGTGAAAACCGTAGACGCGCATAAGTACAACCTGATGCGCAAGCTGGACCTGCACGATCGCTCCCAACTGATCAAGTACGCCATACTGAAAAAACTGATACGCCTGCCGAACGTGAAGTAATCCCTCTTAGCCTGCCGCTCCCCCTTTTCCTTCACCTTAGGGCGCGAATCGCCGGATTCTAAGGCGGCCTCCCAATTGAGCCGCGCCCCTAAGGTCCCTTACATTGAAACCCTGACGAGCGCGAAAAAGGCCAGCGCGCCGGACTGCCTTCCGGCTGCTTGCCTCCGGGAGGACGAGCCTTGCGCCGACAGGGAAGATGCCGAGTGCGCAAGGTCAAGGTCCTGGTTATCGCGAGACCGGCGCTCTCTCATGTTGTCCGGCATGTTTTTCGCGGCCGGAGGGAGTTTGAAGTAGTGGCGAGCCTAACCGGACTCAGAAACCTCAAGCAGCGCGCGGGAGCGCTGCTTCCTGATCTTATTGTGGCGAACGTCAGCCCCTTGCGCACCGATATCTGCCGCGCGGTTAGTTGCATCAAACGTTCCAGTCCGTTGTCCAAGCTCATCCTGATTTGTCCGATAAGAGAATTCGCGGATGGCGCCCGGCGCTGCGGGGCCGACGCTTGCCTCGAGGAGGAAAAGCTGCTCGGCCTGCTGTTGCCGACGGCTCGGGCGTTGTCGGAGCGTCCCCTGCCGGCGCCGCACAGGAACTACAAGTACCTTCCCAATTGATTTGATTCCGGCTCAAACGAAGATTTGCAGCACGAAAGGAGAAGTGTGTGACGAAGCGTTACTGGAGCACTGCGGGGTTCTGGCTGTTTCTGGCAATTTTGATTTCTCCGAGCGGCGCTTTCGCTCAATTGACCGTGACGGGTGTGGAGAATCCACCCGGTTATAACAGTTTTCTGCCTCCTGCGGCGGGCGGCTCCTATTCCGATCCCGTATTCGGATCGACGGTCAAGCGCCTGACGAACGCGTTGGCCACAGCCAATGCCGACGGAGGCGGCAACCTGACCTACATCACCGGCGAATACTCGACGATGACGCCCTTCAGCAGCGACAATTCCAGGCTTCTGCTGATAAACGGCAGCTATTTCGCACTGTATGACGGCGCAGGCGCTTTCATAAGAAATCTTCCGATGGAGATCAACGCCTCGAGCGAACCGCGGTGGTCGCGCGCCAATAACACGACGATTTATTATCATTCCGGCAACCAGCTCAAAACCTATGACGCCGCAACCGGCGCGATCAATGTCGTGCGCACTTTCAGCGAATACTCTTCCATCAGCGGCATGGGCGAATCCGACATATCGGCCGACGGCGATCACTTCGTATTCGCCGGGGATAATCGCTACATCTTCGTCTATCAGCTCAGCACGAACACGAAGTTTCCGGTGTTCGATACCGGCGGGCGCAGCTTCGACAGCATTTATATAACTCCGAACAACAATGTCATCATTAGCTGGCTGACCAGCGGCACCGCGCGGTATACCGGCATGGAGCTGTTCGACATCAACATGAACTTTCTGCGGCAGATCGCGCACGCCGATGGGCACAAGGACGTCACTAGGGACGCCGACGGGGAGGAAGTGCTGGTCTGGACCAACTCCAACGACGCCCAGCCGATTCCAAATTGCAACAACGGAATTGTAAAAATTCGCCTTTCCGACGCCTCCCAAACCTGTCTTCTTCAGCTTGACTGGAGCCTCGCCCCGCATATCTCCGCGCCTGACCAAGCCGGGTTCATTTACATAGAGACCTACGCGCCGGCCGACCCGTCTCCCGGTACAAGCTCCTGGGCGCCGTACACAAACGAGCTGCTTCAGATCAAGCTTGACGGCTCGCAGGTCGTTCGCCTGGCCCATCACCGCAGCCGCCCGTGGAACGGGTACAACTGGCAGCCGAAAGTTTCCACCAGCCGTGACGGCAGCCGCATCATATTCAACAGCAATTACGATCTGCAAGGCATCCTCGGATATCCGTCGGAATACAGCGACGTCTACATGATTGTGGTCGGTTCCTCCGCGCCCGTCTCAAGCCCCGCACCGTCGCCAACCCCCACGCCCACTCCAACTCCAAGCTCGCCGCCGGCTCCTGCTCCTGCCACTACATCCTCAACCACGCGCTATGAACAGGACAACGCGGCCGTGCGATACACGGGAACCTGGTATCCGAACAGCGGCTCGTTCAACAGCGGCGGCTCGGCGACCTTATCGATGACCCGCGGCTCCCAGGCCATATTTACCTTCACCGGAACGGCGATCAAGTGGATCGGGTACCGCGATGAGTGGTCCGGCCTGGCCGACGTCTATGTGGACGGCGCGTACGCCAATACCGTTGATACCTACGCATCGCCGGCTCAGGCTCAGACCGTGATCTATTCGGTGGCCGGACTGACAGCGGGCGTGCACACCCTGACGATCAACGTAAGGGGAAAACACAGCAAGAGCTCCAGTGGCTCCTGGGTCTGGGTGGACGCCTTCGATGTCACCAACACCGTAACGACCACCTCGACGTCATCTTCGACGAGCAGTTCGGGGACAACATCCTCTTCCGGTTCCACGCCCACTTCGAGCTCGACATCCACGTCTTCGGGATCGACTCCTACTTCCACAACTTCCTCTACTCCGATCCGCATCGAGCAGGACAATCCCGCCGTGGTCTACACGGGAGGAACGTGGTATCCAAAGAGCTATTCTTGGGCGAGCGGCGGCACGATTCTGATGTGCATGGACGCGAACGCCCAGGCCACGCTCACCTTCAGCGGCACCGGCGTGAGCTGGATCGGGTACAAGGATGAATGGTCCGGCATCGCGAATGTCTACGTGGACGGCGTTTTGAAGGCCACCATCGACACGTATGCGTCGCCGGCTCAGGCCCAAGCCACTCAATACACGATCAGCAATCTGCCTGCGGCCACGCACACCTTGACCATCCAGGTGACCGGCACGCAGAACAGCGCGTCCGGGGGAAGCTGGATCTGGGTGGACGCCTTCGTAGTTGCTCCCTAACGCGCGAAGCCCGGCGGCCGGCGCGAGCCGCCCCGCCGGGCAGTTTCGCGCGCCTGTGCGACGCGCTCACGCGGCCGCCGGCTTTTTCAAAACGCAGAGCACGGCCCGGAGGAAGAACTCATCCAGCAGCGGTACTTGCGCCAGACCCCGCATGAACCGCGCCAGGCGAAACGCTTTCCCGCCGAATCCCATGCGGCTAAAATGAACGACGGTAAAGGGCAGGGATCGCAGCAGGCGTTTAAATTCCGCAATCGTCATCCGGTTCAGAAACTCCACCCACCGGGCGTGGTCGAGGTAGGGATTCGGACGCCGCTCTCCGGAGTTTGGATCGAGCCAGTAGCACGCGGGCCGGTAGCCTTCCAGCTCATAGAGATCAGCCGCTACGTTGAGCAGGGTATCCATTGAGAAGACGACGTGCGGCCACGGGAAAGGAATAATGTCTTCCAGGTGGGCGCCGTAGGGGCCAAGCCAGGGGTGAAAATGAATCAGAAATATCCCGCCGGGCCGGAGAACGCGGTAGCACTCCATCATGATCTCCCGCGGTCTTTTCAAATGCTCCACCGTATCAATACAGTAGAAGACGTCGGCCGACTCATCGGGCAGCGGAATCGAGGTTCGCGTCGATTGGATGAACCGGATCGTGCCTCCGTGCAATTTCCGGCCTTGGTCGAGCGCGGCAGGATCGATATCGATCCCGATCGGGTCAAAATGTTCGTATTCCAAAAACGACGCGAGGAGATAGCCTGTCGAGCAGCCCAGTTCGGCCACTACCTTTCCTTCAAAAGAGCAGTAACCAGAAAACAGCTTCCGGTAGTCCTCGATGTTCGATATGCGGTCCGAAATGTAGTTTTCGTTGGTTTCAAATCGCCGGCCCAGGGCGCGGTTTCGCAGGCTGAGGCGGCTGAGAGGCGGCTTGAGAAACAATTTGGAAACACCCAGGCAGAGCTTCTCCGCAACTCCCCAGTCCCGCTCTAATCTCAGAATATGGGAATTTTCCGTTTGAGCTTGCATAGGCATCCAAGACGCACAGGCCGTATGCGCGAAGAGCAATCGTGCTGCCACTCGCCACAACCCGAAATGCTCTATGCAAAAGTTACCGGGGACTGCTTTCCGCCTTCGACGGGCACGGTTGATCAACAAGACTGGCCACCACGGCAACCAACTCTTCGGGGTCAAACGGCTTCGACATATACCGCTGATACCCTGCGGCCAGAGCGCGCACACGGTCCGAGGATCCCGAGTAGGCGGTGACGGCGACCGCCGGGGTCGTGCCGCCCTGGTCCGGGGCCAGTTCCCGGATGCGGCGGATCAGAACGAAGCCGTCCTCAACCGGCATACCAAGATCGGAAATGATGACATGGGGACGAAAAGCGAGAAGAATGTCAATCGCTTCAGCCACGCTGGCCGCATCCTTCGCTTCCGCCCCGTACTGCCTCATAGTGGCGGTGTGGAGCGATCGCAGGTCGCAATCGTCCTCCACTATGAGTACTCGCAAGCCTCGTAGGTCCAAGGGATTCATGCACTCTATTCGTTGTGCTGACAACGAGCTCAGGGGCGGTGGGGCCCCTGCCGCAATCGCAAAAGCGCCGGCTTTCCGGTCTCCATCTTCCGCGCTCCGCCACCCGGGTCGCCAGGTTCGGCGGCGCTCGTAATCAGGGACCGCAAAAAGCCGCAGCTCCACTACGCTCTCGGCCGGGAAGCATAGCCCTTGAGCTTGTTATGCAGCGTTTTCAGACTGATGCCGAGAAGATCTGCTGCGCGGGTCTTGTTGTTGTTGGTGTGCTCCAGTGTTTTCAAGATCAAGTACTTCTCGGCCTCTGCCATGGTTATGCCCATTTGCAGCGCTATCGGGTCGCTGTGGCGCCGCAGTTTCTCTGAACCGTTTCCTCCGTCGACCGGCGCAGCCGGATTAATTCCGAAATCCACAGGGAGATGCGCCGGCGTAAGCGTTCCTTCCCCCGCGAGAATGACTGCCCTTTCGAGAATGTTGCGCAATTCGCGCACATTTCCCGGCCAGTCGTACTGCGCGAGCCGCTCGAGCACCGCCGGTGAAATGTCCGCGACCCGGCGGGAATGCTTCTTGTTCAATTCTTGCAGCAGGTTCTCGGCGATCAAGGGAATATCTTCTTTGCGTTCCCGCAGCGGCGGCAAATGAATCCGAAACACGTTCAGACGATAATAGAGGTCGCGCCGGAGCTCGCCCTTGTCGAGCGCCGCGTCGGTCGGTTTGTTTGTAGCGGCTATCACCCGAACATCCACATGCACTTCTGTTCTTGCGCCGAGCCGGCGGACCTTGCCGTCCTCCAAAACGCGCAGCAGCTTGGCCTGCGTGGCGAGCTGCATCTCGGCGATTTCATCGAGCAGAAGGGTCCCTCCCTGCGCCAGCTCGAAACACCCGGCCCGGCGCTCGGTGGCTCCGGTAAAAGATCCCTTCTCGTGGCCGAATAATTCGCTCTCCATAAGCGTCTCCGGCAACGCGGCGCAGTTAATGGCCACAAACGGACCGTCCGCGCGCGGGCTCAGCTTATGAATTGTGCTGGCCGCCATTTCTTTACCCGTCCCGCTCTCTCCCGTGATAAGAACAGAAGCTTTGGTCGGGGCCACTTGCTGGATCAGGGCGAACACGCGCTGTATCGCCGCCGAGCGTCCCGCCATTTCACCCAGAACTCCGGAGTGGGCAAGCCGTCTCTGAAGACATTCTTTCTCGCGCGCGAGACTACTGTGATCGGCCGCCCTCGCCAGCAATACGCGAAAGGCGTCGAAATCAAACGGCTTCTCCAAAAACCAGAACGCGCCCAGATCGTGGACCATGGAAACCGCTTTACTGATGTCTCCGCCGTACGCGGTCATGACGATCGTCGGCGGCTTGTTCCCTTGTTCAGCGAGGCGGCGCAGCAGGCCCGCGCCGTCCAGCCGCGGCATGGCCAGGTCGGTGACGATTACATGAGCGGGGAACGAGGCCAACTTGTCGAGGGCGTCCTGCCCATCGACGGCGATCTCAACCTTATATCCCCATTCCAAAGTCAAGGCCGCGAGAACCGCGCGCTGATCTTCATTGTCCTCGACGATCAGAATGTTCCTATCCATCGGCATTAGACAACCTGGCTACCTTTCAGCGCCGCAGGCTTCGTCCCGCCAGATTAGCGACTACGGCCACCAGTTCGGCCGGCTCAACCGGCTTCGGCACGTGAGTTTGGAAGCCGGCGGAGAGAGCCCGAATCCGGTCTTCCGCCCTCACGTGCGCTGTCAGGGCCGCGGCGGGAATGAAAGATCCGCGCTTGGCTTCGATCTCGCGGACCTTCCGGATCAATGCGTAGCCATCTTGATCCGGCATTTGAATATCGCTCAATATCACATCAGGCGGCTCGCGGTCCAAAATCTCGATCCCTTCGGCGGCCGAGCCGACCGCGGTCACCTGGGCGCCGCAATGCCCGAGCACGCGGCCCAGAATTTCCCGCGTATCGGCTTCATCGTCCACTAACAGCACACGGACGCCATCGAGCGGGCGCTGATCTCCGAGCGGAATATGGACGGGAGAACGCGCCATCTGGAGGCGATCAGCGGAGAGCTTCTCGGCCGCCGCGCGGCCGAGAAGCGGCAGAGTAATAGTGAACGTGGATCCTAAACCCACACCCGCGCTGCTGGCCTGGACTCGTCCTCCATGGAGCTCCACCAGATGCCTTACGATAGCCAGCCCCAGACCGAGACCTCCGTGCGAGCGCGTGTGGGAACTATCGGCCTGCCGGAAGCGCTCAAAAACGTAAGGCAGAAAATCGGGACTGATCCCCTGGCCGGTGTCTCTCACCGAGATTTCGGCCCGGGACTCGATCCGTCTCAGACGTACCTCAACCCGCCCGCCCTGCGGCGTGAACTTTACCGCGTTGGAAAGCAAATTCCAGACGACCTGCTCGAGTCGGCCGGGGTCGCCGGACGCCGGGCTGGCTCTGGGATCCAATTCCACCTCCAGTTGAATGCCATTGGCCTCCGCCACAGGCCGGACAGCGTCAATCGCCGCTTCAATGACGCGCCCCAAATCGACCGGGCGAAATTCCAGCCGCAGCTTGCCGGTGATGATCCGGGATACGTCGAGAATCTCGTCAATCAACTGAGCCTGCATTCTGGCATTGCGCTCGATCGTCTCGAGAGCCTGGGCGGTTGTGGCTTCGTCAAACGGACGCGTCCGCAGCAGGCGAACCCACCCCAAAACTGCGGTGAGCGGAGTTCGGAGCTCGTGGGACACCGTGGCCAAAAACTCGTCTTTGGCGCGGTTGGCCGCTTCCGCTTCGGCATGGGCCGATTCGGCTTCCCGCTTTCGCAAGGCCAGCTCCGCAGCGAGCTTTTCCAAATCCTGGCTGCGGCTTTCCAGTTCCGCCTGGAGCACCTCGCGGGCGCGTTTCATGGCTATGAGATTGCGAACCCGCAGGCGCAGTTCGGTGACGGAAAACGGTTTGGTGAGATAATCGCGGGCTCCGTCCCGCAACAGCGCCGTGCGCAGTTCCGGATCCACCCGGGCTGTCAGCACGATGACCGGTATGCCGGCCAACTCCCGCCGCGCCCGTATTTCCCGAAGCAACTGTTCAGCGCCCATGCGCGGCATCATCACGTCGCTGACAATCAAGTCGGGCCGCGCAGCCTGCGCTTTGGCCAGACCTTCTTCTCCGTCAGAAGCCAGCTCGACGCGATAATCGGCGGACAATGCTTCGCCGATGAAATTCCGCATGGCCGGATTGTCCTCGATCACCAGGACGGCCGCTTTCTCAGCGGCCGGCGAGCCTTCCAGCGCGGCGTGCTGCCTTGGCGCCCCTTCCGTTTCGCTCGCATGAATCAGGTGAAGCTCATCAAGCACCTGCGCGGCTGCTTCCGGCTCCCCCGATTCCGGGGCTTCGTCCGAAACCGGAATGCCCGCCGGCGCCGCTAGCGGCACCTCGATGGTGAATTCGGCGCCTCCTTCCGGCGCATCGCCAACCGCCACAGTCCCGCCGAGTATGCTTACAAATTCCCTGACGATCGCCAGCCCGAGCCCGGTACCGCCCAAACGCCGGCCGGCGACGGGATCGCCGCGCCGAAAGCGGTCGAATATGATCTGGCGCAATTGATGCGGAATGCCGGGGCCGCTGTCGGCCACGATCATAGCCGCTTTGTCTTCCGTGCATCGCAGCTCGCAGCGCACTTTGCCGCCGTCGGGAACGTATTTGAAAGCGTTGGAAAGCAGGTTCAGCAGAATGCGCTGTAATTTTTCCGGATCGGTTTGGGCCGGCGCAGACCGCGGAGCCTCCACCGAAAACGAGATCCCTCGCTCCCGGGCCAACTCATCGAAGTTGGCCGCCGCCAGCAGCATGACTTGCACGAGATCCACGTTTACGTAGTTGACTTCCATTTTGCCGGCGTCCAGCTTCGAGATGTCCAGCAGATCGTTCACATGCTTGAGCACGGCTCGCATGTGGCGCTCGACGGTCTCCACAGCGCGGCGCTGCTCATCGGTCAAACCGCTCGATTCCAGCAGCTTTTCCGTGGGACCGAGCATGAGCGCCAGCGGAGTGCGCATTTCATGGCTTACATCCGCAAAAAAACGCGTCTTTAGCTCGTCGAGCTCCGAAACCTTCCGGTACAGCTCCTCCAGTTCCTGATTGACGACTCTCAATTCGGCGAGCCGGTCCTCCAGCCGCCGATTCAGCACTCGCACCTCCTCCTCTGCCTCTTTGCGCTGGCGGATGGCGGCTTCGAGCTCTTGGTTCTTGCTCTCCAGCAACTGGGCATGTCCCTTGAGCAACTGGTTCTTTTTGGCCAGGTCAATAAAGACAGCCACCTTCGATTTCAGGATTTCAGGCTGAATCGGCTTGATCAGGTAATCCACGGCTCCCAAATCGTAGCCCTGGATAGCCTTCTCGTCGTCCCTGTAGGCGGTGACAAATATGATCGGCGTATGCCGCGAGCGCTCTCTTTGCCGGATCAATGCGGCGGTTTCCAAGCCATCCATACCCGGCATACGCACATCCAGAAGGATGACGGCGAAATCCTCCGTCAAAATGCGCCGCAAAGCTTCCGCGCCGGAATGGACCTTAACCAACTCCTGGTCCAGACTTTCCAGCACAGCTTCCAGAGCAGTGAGATTGCCTGGCGTGTCATCCACGAGCAGAATTTTTACCTTTTCATTCCGTATGGAATCGGCGTGCATCTTTACACCGGAACGCTGCTAGGCCGCGTCCGGGGCAGCCAGGCGCGCAGCAGCCACATCAGTTCTTCGATGTCCACAGGCTTGGAAATGTAATCCGAGGCGCCCGCTTCAATGCAGCGCTCCCGGTCTCCCTTCAGCGCTTTGGCGGTCAGAGCCACTATGGGCACGAATCGGAAAGCATCCATATGCCGTATCAGGCGGATGGCCTCGTAGCCATCCATCTCTGGCATCATGACGTCCATCAACACCAGATCAACGCCAGGCGTTTTCTGCAAGACGTCAATTCCGGCCTTCGCGCTCTCAGCCGGGAGCACCTCAATGCCATGCCGCTCGAGCGCGCTGGTCAGGGCAAACAGATTGCGCACATCGTCATCCACTATGAGAATTTTTGCGCCACTGATTTCC
>Ga0209581_1004738_pt1 | contig 10799 bp, 10 predicted proteins | sample Coa_R2_FD_187160 | JGI IMG/M metagenome (GOLD analysis project Ga0209581, IMG submission 187160) | Surface soil microbial communities from Centralia Pennsylvania, which are recovering from an underground coalmine fire - Coalmine... | ecosystem: Environmental > Terrestrial > Soil > Unclassified ...
CGAAGAAATCAAGATTCTTCGCGTTCAGCGGCAGCTTCTTTTTCGTAATCAGTTGAGTATCGGTCCGGATGAACGTGTCCCATAAGCCGGTTTCCTTGCCGAGCTTCCAGATGGTCGCCAGCCCGTCGGTGGTTTCGTCATGCTGATATCCGGCCGCCGCGCCGATCGCCAGAACTTTTTTTCGCGGCTGTGCATCAAGCGCCAGCGCGAGGAGCAGCAAAAATGCGGCAGCGCGCGTCATTTCCAATCCGCCGTAAAAATGTTGAATTCGTAATGGCCGGTCGCCTTGTAATCCGTGGCGAAAACCAGCTTCTTTCCGTCGGGCGAAAACTCCGGAAACGACGTGAATCCGCCGAAGTCCGTGACTTGCCGCAAGCCGGAGCCATCCAGATTGATGAGATATAACTCGAACTGCCGGCTGTCGCATTTTTGCTTATTGGAAGAAAACAGAATCTTCTTTCCATCCGGAGTAAAGGTCGGGGCGAAGCTCGCGCACCCGAAATTTGTAATCTGCTTCTGATTCTTTCCGTCTGCGTCGGCAATAAATAACTCCATCTTCATCGGAGTTGTCAGATTGTCTTTCAGTAAGTCGCGATAGCTTGCCAGCTTCTCGGCAGTGTCGGGATGATTGGCGCGCCAGACCAATTTTGCGCCATCGCGCGAAAACACCGCGCCGCCATCGTAGCCTTCAGTCGCGGTAATTCGCTTCTTGCCGCTGCCGTCTTCATTCATCACCCACAAATCCAGATCTTTTGAAGCGAGCGAGGTGTAAACAATCTTCTTCGTCTTCCAGTTCACCGTGCCTTCGGCGTCATACCCCGGAGCACCGGTGAGCTTCTTAATGATTTTTCCATCGTCGGTGGCGAGATAAATCTCGAATTCGGGATAGACGGCCCAAACATAGCCGCGGCTGCGATCGGCCGGCGGCGGGCAGGCGTCGCCGGATTCATGCGTCGAGGCGTAAATAATATGTTTGTTGTCGCCCAGAAAATATCCGCACGTCGTCACGCCTTTGCCGGTCGAAACCATGTGGACGTTGGAGCCGTCCGCGTTCATGATGTACTGCTGGTCGCAGGACCGGCCGTCGCGCGTCGATTGAAAAATGAGCCGCTTGCCGTCCGGCGACCAGTAGGCTTCCGCGTTCTGCCCGCCGAAGGTAAGTTGCTTCAAATTTTCCAGCCGCTGCGCGTTCGCCGGCGCCCAAACCAGAAGCGGCAATAACATAAGAAACTTCGTCATTGCAAACTATTCTAGTGTGTTAAGACAAAGAGATGAAGCTGGGGATCGATTTCGGCACGACTCGCATTGTCGTCGCGTCCGCGGATCGGGGGAATTATCCGCTGGTCTCTTTCGAGACCGCGGAGGGCACCTTCGACTGGTTTCCCGCACTGATCGCCCTGCGCGGCGACCAGAGGAGATATGGATGGGACGCCTGGCACCTGCAAAGCGAGCCTGAATGGACCATCCTTCGTTCGATTAAGCGTTACCTCGAGGACGCCGGCCCGCAAACGCGCATTGAGCCGGGCGGCTTGCTCGCCGATTTGTTAAATGGCATGGTGACGGCGCTGCGCGAGGCGATTCGCGCGCGGGCGGGCGAGCATGAGCCGCTCGAAATCATGCTTGGCGTACCCGCCAACGCCAACAGCAATCAACGTTTTTTGACCGTCGATGCTTTTCGCCGCGCCGGATTTTCCGTTCTCGGCCTGCTCAATGAGCCGTCAGCCGCCGCCATCGAGTTCGCACATCGCCAAAAGGCTTCCGGCCGCCTTCTGGTGTACGATCTGGGCGGCGGCACGTTCGATGTTTCGCTGGTCGAGCTCGGCGCCGGCACGCACACCGTCATCGCCTGGGACGGCATTTCGAACTTGGGCGGCGACGACTTCGATCATCTGCTGGCAGCGATGGCCCTGGGAGAAGAACGGCTCGATTCGCTTGTGCCAGCCGAGCTGTTTCGCTTTCTCGACGAGTGCCGCAGGCAAAAAGAAGCGCTGCATCCGAATTCGCGAAAAATTGTTCTGGATCTGGACGTGATTCGCGACGGCATGGGCCAGGTCACCGTGCCGGTCGCCGATTATTACGATCGCTGCCGTCCTCTGCTTGAGGAATCGCTCGCTGCGACCGCCCGTCTGGTGGAAGGTCAGGAAATTCAGGCGCTCTATGTCACCGGCGGAGGCAGCGAATTGCCGCTGGTTTCGCGTATGCTGCGCGAAGAGTTCGGGCGCAAGGTGAAGCGCAGCGAGTACACCAGATCCGCGACCGCGATCGGTCTCGCGATTCAGGCCGACGCAACTTCCGGCTACGCTCTCCGCGAAGTTTTCACGCGAAACTTTGGCGTGTGGCGCGAAAGCGATTCCGGAAACCGCATGATCTTCGATCCGATTTTTCCGCGCGGCACGCGCCTGCCCGCCGCCGGCGACCCGCCGATAGTGGTTCGCCGATCCTATCAGCCGGTTCACAACGTCGGCGATTTTCGCTATCTCGAAGCGAGCCAGGTCGCCGGCGACGGCCAGCCTTCGGGCGATATCACCGTGTGGGATGAAATTCTGTTTCCTTTCGACCCGCTGCTGGCCGACGCGAGAGAGCTCGAAAAATTGCCGGTGGACCATTCCGATCGCGCCTTGCTCCAGCAAATCGAGGAGCAGTATGCCTGCGACGCCGCGGGCGCCGTCACCGTGACGATCCGCAACCTGACCTCGCATTACGGCCGCGAATTCAAGCTCGGCCGGTGGAGCGGAAAGACCGCCGTGGTCACTCCCTCGGCGCGCAGGCGATCGAGAAAAGCGGGCACATGAAGCTCTACGATCTGGGGCAGCCGCTCTACGCCGGCGTCCCGCACTTCCCCGGACATCCGCCGTTCGCGATGACGCTCAATAAACTGCACGGCGAGTTTGTTCTCAACAATGGCGCAAGCTCGGCGTCGGAAACGCTGGCGCTCGGCGGCCATGTCGGTACCCACATCGATGCGCTATCCCATTTTTCCTGCGACGGCAAGATGCACGCCGGCGTCGTTCCGCGGCAGTCCTATACGGGCGGCGTCGAGGACTATGCGGTGGACACGATCGACCCGATCTGGCGGCGCGGCGTGCTCTTCGATGTGGCGCGGCTTGCCGGCGTGGACGCCCTCGATCCCGATTTCGCGGTTACGCCGGAGCATTTGCGCGATTGCGGCGTCGAGCCGCGCGCCGGAGACATCGCGCTGATCCGCACTGGGTGGGGCGCATTCTGGCGCGATGCCCGGCGATTCGTCACCGGAGGGTCCGGCGCCCAGGCGCGCGGCCCCGGTCCGAGGATTGAAGCCGCGCGATGGTTAAGCGAGCGTGGAGTTTTCGCCGCCGGCTCCGATACCATTGCCTTTGAAAAAGTCCCCTCGAACATGGAGGTTCATGTTCACCTGCTGGTCGAATGCGGGATTCACATCATCGAGTGCCTGAATCTCGAAAACCTGCCGGTTCAGGAATTTACCTTTGTGGCGCTGCCGCTGAAAATTCGCGGCGGCACCGGCTCGCCCATCCGCCCCGTGGCGATGGTGTAGTTTTCGGCGCGATTCATCCCGCGCGGTTTAAAATCCGCCCTCCGCTCGGGCATTCCGGACGCAAGCGCCGGCAATTTATGCCCGGGGTATAAATTCATACAATTAGCGCCGAAATGCCGCGCGGAGCTGTTCTTCGGCCCGCGCCGCATCCACCGGACGCGAAAAATAATACCCCTGTCCCGCATCGCACCCGAGCTTTGCCAGCACTTCGGCTTGTTCCTGCGTCTCGATCCCTTCCGCCACCACCGTCATATCCAGCGCATGCGCCAGCCGGATAATCGAATCCACGATGGCGTGGCTTTCCGGCTCCAGGCTGACCCGCGCCACAAACGACTGATCGATCTTCAGCGAGTTGAAATGCAGCGCTTCCAAATAGCTGAACGATGAATAACCGGTGCCGAAATCATCCAGCTTCAACCCGACGCCCAGCGCCTGAATTTCAGCGAGCGCGTCGCGCGACGATTCCAGATCGAGCATCAGCGCGCTTTCGGTCAGCTCCAGCCGCAGCGTTTCCGGCGGGATGCCGGTTTCTTTCAGGCTGGCATAAACGCGCTCGGCCAATCCTGAATCGGCGAGCTGTTTCACCGAAAGATTCACGCTCATCGTGAGCGGCGGCGTCGATGGAAACAGCGCCTGCCATTTCTTCAACTGCCGGCAGGCCTCGCTCAGGATCCATTCGCCGATGGGGATGATCATGCCGCTCTCCTCGGCGACGGGAATAAAGGAGCCCGGCAGGATCAGCCCTCGCTCGGGATGTTGCCACCGTGCCAGCGCCTCGAATCCCACGATCCGGCGCGTCTGAAGATCCACTTTGGCCTGATACGCCGGAAAAAGCTCGCCGCGGTCGATCGCGTGCCGCAAATCCCGCGTCAGCGCAAGGTGGATCAGCGCGCTCTCGCGCATCTCATCCTCGAATAGCTGCCAGCGATTTTTGCCGCGCTGCTTTGCCCGGTGCATCGCCAGATCCGCGCCGCAGAGCACGTCTTCGACCCGCCGCGCGTCTTTTTCCGCCATCGCGATCCCCAGGCTCGCGCTCAGCCGCACCTCATTCCCGTCGATCAAATAAGGCCGGCGGATCTCCTGGAGAATCGAATCGGCCAGCCGCGTCGCCGTATCGCGATCCGCCGTGTTCAGAATAATTCCGAACTTATCTCCGCCCAACCTGGCGATCGGCATTGCCGCCGGCGGCGTCACCCGTTCCAGCCGTTCCGCGATCTGGCGCAAAATCAGATCGCCGGCCGCGGGTCCGGCGCTGTGGTTCACCACCGCAAATCCATCCAAATCGACCATCAGGACCGCGAAATCGGCGTTTTCGCTTTTCAACTTCGCGATACAATCGAGCAGCCATTTCCGGCTGCCCAAACCGGTGAGCGCGTCGCGATCCTCACGGCTCGGGCGCCAGGCCGGCCGGGGCGGCGCCGCGAAACCCGTTTCCCGATGCAACGTATCCACAACGGCCTGGCTCTGATCGAGCGCCGTCACCATAACCGCCGGAAGATTCGCCGAAGCGCAGGTCGCGCGCAGCAGCTTCAGCAGATTCAACCCGTTCATTCCCGGCATGGCCGAATCGAGCAGCACCAGATCGTACTGCGCGCTGCCGATTTTTTCGATCGCCCGCGCCGCGCTCTCGGCGACATCCACCTCATAGCCCCGGTGGATAAGGCGCCGCGACAGCATTTCCCGATTTTTCGCGTCTTCATCAACGAGCAGCAACCGCTCCGGTCCGGGCGTCACGATTCCAGCCACCTCGCTCCACCATTCATTTCGGCCATCGCGGCCTCGTCATGAGCGGAGGCGTCCTACAAAATTTTCCCGATTTTACTGTCAGGCCGCCAGATCTACGCCTTATAAGCGGCGGCGAGTATGCCGCCACCGGCGCCATTTGTTATGCTGAATAGTTGGGTTCCACTGTACCCCTGAAATTCTGAAGCACGCCAGAGGTCCGTATGTCCGGTCATTCAAAGTGGGCGACGATTAAGCATAAAAAAGGCGCCCTCGACGCCAAGCGCGGAAAAATTTTTACACGTCTCATTAAAGAAATCACCATCGCTGCCCGCAGCGGCGGCGATCCCAACTCCAACCCGCGCCTGCGCACCGCGATCGCCGCGGCGAAGGCGGAAAGCATGCCGGCCGACAACATCAAGCGCGCTATCATGCGCGGCACCGGTGAGCTCGAGGGCGGCCAAATCGAAGAAGTGATGTTCGAAGGCTACGGACCGGGAGGCGCCGCCGTTCTGGTCAACGTCGCCACCGACAACCGCAACCGAACCGTCAGCGAAATCCGCCATCTGTTCTCGAAAAACGGCGGCAACCTGGGAGAGCAGGGCAGCGTCTCCTGGATGTTCGAGCGGAAAAGCCAGATCATCATCGACCGCGAGAAAGCCACTGAAGACCAGTTGATGAACATCATTCTCGACGCCGGCGGCGAGGACCTTCGCAGCGACGGCGGCAACTGGGTGGTCATTTCACCGCCCGATGCGCATGAGCGCGTGCTCGAAGCGATTCACAAGGCCGGCATCCCGACCGAGGAGGCCGAAATCGCCATGATTCCCAAGAACCTCATTCGCCTGGAAGGCAAGAACGCCAGCGGCATGCTGAAGCTGAATGAAGTTCTGGAGGAACACGACGACGTCCAGAGTGTGTACTCCAACTACGATATCGACGAAAAAGAGCTGGAAGCGTTGGCGCAATAACACCCATGCGCGTACTGGGGATCGACTGCGGTTCGGAGCGGACCGGCTGGGGCATGATTGAAAGCGATGGCCGCCGCCACAGCGTTCTCAGCCACGGTGTGATCTCCACCACCCCGCGCGATCCCTTGGAAGCCCGTCTGGCTTGTATCGCGCGCGGCGTGCGCGACGTAATCAGCGATCATTCCCCCGAAGCCGCCGCCGTCGAAGAGGTGTTTTATTCGCAAAACGTCAAAACCGCGCTTAAACTGGCGCATGTTCGCGGCGTGGTGCTGCTGGCGATCGCCGAAGCGGGCGTGAAGCTCGGCGAATATTCGCCGCTTGAGGTCAAGATGAGCGTGGTGGGCTACGGCCGCGCCGAAAAACATCAGGTGCAGTTGATGGTGCGGGCGCTCACCGGCGCTGGCATCCGCTCTTTGGACGCGGCCGACGCCGTCGCCGTCGCGATCTGTCACGCCACTCACGTCCACGCGGGGGTGGCCTGAATGAAAACGCCGGGCAACTTCGCCGCTGCCCTGCTCGGACTGGCTTTCACCGCCGCCGTATTCGCCGGCGATCCGCAAATTATTTACACCAAATCTTTTCCCGGTTCCGATCCCGCCTACGTCGAAATCACCATCGATCCATCCGGCCAGGTCGCCTATCGCGAAGCGCCCGACGACGATCCGGAAACATTCCAGCTCGACATCCCCTCCACCGCGCAAATTTTCGATCTCGCCGAAAAGCTGGACCACTTCTCGCATCCGCTCGAATCGGGCTTGAAAGTCGCCAACATGGGAGCAAAAACGCTTCGCTGGCAGAATGGCGGCAAAGTAACCGAGGCGAAATTCAACTATACGCTCGATCCGAACGCCAAAGCCCTTCAAGACTGGTTCGAGCGCATCAGCGAAACCGAGCGCCTGCTCGAAGCATTTCGACGCGCTGTCAAGCATGACAAACTTGGAGTTGATAACGCGCTGCTGAACATCTGGTCGGCGTGGGATCACAAACGCCTGGCCGGCGCCGAGCAGTTTCTGCCGCTGCTCGATCAGGTCGCCAAAAGCGATCTCTTCATGCATATGGACCGGGAGCGCGCCGCCGAGCTGGCCGAACAGATTCGCGCCGCGCATCCGAAGGCATGACGCCGTCATCCAAGTCACAAGCTCCGCGGCTCATCCCGCTGCTCGCACTGCTTCTTTTGGCGATCCCCGTAGGAGCGCAAGTGACTTCCAAACCCGCCGGCGATGAGACCGCCGATCTTACCAAGGCTATTCAGGAAGGCGGCAACAGCCCTATCGACCTGACCCGCACTCTCGAAGCGTTTCTCGCCAAATATCCGCAAAGCACGCAGCGCGGTCAGATTATGCTGATCCTGGCGCGCGCCGCGATCGACCTCAAAGACGACCGGCGCATCGTTAAATACGGCGAGCAGGCGCTGGCCGCCTCGCCCGACGACATGCTCATTCTCGATCGCGTGGCGCGCAGCCTGCTCGCGCTCGGAGGCAAGGAAAACGCCGGAACATCGCTGAACTTTTCGCGCGCATTCGAGCGAAATATCCGCAAAGCGCCGCCGCCTACCGGCGCAGATGCAGCACGCCGTCAGGACGACCGCGACCGTGGTCTCGCTCGCGCGCTGGTTTATCAATCGCGCGCCCAGGCGATTCTCGAAAACAAAAAAGAAGCCGAGCGTCTGGCCGGCGAAGCGTTTCAAGCCTATCCTTCCGAAGAGACCGCGCGCGCCTGGTCGGAGGCGCTTCAAGCCAACGGACGCCTCCAGGAAGCCATCGAAAGCCTCGCCGACGCCTTCGCCGTTCCCGACGCGCGCGCCCTCGAAGCCGACCGCTCCGCCGACCGGCAAAAATTGGGCGAGCTGTATCGCAAGCGGCATCATAACGAAAAAGGTCTCGGCGATCTGATCCTGGCTGCCTACGATCGCACCTCCGCAATGGTGAAGGAGCGCGAAAAGCGCCTCGTCGCGCTCGATCCGAACCTCGCCGCGACGGATCCGCTGCAATTCCGGCTCACCGGCCTCGATGGCAAGGCGCTGACGCTCGCCGATCTCAAGGGCAGCGTGGTAATTCTCGATTTCTGGGCCACCTGGTGCCAGCCCTGCCGCATCCAGCATCCGCTGTACGAAAAAGTGAAGGAGCGATTCAAGGACCGCCGCGACGTCGTTTTTCTCTCCATCGACACCGACGAAGATCATTCCCGCGTCGAGCCCTTCCTGGACCAGCAGAAATGGAGCAAGACGGTCTATTTCGAAGACGGTCTACAGCGCCTGCTGCAAGTCACTTCGATCCCGACCACGGTGTTGTTCGACAAGCAGGGCCGCGTCGCCAGCCGGATGAATGGATTTCTGCCCGGCAATTTTGTCGAGCAGTTAAGCGAAAGAATCCAAAACGCGCTGGACGAGAAATAGCCGATCCGGTCAACGGATCAGGGCTTCAAGCAGCGCGTAAGCCCCGGACTGCGCGCCCGGTTGCAGGATGATCGCGAAGATAACTGCGAGGCCGGCAATGCATGCGGCCAGGGTCCAGGGACCGCGGATCGCCGGGCGCGCGGGCGGATGCGAATCGTCCAGCAGCCGTTCGACCCGCAGCGCCAGATCTTCTTCGATCAGCGGCGTGACGAGTTCGTATTTCGCGGCCGCCCCCAGCCGCGCCACGCGGACTAGCGCCGAGGCAAGCGCGACCGCGCGCCGCCGGTCGCCGCTCACCGCTTCATCGTCGGCGGCCCATTCCGCGAATTTTTTCCAGGCTCGTTCCACGCTCGCCAGGGGACGGAAAAATGCAAACGAATCCGGCGCCAGCAGCATCAACAGCCGTTTCAAATTGTCCCGGGATGCGGCGTGCGCGTACTCATGCCGCAGCGCCGCATCCAACTCTTCCGAAGAAAGCAGCCGCGGGATCTCCCCGGACAAAACCAGTCGCGGCTGGATCACTCCCGCCATCGCGATCGGCAAACCCGCGGCGCGCCGCGAGCGCCAGACAGCACGCGCCGAACGCATCATGGAATTGAGCGGCGCGGCGATCGCAAGCAGCGCTGTCACCAGGCATGCGGCGCCCACCGCTTCGCCATCGCCTTCCGGCTCGAATCGCAGATAACTCGGTACGCCGAGCGCCATCACCGCCAGCAGCGCCGCCGCCGACGGCGCCATCCGCAGCGTCCACAGCAATCGCGCGGCAGAACGCGCTCGCATCCCGGCAGCCGCGCGAATCGCCGCGGGCGCAATGCCGCTCACCATCATCGCCGCCGTCCAATTCACGATCAGAAAAGCGGCCAAAGAAACACAGGCGAGTTTGAACCCGTAGCTCATTTTTTTCTTTGCCGCTCCAGTTCGCGGCGCTTTCGCCGGATTTTCCGCTCCAGATCTTCAAGCAGCGATTCGTCCTGCTCGCTCACCGCATCCACCAGAGAGGAAATGAGCACATCGCTCGATCGCCGCCGGTCCGCCAGCAGACTCCTCACCAGTTGGCCCGCGAGCTTCTGCTCCCATTCGGCGCGCGTCATTTGCGGCGAATAAACAAACGCGCGATCCGATTTGCGCCGCTCGAGCAGCCCTTTTTTAAAAAGACGGTCAAGCGTCGTCATCACCGTCGTGTAGGCCAGCGGGCGTTCCATTCGCTCCACGATATCGCGCACGCTCGATTCCCCGCGCGACCACACCAGATCCATCACCTGATGCTCCAGGTATCCCAGCGGAGCGGGTTTTCGCGAACGGAAAAAACGAATCACGATTTCTGGCTATGGCGCACGATACTAGTGTAGGCGATGCGCGTCCAGGCGTCGGGTTTAAAGGCCCCGTGCCCGAACTTGTCGTCGAAATCCCTGGTCGGCGCGGCGGCCACGGCTTCGTCCGCCGATTTTCCTTCCTTGATCAATTTCTCCAGCCGCTGCGTCACCGTCGAAAGCATCTCGCCGGCCGCCTTCAGATCGTCTTTCGACGCCAGGGGCCCGTGCCCGGGGATGACTTTTGTTTTCGCGTCGCAGCGCCGGGCGATCTCTTCGGCGGCGCGCGCCATTCCCCCCACCCATCCGCCGGTCGAATAATCGATCACCGGGTAAAATCCGTTGAACAACAGATCGCCCGTATGCAGGATGTTGGCATCGGGAAAGAACAGGTACGTATCGCCGTCGGTGTGCGCCGTGGGAATGTGAACATACTCGATTTTCTCCTTGCCGAACGTCATCTTCCCGCTCTTGGAAAATTCCTGCGTCGGCAGTCCCTGCGGCTTCAGCGGATCGAAGGTGCGATTCATGGACTCCATGGTGGTCCGCACGCTCAAGCGTTTCTTGACGTTTTCCTGCGCCATGATCTTGACGCCCTTGGCGCCCAGCGTTTCATTGCAGCCGATGTGATCGAAGTGCCAGTGCGTATTGAACAGCAGCGTCACCGGATGCGCGTCTACCCCGGTCACCGCGCCGAGCATATCCGAGGCGCGCTCCGGCAATCCGCCATCGATCATCATCAGGCCGCTATCGCTCAGGATCACGCCGACGTTTCCGCCATCGCCTGACATCATCGTGATGCGGTCGGAAAGTCGCGTGGCTTTAATCGGCGCAGGCGCGTTCTGGCCGAACGCTCTCGATGGAATGGA
>Ga0209581_1004742_pt1 | contig 10799 bp, 9 predicted proteins | sample Coa_R2_FD_187160 | JGI IMG/M metagenome (GOLD analysis project Ga0209581, IMG submission 187160) | Surface soil microbial communities from Centralia Pennsylvania, which are recovering from an underground coalmine fire - Coalmine... | ecosystem: Environmental > Terrestrial > Soil > Unclassified ...
GGCGTGACGCGGTCAATCCGCGGAATCCCGTTCTTTTCAGGAGAGGACCCAAACCCGAATTTCATAGCAAACCAAAGTGTAACGCGACCCGAAGGCAAATGGCAGCATAGAACCCGGCCATCCAGTCGTCCGCCATGATGCCCCAGCCCCGCGGCAGCTTCTCCAGCCGCCGGATGGGATACGGTTTCCAGATGTCGAACAGCCGGAACAGCAGCAATCCCGCCAGCAGATATTTCCAGTTCGCCAGGCTCAATGCAACAAAGATCATGTAGTACGACGAATCGAAATGCGCGCCAGGATGCGGCAGCGCCAGCGGGATCAGCGGCAGCAGGAGCGTCAGATGCTGCCCCGCAACCTCGTCGATTACCACGTGCTGCGGATCCTCGATACCCGCGTACTGCGCCGCGCGCGAAGCGCTCCACACGCCGATGGCGATCAGCATCGGCAACACCAGCAGAGCGCAGAAGAGCGGCCAGATCACCGATGTGTCGTGGAGCGTGGATTCGGTGGAAAGAAATCGCAACTCCCGCAGCATCGCATCCGAAAAAGGATGCAGGCTGAACAGGTCGCGGTACGTCGCGGGATGCAGTACAAATGCGGAGGAGAGAAAGGCCGTGAACACGCCCACGAGCGAGCCGAACGTTCCGGGCGCTTTCTTGACGTAACCGAGGCCGAGCGCCGTGGCGATCGCCAGCGCCAGCCGCGGCTTCCGCCTGGCCGGGTCAGTGGATGGTCTCATCGCTCTTTTGCCGCCGCTCGTGCAGCGAGCGCCGGTCCTGCTCGGGAAGTTCTTCTTCGTCGAAAATGGGTTCGGAGACGACGTACTTCTCGCTGGCCCAGGCGCCCAAATCCAGCATGCGGCAGCGCTCGCTGCAAAACGGAAAATCCGCGTGCTTTTCGGAATCCGTCGGCGTTTTGCAAGCAGGGCAGCGGTGCTTCATATCTTCTTCCTTCTCCGCGTCCTCTGTCCCTCTGTGGTGAAAGAGTTTTTCCCTTATTTGGAGCGCTTAACTGGTCGAAGCCGGCGGCGAAGCGATTAGCTTAACCCAAAATCCGCAGCGGCGCGCCCGTGGCGATGCGATGCAGCTTCTCCGCCGGAGGAACAGCCGCAGCGCGAGGTTCGCTCGCCGCGGGCCGCGGATAAATCTCGACCACTCTCCCGATCAAATCGTACGCGTCCGTCTTTTCGATCTCCACACAAACCGCGTCTCCCGCCGTTGCCACCTCTCCGCCTTGCAATTCGATATCCGTCAAGTACAGCTTGCCGTCGATTTCCGGCGCCATTCCTTCCAGCCGCGCTTCCCAGACCAGCGGATTGTCCTTTGACGGCCCTTCGACCAGCGCCGTCGCTCGCTTGCCCTTCCATTCGCGCAAGTGCTGCCGCGAAATTTTTTTCTGAATCGCCATCAGGCGGTTGCGCCGCTCCGCGATCGTCTCCGCATCCACTTTGCCATCAAGTTCATGGCTTGCGGCGTTGTCCACGTCCGAATACTCGAAGACGCCCATCCAGTCGAGATTCGCCGCGCGGACAAAATCGCAAAGTTCCTCGAAATCGGCTTCCGTTTCGCCCGGAAATCCGACGATAAACGAAGTTCGAATCGCAATCCCCGGCACCGTCGCGCGGATGCGATCCAGTAATTTGAGGAATGCCTCGCCGTTCGAGCCGCGCTTCATTCGCGCCAGCACGTTCCGGCTGGCGTGCTGCAGCGGCATGTCCATGTACTTCGCGAGCCGCGGATGCGCCGCCAGCGTATCCAGCAGTTTTTGGGTGACGCGGTTCGGGTACGAATAGAGAAAGCGCACCCACAAGAGTTCTTCCACGCCGGCCAGTTTCGCGAGCAATTGCGCGAGCCCGTTTTGCAGTCCGAGGTCTTCGCCGTAGGAAGTGGTGTCCTGCCCGATCAGCGTGATTTCGCGCGCGCCGGCCGCCGCGAGATTCTCCGCTTCCCGCAGCACCGATTCGAACCGGCGGCTGCGGAATTTCCCGCGAAGCTGTGGAATGATGCAGAAGCTGCAGGGATGGTCGCATCCTTCGGCAATCTTGACGTACGCGGCGTGCTTGGGCGTGGTAACGATTCGCGGCGTCAGGTCGTGGTACAGAAACGCGGGCGGCTCCGCCGGAAGAATCCGCAAGCCGCCTTCCACCGCTTCAAGAATGCGTTCGACCTCTCCCGTGCCGACGACCGCGTCCACTTCCGGGACCTGTTCGAGGATCTGATCGCGGTAGCGCTCCACCAGGCAGCCCGCGACTATCAGCTTTTTTGCCGCGCCGAATTTTTTGTGTTCCGCCATCTCCAGAATGGAGTCCACGGATTCCTTCTGCGCCGGTTCGATAAAGCTGCACGTGTTGACGACCAGGACTTCGGCCTCTTCCGCGTGCGGCGTCAATTCGTAACCGCTGCGCGCGAGAATCCCCATCATCACCTCGCTATCGACGAGGTTCTTCGGGCATCCGAGGCTGACGAATCCGACCTTGGGCATAGTTGAAAAAATGCGCGTTCGCGCAATATTTCATTGTAGCACGCGCCTCTGGACTGTCCGTTTTTGCGGGATTAAAACGGCCGGGAGCCGGAGCGGATCTGCAGAAGCAGCTCGCGAAGACGGGGAAGATTGCAGGGCGCTCCGCCGAAGCGCGCGTCAGCGTACAGCAGCGTGAATTCGCGAACCGCGGGAGCCAGCGCCGGCTCGCTCACCGCGGCGGCAAACTCAAACGGCGTCTGAGATTCTTTTCGCCGGAAACCTCGCCTTTCGAGCTGCCGGAGCAATTCCAGGTACAATCGCGAAGCGAGCGCCGGGCTTGCCTTCTGCGGCGCCCCGGAACGCAGCCACATCTTCAATCGCAGGCTGCGAACCAGTCTCCCGATCCATCCGTAGCGAAACACGATCAAGAACGCAATCAGCCCGAACGGGAAGATCAGCGCCAGCCGCCCGTGTCCGGCCTGCCAGTTTCGCAGCCATGCTTTGCCGCGTTCCTGCTTTCCGGCAAACCACGCGCGCAGCGAATCCCTCCAACTCCGCGATTTGCGCTGCAGATTCTGCGCCAGAATGGTCTGGTGCCCGAAGTCGTAGCTGATCACCCATTCATTCCAGTTCAGTTGGATCCAGTCAACGACCAAGGCAAGCCTGGAGAAGAGTCCGGGCTGATCGGCGGGCGCGGCCGGCGTGGGATCGAACGTGACCCATCCGTTCCCGGGAAAATAGACCTCGACCCAACTGTGCGCGTCGCTCTCCCGCACGATGTAGTCGCCGCCAAGATCGTTGTATTCGCCCGGAAGAAATCCGTTGACTTCGCGCGTGGGGATTCCCAGAGTCCGCAGCATCACCGCCAGAGCGGAAGCAAAATACTCGCAGTGTCCCGCGCGCGTTTCGAACAGGAAATGCGAGAGCGGGGAATTGCCGGGAGAGCCGGTGAGATTCAGCGTGTAGGAGTAGCGAGTGCGCAGGTACGTTTCCAGCGTCACGGCTTTGTCGTAGGCGGTGGGAGCGTTCGCCGTCACCGTTCGGGCCAGTTCCGCAATCCGCGGGTCGAGGTCGGGAAGTTGCAAATAGGTTTCCGCGATCTGCGCCGGATAATCCGAGGACGCCGCGCGCAGTTTCTGCGGGCTCCAGTTCGGCAGCCGCGAAATTCCCGCGTATCGCAGCGCGGGATAGTTGTGGACCGGATTGAAGAACGAACCGCTGGCGTCTTCGAACAAATACGGCCCACGCCCGTGCCCGGAAGAAATGCCTCCGCCAAAACTTCCTCTGAGGGCCACGACCATCGCCGGGGCGAAAATGGCGTCGGTGGCCACCGGCTCGAGTTGCACGGAATAATGAATCGTGGTCGCGGAAGAAAGGATGCCGGAAGGATCCGGATTGCGCGTGCGAATCCAGCCCTCCGCGTTGGAGAAAAGCAGTTCGGGAGAGCGATCCTTCGAGGTCCACCGCCGTCCGTCGAATGTCGCCAGAGCGACGCCGCGCCAGCGAAGCTGGGGATAATCAATTTGAGTGTCCGTCTGGACGCGCATGACCAGCGCGCGGCTCTTCTTGATCTGTCCAATCTCTCCCAATTCCACGTCGTCGGTGAATCCGGAGACCAGTTCGGGATTCAGATTGGCGCCGCTCATGTAACCGCCGCGAAACCGCGGAAAGAAAAAGAAGAGAATCGCCCCCAGCACGATCGCGCCGAACGCTAGGGCGAGCGCTGACAGCGTCAGCGCGCGGGTGAGCCGCTGCTCGCGCTCGGGCGCGCCCGGCGCCAGAGCCACAACGGAGCCGCTCGCGCCCCGGCGCAATTCCAGCCCCGCGAAGGTCGCCACGCCGAAAAGCACAAACAAGAAAAAGAGAATCAGGAAAGTCGTGTCCACCGTGAGGATCGCGGAGGCGAGAATCGCGGCGAAGGACAGCATGGCCAGGAAGATCGCGTCGCGGTCGCGCGTCGCGCTGTAAAGCCGCACGATCAGAACAAAAATCAGGAAATGCACGGTGCCGATCAGCGCGCCGTACATGAACGGATTCGCGGAATTCGCCACGAGCATCCGCGAAAGCAGCAGCGCGTCAATCGGGAAAAACGCCATGTACCCCATAACCAGCCAAGTAGCACGGTTTGCCTGCAACTCCGCCGGATGTCCTTGCAGCCAGCGGTAGCCCTTATAGAGGATCGCCGCGCCGGCTAGCGCCGAAGTGAAAAAATCCAATTTGCCCGTCGAGATAATCGTTCCCACCGCCGTCAGGATGAGGAAGAACAAAGACAGACGGAAGAAGCGCTCCGCGGGCAAGTGCGAAGAGGTCAGAGATGGGGCTGGAGTCGCCATGGGCCGAGAATTCATCGTAACACCGCTCCGCGGGCGGCCATCGAGTTCAGGGCCAAAGAATAACGCCTGGTGCTTGCAACCTCAGGAGCCGGCAGCTTCAAGCGCGACGCGGGCGATTTTCCGAGTGAGATTGGAGATGGGAAGGGAAGAAATCCGCGCGAGAGGAATTTTCCTTGCACCGGAGACCGAAGCGTGGCGAGGCAGTCTGACCAGAAAAGGCAGGACTGCGATTTTTCGATAAGTCACCGAATGGCGGACGCGCGCAAGGGCGATGGGAGCGCCGTCTTTTCCGCCTTTCTTTTGCGTGTATCGCCGCACCAGTCTCCGCAAGGTTTTTTCGGGAATGCTATTGCTTTTGAGCGGCTCAACCGGGAAATGCCACATGCGGGAAACCAGCGTGGGCACATCCTTCCCTCCTTTGGTGTTGGAGTGCTTCGGCGGCGGTAGCAGCAGCGCTTCGCCGCGCGAGTTGAGGAGAACCGCGGCGACGAGAGTCACGTCAATCATGGCGCGCTTCTTCCGTCTTTCCGGCAGGCTCTCCGCGATTCCGAGTTTCCTTCCTTCGCAATGCGCGGCGACGGGGCAGACGAAACACTGCGGAGCGCGCGGCGTGCACAGCGTCGCGCCGAGTTCCATCATGGCCTGGTTCCACTCGCCCGGGGCGTCCAGCGCGAGAAGTTCCTCGGCCAGATTCCGCAATTGCTTCCAGCGCGCGGGCTCGCGCACGTCGCCGCGAAGCGCATGAACCCGCGCCAGCACCCGGGCAACGTTGCCATCGAGCACGGCGTGCTTCCGGTCGAATGCAATGCTCAGAATCGCGGAGGCGGTGTAAGCGCCGATTCCGGGAAGCGCGCGGGCGGCCTCGATCGTACGGGGAAATTCGCCCTTGTGCCTGGCAACGATTTCCTGCGCCGCTTTCCGCAGATTGCGGGCGCGGCTGTAGTAACCGAGCCCCGACCACAGGCGGAGCACTTCTTCCTCCGGCGCTTCGGCCAGGGCGCGGACATCGGGAAACCGTTCGAGGAATCTTGCGAAGTAGGGAATGACCGCCGCGACGCGCGTTTGCTGCAGCATCACTTCGGAAAGCCAGACGCGGTAGGGATCGCGCGTGCGCCGCCACGGCAAATCGCGCTGAAACTGGCGAAACCACGCCACGAGGCCGGAGCGGAACTTTTCGCGTTCAGTCTGGTTCACCGTCTCAGCGTACCGTGGAAAACGAAGTCCGGGTAGCCCCGCCTGGGTTGATGGCGCGGCTCACTCGGCGTCGTCCAGAAACAAAACGTAGGAGGAGGACCACAGACTCGCGGGGATCGATCCATGAGGCTGGCTTGTGACGATGAGCTTGAACCGGTCCGGCGCGGCGGCAAGGTCCTGAATCAACGCGTGTTCGGGATCGTACGGCACGGGCTGAACGGTGGCGAGAAAACGCAAGACTTCAAAAATGTTTTCTTCGGCGGGGCGCAGAGGCAGATCAATTCCCGCGCTGCGGAATTCAAACCGCGTATTGCGCTCGTAAAAATGCCAGGCCAGCGCCGCGCACAAGTTTACGGCGCGCTCGAACCGTTCCTGCGAGCTCCCGGTTTCCGCCGCGTCGCGGCGCGGGTCGAGCACCAGGAGCACGCGAAAATCGTCTTCGCGGGAAAATTCGCGAACCATGAGCGCGCCGAAGCGCGCAGAAGCCTTCCAGTGCACGTGGCGCGCGCTGTCCGTTGGCACGTAGCCGCGCAGAGCGTATAAATCCTGCCCGCGACCCTTCATCAGGCTTTCGAGCGCGCCGTCGATGCTGGGCAAGATCTCCTGCAGCCGGACGTTCGCCTCAACGGAGGGATAGACCAGCGCTTCGGTTTTCAAGTCGAGGCGGCGCGCTTTCTGCAAAAAGCCGAAGGGAAATCGCGTAACGATGCGGAATGCGTCCTGACGATGCAGCCCGCGACGCGAAAAAGTCACCGGAACGCTCTGCTGCGCGCGGTCCTGCCGCGGCAGATAAGGAAAATAGACCGGCGTTTCGAGCATCGCGGCGGGTGGCGCTCCCTTTGCGCGCACGGCCTCGACGCGCAGGGAGAAAGAAGGCAAGGTCAGCTTCTCGTTGGACAACTCCACGATGGCGCGAACGGGCTGCCCGGCGAAAATGTGCTCGGGAAGCTCAAGGCGAAGCTCGACGCCGGAAAGCGAAATGGAGGAAAGAATGCCGCTCATGAGAATTACGGCGATCAGGCACGCGAGGATGAGGAAGAGCAGATTGTTGCCGGTGTTGAGCGCGGCGAGCGCCACGAGGAGCGTGCCGACGATATAAATCCAGCCTTCGCGCGTGACGCGATATTCGATCTTGTAGCCGATCCAACGCAACGGGGTGCGCCGGGCGAGCGTGGGAACAAGCGTGACGGCGACCCATCCCGCGAGGATCAGAGCGCCCATCGCGGAGATACTGGCGAGAAGAAAATTGCCGAGTTCGGCCGCGGCGCCGGAATAAAGCGCGAGAACCAGCGCGACGCCGAGAGCGAGAATCGAGAGCAGGAAGGCCTTGACGGCGGGGCGATCGGATTTCGCCCAAAGCTGCCCGGCGGTTGCCTTCAGGTTCACAGGGGAACGCGGACGGATTCGACGATTTCGCGCAGGGCGGTTTCAGTCGTTTCCGTTTTCTTCTGAAGCGAAGCGTAACGCGAGCTCGCAACCACGCGGTGCGCGAAGACGGCCACGGCGAGATTCTTGAAGTCGTCGGGAACGCAATAGTCGCGGCCTTCGAGAAACGCGCGAGCTTGCGCGGCGCGCTGCAACATCAGGGTGCCGCGCGGACTGACGCCGAGGGACAACTGGTCGGCATTGCGGGTGCGATTCACGATTTCGAGAGCGTAGTCGTGAAGGCTCGAGTCCACCCGAACGCGCGTGACGGCTTCCTGCATGGCGAGGACGTCGCTCACGTCGGCGACGGGCTCGAACGATTGCAAGGGATCGTTGATGGCGCGGCGGCGCAGAATTTCGCGCTCGGTTTCGTGCGACGGATAGCCCATCTTGATGCGCATGAGGAAGCGGTCGAGCTGCGATTCGGGGAGCGGGTAGGTGCCGTGATGCTCGACGGGATTCTGCGTGGCGATGACGAGGAAGGGCTGAGGCAGCGGCAGCGTTTTGCCGTCCACCGTGACCTGCGTTTCGTTCATGGCTTCGAGAAGGGCGGATTGGGTGCGCGGCGTGGTGCGGTTGATTTCGTCGGCGAGGACGACGTTGGCGAAAATGGGACCGGGGCGAAACTCGAATTCGCGGGACTGCGGGTTGTACACGCTGACGCCGAGAACGTCGCTCGGGAGCAGGTCCGAAGTGAACTGGATGCGCTGAAAGCTGCAATGAAAGGACTTGGCGAGGGCGTGGGCGAGAGTAGTCTTGCCGACGCCGGGAACGTCTTCGATGAGCAAGTGGCCGCGCGCGAGCAGAGTGATGAGAGCGAGCTGAATGGCCTCTTCCTTGCCGTAGATGGCGCGGGCGATGGACTGCTGCAGCTGGGAAACGACTTGAGAGGTGGCCGTCGGCATTGGTTGGAAACCCCGGACTTCTCCTGTTAGAAAGGGCCTGTTACAATGATGCTGCGGGCGACTAGCTCAGTTGGTTAGAGCGCTCCCCTCACACGGGAGAGGTCAAAGGTTCAAGTCCTTTGTCGCCCACCATTTTCTTTCGAGCTCGCTGCAGTTGCCCTCCGAGCTTCTGACGCCATCTGCTATTCTAGCGAAATCAAGCCATGTCAACCGTGTTGCGTGCGATCGAGTTTCTAGGTTTGAGCGTGTGGCTCGGGAGCGACGTGTTCCTGAGCTTTGTGGTGGCGCCCGGAGCGTTCACCGTGCTGGCGAGCCGGGACCAGGCGGGGGCGCTGGTGAGGTATTCGCTGACGAGCATGCACCTCCTGGGTATTCTATGTGGACTGGTGATTCTCGCGAGCCGATTGCTGCGGATGCGAACGTTCGCGAGTTTTGTAGCACCGGCGGCGCTGTGCGTGGTGCTGATGATTGTGTTGACGGCGATTTCGCAGGCAGCCGTGACGCCGCGGATAGCCGCTCTGCGGGCGCGGATGGGATCGGTTGAGGCGACAGCGGCGGACAGCCCGTTGCTGGCCCAGTTTGGGCGATTGCATGGAGTTTCGGTCACCCTTGAGAGCGGAGTGCTGCTCGCCGGATTGGCGGCGATGTATTTGATGGTGAAAGAGTTAGCAGGCGGGCGGTGATTTCATAGAAGAAGTGCAGGAAGAATCCACCACCGAGTGCACGGAGAGCACGAATACGAGACCGGCCACTACGGCTTGTCGCGATGGGTGCGGAGATTGCTTTTTTTGATGATGGGTTTGGGGCGTTTGGATTTGGGAGGGCGGATTTTGTTGGTGACGGCGTAGCCGGCGCGTTCGAAGGCGCGCCACATGTACCAACTGGCGACGGTACGGTACGGACGCCAGCGTTCGCCGAAAGCGAAAAGCTGTTTGGGCGTGGGCATGTGTTTCTTGCCGTAGGTGACGGACCAGCCTTTCTTGACGCCGAGGTCGTGGACGGGCAGAACGTCCGGGCGAGCCAGGCGAAAAATTAGAAACATCTCGACGGTCCAGACACCGATACCGCGGACGGAAACCAGGCGCTGGACCAGTTCTTCATCCGACATCTTGAGCGATTCTTCGTGGGAAGGAACGACGCCGGAGAGCGTCTTGCGGGCGAGGTCCTTCATGGCGAGGATTTTTGCGCCGGAAAGACCCGCTTTGCGTAGAGTGGGCTTGCGGAGTTTGAGGATTTCTTCGGGAGCGGGGATGCCGCCAGAGGCGCTGAGGGCCTTGATGCGGTTGAAGATCGTGGCCGCGGCTTTTCCGGAGATGGATTGATACGCGATGGCTTCGAGAAGGGACTCGTAAGGGCTTTGCGTGGCGTCCATTTCGGCGCGAAAGGGAGCGGTAGCGCGGATGAGTTCGGCGAGGCGGTCGTCAATGGACGAGAGATGGCGCATGGCGGCGTTGAGGTCGAACGGGAGTGAAGAAGGGGGCTCGCTGATCATGGAGGCGATAGGATAACACCACGAAGAAAAAGCGAACAAGAGAATCGGGAGAAAGGTGAAGGCAAGAAAGTAGAATTCACCACGGAGGGCACGGAGAGCACAGGAGAAGCAGGAAACAGAAATTTAATAGAGATATGCCTGGCAACGATGCCTTGCCGGCCGCTAGCACGAGCGAAAGATAAGAAACGGTGATTCGGCTCTACGGGACGGGGCGAAGGATAAGGATGTGCTAGGATTTTGAGTTTATGCAAACAGGAATAATCGGACTGCCACAGGTGGGGAAGACGACGCTGTTCCGGATTTTGACGAAGGCGCACGTGGACGCGAAGGGCGGGGCGCAGACGCACGTCGGAATCGCGAAAGTGCCGGAGCCGCGATTGCTGGAGCTCGCGAAACTGTACAACCCGAAGAAGATTACCTACGCGACGGTGCAGTACGTGGATCTGGGCGGAATGCAAAAGGAGCGGATGCGGGAGTCGCTGGCGTCGCTGCGGGAAGTGGATGCGATCGCGCATGTGATTCGCGTATTTGAGGACCCGAGCGTGCCGCATGCGGAGGGGAGCATCGATCCGCTGCGCGACGCGACGAATCTGGAACTGGAGCTGATGCTTTCCGATCACGACCAGATTGCGAAGCGGCTGGAGCGCGTGGACAAGGACTTGAAGAAGAAGCGCGATCCGCTACTCGAGCATGAGAAGACGGTGCTGGAAAAATGCAAGGCGCACCTGGAGGCGGAGAAACCGCTGCGGGAATTGGAATTGACAGCGGAAGAAAGGAAGCCGATCGGGGGATTTCTGTTCTTGTCGCAGCGGCCGATGCTGTATGTGCTGAATCTGGGAGACGAGGAAGCAGGAGAGTTGGATACGGCGGTGGAGCGGCATAAGTTGAGCGCGCTGCAGGGGCGGCCGAATACGGCGGTGGTGGCGGTATGCGGGCGGCTGGAGGCGGAACTCGCGGAGATGGAAGAGAAGGAGGCAGCCGAGCTACTGG
>Ga0209581_1004744_pt1 | contig 10797 bp, 9 predicted proteins | sample Coa_R2_FD_187160 | JGI IMG/M metagenome (GOLD analysis project Ga0209581, IMG submission 187160) | Surface soil microbial communities from Centralia Pennsylvania, which are recovering from an underground coalmine fire - Coalmine... | ecosystem: Environmental > Terrestrial > Soil > Unclassified ...
TCGGCCAGAGTCCGGGTGAGCGGGCCGTATAAAAGAAACCTGTAGGCGATGACCAGTAGTACAAAAAGAATGATGGTCGGGATCGAGCCGAGGAACAGATCGCCGAGTTGTTTGAGAATTACGTCCATGTTTTGCCACAAAACCCGCCCGAAATGCCTCCAGACGGGTCAAAATTCCTCTACAATTCCACCCCTATCCACACCTTTTCCAACGCCTTGCACCAGCTTTTGGCGCGCTTCGAGCTGCCTTTTAGCCCTGGAATTCGTTATCTGGAAGGTATTACGGAACCTATAGGTTGTAACAGAGTGAAAAATATAGTGTCAACGCAGGGAAGACACTTACCTTCTAGATGTATCACAAGATGTGAATTTATGCAGAAAAGCGCTTGACTGGCAGCAAAGCGGGCGTAGACTTGAACCATCACCTATGACCCGGTTCAGGGTCCAACGGACCGGGCGTCTGGGAATCTCCACCGCTCCCCCTCGCCCGGTCCGTACTTGCGTCCACGCGAAATTCTCTGTATCTCCCCAGCAAAGAAGCCGGCCCGGCCACCGTCATCCGAACGCTATTGTCAATAAATTGCCGGTCACGCAGGACTGCCCCCGCGCCCAGCGCCGCCAGCACGTCGCCCTTTGCCTGCGGAATGGTGAATGTCTGCTCGACCAGCGGGTCGGCGGTGAGCTCGGCATCGATGCGCGTCAGCAGGGCCTCGATCCCCAGGCCCACCTTGCCGGAAGTCGCGATTGCGCCGCTCGCGATGAGTGCCGCGCGATCAAGATCGGAGAGCAGGTCAATTTTGTTCATCACCTCGAGGCGAGGCTTATGAAGAACCCCCAGCTCGCCGAGAACCTTCTCGACCTCGGCCTTCTGCTCATCTCCGACAGGACTGGAAGCGTCACGGACATGCAGGAGGACCTCGGCCTTCTGTACTTCTTCGAGCGTCGCGCGAAATGAAGTGACCAGCGTATGCGGCAGGTTGCGGATGAATCCCACCGTGTCGGAGAGTAGAACTTTGCGCCGGGAGGGCAACTGGATGGCCTTCAGCTTTGGATCGAGCGTAGCAAACATGCGCGCTGATTCCAGCACTCCGGCATCCGTCAGCGTGTTAAACAGGGTGCTCTTGCCCGCGTTCGTATAGCCAACCAGGGCGACGGTAGGTACAGGAACAGCTTCGCGCCGTTGGCGCTGCTGTCCGCGTACGCGTCTTACTGCTTCGAGGTCTTCTTTCACCTGCACGATGCGTCGCTGAATTTTGCGCCGATCGGTTTCCAGCTGAGTTTCACCGGGACCTCTGGTGCCGATGCCGCCGCCGAGCTGGGACATGGATTTGCCGCGTCCCGCCAGACGGGGAAGCATGTATTCGAGCTGTGCCAGCTCAACCTGGAGCTGACCTTCACGCGTACGCGCATGACGGGCGAAGATGTCGAGAATAAGCTGCGTTCGGTCAAGGACGCGGCAGGGCAGGCGTTCTTCCAGATTGCGCAGTTGTGTGGGCGTCAGGTCATGGTCGAATAAGATGACGCTGGCATGCGTGGAAGCAGCGATACCGGCAAGCTCTTCGACTTTCCCGCTGCCGATGAGCGTAGCGGGATCCGGCCTGGGCCGACGCTGGGTTACTTCTCCGGCAATCGATGCGCCGGCGCTGAGAACCAGCTCGCGAAACTCGCTAAGAGAGGCGTCATGATCGAGAGGTATGGAGGGCGATTGAGGAGGCTCATCCGTACTGCCGGAAGCGGCAATCCGAGCGGCATCGCGGGCAAGCACGGCTGAAGGCGGCAGGGGAGCGCGCCGTGTGGCGAACTCCACCGCTACCAGTAATGCGCGGTCTTCTGCGCCGTTCGTTCCTGCGCGCTGAAGCTCACCCACCAAGCGCCGTTCCTGAAATCCCGTCCGTTATGCGCTCTGCGGCTCCACTGAAGAAGCGCCTGAGGCAGCCGCTCCGGATGCGCCGACATGTCCACCAGGATGCGCCGACGGCGGCCTGTGCTCGGTATGCAGCACAGAACGTGAGCTGACAACGGTTGAGATGGCGTGCTTGAAGATCAGTTGTTCCTGGCTGTTGTTTTCCAGCAGCACAGAATACTTATCGAAAGAGCGAATCTTTCCTGTCAGCTTAACGCCGCTGACCAGATAGATGGTAATGGGGGTTTTATCTTTGCGGACCGTATTAAGAAACGTGTCCTGAATGTTCTGCGCCGGCTTGTTGTCCATGTGCCGATCTCCTGTTCATTTTCGTGGATTCGATTACAGCAAAGTCAAATCGCATGCCAGTGCTCAAAGGCGATGCAAGGTTTGTAAAAAAGATACGGGGTTCGGATGGGTACGGCAAGTCAACCGGATGTTTTTCTTTGCTCCGCGCTGTTTTTGTCATTTCCATCCCAACCTCAAAAGACGAGGCAAATTAAACCTTAGTTCACGTATGATGCGATCCTTCCAAAAAGGATGCATTCACCCGGGAATTCAAATGCTTTTCCTGATAGTGATAATTCGAGGGAGTTCGTTGCACACAGCGGACTCCTCATTTAAAGCATTTCCTATAGGTGTGGACCCGGCACATGGTCTTCATTCTGAGCCGCAGCTGAGTTGCTGACACGCGATTTACGTGTTGGGTAGGCAGGCAAAAAACAGCCAGCCTGGCTTGAGATTCTTCCTCCATTCACCACCCCATCACGTGAAAATCGCACGTGCTGGGGGCTCGGTTTGGTCGTCAGAATGACGGGCGCTACACACTAAGCTACTGCCTTAATGACGCCTGTGATGCCTTGTCCGCGCAGCGTGGTGCCTTGCAGGAGCTTTTCCTTTTTCCGACGGTGCATTGGATGCGGCTGCCGGAGCAGGCGGTGGAACTGGAGCAGAACCGGGCGGCTCAACCTTGCGGACGATGACGCCCTCTAATCGATAAGTCAGCGTGGTGAGGTTTGCAGGCCGCGCTGCGCCGGTGGCGGGATCAATGGAAATCGTGTCGTCGGTGGCTGTCCGGATAGAAAATACCGGCACTGTACCAATCTTGTCGAAGGTCTGTGTTCCAACTTTTACCGGTAAATAGCCCTGCAGGTTACGCTGCCGGTAGGCCGTTTCATAGCGGTGCTTGCGCACATTCCATGTAAAGATTCGCACCTGATCAAAGTCATAGGGCAGGCCGTCTCTGTAGGGGCTCATCACCGTCACGTATTCCGGCGCCTGCCCGTTGGGGAAGCTGGACTCAGGATCGCTGACTGTCGTGAGCTGATACGCTCCGACGATACGTTGTCCTTCTGCATATCCGGCAATGGCGTCAGGGACATCGACATCGAGACGCCGCGAGAGCATCCAGCCTGCACGCCCCTGTGTGTCGCGTACCAGCCACCAGTCTTCGAGCGGCGGCTGCGGTGGTGGCGGCGGATTTTTGTCTTTGTCTACGGAGCTTGACGCGTCGGTTCTTACTACAGGCTTCGGAACGGCTTGCGGAGGCGTATCTTTTGGCATGGACGCGCGCACCAGCAACTGCAGCTTGTCATTCTCAGGGAGAAGATAAAAGCGGTCGGTTTTCCGTCCCGGCTTTACGTGCAGATAGAGATCATCTCTCAACGTCGCTGTGGCGATCACAGGATCATGCGCGTGTTGCTTTGCAAGATCAGTGAACTGGTCATAAGTCTCCTGGTCGATGACGCCGTGCTCTTCGATCCAGCCGATCTCGCCTTTGTCCGTTTTTACTTTGAGGAAGCGGCGACCCTTTTCGACTACTTCCAAACGCTGCCCGTTCGAGACATTTGCGACACGATTGGAAACGGCGGCGATACGGTCGCGCAGGAACGTTTCTTTTGCAATGACGTATACGTACTCAGTTGGAGGCTTTGGGCGTAGGCGATTGCACCCGCACATCGCTACAAACAGAATAAAAACCGGCAGTAAGAAAGACGGACGAAAAACCATGTGTCATGAGCGAAAGACGGCGCGGCGCTCTTTCCTGATTAGAGGATAGCATCGATAAAACCGCATAACCCGCTTACAGCAAGTGCCTTTCGAGATGCCTTTCATCTCAGCCTGTACGATTCTCACCGACAAAGTGCCATTTATTGATGTGAACGAAAAATGAGGCTTTAAAAGAATCAAATTAAATCCGATTTGACCGCCAGTCCGTACTGCTAATGCGAGGGTACGAAAAGTCAAAACGGAGAAAATTACTGTGGACAAATTCGGAGAACGATTCAGCAGCATCTCCCGCCGCTCATTTCTAGCAGGAGCAGGCGCAAGCGCCGGAGCGACAGCCGTGGTTCTGGCTACAGGATGCGGAGGCGGTCATCATTCCAACCCAACTCCAAATCCTACCCCTACCCTAACTGATGCAGATTACCTGAACTTTGCTCTCAACCTTGAATACCTGGAGGCTGAATTTTACCTGCGCGCAGCTACCGGAGCCGGGCTCTCGGACGCGGACGTGGGGTCAAACGCCGGGGCTGTTAGCGGTGGAACGCAGGTGGCTTTCAAGACACCCGCGATTCAGCAATACGCAATGGAAATCGCGAACGACGAATTGGCCCACGTGCGCTTTCTGCGGAAGGCACTTGGATCTGCGGCCGTGAGCCGCCCGGCAATTGACCTTACGAACAGCTTCAATGCCGCGGCAATGGCTGCCGGTATTGGCGCTTCCTTCAATCCATTCGCTGACGAGAACAGCTTTTTAGTCGGGGCATTCACCTTTGAAGACGTAGGCGTTACAGCCTACCACGGAGCAGCCGGACTGCTGACGGACAAGAACAATCTTGCAGCTGCAGCCGGCATTCTTGCCACAGAGGCTTATCATGCAGGAGAAATTCGCACACTGATCACGCAATTGGGCGATCCGTATGTTACGTTTGCCAACCAGATTTCTACTTTGCGGGCCACTGCTGGTGGCGGGGCAGAGACGATGCTTTCCGGCAATGGCATCGTCGCCGCTGATTCGAACTCAATCTCGTACGATCGCACTCCCAGCCAGGTGCTGCATATTGTCTATCTCAACGCTATGGCTGGTACGGTTTCAAGCGGTGGCTTCTTTCCGAGCGGTCTCAACGGCACGATCAAAGCGACAGTTTCCTAGGAGATATAGATATGGATTTCATGGATGAAAAGGATCATACCCTCGCGTTGCTGGAAGAGAAAAGCCGCAGCCGTCGTTCCGCTATCATGCTTGGCGGAGCTGCGCTGGCTGGTTTAGCCATGAGCCGGAGAAATGCTTTTGCTCAGTCTTCCACTACCGTCACCGACAATGACATTCTCAACTTTGCTTTGAACCTTGAATTTCTAGAGGGGCAGTTCTACACCCTCGCGACAACAGGGATGACTCTCGACCAGGCTGGAATTTCAACCAGGAGCGGCAGCGGGACAGCCGGAGGCTCAGTTACGGTCAAGACCAATCCCGCGGTCCCATTTCAGGATCCACTGTTAAAGCAACTGGCCATGGAGATCGCATCAGACGAACAGAATCACGTCAAGTTTCTGCAATCGGCGCTTGGTTCAAATGCGGTAGGTCAGCCGAATATAGATCTGATGAACAGCTTTAATACTCTGGCTCAGGCCGCAGGGCTGGGAGCAAGCTTTGATCCATTTGCCAGCGAAGCGAATTTTCTACTCGGAGCTTTCGTTTTTGAGGATGTCGGTGTGACCGCATACCAGGGAGCGGCAGGTCTTATTTCAAGCAAGACTGTTCTCGATAAAGCTGTTGGTATTCATAATGTAGAGGCATATCATGCGGCGGCCATCCGGACGCGCATCTTCCAGGCAGGGAGTGCCGCCCAGGCTGCTTCTCAGGCCATTGCCGCAACTCGCGCCAAACTTGACGGAACGGGCAATGATGACATTGGAGTTGGGGTGAGCAGCGGCGCAGCAACAATTGTCGACAATGATGCAAACGGCATGACTTATGCTCGCACCACCAGCCAGGTGTTAAGCATTGTTTACGGAGGAGGAGCGGCGGGAACAGGCGGCGTTTTCTTTCCGAATGCTCTGAATGGGACGATCCGCTAAGAAGAAAGCGAAGAATCTTCACGATGCCATGGCCATCACGAAGATTCTTCGCCGCGGAGTTTACGCCAGCCTGATCCGCTGTTACCAGCGGTAGACAGTGAGGTTATCCAGGTAGACAACGGGCTGGCCGCCGGAGCCGAGTCCGTCGACCTGGAAATTGGTCAGCAGTGTCGGGCCCCATCCCAGAGCAAAGGCCGAGTAGGCTTTTACATTGATCGGCATTTCGAGACCGTCAAGCCATACGGAATGGTAAGTGACATTCCCCCACTGATCGCGCGAATAGCTGATCTGGACATGGTGCCAGGTGTTCCTGCTCCATTCACGAGGATTGCAGTACGCCTTCGAATGCGCCCAGCGGTCGACCGGGCTTGTCGCCGAGCCTGCATTCCAGGTGTAGTCCCAGGTTTTTGAGTAACCGTCGCACTGAAATCCATAGATCACGGTCTGGCCATTAGGCATGGTCTGATTCATGTCCATTTCAATGTTGCCAATCTGTGACGAAGAACTGTTCAGATAAACCAGGCCATCATAGACGAAGTTCTGCGCCTGGGCATCGTCTCCAAATGAGACGTGATAGCGGACGCCGCCGTAGTTCGAAAAGCTGGTGACGAACTGGCGTGTATGGCCGCTCGCTGAAGGCGAGCCGATAATATTGGTGCTGCCGCTTGCCCAGCCCGAGCCGGTGGCGCTGTCCTTAACAGCCTGCCAATTACTCAGTGCGTGAATGCTGCTGACACTGACGGCATTCGAAGGAATGTACGGCCCTTTTAAGGACGAGGCGACCGTTACGACAACATCTGTGACGCATACCGCGCCCTTATTGCCCCACGCCTTGACATGCAATGTGTGTGAACCGGTTCCTACGGATACGCTGGAGTCTATCGACGTGCCTCGGATGATGGCAGCGTCGGTTCCGTTATCAAATGAATAGCCCATCGCGTCAACAGGTTGAGAAGAGCAGGTGGGAGCATCAGCGGAGAGTGTGAATGGGGAAGAAACCTGATTGCCATTTACCGGGCTGCTGATTGTTACGCCGGCGAAGGCGGGGGCTACCGAGATTGCAAATACTGAAAGAGCGAAGGGGAGGTTCTTAAGCATGTCGATGTACTACCTTTACCTTTTTTATTGGTGAATAGGTTGTTTCCGTTCTAACTGCCTGGCAAAGTCGAGCAGTTGGTTGTCTGGGGTTGCACAAATCTGGCAGGACCGTCACAGGAGCTTGCCGCTGCGCAGTCGGGCCACGATCTCAACGAACGTTCAGGAAGGAGCCGAGGAGAGGTACACTCCTGCGATTTCCATCCCAATTTGGCTGGTACGCCTGAGTTCTCCCTGACTGTCCTGAGCTTGAGATCTTGACAGAAGGCTTTAATTGATTGCTAAGGGCATCCTACACATTCCAATTGGCATGTAAAGCCTTTTTGTGCGGATTTCTCAGAAAAATTGAGGATCGAAAGCAACCATTTCGCAGATTGTGCAAATACTTCCAGAGGTCGCAGGAAATTAGTGCCAGTGGCTGTAACAATTACCCGGTTCCGATGGGCTGGCTAGCAGATTAGCGGAGGTTTGTACGTTGAAAATGGCTATTGAGTGCCTGCTATCGCGCTTGCCAGCGCAGGATCGGTGCCTGTGGCCTTGCTGGCGAAAGCGTCCAGTTTTCCGGGCGTGGTGGTGTCGATCTTGAAGACCTGCATATCAGGGTTTCCGGCTGCGCATGCCACGGCAATATAACCGTGAGACTGGTCTTCCATGATGTCGACGGGCGCAGAGCCTGTGGCATACGGAGAGCCTGAAATTGGCGTCAAGCTTCCGTTTGCAGTCAGTGTAAAGCCGCTGATAGTTCCATCAGTCCGGTTGGTTACGTATACATAGCTGCCGTCTGTGGTGACCAGGACCTGGGATGGCCCCAGACCTGTTTTAACAGGAGATGTGGAAAGCTCGGTCAGGGCAGTGCTGCCGGTAGTGTTAATGGTCAGAATGCGCAGTGAATTGATGCCGGTTTCCGTGACAAAGAGGTATTTGCTGTTGGGATCGCTGGCGAGTCCGAAGTCGGCATTGTTGGAAGACTTGGGATGGAGGATCTGGTTCAGCTTGGTGAGCGTGCCTGATGAACTGTTGAAGGTGAGGATATCGACTCCGCCGGTGCCGAGAGATACATACACATTCTGGCCGTTCGGCGTGATGTACAGGTTGGTTGTGGCTCCCGCATCGAGCGCGATGGGATTTCCCTGAGTGGTAAGGGCTCCGGTACTGGTATCAATGGCAAACACGTAGGCCTGTGGGCTGAGATCAGCGGCAATCAGCCATTTCCCGGTCGGATCAACTTTCATGGTGATGGGGCTTACGCCCGTGGCGACGGGGCTTCCATTGTTGGCTACGGTAATGGTTCCATTGGAATTGATTGTGTAGGCATAAATTCCGCCGGAAAGGCTGCCGACATAGAGAAAACTATTATTTGGCGTGACTGCCAGAGTGTTTGGCGGAAGGCCAGTAGTATATGGCGAGTTAGCCAGATTGGACAGCGCGCTGCTGGCAATTGTAAAGCCTGCGACAGAGGGCGCCGTTGTCGAAGAATTGGCGACGTAGATGTAGTCACCGCTGTTGCCTGGATTGCAGTTCGTTTTGCAAGGCTCAGGGAAGAATTTGCCCCCGCACGAGGACACTGCCAGCAGTGCGGTCATGCACAACAGAGGAAGATACCGTGTCTTATCCAATGCTCTCACTCGCCTGATTTCTCTCGTTCTCACGCTCCAAAGTTTTGAGAACAAATTCCAGAGGCATGCCTCAAAGATATTCCTGTTTAACGCTCTTGTCCCTGTCTGCGCAGGGTGAGTGATTTCATTTGTCCGATTCAATGACGCGGCAGAAGGGCATTCTGCTCATTTTGAAAGCGTTTAAGTAGTACTTTCTGTAAACAAACAGGAGTGGCCGGTCAGAGAGCAAGCAGGACGCGATTGAAGACCGCCCATGCCGGGCTGACCATCATGCTGATGACCGGGCCGCCAAAAAACAGAATCAGGATCAGGCTGATCATTCCCAGCGAGTCGTAAACGCGCAGGGCGTTGTAGGGCAGCATATGGCGGATGATATGCGAGCCGTCGAGCGGAGGTAGAGGAATCAGATTGAAGGCCGCGAGCAGCAGGTTGATCCAGATGCCCATGTAGAAAAGAATGATCATAGGCGAAACGATGGGGCTGGCGGCCATCAATTGCGGGTCGATGCCGCCCATGACTGCCAATTCTTTGACAGCAAGCGCGCCGATGGCTGTTGTTTTGGCCACAATCACGAGCGCCAGAAGAGAAGCCACGGCTGCAGCAAGATTGCTGCCCGGGCCGGCGAGCGTGGTCAGGATGTCATCCCGCACGATGCGCTTGAAGTTACGGGTGTTGACCGGAGTGGGCTTTGCCCAGCCGATAAGGAAGCCTCGTGCGCCGGGCAGGAAGAGCATCACCAGCGGAATCAGAATCGTGCCCACCGGATCGATATGTTTGATAGGGTTGAGTGTCACGCGCCCCAGCATGCGCGCCGTCTGGTCACCGAGGCGGGAAGCTGTCCACGCATGCGCTGCCTCGTGCAGACTCAACGCAAAGACGAGGATGACAAATTCGAAAATTTTGAGAACGATTGCTTGCTGATCCATACCGCCTGATTGATGGTAACAGGGACTCGCCGTCCAGGCACACGCACCTCCGGCGCCATGCAGCAGCCATCTTCACGCGGCATTGCTACTCGCAGTATTCTCCAGTTGGAGACGGGGCTTTGTAGGTGGAGCGGTCCTTGAATGGTGTGGCCTGGTCTTTGGTCTTAAGTTGTTTGGCTGGGATGCCGCCGACGATGGAGTGCGGCGCGACATCTCTGGTTGCAACCCCCAATGCGCCGAGTATGGCGTCTTCGCCGACATTCACGCCGGCCATTACGGCGGAATGGACTGTGAGCCGGGCTTTGGGTCCGATCTCAGTCCGGCGGTTTTCGACGATGCCGCCATCGATGGGATCGTGCGCATGCGAGTAAACGGCGGCGTAGTCGGAGATGGAAGTGCCCTTGCGAATGATGAGCTCCCCGCGGTCATCGAGCATGACGTATTTGTGAATGACGCAGTCGTCTTCGATCACCAGGTTGTACCCAAAGCTGAACTCGACACCGTGAAAGATCTTCACGTTCTGGCCGATGTGCTTGAAGATGTGTTTGCCCAGCATGGCGCGGAAACGGAAGCCGAGCCAGTGGTTCAAGCCAATGGGCGAGCGATCAAACATCTGCCAGAAGTAGATCAGTGGCTTGATGCACGCGTATTTCTTCTCGTCAATGTCGCCGTAGTATTCAGGCTCGAGAGTCACATTGGCTGAGTCGAGCGAAAGCTGCAGCACGTTGAACGGCAGCTCGCTGGTGAGCGTGAAGTTGAGCCGTCCGCCTTTAGGTCGCCCCAGCATCAGCTGGTGCAGGTTGTCATGCACCAGCTCAGCGCGCAGCTCGGGTTTTCTGTGCTTAGTGAACTCTTCATCCAGATAATTGATCCAGCGTAGATACACTTCCTCCGCTTCACGCGAGGGATGCAGATCACGGTATTGATAGCGAGGCATGATGTTGTCCTAGTGTGATGAGGTTGTCATCCCGACCGGAGCGCGAAGCGCGGAGCGGAGGGACCTGCGGTTCTTTCGCCGGAAAAGGGCTGCTATTTCGATGCCTTAGCGCGCCGGCAAGTCGCATTACTGGATTGCGAAGACGGCATACACGGTTGCCGATTCTTCTATCTGGCGGGGATTAATCGCCAGCGGTGCGACCTCATTTGCTGCCATAGGAGCCCGCTGGAGCTTTGCA
>Ga0209581_1004747_pt1 | contig 10790 bp, 8 predicted proteins | sample Coa_R2_FD_187160 | JGI IMG/M metagenome (GOLD analysis project Ga0209581, IMG submission 187160) | Surface soil microbial communities from Centralia Pennsylvania, which are recovering from an underground coalmine fire - Coalmine... | ecosystem: Environmental > Terrestrial > Soil > Unclassified ...
CTTTCAGTTGAAGTGTATTTGATGATGGAAGATACGGAGACATTATTGAAACCTGGGGACATTGTCATACAGAGCGCAACCAATCATGCCTGGAGCAATCGAACAAATACACCCTGTATTCAGCTTGCCATATTGCTAGATGCCAGTGAGTAATTTATTACAAAGAATTTCAATGTCTGTCTGGTAACAGTGATATCATGATATTCTGTCTGAATCCAATTGGCTGCCAGGCAGCTTAATACTTTATGGAAGGAATTTTATAACATGAGGTTCATAATATTTTTATCGGCCAGCTTATTATTGTTCTTTCAATCGTCAGCATTTGCAAATCCCTATTGGGATCCACATAAAGTACCAAAAGATATTCAATATTCTGATTCAAGATTGGTACTGCCTGATATCAATAACTTTAAAATTGTAAATAATGCTGATGCGATTGATGTGTTGCGCATTCAGGTGGATTGGCAAGAGAATGATGAGCGTTACCATGTCAGTAAAATGATTGTTGAACCTTCAGGAACACCGACGCTGCTCGCACGCAGTAAAATCAAACCGCGATTTGGCAGTTATCTTGGTGTGCTGCGCGACAATGAAACAGGCGAGGCGGTTTATTACGATTCCATTGGAACAGGAAAAGAGTATCGCAAACTCGCTCGCGCGATTAACCTGCGTTTTCCTGTCCCGGCTGGTGATATGACATTTGAATTGTATGCTGAGAATCCTGTTTCTGGCGTGATGGAAAGGGTGGTCAGTCAGCATCTTGCGCAACTTCAGCTGCAAAAATCCCGTCAGCATACTGAAGGACTTGAAATTCGCGAGCTCGCTCTTGCCAGCAAGACGCCGTCGCTTCGGGTAAACATCTATGCTGATGGCTATTTAAGTAACGAGAAGGATTTATTCTGGCAGCATGCACTGAAAACAGTACAGACATTGCAGAGAGAAAAATTTCCCGGAATCGAGTTCATGAGTTTTTACGGCGTATTTCATGCCTCTAACAAAAGACTGGGCAGTCCAGGTGATCTGGGTACGCCTGTTCCTGAATATGATTCATTCCTGGGTCTATATTATCCATACTGGGATAATTTTGGCCGCTGGTATGACATTGTCTATCCGACCCGCGAAGATAAATTCCGTCAAGGCCTGGCTGCGGCGCCTTATGATTATCCTATCGTACTGATAAACAGTACTGGTTACTGGGGCGTTGGCAATTATATGTCGCATACCGCGATACCTGCTGCAAATTCAATGTACTTTACCTACTTGCTGCTCCATGAGTTTGGACATTTCTTTGGCTTGAATGAAGAATACGAAGGGGGCGGGCGCACAGAACTGGAGTTTGCTCCCGATATAGCTGAACCCTGGTCGCAAAATATTACTTTTCTCACAGATACACGTTACGATAATTTGAAATGGAAAACATTCGTCGACAGCCATATTCAACTGCCAACCCCAGATGCTGTCTGGCGATCTTCACCGCCTGTTTATGGTGCTTATGCCGGCGGTTATGCAGACTCCGCGAGCAGTCGTGGTCGCAGCCACAAGCCGGGTCTTGGCTGTGTCATGGAAGCCAATAAACACTTTTGCGGCATTTGTGCGTACGCGATAGAAGAAGTGGTTCGACATGGGTTGGGAGAGTAAAAAACTGGCGGGGCCGAGAACCCCGCTATGCTTGCAGCAAGCACGCCGTTGTCCATCAGTGAGATTAACAGTGCAAGCAGCGGCGACAGATTCAGTCCTGTATGCTTGTTTATTGCCTGTGTTTCACAAATGTTCCGTCTTGAAATTCCTGAAATGCCTTTCTTAATTCATCATGAGTATTCATGACAATGGGACCATACCATGCGACAGGTTCACGTAGTGGCTTTCCTGATATGAGCAGAAAGCGGACGGAATGCTTGTCAGTGGTGATACTGACACGCGAGCCGCCCGTTGCATACAGCACTAATGTTCCATTGCCGCAGGGGCAGGGGGGCTGCATGTCAAAATAATTGATGCCTGCGGCATCATGCGCAAATGGCGTTCTTGACGGATCGAAATATGCTTCGCCATCGATCACATAAGCAAATACTGTGTGGTCTGCTTTTACTGGATGTGTGAATGTTTTACCGGCCGGCAATTCAATATCCAGATATTCGGGGTCTGTGATGATATCCTGAACGGGTCCGCGTGTGCCGTTAATTTCACCGCAAATAATACGTACCGATGCGCCATCCTGGGTGGTGATGAGCGGTATTTGCATTTTTTTGACTTCCCGATAGCGTGGATCCATCATTTTTGTCTGAGCGGGCAGATTGGCCCATAACTGAAATCCCAGCATTTGTCCTTTGCTGTTCCCTTTGGGCATTTCCTGGTGAATGATGCCGCTGCCAGCTGTCATCCATTGAACATCACCGGCGGAGATATTGCCTCTGTTTCCCATGCTGTCACCATGTTCGACATTGCCGTCTAACACATAGGTAATGGTTTCTATGCCGCGATGTGGGTGCCAGGGAAAGCCCGCTTTATAATCAGCAGGGTTTTCCGACCGGAAATCGTCCAAAAGCAAAAATGGATCGAGGAGAGGGAGTTCGTGAAAGCCGAATGCGCGTTTTAAATGTACGCCGGCTCCTTCAATGGTTGGTTCGCTTTTCCAGATTTTCTGTATTATTCGTAGTCCTTTGTTGTCTTGCATGGTCTGCTCCTGTTTCCATGTCACATGCGATATCGTTATTCATGATATCACGTTACTGAGGAGGTTTAAGGCAAATATGACTCAGCTCCTGCGTTCTTTCAATGGCGGAATATGGATGAATGAGATAGGATGTGCGTATCGATTTCTGCAAGTGATAAAGGACATGCGTCTGGTCAAACGTTTTCTAATTCGCATTATAATCGTGTCTTGCGGGCTGCTTCCCGGGCAGCAATGTTTGTCGGAGCCGGCGGCAGAAATGACATTGTCACAGACGGATTACAGACAATTACCATCCTGGGAACAGGATGACCACAGCAGAGCCCTGCTTGCGTTCAGACTCTCTTGCACAGAGATATTAAGACGTGATCCCCAGTCAGATTTTAATGCAGGCTTGAAGTCTGTTGCCCTTCAGCAATGGCAGCGCGCTTGTCAGGCGGCAATGAAAATACATCAACCAGATCAGCTCACCGCACGGCGTTTTTTTGAAACCTGGTTTGCGCCGTATCACGTGTCCAATGAAGGAAAGCATGAAGGTTTATTTACAGGGTATTACATGCCGCTGTTGCATGCCCGTTTGAAGCCCAGTAAAAAATTTTCCATCCCGATACATGCATTGCCAAACGATCTGGTGAAAGTTGACCTGGGACTGTTCCGGCCTGAATTTGCTGGAAAGAGCATAGTAGGGCAAGTCAGGAACAACATGTTATTTCCCTATCCGGATCGCAAGGCAATTATTGAAGGTATGATCGACGGCAAGGCGCGAACGCTGGCATGGAGTGATAACCCGATCGATGTGTTTTTTGCCCAGGTTCAGGGATCCGCGGTGATTGAACTGCACAATAAACGTCGTTTTATTATCGGGTATGCAGGTGATAATGGACGCCGTTATTCCTCGATAGGGAAAATTCTGGTCGCGAATAATGAATTGACCAGGCAAACCGTTTCCATGCAGTCAATTCGCATATGGCTCGCAAATCATCCTGATCAGGTTAATGCCATTCTGAATCAAAATGCATCCTATGTGTTTTTTAAAGTATTGCCTGATAAAAATCCATTAGGCACAGAAAAAGTGCCGCTGACGCCAGAGCGATCGCTGGCAGTTGATAACCGCTATATTCCCTTTGGAGCGCCTGTCTGGTTGAGCACTGCCATACCGGATGAATCCAGCGAATCACTCCTTCCCTTTCATCATTTATTGATTGCGCAGGATACAGGCGGGGCAATAAAAGGTGTGGTGCGCGGTGATGTATATTGGGGCACAGGCGATAAAGCCGAGTTTATTGCTGGTCATATGAATAGTCCGGGCGAATACTGGATTTTGCTGCCTAAAGAGAATGTCTAATCGTAACAATGTGACGATTTCAGCAATATTAAAATAAAGTTAAATACACCTGCGTCCTGTCTGGACGCGCAAAGACATGTTCGCATATCCGCATCTGCTTATAAATTCACGTTTTATCTAATATTATTTTAATCTGCTCGTTATAAAATAAACACGTACAAAAATAATAATAAAAAATCTACCTGGCCATGATTCGCCGTTCAACAAGAAAATTAAAATAATAAAAGTAAAAAAAGAAGGATGGCGAGTCACTGGGTAGATAAATTGACATACGAGGATCTCTGCGTGGCAAGTAGTGCATTTAACCCATTGAACAAGACTCTGACTCCGATAACCAGTAATGGCAATATTCTTGCAGTCAAGCATAAGACACAACCTATCACTGATGCTGAACGGCATACGCTTAATACAATCTATAATGAATCGGTAATACGTATGGAACGGACGTTGCAATTACTGGAAAAACTCGACATCTGTTTGTCATCCAGAAGTATCGATGAACAATATAAAGTTAAAAACATAAAGCAGATGCTTATTGATGAAGAAGTTGATCCGGATGTTTTGCATGCGCTCAAAATGGTAAAGAGGCATTTTTATATCAATATTACCAATAATACAATAGCCAATGTCATTCAGGGCGTACGTATTCTCCACGATAATCTCTTGAAAACCTGTAAAGGGCTTATGGGCCAAATGGATGTTCGGCTTCAGGTGCTGCCGCATAATCCAAGTGCGGCGGAGATCAGCAAGTTGTATGACAAGACATATGTGCTTGTCCCTGACAACAGCGGCGGCTGGGAATTGTCATATTACGAAGACAGAGTCAAAAAAAAGACTATTCCGATTAATGACGTGGACGCACAGATTAATAATATTCCGAGCGTTGAGCTGGCCACGGTAAACGCATCGTTAATAATCAGAAAAATCATGCTGTATCATGCAAAGAATATGCAGTCGAAAAATGATAATGTTTATATTTCCAATATTTCCGTAAAAAAGCAAAACGATGTGAATAACCTTGCCATTGGATATGTCCACTATGTACGTAAAGGTGTGGCATGGGAAAATTACGGCCCGATTTATCTCGATTACAGGCTGCTGCAAAACAAGCCGTTTTTGGCTTTGATTACATTGATGCATGAAGCGTCGCATCGGTATGGCTGGGTTCAGGATAGAGGGTATTATCATCAAGAGAAGTTATTAAAAAATGGCAAAGGCAGCCGTCCTTATCCTGAAGACCTTGGCAAATCGCCGCCAAAGGCATTGAATAATGCCGATTCGTATGCCTATTTTGTTGCTGATGTAACTGGCATGAATGGATTATATGACAAGCAGAATAGTCCAGCATGGCTTGATCCTAAAAAAATTCAACCATTGCCAGCGCAAAAAAGCCCGGGCAGTGCCTTGAAAAAATTCTCACTGTTTGCATTGGGCGCTGTCGCGGTAGGCGGTATTTGCTATCTGGTTTCCAGGCGAGGTTTTTCCAATTCCTGATTGTGTGCGCATGATCTGTGCTCCGTCATATAGCGAACCTGATATTAATATGTGTATTATTATCTCATCTTAATTCAGGGCTGCATGGCATGATGTACGGAAAATTGTGTACGGAATTTTATGATCTTGACAAACGGTTCGCGGATGCCGATGAAATCAGTTTTTATCAACCATGTCTGGATCAGGCAGATGTCATTCTTGAACCAATGTGCGGCTCCGGCCGTTTGCTGATCCCGCTATTGCAGCAAGGATATAGTATTCATGGTGTTGATAATTCTGTTTCCATGCTGGAAAGCTGTAAACAGCGAGCCAGGGCCAGAGGGCTGGACCCAGTGCTTTATCATGACTCAATCGAAACCATGGATTTGCCCTGTCGATATAATGTCATATTGATACCATTGGGTTCGTTTCAGCTGCTTTATCCGCGTTCTGCGGCATATCAGGCTTTGAGCAACTTTAACAGGCATCTGCTTGAAGGCGGCAAGCTGATACTGGATTTATTTGTTCCCTGGGATGCTTTATCCAAGCGCAATGAGAACGAGTTCAATACAAAGGAAGTATTGACGCCTGATGGTGGAAAAATTGTCTATCAGTCGCATGATCAGATAAATATATATGATCAGAATATTTATAGTGAAGCAGTTTATAAAAAAATTATAAATGATCAGATTGTCGCTGATGAATACGAGCAAATGCATATTAGCTGGTATTACCGATATGAGATGGAACTAATGCTGGAGAAATTTGGTTTCAGGCATATTTCATTTCAGGAAAAAATTTTCCGTGACGAAAATCACATGCTGTTTATTGCTGAAAAGTAAGAACTTTTAGATTGATATATATGGAAATTGATGTATCACATATTAAACAATGCATTTACATATGCATAATAAATCGACAGAATAAATAGACGAATCCAGCATGTCTTCATATCTGATTGATATAAGTGATGAATTTCAGATTCATCGCTATAAGCTTGATATCAAATTAATCAAGCCTGATCCTGTTGGATGTCCCGAAATGATCAATCAACCGATACCGGTTACAGTTAATCGGGGTGTTTGGATTCGGTATGGCAACTGGTGTGCATGCATTGGCTCCGTCCATTAACAAGATGCTGAGTATCATGAAAATGGATTTTGATGCAAGCCGCTGTACGGTACCACCGGGAAGAAAACTTGGCGAAATCTATTTTACGACGCGTGAAATGGAAGTGCTGCAATTTTCAGCGCGTGATAAAACAGCACGCGAAATAGCCGGTATACTGAATCTGTTGGTTAGAACAGTTGAACAGTATCTGGAAAATATAAAATGTAAAATGGGCGTGTCAAGTAAATCCGAAATGATTGATAAGGCAATCAGCGAACTCAATATTAACCTCTAAGATAATCACAAAAGCAGCAAGCTAATCCGATGCAGATAACAGGGTATACATGCTTCGGTTGGCTGCATCCTGGATGGTCGTCACAAAGTTCAGCTTGATATCATATTTAATCGCAAATGCGTAAAATTTTTCTGTTATTCCCGGGATGGATTCCTTGTCGTGGTACATGATAATCAGATTATTCTTGCCCTTGAAGTAATTCGTGTATAGCCATTCTTCGTTGGCGCTATCACTGTTCCTGAACATGGGATAAACGTAATTACGATATTGAATGATTGGCGGGTAATCAGTCAGCAGGTAATAAATCTCATGAAATTTCATTCTGTCGTGATTGTTGTTTGCCAGCGCAAAAACCTGATTGTTAGGGCCGAAATCAATCGAGATCACAGCATCATATTCATTAATATGATGATTGATGTAATTGCTCAGCAGATAGACAGCGGGTGTCCACATTTGATTTTTGTACGCATACGGATTTTTGAATGCTGAAAGATAAAGCTGATCAGTATACAGCTGGGAAGCGGCAAGTGATAACGGGAGAAGAAATAAAGCGTAACTGAATCGATACCGGGAGATGAGTGAATAAACTGAAGCCAGTGCGAGGAGAAACAGCAAATGATGCATTGGCCATAGGATCATTAAATGCTCTGAATTCCTTGCCTGCGGTGTCACGACAATCTGGATGAATTCAAGAACAAACATTAACAGGAAAAATAATAGCAGACGGTTATACCTTCGGTAATGTCTGTTACCTGTCCGTAAAACAAAAGACAGGATGAAGGTGATAAGCCAGCACAAAAACACGGCTATTTCAATGTAATTAACCAGTGTTGGCGCGGGGAGTGGATCGAGAAAGATGAAAAAATATCTTTCTGCCCCATTCATGGTATCGAGGTAAAGGTGGAGCATGTAAATGCATTTGCTGTATAAGGGTGCGAGCATCAGGAAGCCGAGATTGACATTGATGAGTGAGGGAAGGATCAGGAGTATGATCGCAGCTGCGATGATGACTGAGAAGAGTATGATTATGCAGATTGCGGCGAAGGCATGCCTGCGGCAGAGAGAGTATATTTTTCCTGGATAGAATGTTAGCGCAGCGGCGACGAACGCTGATACGAACCAGATAAAATTGAGCTTGTTATACAGGCCGAGTGTCATGGCTGCTGCCAATAATGCCGGATAAAGCATCCGCCTGTCATGGATCATCCTGAAATATAAATAAAAAGAAAGAGCAACAAGCAGATTCTGCAAGACGACTGGCCCGAAATCAAACCTGGACTGAATGATATAAGCAGGGTCCGTTGATGCTATGAAAATAAAAAAGAGTAAAAATGCGGTGTTTTTAAAAATATATGCAGCGTTTTTGTACCAGAACAACAGTGTTAACGCAGCCAGCAAGATGGCAGGTATACGAATTGAGTAGACGTTGACGCCAAACAGTTTGAAGATGGGGAAATAAAGGTACGATTTTAATGCGCCTGCGTAGGGAAAAATCATGACGGGCACGTCGAAGATTTTTTTGTAAATAAAATCCGGGGTCAGTCCGCCAAGAGCCGCATTCACGAAAAATGTCTCGTCGTAATTCAAGCCGGTCTGGTTCAAGTAGGCCACGCTGTAAATCAGGAAAAGGATCAGCGCGGTACAGATAGACAGAATGATGAAATTGCGGCTGGCTTTTTTTCCCTGACGTTCATCTCCATTTTGCTCTGACATTTTACGGCTCCTTGGCGTTCCATCGGGTCATGTGTAGCGCTATCCGGCTGCCTGCCTGCGCATGAATCGTGATCTTTGCCGCTGCATTTGCCATAAACAAATATCTTCCAGGGACGCGACCGGCTCGCTGGTATGGGGAAGTACTTGCAAATAGGGAGCGGGACCAAATTCGGGCGTCAGTGTCAGATAATCACGGCCGGATTTCATTTGTGTGTCCCAGATAATGTCCCACCAGCGTTCGTGAGCTTCCACGTAGGATTGATACTCTGGTGCACGAGGGTCAGGAACTTGAGGGCCCTGTTCATATCCAACACGGGCATGGATGTGCAAACAGCGTTCGGCGCAGAGTTTCAGGATGTCGGATTCTTCATCGATGAGTCGCTCGCAGACAGTGACCCAATGACTGTAATCACAGCATAATTTCAGGCCGGGAAATTCCAGCAAGATATCGCGTGTGATCCATGGATTATAAAATGTCCGACTGCGATGTGTTTCATGGGCGATGGGAATGCCAAAGTCAGCCTCGATTTTCAAAGCCTCGCGATAAAATGTTTCCGCCTCTGTTCGAGTAAAAGCGTCACGTCCGCTATGCGCATTGATCAGTAAGGGCTGGTAAGACGCAACCTCGTTTATCTGTGCGGCAAACGAGGCGAGATGCTCGCCAACGCTTTTACCCTGGGTAAATACCATGGGTATCCATTTCAGGTCCAGGTCGTTTAATTGTGCAGTTAATTCGCCGGGCGATTCGGCTGAATACATCAATCCTGCTTCGATGGCTGTATAACCTTCATTTTTGAATTTTTTTAATGATTCATGATAGGGTGCGGAAACACCCCACAGGTGTCTGGCGAACAATAATTTCATGAGTTACCTTGTCAGTCATGCCGCATGCTGTAGATTGGGTATTGTCCTAAGAATTACTCTGTATGACAAGCCTCAGATCAGGCGAACGCAGAAAGGTCTGTTTCAAAAATGTTCTTATGTTAATACTACGCTGCAGCCAAACCTGCTTTTCGAACCATCCGCGCCTTGCCTGAAAGCAAAATCATCATTTTGAATCAAGATTTATTTAAAATATGCCGCCTATTGGGAAATATTCAAAGACACATTACAATGTCAGTCAACATGTCAATCTTGCCGGATTAGGAGACAAGCTGATTGGGTCAAGCTAAGGATTATTATAAACTGATAGCACTGTCTGCTGTGGGTTCCTGCTTTGAGTTATTTGATTTTCTTTCATTCATATTCCTTTCATCCATCCTGTCCAGGGTTTTCTTTCCGTTTCATGACAAGTCCCAGGGTCTGATTTATACATTTATTATTTTTTCAACGGGTTATTTTTTCAGGCCTGTCGGGGGCATTTTGCTCGCGCATTTCGGTGATCGTTACGGCAGAAAGCTCATATTTATATTAACACTGTTACTGATGTCGCTGCCGTCATTAATCATTGCCTTGATGCCTGTCACGAGACAAATCGGTATTGCCGCTCCCATTCTTCTCGCTTTAATGCGGATGACGCAGGGCATTTCACTTGGAGGCGAGGTGGCTGGATCTGTAACGTATGTCGCTGAGTTTACTTCTGAACGCTGGCGAACGTTTGCCTGCAGTTTGATGACAGCATCCGCTAATGCTGGCGTATTGCTGGTTGCCTTGGTAGTGAGTGTATTGACCAATGCCTTATCTGCGGAACAAATGACTGCATTTGGCTGGCGGATTCCATTTCTGACAGGCGCGGCGCTGGGATTGACCGCTGTCTATTTACGCAAGCGATTTTCGGAAACCCCGTTATTTCTAGAAATTCAAAATAAGCATCACATTCAAAAAGTGCCGCTGGCCTACGTCTGGAAACATTATCGTCCCAGTTTACTGTTTGGTTTTAGCCTGGCTATTATTGTGTCAAGCTCGACTTCGACCTTTCATCTCTTTTTTCCATCCTATTTAACTGACTTCCTGAATTTTAAAATGCGGGATGTGGTGCTGGTGAGCTCGGCTGGAATTGCAGCACTGGCTATTTTCTCGCCATTGTTTGCGCTCGCTTCCATGTATATCGGGAGACAAAGACAGTGCATGGCGGGGGCGTCTCTTTTAATCATGCTGTGTGCAGCTGCTGCATATAATAACTATGGAACAGGTACATTGGTGGATGCATATATCTTTATTGTCCTTGTTTCGCTGGCAATTGCATT
>Ga0209581_1004748_pt1 | contig 10789 bp, 13 predicted proteins | sample Coa_R2_FD_187160 | JGI IMG/M metagenome (GOLD analysis project Ga0209581, IMG submission 187160) | Surface soil microbial communities from Centralia Pennsylvania, which are recovering from an underground coalmine fire - Coalmine... | ecosystem: Environmental > Terrestrial > Soil > Unclassified ...
TTGCGACCATGTCGGCGCCGGTCGAATTGCGCGGTGCGCATCCGGCTCGATGCGCACATGGACCGGCCCTGGCAGCGGGAGGGTTTCCGCCATCCCAATCTGCTCGCCTGGGTGCACGCCCATCGGCGCTCGCTCGTCGCCGCCTGCCTTACCCTCGCCCGCGCCTGGGTCGATGCCGGAAGGCCACGCGATCGTCGTGCCACGCTCGGCAGTTTCGAGGCGTGGTCCGAGACCATGGGCGGCATTCTCGATGTCGCCGGCGTGCCTGGATTCCTCGCCAACACGGAGGAGCTCTACGAGCTCTCCGATGCGGAAGGAACGCTCTGGCGCAGCTTCGTCGCGGCCTGGTGGGATCGCTTCGGCACGGCGGAGGTCGGCACCTCCGATCTGTTTCCGATTGCCGGGGAATGCGAGCCGCCGCTGCCGCTCGGCGAAGGCAGCGACCGCTCCCAGCGGACCCGTCTCGGCAAGGCCCTCGGCCGGATGCGCGATCGCGTGTTCGCCATCGGTGACCTGCATGTGCGCATCCGTGCCGTCGGCACGGCGCAGCGGGCGCAGCGCTGGAAGCTCGCCATCGAAGAGGAGGCATCCGCTCGCGGCGAACGCGGTGAACGTTTGCTCGGTCGGCGCGCGGCCCCGGCGCAGGAAGGTGAACGTGGTGAACGTTGTGAACGTTTTTCCGGTCCTTCCCCCGCGCAGGAAGGTGAGCGGAGTGAACGTTGCGACCCACGTTCACCGGCACGTTCACCGACCCAACCCATTGAAAACAAAGGGTTTGGTGAACGTTATGAACGTCGTGAACGTTTTTCCATGCTAGCGCGTGAGGAGACGGCCTCCGACAATAATAATAAAGAGGCGGAAGAACGTTCACCACGTTCACCACGTTCACAAACGCAAGGCGCGCCAAGTACTTATGCCGGTGAACATGGCGGTGAACGTGCCTTCGAACGTTCACCCGCTGAAAACCCACCCGCTTGGCTCAGGGAGGTGCTGTGATGCGCCGCCTTGAGGCCGCCAGCGCCCCTCTGCCATCGCAAGCGCGCCGCACCGCGACCGCCGCAGAGCCGCGCGTCCTGCTTGCCCTCGACCTCGGCACCACCACCGGCTGGGCGCTGCGGGTCGGCGGAGGCACGGTCCACAGCGGCAGCGTCTCCTTTCGCGGCGGCCGTTTCGACGGGGGCGGCATGCGCTTCTTGCGCTTCCGCGGCTTTCTCGATGGCATTCTCGCCAACGCAGGCCAAATCGATGCGATCTACTTCGAGGAGGTGCGCCGCCACCTCGGCACCGATGCAGCGCACCTCTACGGGGGTTTCCTCGCCACGCTCAGCACCTGGTGCGAAGAGCGCCGCATCCCCTACGCGGGCGTTCCGGTCGGCAGCATCAAGCGCCACGTCACCGGCAAGGGCAATGCCGACAAGGCTCTCGTGATCGAAGCCGTCCGTGCGCGCGGCTTCGATCCCGAGGACGATAACGAGGCCGACGCTCTGGCGATCCTGCTCTGGGCGGTCGAGACCCAAGGAGCCGTCTCATGAAAGGCAAAGCCATGCTGCGACGCGCCGTCGCCGTGGTCGATGCGCGCCGCGCGCTCTACGGCGAACCACGGCACTCCATGGAGGCGATCGCCAAGCGCTGGTCGATCACGCTCGGGCATCCCGTGACGCCGGCCCAGGTGGCGCTCTGCTTGATCGATCTCAAGCTTGCGCGGCTTGCCCGCGATCCGCGCCACGTCGACTCGATCCTCGATGTCGCAGGCTATGCCGCGGTGCTTGCGGAGGTCACACGATGAGGTGGCTGCCCAAGGGTTATGGCGGCAGGCGCCGCTCGCTCGAGGAGCTCAAGCGCGACGGCTGGCGCGAGCAGAACCTCCTCGTCGTGAGCCCGCACGATCCGCGCTTGACCTGGCCGGAGCGTGAGCTCGTGCGTGAGCTCGGCGAGAAACTCTATGGCGAGCCCCGCGGCGAGGAGCATCGCCGTGACTGATTGGACGCGCGAGCGAGTCGAAGAGCGGCTCTGCGAAGCCGCCGACGTCATGCGGCGGCTGCCGCCGGTGCGTGTGCAGGGCTACTACAATCTCTGGCCCAAGGTTCTGCATGCGTTTTCCGATCTCGTCGGCCAGGAGCCGCCGCGCCTCAAGCGCCCACCCCCTTCGCCGGAGGCGATCTCCCGCATGGAGGAGGCGCTCGACTGGCTGCGCTGGCTGGAAGTTGACGACGCCAAGCTCGCCTGGGCACGCGCCGAGCGCACCCCCTGGAAGATGATCTGCTGGCGGTTCGGGATCGCGCGCGCCACCGCGCACCGGCGTTGGGAGTACGCCTTGAGCGTGATCGCTTGGCGGCTCAATGGCAGGCGCCTTCCGGCGAAGCGGTCGCGGCGGTTCGTCGTTGAAGGCACGCGCGCCCTGTCAAGATGATTTCTGCGCGTGAGACAATTTTCGGTGAGACATTGGCGGGTGAGACAGACCGCGGCGAATTCGGCTATGCGAAGCGCCAGGCTTGGGGAAGACGCGCGCGGAAGACTGCCGCCTCCACGGCCCGACGGGCCACAGCGTTACGCCGGTATTTGATCCGCCTGCCAACGGGAGGGCCGGCAGCAGGAAGCCACGCAATGCTGCGACTACTTCCTTCAAGGAAGTGCGTCGCTCGCTCAGAACATTGCGGCTCGTAAAGAACTCCCATCGCCGCACCGTGTCGCCAGGGGTGGCAAACTCGTCGCTCAAGCCGACGGGGATGCCGGCCGGGAGCGGTGTCCGCCAACGCCTCGATGAGGATCTGAAAGGCCCTGTCGGCTGCTGTGCGGGACCGTTCTCCTGTAGAGCACCGTGGCATGTTATGAAGCGGCTGTACTTGGGTTCCAAGTACAGCCGTTTCAAAACAGTGGTTCGCGGCCGTGATCCCGAGCTCGCGAAATATCGACATCTTCCAGCGGCGCAGCAGCAAGCAGAGCCTTCAAACTGTCAGCCCGCGGGCGGCGCTGATCGGCGCGGACCACATGGCTCCGCCGTGCCAAGCGCCGCGATCGCTTCTGCGCCCTGTTTTTCATGCGGCGCGCGGCGCAACCTCCTGCTCGATCTTGCGACGGACAGTGCGATTGGCGACATCGAGATCGTAGCGCGCTTGCAGATTGATCCAGAATTCCGGCGACGTCCCGAAATAGCGTCCAAGCCGCAGGGCGGTATCGGTCGTGATCGCGCGCCGGCCGAGCACGATGTCATTGATGCGCGACCGTGGCGCCTTGATCGCATTGGCAAGCTCGTAGACGCTGATCTCCATCGGAGTCAGGAATTCGTCACGGAGGATCGTGCCCGGATGGACAGGCGGCAGGCGTCGGCCGGAGCGCACGTCGGAGAAGTCGATTGCCCCTTTGTCGATGTCTTCACGCTTAATGCTCATTTGTCTTGCTCCTCAATGGTAGTCGGCAATCTCGACATCGAATGCCTCACCGTCTCGCCACACAAAGCATATCCGCCATTGATGACTGATGCGGATGCTGTGTTGGCCCTTGCGGTCGCCCGCCAAGGCTTCCAGCCTGTTGCCCGGCGGCTGGCGCAGGTCGTCAAGTCGCTTGGCGGCGTCGATCGCCAAGAGCTTGGCTCGGGCTCGCTCCTGAATCTGCGGCGGCAGCCCGCGAACGGCATAGCCCGCAAAGATCGCAGCGGTGCGTTTGTCGCCGAACGTCTTGATCACACCGGAACGTACCGCACCACGTTACGTAATGTCAATCGGAACGTACCGCAAGGGGCTACGGCGTTTGCCTAACCCTTTGAAATCACGGGTCCTCCATGGCCGCATTGGTATGCGGGGGGCGATGGCCCGGAAGGGCACCACCGCCAGGCGAAATTTCTGGGAAGCCACCTTCCCGGAAGCCACCCGATGCGTTTGCAACGCTTTGAGGGATTACGGCTTTTTCGGCTGAGGCGAGTGGCTTCCAGGCGGCTTCCGCGCTCCAGCATGGAATCCGCCGCAAGGAAGCCAACGCGCCCTTAATGATCGGACTTCACGCGGTTTTCCGGATACGGCAGGGGCCCGATCGTCACGCCCGCGCTGGTCGAAGGCGGCGCAGTCGGGTTCCAAGCACGCCAATCACGACGATGACCTTGCGCTTTGCGCCGGAACGGATCGAGTTCTGGCCGCTCGAGCGGCTTTCCGCCTATGCGCGCAACCCGCGCACGCATTCGGATGAGCAGGTGGCGCGGATTGCCGCCTCAATTGTCGAATTCGGTTGGACCAATCCGGTGCTGGTCGCAGGCGACGGCACCGTGATCGCGGGGCACGGTCGCCTCGAGGCGGCGCGCCGTCTCGGGCTCGATGCCGTGCCGGTCGTGGTGCTCGATCATTTGAGCGAGGCGCAGCGCCGCGCCTACGTGATCGCCGACAACAAGCTCGCGCTCAATGCCGGCTGGGACGAGGCGCTGCTTGCGGCCGAGCTTGCAAGGCTCAAGGACGATGGCCTCGATCTCGGTCTGCTCGGCTTCGGGGAGGACGAGCTCGACCGCCTGCTCGACGGGTTCGATGGCGAGGCAAACCAAACGGAGGCCGAGGACGAGGTCCCCGCGCCGCCTGCCGAGCCGGTCAGCCGCCCGGGCGATCTCTGGCGTCTCAGCCAGCACCGGCTGCTCTGCGGGGATGCCACCGTGGCAACGGATGTCGCACGGCTGTTCGCCGGCGCGCGTCCGCACCTGATGGTGACGGACCCGCCCTATGGGGTCGACTACGATCCCAACTGGCGCAACGAAGCCGGCGTGTCGGCCACCGTGCGCACCGGCCGCGTCTCTAACGACGACCGCGCCGACTGGCGCGCGGCCTGGGCGCTGTTTCCCGGCGACGTCGCCTATGTCTGGCACGCGGGCGTGCATGCGCGCACGGTCGCGGAGAGTCTGGAGGCCTGCGATTTCCGGATTCGCTCGCAGATCATCTGGGTGAAGCCGCGCTTCGTGCTCGGCCGCGGCGATTATCACTGGCAGCACGAGCCGTGCTTCTACGCGGTCCGCAAGGGCGCGAACGGACACTGGCAGGGCGGGCGTGACCAGTCGACCGTCTGGCAGATCGGACACGCCGGTGACGAGGACGAAGCGACCGTGCACGGCACGCAGAAGCCGGTCGAGTGCATGCGCCGGCCGATCGTCAACAACAGCGTGCGCGGCGACCTCGTCTATGAGCCGTTCGCGGGCTCCGGCTCGACCCTGATTGCGGCGGAGTCGGTCGGCCGCGTCTGCCTCGCGATCGAGATCGATCCGCGCTACTGCGATGTCGCAATCGAGCGCTGGCAGGCCTTCACCGGCAAGTCGACGCTGCTCGACGGCAGCGACCGTACCTTCTCCGAGCTCAAGAGGGAGCGGCGCGCGGCATGAAGCAGAGCCGCCTCATGTCGCTCGTCGAATCGATCGCCAATGTGGCGGTCGGCTATGGTCTGGCGCTTGTCACGCAGCTCATCGTGTTTCCCTGGTTCGGGATTGCGGCGTCGCTTGCCGAGCACCTGGCGATTGGGGCGGCCTTCACCGTCGTGTCCATCCTGCGGTCCTACCTGCTGCGCCGGTTGTTCGAGCACTGGCGCGTTGGATGCTCGGGGGGTGCATCGGCGTCGTTGCCGTCATGAAATGACCAAGCGCACCCGATCAAAGCAATCGGATTGCTGCTTATTCACTTGCCTGCGGGCCACGGCCGCGCCTTCATGACGTCATGACGACGGACAAGACGATGACCAGCGCAATCGTTCCGAGCGCCAATGAAACCTGGCGCTTCCGGGGCACCGGCCACCAAAACGGTTACCGGAGGGACATGGTCTCGGAAGCAGCACGCAATCCTCTGGCGACGGCTTTCGATCCGACGCCCGAGCAGATGCGCGAGCTGCTCGATGCCCGCTTCGCGCGGCATCCTGCCGACGATTTGAATTTCATTCCGGGCGGGCCTGTGAGCCGACGGGCAAGCGAGAACCACATCATGGCATGCCTTGCGGATCGGTGCCGGCGCAACCGTTCCGAACAGGCGGTTCGCGAAGCCGGGGGTTCCTGAACCCCTCTGCGGCCTCCCGCCTCTGCCCTGCGTCGCCGCCCGCGCGACCGGGGCTTGAGGCAGTAGGAGGGCAGCGATGGTCGCTGCCCGTCTACGCAGGGAGCCATCCATGGCGCTTTCCGATACGCAACTCGTCGTGCTTTCGGCCGCCTGCCGGCGGCCGCACGGCAACGTCTACCCGCTTCCTCTCAAGCTTCCGGGCGGCGCCGTCGCCAAGGTGCTCGCAAGCCTCCTCAGAAAAGGTCTCATCGCGGAGGTCGAGGCGAGGCACGAGGACACGGTCTGGCGCGAGGACAAGAAGCATGGCGCGCTGACGCTGCGCGCCACCGCCGCCGCCTTCGAGGCGCTCGGGATCGCTGAGGCGATCGATCGCGATGCGATGACTTCGGCCGTGGAGGAAGGCACTGCGGCGGTTCGATCGACGCAACCCAATGGAAACGAAACGAGCGCTGCCGTCGCAGGGACGGATGCATCCAAGGAAAACACGACCGATGACTCGGCTGGCGAGACTGAGGAGATCGATGAAGCGTCGGCAGCGCAGACAACGGATGAAGCCGACGGCGGAAAGCGCCCGCCGCGCCGCGTGCGCACCGACAGCAAGCAGGCCAAGCTCATCGGGATGCTCAGGCATCGCGACGGCGCGACCATCGAGGAGATCGCCAAAGCGTTCGATTGGCAGCCGCACACGGTGCGCGGGGCGATCGCCGGCGCGCTCAAGAGGAAACTCGGTCTCAACGTTGCGTCGGAAAAAGATAACGTCCGCGGACGGGTCTACCGGATCATCGAATGACTGAAGCCGGCCTCTCATGACCGGGATCGAAGCAAGCCGCCGACCGCAAGGTCGGCGGTTTTGCGTGTGGTTGATCCGGTAAGGGACGTCATGCAGGGAATGAGCGAGCGGCAATATGCGGCCCATGCCGGCATCTCGCGCGGCGCCGTGCAGAAGGCACGCGCGGCCGGGCGGCTGGTGCTGTTCCCCGACGGCTCGATCGATGCCCGCGCCTCCGATATCCGGCGCGCTGCCGCGACCGATCCGAGCAAGCAGCGCGCGCAATCGGGCAAGCCGGCGCGCCTCGAGCCGGTTCCCGAGGCCGCGCTCGGCTCGGTGCGCGAGACGCTCAAAGAGCAGGGGCTGCCCGCAGGCAGTAACGTCACCTTCGTGCAGGCGCGCACGGCGCACGAGATCGCCAAGGCGCATCTCGCGCGCCTCAAGCTGCAGGAGCGTCGCGGCGAACTCATCGACCGGGGTCGCGCCACCGCGCTCGTGTTCCGCCTTGCGCGGCAGGAGCGCGACGCCTGGGCGAACTGGCCCGCGCGGGTCGCGGCGCTGATCGCGGCCGAGCTCGGCGTCGCGGCGCATGCGATGCAGAAGGCGCTCGAAGCCCATGTCCGCGTCCATCTCGCCGAGCTTGCGGAGGTGAAGCCGGAATTCCGCTGAAGGCCCAATCGAATCGAGCGCCGTCACCGACTTTCCGAACGATCACTCTTGGACGACCTCTTTGCCTTCGACGGCTCGGATGAGGTGCTGCAATGCTGGCGCGCGGGACTTGCCCCCGACCCGGCGCTCACCATCTCGCAATGGGCGGACCGGCATCGGGTCTTGAGCCCGCGCGCTTCCGCGGAGCCCGGCCGCTACCGCACCGACCGCACGCCCTATATGCGGGCGATCATGGATGCGCTCTCGCCCACGCATCCCGCGCGCCGCATCGTGGTGATGAAGTCGGCACAGGTCGGCTTCACGGAAGGCGGCAACAACTGGATCGGCTACGTCATCCATCATGCGCCGGGGCCGATGCTCGCCGTGCAGCCGACGGTCGAGCTCGCCAAGCGCTTCTCGCGTCAGCGCATCGATCCGCTCATCGCCGAGAGCCCGGTTCTGCGCGAGCGCGTCAAGCCAGCCCGCGCGCGCGATGCCGGCAACACGGTGCTCTCGAAGGAATTCCCGGCAGGACTCCTCGTCATCACCGGCGCGAACAGCGCGGTGGGCCTGCGCTCCATGCCGGCCCGCTATCTCTTCCTCGACGAGGTCGATGCCTATCCGCCCTCGGCCGACGAGGAAGGCGATCCGGTTGCCCTTGCCGAAGCGAGGACGCGCACGTTCTCCTGGCGCTCCAAGGTCCTCATCGGCTCGACGCCGACCATTCACGGTCTATCGCGCATCGAGCGCGAGTACGAGGCTTCCGACCAGCGGCGCTACTTCGTGCCGTGCCCGCACTGCGGGGAGATGCAGTGGCTTAAGTTCGAGCGGCTCAAGTGGGAGAAGGGCAGGCCCGAGACGGCGCATTACGAGTGCGAGGGCTGTGACGGCCGGATCGAAGAGCACCACAAGACGGCGATGCTCGCGGCTGGCGAGTGGCGCTCCACCGCCGAGCCGCAGGATCCGAACACGATCGGATTCCACATCTCGGCGCTCTATTCGCCGGTCGGCTGGCTCTCCTGGGCGGATATCGCGCGCCTTTCGGAAGCGGCCCCCACGGACGAGGCCAAGCGCAGCTTCAAGAACGGCGTATTGGGCGAGACCTGGGTCGAGACCGGCGAGGCGCCAGACTGGCAGCGCCTCTATGAGCGGCGCGAGGCCTGGCCGCTCGGGACCGTCCCGGACGGCGGGTTGTTCCTCACCGCCGGCGCCGACGTCCAGAAGGACCGCATCGAGGTCTCGGTCTGGGCCTGGGGCCGCGGCCTCGAGAGCTGGCTCGTCGACCATATCGTGATCGAAGGGGGACCCGAGCGGGCGCAGGCCTGGGACGAACTCGGACGTCTGCTCGGACGGAGCTGGTCGCACGTGAACGGCAGCCGGATCGGCATTGCCAAACTTGCGATCGACACAGGTTATGAGGCGGCCGCCGTTTACTCCTGGGCGCGCAGGGTGGGTCAGGCCCAGGTCGCGCCGATCAAGGGCGTCGAGGGCTTCAACCGCGCAGCGCCCGTCGTTGGTCCGAGCTATGTCGACGTCACCGAGGGCGGCCGGAAGCTGCGCCGGGGCGCTCGGCTGTGGACCGTCGCGGTTGCCACTTTCAAGAGCGAGACCTACCGCTTCCTGCGCCTTGCGGTACCGACCGACGAGGAACTTTCGGCCGGCGTTGCATTCCCGGCGGGCTACGTGCACCTGTCGCGCGGCACCGAGGCCGAATGGGTCAAGCAGCTCGTTGCCGAGCAGCTCGTCACGGTGAAGACCAGGCGTGGTTTCACTCGCCTCGAATGGCAGAAGATGCGCGAACGCAACGAGGCGCTCGACTGCCGCGTCTATGCCCGTGCCGCCGCCTGGATCGCGGGGGCCGATCGCTGGACGGAAGCCATGTGGCGCGATCTGGAGAGGCAAGTGGGCGCGATCGCTGACCACGATGAGGGCCGGAGCTCACAGGATGCGCCCGATAGGGCCTCCGATGTGCAAGCAGGACCGATCGCCGGCGTGGTCCGGCGCAGGTCCTGGCGCCATGCGGCGCGTGTTCCGGTCGAGTTACTTCAGTTGACCGCCCATGACCCTCGAAGAGCTGATCGCACAGCGCGACGCGCTGCTCGCCGCGCGGTTCCGTGGCGTGCGCACGGTCGAGGTGGACGGCCGCCGCGTGACCTATGCGAGCGACGCCGAAATGGCGGCCGCCATCACGGATCTGGAGCGCCGGATTGCCGCGGTCGAGCAGGGTGGCCGCAAGCGCCGCATCCTCACCTCGGCCTCGAAGGGTCTTTGAGTGCTCGCCGCCCTCAAAGCCTTCCGCCGCCGAGTCGGGGCGTTCATCGGCGGGTTCGAGGCGGGGCTCGCGAACCGGCGCCTCAAGGGTTTCCAGCCGAGCCGGGCGCATCTCAATACGCTCGTCGCGGCAGCGGGTCCCGACATCACCGCGCGCGCCCGCTGGCTCGTGCGCAACAACGGTTATGCGGCGAACGCCATCGAGAGCTGGGCCGGCAACGTCATCGGCACCGGCATCAAGCCGTCTTCGCTGATCAAGGATTCCGACCTCAAGACGCAGGTTCAGAAGCTCTGGCTCGATTGGACCGACGAGGCGGATGCCGAGGGCTTCACCGATTTCTACGGGCTGCAGCGGCGGGCCGCGCGCGAAGTGTTCATCGCCGGCGAAGTGTTCTTTCGGTTCCGGCCGCGCCGGTCGCAGGACGGGCTCACCGTGCCGCTGCAGCTGCAGATGCTCCCCTCCGAGATGCTGCCGCTCCAGCGCACCGAGGTTGCACAGAATGGCAATGTCATCCGGCAGGGTATCGAGTTCGATGCGATCGGCCGCCGCGTGGCCTATCATTTCCTGCGGCGACATCCCGGCGATGTCACGGATCCGGGTCTGTCCGGCGAGACCGTGCGCCTTCCGGCCTCCGAGATCGTGCACGTGATCGATCCGGTCGACGCCGGACAGTTGCGAGGCATCTCGCGTTTCGCGCCTGCCGTCGTGAAGCTCTTCCTGCTCGACCAGTACGACGATGCCGAGCTCGACCGCAAGAAGGTCGCGGCGATGCATGCGCTCTTCATCACGACCCCGGCCCCCGCCGAGCCGCTCGATGCCGCCGAAGGACGGGATGAGAACGACGAGCGCACCATCGATCTGCAGCCTGGGCAGATCACCATGCTGGAGCCCGGCGAGGAGGTGCAGACCTCCTCGCCCGCGGATTCGGGTCAGACCTACGAGCCCTTCCAGTACCGCACGCTGCTCCAAATCTCGGCCGCGCTCGGCGTGCCCTACGCCTATCTCTCGAACGACATGCTGAAGGCGAACTACTCGAACTCGCGCCTGGCGCTGCTCGAGTTCCGTCGCCGCGTCGAGGCCTATCAGCACGCG
>Ga0209581_1004752_pt1 | contig 10781 bp, 9 predicted proteins | sample Coa_R2_FD_187160 | JGI IMG/M metagenome (GOLD analysis project Ga0209581, IMG submission 187160) | Surface soil microbial communities from Centralia Pennsylvania, which are recovering from an underground coalmine fire - Coalmine... | ecosystem: Environmental > Terrestrial > Soil > Unclassified ...
TGGACCATGCTCAACCGCCGCTGAACGGAATCAAGGTAATCGATCTCACCCGCTACCTGGCCGGACCCTTTGCCACGCAGATTCTCGGTGATTACGGCGCCGAGATTATCAAGATCGAACCGCCCGGCGATTCGCGCGCGCAACTGGGCTCGGGCGGCGGCGCCGACAATTACTTCTTCCTGTGCACCAATCGTTCCAAGAAAAGCGTGGTGCTCGATATTAAGAAGGACGAAGGCCGCAACGTCCTGTTACAACTGGCGGACTCGGCCGACGTGCTGATCGACAACTTCCGCCCCGGCGTAATCGAGGAAATGGGCTTCGGTTACGATGCCCTATCTAAACGCAATCCGCGCATCATCTGTTGCAGCATCTCGGGCTTCGGCTCGAGCGGTCCGCTGCGCAACAATCCGGGCTTCGACCAGATCGCGCAGGGGATGTCGGGACTGATGAGCGTAACCGGCACGCGCGAGAGCGGCCCGATGCGGGCGGGAATCGCGATTTGCGATCTGTTGGGCGGAATCTTCGCGGTGCAGGGCATCCTGCTGGCGCTCCAGGTGCGCCATCGCACCGGCCGCGGTCAGCGCGTGGAGACCTCGCTGCTCGAATCGATCGTCAGCATCCTGAGCTGGTCGGCGGGCATTTACTTCGAAACCGGCAGGAATCCCGAGCCGGCCGGCAACCACCATCCACTGGTGTCGCCGCACGGCACGTTCCAGGCCGCCGACCGCCCTTTCAATATCTCGGTCGGCAACCAGACGATGTGGAAGAACTTCGTGGCCTTGATCGGACGCCCCGACCTGGACAAAGACGAGCGCTTCCTGGGCGTGCGGCGGCGCGTCAAGAACCGCGCGGCGCTGACTGCCGAAATCAACGCTGCCCTGGCGGCCCATCCGGCCGATTACTGGATCGATGAGCTGAACAAGGCGGGCATTCCCGCCGGTCCGATTCTCACGATGGAAGAGCTGTTCGCGCATCCGCAGATCGCTGCGCGCGAGATGCTGCTGCGCATACCCCATCCGACGTTGGGAACCTTCCTGACCACCGGCCTGGCGGCCAAGCTGACCGAGACGCCCGGCCGGATCACGCGTCCGCCGTTGTTCGGCGAACATACCGACGAAGTCCTCGCCGCCCACGGCATCGGCCCCGACGACCGTGCCCGCCTGCGCGCCAACGGGGTGATTGTGTAGCAAGGTCGCATGGCTTCGTTCTTGCCCGCTGCAGCTTGGGCGGTGTAATTGTCCAGGCGGCGTCGAACGAGCGGACCACGTCCAACGAGCGGAACTCAGGAGTCAGTCACGATGGACCTGCGCGACAGTCCCGAAGAGGCTGCATTCAGACAGCGTGTGCGCGAGTTTTTCCACACCAACCTGCCGCGCGGATGGCGCGGAGTCGGAGGCGGTACCGGGATGGCACGCACGGCGGCGGAGCGCGACTTTTTGCGCGATTGGCAGCAGCGCCTGAACGCCGCCGGACTGCTCGGTCTGGAATGGCCTAAAGAGTACGGCGGTCAGGGCGCCAGTGCAGCGCAAGTCGCAATCTATGCCGAAGAAGCGGCCGCCTGCGGTGCGCCCCAGCCGCTCAACGTGTTGGGGCTGGCGCTGGCTGGGCCGACCATCATGGCCCACGGCACGCCCGAGCAAAAACAGCGCTATCTGCCCAAGATCCTGAGCTGCGAGGAAGTCTGGTGCCAGGGTTTTTCCGAGCCCAGCTCGGGCTCCGACCTTGCCTCGTTGCGCACGCGCGCCGAGCTTAAGGGCGATCACTTCGTCGTCAACGGCCAGAAAGTATGGACCACCTACGCGCACCTGGCCGACTACTGCATGCTGCTGGCGCGCACCGATCCCAACGCCCCGCGCCATCGCGGCATCAGCTTTCTGCTGGTCGACATGAAAACTCCCGGCGTGACGGTCAGGCCGCTGCGCCAGATGACGGGCGAGGCCGAGTTCAACCAGACGTTTTTCGACAATGTGGTGGTGCCGCGCGCCAACCTGCTGGGCCCGCTCAATGAGGGATGGCGCGTGGCGATGACGACGCTGGCCAGCGAGCGCGGCGGCGCGGGCGGTATCGCAATGGGTGCGCGCTACTTCGCCACGCTGACCGCGATCGTGCAGTTGTCCCGCCAGGTCAACCGCAACGGCAAGCCCGCCGTCGAAGATGCTCTGGTGCGCCAGCAACTGGCGCAATTCTTCGTCGATGTATGCGGACTGCGATACACGGCCAGCCGCATCGCCACCATGCTGCGCCAGAACACCGGCAGCGGCGTCATGTCCTCGATCATCAAGCTGACCTGGTCCGAACTCAATCAGCGGATGCAGAACTTCGTGATGGAACTGCAGGGCCCCGCGCATCAGTTGGTCGCCGGCTCGCCGCACACGATCGACGAGGGGCGCTGGCAGTACGAGTTCCTGCGCTCGCGCGCCAACACGATCGAGGCCGGAACCTCCGAAATCCAGCGCGGCATCCTGGCCGAGCGCCTGTTGGGCCTGCCGCGCGGGCACTGAACTTAAGCGCGCTGCAGAATCTCGACCCAGTTGCCGTCGGGATCGCGCACCATGAAGACCGCTACCAACGGCCCGCCCGGGCGCGCCAGCCCCACCCCGGGGTTGACGCCGCCTTTGGCCATCAGCCGCTCATACTCGGCTGCACAATCGCGCACCTGGATAGTCAGATACCTGAAGCCGATTCCAGCCATCGCCGCAAGTGCGCCGAGCGGATCGGGCAGCGCCTGAGTCTGGACCTGATGGGCAGCGTGATCGGCGCTCACGGTCAGGATGGTGCGGCCCAGACGATAACGTCCGGCGGCGATTCGCTCCGCGCCCAGCACCTCACCGTAAAAGCGATCGAACGGCGCCGGATCGCTGACGCCGACCCGAAACTCGATCTGCTCGACCTGATCGTGGCCGGGCGGCACGAAGCAAAGCAGATTGCCGTCGGGGTCGGTCAACGTGCGCGGAGCGCTGGTCGTGGGGTCGGCGATGGTCAGCGACTTGTAGCCTGCGGCGGCGCGCGGCGGCAGCGGATCGGCCGCATGCCACAGCTTCAACACCGACCCGTTGAGCGCATAGCGCGAGAGCTTGAATTTGGGCCCCATCGGCGTGGTTCCCTGAAAGGTGAGGCCGAGCTCGCCGCCGTAGAAGTTGTGCATGACCTCCGGCTGGTTGGTGAACAGACCAAAATCGAGGCACTTGTTTTCCAGTTCCATCGAACACCTCCGTAAGGCGGCGCGCGCCTACTTGAATGCGGGCAGAACTACCTTGCCGAACATCCGCATCGTGTCCATCGCCATCGCCGCCGGCATCAGGCCTACCCTGAAGTGGCACATCAGGCGGTCGACGCCGTAGCGCTCGAAAACCCTGCGCGACTCGATCACCTGCGGCGGAGTTCGGGTCACCACCATTGCGTTCTTCTTGACCTCTTCATAGGGGGTCCGCCGTATCGCATCATAGATCAGCAGCCGGCAGACCGCCGATCTGAGCCGCATCGTGGTCGTGATGCGCGACAGCAGCACCTCGGGCGCGGAGCACCATAAATAGCGGCCGGTGAAATGATGCTCGACGATCCAGCAGGAGTCGAAGCCCTGCTCCCCGGCGTAGCCGATCTGTGCGATGACGTCGGCGTACAGCCGGGGTGACCTTGTCGGGACCTGGCCGGCACACCTCCTCGGTCTTCGCGCCGGCCTCCTGCTCGCGCAATACCCCGATGATCTGTTCCTCGCTGAAGCGAGTTCCCTTCATCGCCCGTCTCCTTTCCGGCGACGAACTCTACATCATTTCGGGAGAGTTTTCGGGGAGCAGGCCAGGACTAGAAGGCTCCGTGAGAAGCACTGAACCGCTAGCAGGCTCCTCCAGAGCTTTAGCGAATTTTCAATTCCTCGTCGAACTGACGCCAGTATTCCGCTTGCTGCGTCGCAGCATCAATCTCGCCTCTGGCCCACTCTCGTATTCTGCGCAGCGGATGGCTGAGAAATTTCCTGGCGACTTCCGCTTCTCCCTCCTTCTGCGGCGCCATCGGTCCAACGTAGCTTCTAAAGGAACCAACGCCGGCACAAAATTCGTGAAAAGTCCGATCATCGTTCTCAAAGCGCGTTAGTACGAATTCGGTCAGCGGCGGAACGATCGGCTGGCCGTTCGGGTCCAAGAACGGAACTGGAAGATGTCGCGCTAGGCGACGTGCCCCTTCAACACCCGCTTTGCTGAGCCAATTCTTAACCACCTCGACCGGCAAAGCATTGATAATTCCCCTGTGCAAACCAACAAAGAAGTAGATGCCGAGCTTCGGATGCAACACCACTTGGCCCAATTCGTCCATGACGATCTGCGCATTAGCTCGGGCGATCTTCGCTAGGATACCTTCTGCCGCCCCAGAGAGCACAAAATTCTCCGCTAAGGTTAGGCTAGCGATTCGTGCAGCCCGCGCTGGTTCCGTATGAGACAGAGCCTCTAACACACCCGACCACCAGTGCGGCTCAACGTTCTTGGAACTCGCCGCCGCTTCTATGATCTTCCATGCTAGCTTGCGCGACTGATCACTTGAGAATGCCACGCCGGCATCGTTCTTTAGCGAGCCCAGCCGCAGGCCCAGAAAAGAAATCGCGCGGCGCACAGCCTGTTCATTTCCTTTCATCGAGGCGTCAATAAAGCGCTTGAGCACGTCGCAGAGTTCGGTGTCATTCAGGGGTCTACCTTCAACGCCGGTGCTGAAAACATCGAGGCACGCAACATCCAATCGGCCCTTGTCAACTAACCTCAACACCCTTTGGATAGCATGAGTCCGCTGGCCACCGACCAAGCACATTTCAAAGGCAACTCTAGGACTTTGCTCTTCGAGTTCGTCAAACAGCCGATTCAAACCTTCCAAGTGGCGCGGATGCTGCTCCAGTAAGCCGGCTACGTAGCCGCGGCCCAGCGCGCTATTTCCTGATTGTCCGCAGGCAATCAGGATGCGCTCAGAATAATTGGCGTCGGAGTCGAGTTTGCCCAACTCAACACCCAAAGTCACGGCGCTCTTCGCCTCTTCACTACAGAGCCAGTCGATGTTGCGCGCGAACAGCTCACGGTCCTTTACGAGTTGTTCCGCGATCTGAATCACCTCGGTCAGCCATTCCGATTCGCCGCCGGTCACACGGTGATGCCATGGTTCCTTGCCTATCACGCTCGCGAGTCGACCATGGAAATCTTTGGGTATCAGCGCCCTTTGCCACTGACGGACCTGACGAACGTATTCCTCCGGCACTGGTGGTCGCCCCTGTGCGCCAGCGGTGTCGTACTCGAGGAACTGCTCGATATGTTCGAGAAGTTTCGGCAGCGTGACGGATGTGAGACGATCCGGGGTAAAGACCTGCTGTAGAGCCTGCAGGCGGTTAGCCGCTACCAATTGACGCACGTGAGCTAGCGCGATGCGTTCTCCCGCTGCGCGCAAGGTCGGAAGTGTGCTGCTTGCCATTTCTGTAACCAATTCCAGTGTCTTGTCCAGGCAATCCCACAGTTCCGCATACGTCTTGGGCCGCCAGTCATCTGGGACGATTCGCCCCGCGACAATTTGGGGTCCTACGTCCCGAGTCGCAACGCCGAAGAGAGAAGCAAGGCAAGACTCGACTGCAGCCACTCCAAGTGCTTGAGCCTCCTGATCGTTCATGAAAAGGCGTTGCCTCAAAAGACTCAGCCGCTCGGCGAAAGGAACCGCAGTTCCGGAAAGAAGCGGACGAAAGAGCTGGCGCCACACACCCGTTGCATTGTTTGCGATCCCCGGTTCGGATTCCGCAAGCGCTAGGCGGAAGAGAGCAGCTTCGGCGTCCCTGAAATATTCTGGAAATGCCGCGATCCGTTCCAGGAACCAGACCAGGTACCGACGAGGTCCCCAGCGCCAAGCACGCTCTTCGCTGCGCGTCCTATCAATAGAGCGTAAATCATCGAGGGAGCCGTTCAGGATCAGGTTGCTGATTAAGGGCAGGTAAACGTCAGGGTCCGTCTCGCCTAACGCCAAGATTCTGTCGAGATTGCCGTGATCAGCAAGACTAGCGATCGTCAGCCCTGCGGCCCAACGTCGAAAAAAATCTGCGGCGGCCCTCCGGGCCGCGACATCTCCACTTGCCGCTATTCGTCGCTGGAACGGCTCCGTGAGAATGGCTGGAATTTTTGACAGAAGGCCGTTCGGGTCGGCGGCAAACCAACGTTCCCACGCATCTTGAAAGGCCACGTCCGCGATGATTTTGGGCGTAATGTACAGGTATCGACCACCTATCGCTATGAAGCCGGGCGAATCTTTGAGCCGCGTCACGCGATCAAGAACATCCGACTTGTCCAGCCCTATCCATTGGCACAACTCTTCAAGTTCGCTTGCAACATCCTCCTTGAACCCTACAATCTGCAGCAATGAAATAGCCTGCACCGTTTTTAGGTCGTTGGCGTCATCCAACCTCAGTCTTAAGTACTCCCGAACGCCTGGTATAACGTAACCTATATCGCCGCGTTGCAGAATCGTGGCATCATGCGAACAGAGATCCGCTGCGAGCCTCACAAAGCCGCCCGACAATTCGACGTAAAGCCGCCGCCTATCGGCTGCGACATAGGGAAAATTAAGGGCCAGTATTTGATCCACGACCTCCTTCGGGATTCGCTGAAGATGTAGCTCAGGCGCCTGGCTCACATTCTTCGGCACTCTGTTGTCAATGACCACCGCTCGAAGTCGCGTAGTGTGGCCGTTGAAGAGCTGGCGCAATTCGGCACTTCCTTGAAGTGAGCAGTCATCGACGACAATGATGGCCTTTGCTTCCTTATCGTTGATGAGGTAGTGCGCGAAGGCTCGCGCGTTGTTTTCGTCCAAGGAGTACAGGACCAGGCCTCTCAAGCCGGGAACCTTGGACAGCGTCTCATACACAAGCCGGGTCTTACCGACACCGGCCTCTCCTTGGATGCGCAGGACCGGGTCCTGTACGGGTTTGCCCAAGTCGGTGTGAGCCAGCAACAGCCGCTCCGTTTCCGCCCATTGTGCGACCGGGACGTAATTCCTTGTCACGGCCACGGCATTTGGCCCCCACGAATCCAGGTGCAGGAGATTGAAAAGCTGTGGGCGGAAAAATCGCGCGACAATTGTTGGGTATCGATTAGCCCATGCTGCGAGGTCGCTTGCCGTTACGACTTTCGGTGGGGGCGCGGTTGCTTCGATATTCCGTATAGTCTGATCAAGCTCGGTTTCCCAATCTGCTTTGGTTTGCGGGGGCATGTCGTCTGCTACGCAAAGACGATACGCGTAACCGCTGGATATAAGGTTCTTTGCGTAAGGCTTGCAAGGATCTTCGCCGCGTTCTTTGACCGATACGTTGGCATACGGTCGAGCCTTGTATTGCCAACACGTTGGGTTTTGACACAAACCGCCGGAAGCACTGGGTATTGGGGCCGTTAATTCGGTGTCAACCCCGCCGTCCGAAATGCGCGTCCGTAGGTTAGTTTTGATGCTTGCGTCCGGTAATGAGGCGATAAACATGTCGGCTCGGATTAAGGCATCAACGAACTCCGTGAAACGCTCGTCGTTTCCTTGAAGGTAAGTAACGTCCGACGCATTGATGTACCACACAGGCGGGGTTCCCTATTTGTCCGGTCTGAACTTTTCGCCGGTAGACGAGTAGGAACGCAACCAATTGTTCTCAGAGCTCGCCGGCGGATTCGACTTCTATATTACTCCATAATCGCCGAGGTCCGCTGGCCCACCCAGCGCACCCAGGGCAGTTCGTTCCTGGCCGTGTTCCAGAGGCGTTCGTCTGCTGTCCAGCATTCGCACTGGAGGGACTCGGCGAGCGCCAGGTAGTGCGCGTCGCAGTCGCTGGGGAGCGAGAACCGCTCCGTAATTTCCAGAGCGCGAAGATTAACCGCAACGTCGTTCTCCAGCGCTGGCCCATTCTCCAACAGGAATGCTAGGCGTTCCCTGGCGATCTCAAGGCTCACCTGGCCCCGTTTTACCCGTTTCGCGAGGGCATTGGTCGCCTCATAGGCAAACAGCGCCGGCGCGGTTAGGCGCCGACGCTGTTTCTGGCACTTTTCTAGAAGCTCCGATGCTTCGTCACTACAGGGCTCCCGCTCGATCCACTTAAGCGCAAAGCTCGCATCGGCCATCACTTCATCCGCGCTCACAGTTGTTTATCACGCTCCATCCTGGCTTCGCGGATCAGGTCTACAGAGTCCTCCGGAAAGGGCGTGGGTTGCTGGGCGCGGAAGGCGGCGAAACGGCGTAGCGTCTCGGTCGTGATCGTCCCGTCAGCCCTTTTCTTAAGCGTGCGACCCGCTGGCACCGCGCGATCGAGGAGGCGGGTGACATAGGCCGAGACTGAAAGGTCCTGGGCGGCTGCCGCTACCTTGATGCGGCGCCGTAGCGCGGGTGGTATGTCGAGCGTAAGCCGTGGCCGGTTCGTTTTCGTGATAGATCTTGCCATCGTCTGATACCGTTTTCCCGCGAATTTAGCTATATTCTACACGATCGACGCTTCGGTGTCATGGCGTCAATTGGCGGAGGTCAAACCGATAACCATGACGCTCGACAAGGGCAAGGAAACTAAGGGCACGTACCGGTTCGATGCGCCCGATCCTAACGCGGCGATCGCAAGTGTCTATGTCGGAAAGACCGCTTTCGAGGGCGGGTCGGCGCCTGAGCGAATCGTACCAACCGTGGCCGCGGCCGATTCGGATCATTAAATCGCCCCAGCCTGGAGGAACGCGAAAGTGCTCGTGAGAATCGAGGAGCGTTGTGCGGAGGCCGAGGCAAAGAACGAGGCGATGGGAGCGGGCGAGTACCTGAGGTGCTCATACTCGTCCGGTAAGCCAAGTCCCGATTTCACTGAACTCAAAGAAGCCCAGTACTTTTGCATCTTTGCAAGGCAATACAACGAGGTGCTTTCGCCAAAGCTTGTTTGGGTCCGTCGCAACCAGCCCGGGTCGGGTCGCGCAGACTTTACGGTCTACGACGAGAACAAGTGTTACTTGCGCGACATCGAAGTCACCGCGCTGTTCTCGACGCCAGCAGTGAAGGATCCGTCCGGGTATCAGGATTTTTCACCCTATCCGATTCAGGAAATTGCGCCGGACGCGATGCTGCTGGACATTGACAACCCGCGCCCTGGATACAAACCGTACGCACGGCTTCCGCACATAATTAAAAAGCATTTGAGAAGCGACTATCCGCCGTACTGGCTTGTGATTTACGACAACGAGCACGGCGTGGAGCATCCGAATTTGGCCGACCTGGGGAACCGCGTGCGATCGATTCTTGACCGGCCCGGCAAACGGGGAAAGATTCCGCGCGGCCTTAAAGAAGTATGGGTGTTTGATATGCCGAATGCTGCTGGGGCGACCCTGCTGAAGGCTTGGCCCTGAGTGGCCGGTCCAGCGGCGCGGGAAACCTGCGTAGGGGGAGACGTGGCGAGAATGAGAAGGCCGTCGGGGGCGAGCGCCGCGCTCAACGTATTGTGCGCACACGAAATGGAGCTTCTTCGCGACCGTAGTAGCCTGCCGCACCGCACTGTGAACGGAAGCTCCTTGTGATGGCGGTATAGCTAGTCGGCTTTAACGCCGAACTTCTGCGCCGCTTCCTCCACGGGGAGCAACCGCTCGGTGCGTCGCGTGTTGCGATGCTTTGGAGCCCCGATGGATGAATTCATTCGCGGCAAGAGCCGTTGAGAATTCGATCGCCGTGCCGTTGACACGGTCGCTCTTCAAACATTGATCTATTGTGGCAGCGCGAGCTCCGCGGGGATGCGTCGCTCGCGCCGGCGCGGAGCGTCGCCGGACGGATACGGTTCGGCGCGCGCTCGAATTTCACGGCCGGGAACGTTTGCACGGGTTGAGAGCGAAGGAACAGAAATCATTGAGAGGGATGGGCCGCGTTTTCAAGCGCGGCTCAGTTTACTGGATCGCCTACTGCTATCGCGGGAAGGAGCACCGGGAGAGTTCGCGGTCCACGAACGAGGCCCAGGCGCTCAAGCTCCTCAAGCAACGCATCGGCGAAGCGGCGAACGGAAAATTGATCGGTCCGGTCGAGGAGCGTGTCACGTTCGAGGACCTTGCAGACGCGCTTTTGACCGACTACGAGGTCAACCGGTTGCGATCGATTCGCTCCGTCCGGCTCTCGATCAATCACCTGAAAACGCGGTTTGCGCTGGATCGCGCCGTGGAGATCACGACCGAGCGGATTAAGAAATACGCGGCGGATCGACAGCGCCAAGGCGCCGCCAACGCCAGCATCAACCGCGAACTCGCCGCTCTGAAGCGGATGTTCAACCTGGCCGTTGAATCGGGACGGCTTCGCTACGCTCCGCATATTCCCCTGCTCGAGGAGAACAATGCACGCGAGGGATTTGTCGAGCACGGCGTCTTTGTGACGCTCCGTGAGCATCTGCCGCAGTATTTGAAAGACCCGATCACTTTCCTTTACTTGTCGGGCTGGCGGGTCGGCGAGATGAAGGCGCTTGAATGGCGCGACGTCGATCTTGCCGGGCGTGTCGTGCGCTTGCGGCCGTCGGTCAGCAAGAACAAGGACGGCCGAGTGTTACCCCTCTCGGGGGAGCTGCTTGCGATCATCGAACGCGCGAATGCGAATCGCCGTCTGAAGTGCCCGTACGTGTTCCATCTCGACGGCCAGCCCGTCGGGGACTTCAAGCGCGCATGGGCGACCGCTTGCAAGCGCGCCGGCGTGGGCAAAGTGTTGGTGCACGACCTGCGCCGCACTGCGGTGCGCAACATGGTGAGGGCGGGTATTCCGGACCGTGTGGCGATGGCATTATCGGGCCACAAGAC
>Ga0209581_1004754_pt1 | contig 10779 bp, 11 predicted proteins | sample Coa_R2_FD_187160 | JGI IMG/M metagenome (GOLD analysis project Ga0209581, IMG submission 187160) | Surface soil microbial communities from Centralia Pennsylvania, which are recovering from an underground coalmine fire - Coalmine... | ecosystem: Environmental > Terrestrial > Soil > Unclassified ...
GCAGAACGTCAAGGGCCAGGACACGGCCTCGCGCTACGGCGGCGAGGAATTCGCGGTGGTCCTGCCGAACACGGTGCTGCGCTCGGCGATCACGGTCGCCGACCACATCCGCCGCGCGGTGATGACAAAGGAGCTGATGAAGCGCTCAACCGGCGAACATCTCGGCCGCGTCACCGTATCGATTGGCGTCGCCTCGTTGAAGAGGACGGACACGGCGCAAAGTTTGATCGAGCGCACCGACCGCTGCCTCTATGCGGCCAAGCGGCACGGGCGCAATCGCGTAATGTCGGAAACCGACCCGGAAGTCACGGCGAGCGGCACGATCGCTGCGCAGGTCGCTTAGCGCGATCGTTCGTCCTCGCGACAGCGGGGACCGGCCTATTCGGCCGCCTTTGCTGGCGTGAGTTGGACGGATTCGCCACAGCCGCAGGCGCTCGTCTGATTGGGATTGTTAAAGACGAATTGCGCCGACAGTTTCTCGGATTTGAAATCCATCTCGGTGCCGAGCAGAAACAAGACCGCCTTCGGGTCGATGAGGATTTTGACCCCTTTGTCTTCGACAACCTCGTCGCTCGGCCGCACGGCGTCGGCATATTCCATGGTGTATTCCATGCCGGCGCAGCCGCCGTTTTTGACGCCGACCCTCACGCCGGCCACCGGCGTCGGCGCGCGCGCGATCGCGTCCTTGATACGCTGCGCGGCGGCATCGGTAAGCCGCATCACCTGGGGCCGAGGTCGGGCTGTCGTCATAACGAATCCTATTTAGTGTCGGGCGCGAGGATTACCACATGTTGAGCACGAGTCGGGCCTCATCCGACATGCGACTTGGATCCCAGGGAGGGTCCCAAACCACGTTGATCTTGGCCTCCTTGACGCCGCCCACGCTCGCGACCGCGTTCTCCACCTGGATCGGCAAGTCTTGCGCCGCCGGGCAATTGGGAGAGGTCAGCGACATGTCGATCGTGACCGTACGGTCATCGCCAATGTCGATCTTATAGATCAGTCCCAGCTCATAAATGTCGGCCGGAATTTCCGGGTCGTACACCGTCTTCAGCGCAGCGACGATACCGTCGGTGAGCTGGTTGAGCTCATCCTGCGGCAGCGCCGACGTGACGGTGGCGTTCTCGGCCGGCCGCTCGGCGATTGGCGGGCTCGTCTGCGTCTCGTCGGTCATGCGAACATATCCTGCGCCTTGCCGAGAGCGGCTGCCAGCGCATCCACCTCGCCCTTGGTGTTGTACAGCGCGAACGAAGCCCGGCAGGTTGCCGTCAGGCCATAGCGCGCGAGCAGCGGCATCACGCAATGCGTGCCGGCGCGCACCGCCACGCCTTGCCTGTCGATGACGGTCGCGACGTCGTGCGGATGCGCGCCCTTCATCTCGAACGACACCAGCGGGCCTTTTCCTTTGGCGTTGCCGATGATGCGCAGCGAATTGACGGCGCCGAGCCTCTGGTGCGCGTATTTGACCAGCTCGCTTTCATGGGCGCGGATGCGCTCCTTGCCGATGGAATTGACGTAGTCGATCGCCGCGCCAAGCCCGATTGCCTGCACGATTGCCGGCGTACCGGCCTCGAACTTGTACGGCGGATCGCCGTAGGTGATGCGGTCCAGAAACACGTCCTGGATCATCTCGCCGCCGCCGTTGAATGGCGGCATCTCGGCCAGGTGCTCGTACTTGGCGTAGAGCACGCCGATCCCAGTCGGGCCATAGAGTTTATGGCCGGTGAAGGCATAGAAGTCGCAGTCGACGTCGCGCACATCGACGTCCAGGTGGACCGCCCCCTGCGCGCCGTCGATGAGCACAGGAATGCCTCTCGCGTGCGCGAGACGCGTGACCTCCTTTACCGGGACCACAGTCCCGAGCGCATTCGACATCTGCGTGATAGCGACCATTTTGGTGCGCGGCCCCAGCAGCTTCTCGAATTCGTCGAGGAGAAAGTTACCGTCCTCGTCGACCGGCGCCCATTTGATCACCGCCCCCTGCCGCTCGCGCAGAAAATGCCATGGCACGATGTTGGAATGGTGCTCCATGATGGACAGCACGATCTCGTCGCCTTGCTTGATGCGCTCGCGTCCGAACGTATAGGCGACCAGATTGATCGCCTCGGTCGCATTGCGCGTGAAGACGATTTCTTCTTTGCGCGCTGCATTAAGAAATTTCCGTACCGTCTCGCGCGCCGCCTCGTAAGCTTCCGTGGCTTCGTTGGCGAGGTAGTGAAGGCCACGATGCACGTTGGCGTATTGCTCGGTATAGGCCTTGTTCAGCCGATCGAGCACAATCTGCGGCTTCTGCGCCGAGGCGGCATTGTCGAGGTAAACCAGGGGCTTTCCATAGACCTGCATGGCCAGCGCAGGGAAATCCGCGCGGATGCGGTCCACGTCATAGCTGCCGTTGGTTACTGCCTGATGCATCATGATCGCGCTCCTAGCCACTTGCGAGCAGCGAACATCAGCGCGTCTTGAATGCCTTGGTGCGTGATTTCTTCGATGACTTCGCCGACGAAGGCTTGCACCAACAGGGCCTCCGCTTCGGCCGCGGGAATCCCGCGCGACATCAAATAGAACTTCAGCTGCTCGCTCGGCGCCGACGCGGTTGCGCCATGGCCGCAGACCACGTCGTCGGCGAATATCTCGAGCTCCGGCTTATTGTCGGCCTCCGCCTCGTCTGAAAGCAGCAGCGCTCGCGTCATCATCTTGGCGTCGGTCTTCTGGGCGTGCGGCTTGACCACGATTCTGCCCTGGAACACCCCGTGCGATTGCCCGTCCAGCACAGAGCGGAACTGCTCGCGGCTTTCACAATGCCCGGCGGCGTGTTCGATCAGCAGCGTAGTGTCGACGTGCTCTTTGCCGCGCAGTAGCGAAACCCCGCGAATGCCGGCTTGGATGCCCTCGCCGGCAAAGCGGATGAAGCTCTGGTTGCGGGCGACGTCGACGTTGGTGGTGAAGGCAAACGCATTGAACCGCGCGTTGGCGCCGACACAGGCGAGCAGGCTCCCCACATGCAAGCCGCGCCCGCGCGTCACTTTCAAATAATCCACTTGCGCGCCCTCGCCGACGACGAGATCGAGTGCCGTGTTCACTTGCGCAGGACCGCCGTCGTGATCCTCGATCAGCACGACCTTGGCCGCCGGCTCGACCACAATCAGCGATCGAATGAAAATCGAAGCCGGCTTGTCGCCGCCGCTGGCGAAAACCAAATGGATTGGCCGCTTGATCTCAGCGTTCTTGGCGATACGGATGACGGCGCCGTCCCCCATAAGCGCGGTGTTGAGCGCGACCGCGGCATCCTCTGTTTCGAACGTCTTTCCGACATGATCGCCGACCAATGCGTCCCCATTCGCCAGCGCCTCGGCCAGCGAGCCGACGCTCAAGCCCGCCTCGGGCGCAAGGTCGGACAATTCGGGGGCAAATACGCCGTCGACGAAAAGCAGGCGCCGGCAATCGGCACCGGCGAAAATGTCAGCCACACCCTGCGCGCGCTTTTTCGCCGCCGCGTCCGGCGGTGCGGCAAGCGGATAGGCCTCGCGCATCAAGGTGCGCAGATCCGTGTACTTCCACTCTTCGACGCGCCGGTGCGGCAACCCGTTCTGCTCGAAGCGCGCAAATGCGGCCGCGCGCAGCTTCGCCACGGCTCCGCCGCCCGGCAGCTTGGCGCCAGCGTCCCGATAGGCTGCGCTCAGCGCCTGTTCCGCCGGCGTCCTTATGACCCGCACCTCCGCCATCAAGCCGCCTCGTCCTCCTGGAACTGGGCGTAGCCCTTGGCCTCGAGTTCAAGGGCCAACTCTTTGCCGCCCGACTTGACCACACGTCCCTTTGCCATGACGTGCACGACATCGGGCACAATGTAATTGAGCAGCCGCTGGTAATGGGTAATCACGATCATCGCCCGGTCCTTCGAGCGCAACGCGTTGACGCCGTCGGCGACGATGCGCAGGGCATCGATATCGAGGCCAGAATCGGTTTCGTCGAGCACCGCAAGCTTCGGCTGCAGCACCGACATTTGCAGAATTTCCTGGCGCTTCTTCTCGCCGCCGGAAAAGCCTACGTTTACTGCACGCCGCAGCATCTCCTGGCTGATACCGAGCTTTGCCGCCGTATCGCGCACCAGCTTCATGAATTCCGGCGTGGAGACTTCGCCTTCGCCGCGCGCCTTGCGCTGCGCATTGAGCGCCGTGCGCAGGAAGGTCATGGTGGCCACGCCCGGCACTTCGATCGGATACTGGAAAGCGAGGAACAGCCCCTTGGCCGCGCGCTCATCCGGAGACAGGCTGAGGATGCTTTCGCCGGCGAGCAGCACGTCGCCCGCCGTGACTTCGTAGTCCTCTTTCCCGGCCATTACATAAGCGAGGGTCGATTTGCCGGAGCCGTTCGGTCCCATGATCGCCGCGACCTGGCCCTTCTCCACCGACAGGTCGAGACCATTGAGAATTTTCTTGCCCTCGATCTCGACGTGCAGATTTTTGACTTCCAAAAACGCCATGTTGAAAATTTCCCCGATTCCTATTGCCGGTCGCCCCAGCGCCAGCGCCATTCGCCGTCGGTCTTGCAATAGCTGACGACTGCCAGCGCGCCCAGAGCCGCGACATCGAAGGCCACGAGCGCCGCGAGCGCCCAGCCGTTTCTGGCTTCAACGCGCAGAAGCAGCGACGCCGCGATCATTGCCAGCACGGCTCCGAGCGTGACTACCCAGCCTTGCCAGGTGATCGGCGTCGCCCCGTAGCCGTAGCGCTTCGGCTTGAACCAATATTGCGCCATGGCTGCTAACCCACGCTGCCTTCGAGCGAGATCGAAATCAGCTTCTGCGCCTCAACCGCAAACTCCATCGGCAGCTGCTGCAGCACGTCCTTGACAAAGCCGTTAACGACAAGCGCCGTTGCCTCTTCCGCCGAGATGCCGCGCTGCCGGCAGTAGAACAGCATGTCCTCGGAAATCTTCGAGGTGGTCGCCTCGTGCTCGAACACGGTCGAGGAATTCCTCGCCTCGATGTAGGGCACGGTATGCGCGCCGCATTGATCGCCGATCAGCAGCGAGTCGCAGTTGGTGAAGTTGCGCGCGCCCTTGGCCTTTTGGTGCGCAAATACCCGCCCGCGGTAAGTGTTGTTGGATTTCCCCGCGGCAATGCCCTTGGAGATGATGCGGCTCGTCGTGTTCTTGCCGAGGTGCAGCATCTTGGTGCCGCTATCGACCTGCTGGTGGCCGTTGGAAATGGCGATCGAGTAGAATTCGCCGCGCGAATTGTCGCCGCGCAGGATGCAGCTGGGATATTTCCAGGTGATGGCGGAGCCGGTCTCGACCTGCGTCCAGGAAATTTTTGAGCGCGCTCCGCGGCAGTCGCCGCGCTTGGTGACGAAGTTAAAGATGCCGCCCTTGCCCTCGGCGTCGCCCGGATACCAGTTCTGCACCGTCGAATATTTGATCTCGGCGTCGTCGAGCGCGATCAGCTCGACCACGGCCGCATGCAACTGGTTCTCGTCGCGCATCGGCGCGGTGCAGCCTTCGAGATAGGAGACATAGGCGCCCTTGTCGGCGATGATCAGCGTGCGCTCGAACTGGCCGGTCGATCGCTCGTTGATGCGGAAATAGGTCGACAACTCCATTGGGCAGCGGACGCCTTCCGGCACGTAGACGAACGAGCCGTCGGAGAACACCGCGGAATTGAGTGTGGCGAAGAAATTGTCAGAGGTGGGCACCACCGAGCCAAGATACTTCTTCACCAGCTCGGGGTGCTCGCGGATCGCCTCCGAGATCGGCATGAAGATCACGCCGGCCTTCTTCAACTCCTCCTTGAACGTGGTCGCCACCGACACCGAGTCGAACACGGCGTCGACTGCGACGCGGCCGCGCGCCTCCGTCCCGGTCATCTCGTCATCGTCGAGTTGCGAAGGTTCGCCCTGCTTGCGCACGCCGGCGAGGATCTCCTGCTCCTTGAGCGGAATGCCGAGCTTCTCGTACGTCTTCAGGATCTCCGGATCGACGTCAGCGAGCGACTTCGGCGCTTTGAACGCCTTGGGCGCCGCGTAGTAGTAGATGTTCTGGTAGTCGATCGTCGGGTATTTCACGCGCGCCCAGGTCGGCTCACGCATTGTAAGCCAGCGGCGATAGGCCTCGAGCCGCCAGTTGAGCATCCATTCGGGCTCGCCTTTTTTGCCCGAAATGAAGCGAATGACATCTTCGGAAAGGCCCTTAGGGGCCTTTTCGGATTCGATATTGGTTTCGAACCCATATTTGTATTGATCAACGTCGATGCGGCGGACCTGCTCGACGGTCTCTTGTACGGCCGGCATTCTTCCCTCCGCTCACGGTTGCAAGGACCGCGGGTTGGACTTGTCGGTTATGGTGCTGAGCGCGCTGTCGCTTAAGCTCGTCCCTTGTGGTGATGGGTGCGCGGCCGCCTCATGCAGCGATCCCGCGCCTCTTAAGTAGTGATCCGGCAAGGTTATTCCAAGTTCCGAGGAACCGCTCGATTTCGGCCTCGGTGCTGCTCCAGCCGATGCTGACGCGTATAGCGCCGCGGGACAGTTCCGGCGGCATACCCATGGCGGCCAGCACATGCGAGGCGGTCACTTTGCCGGATGAACACGCGGCGCCGGAGGAAACCGCGACGCCGTCCAGATCGAAGGCAATGACCGTTGTTTCGGCTTTGAGGCCCGGAACCGTAAAAAGCGTGGTATTGGGCAGGCGCGGCGCGCCAGCGCCAAAGATGACAACCTCCGGCGTGATCCGTCTCAGCCCGGCTTCGATCCGGTCCCGCAGCCGCGCCATTTGCGCGGCGTCCACCTGCCGCACCGCCGCTGCAGCGGCGCCGAAGCCGGCAATGGCCGCGACGTTCTCAGTGCCGCCGCGATAACCGCGTTCCTGGGCGCCGCCCTTCACGAGAGGCTCGGTAATGTGAATATCGCTGCGGCGGACGAGAGCGCCGGCGCCTTGCGGGCCACCGATCTTGTGCGAGGACACCGTCATCAGGTCGATGCCGAGCGCGCCCATATCGCAGGGAATGCGACCTGGCCCCTGCGCGGCGTCCACATGCAGCAGGCCACCGGCGGCATGAACGATCGCGGCAATCTCCGCCATCGGTTGGACGACCCCGGTCTCGTTATTGGCGAGCATCACCGACACCAGCGGCCGGGCGGCCTGCGCCAAAGCGCGGCGGAGCGCGTCGAGGTCCACCAGGCCATTCGGGAAAACCGGCAAGGTGTCCACCGCCTCAGCCGCGAAACGACCGCCGCAAAGCACCGAGGGATGCTCGGTCGCCGAAACTAAGAGCTTGTCGCGCTTTCGTTTTTCTCCGGCGGTCTCGATGGCGGGGGTCAATGCCAACATATTGGCTTCCGTCGCCCCGCTGGTGAAAACGACGTTTTGCGACGCCGTCCCAAGGAGTTGCGCGACCTGCGCCCGGGCCCGCTCGACCGCCGCGCGCGCCGCCCGCCCCTCGCCGTGAACGGACGAGGCGTTCCCCGCCTGCGCCAGAGCGCGGATAACGGCGTCTCGTGCCTCCGCCCGCAAAGGTGCGCTGGCATTCCAGTCAAAATAGATTCGAGCATTCATCGAATTGCCTATCTCCGGAAGCGTAAGCCCCCGCAAAATGCTTGCTTTTTGCCCTGGGGGTCGTGCTAGAAGCCGCGCTGACAATGCTTATAGCGCGTGTTGCGGCGCTGCACAGCGGAAAACGCGATATTTAGAATAATTCTAAACTAGAGCCTTTACAGAGGCTCTGTCGAGGTCGAGGCCATGCCCGAGGTCATCTTCACCGGCCCCGCCGGACGCATCGAAGGCCGCTATCATCCGGCGCGGCAGAAGAATGCCCCGATCGCCATCATCTTGCACCCGCATCCGCAATTCGGGGGCACGATGAACCACCCGATCATCTACCAGCTCTATTACGCCTTCGTGCACCGCGGCTTCTCGGCGCTTCGCTTTAATTTCCGCGGCGTCGGCCGCAGCCAGGGTGCCTTCGACCACGGTCAGGGCGAACTGTCGGACGCGGCTGCCGCTCTCGACTGGGCGCAGACCATCAACCCGGAAGCCAAGAGCTGCTGGATCGCAGGCTTCTCCTTCGGCGCGTGGATCGGCATGCAGCTCTTGATGCGCCGGCCGGAGATCGAGGGCTTTATCTCCATTTGTCCTCCCGCGAATCTCTACGACTTCTCGTTTCTCGCGCCCTGCCCATCCTCGGGTTTGATCATTCACGGGGACAAAGACGCTGTGGTTCCGCACAAGGACGTCACCACGCTGGTCGACAAGCTCAAGACCCAGAAGGGCATCGTCATCGAGCAGAAGGTGGTGCAAGGCGCCAACCATTTTTTCGACGGCAAGGTCGAGCCGCTGCTCGCCGCCATCGGCGTCTATCTCGACAAGCGGCTGAAGACGGACCGCAAGCCCACCGCGGCTTAACGGGTTCTCCACAGCGCATTCTGTCCCGCGTGTTTCGCGCTATGCTTTGGGCAGCGGTGATTCATGCTGCTTGTGAAGACCTATCTCGACAAAAGCCGCATCCATGGCATCGGCGTCTTCGCCGGCCAGTTCATCCGCAAGGACCAGAAGATCTGGCGCTTCGTGTCGGGCTTCGACCGCTTCTACACGCGCAAAACGCTGGCGCGCCTGCCCAAGCAGGCCAAGGACTACATCAGATTGCACGGTTACCAGTGGAAGCGCGAAATCCTGCTGTCGATGGACTACGACACCTTCATGAATCACGCGGACAACCCAAACACCTATTTCCGCAACGGCTATGTGCTCGCCCGCTGCAATATCCGCAAAGGCAGCGAGATCACAAATGACTACCGCGCTTTTGAAGCCGCCTTCTGCGCCTCCTTCCTGAAGAAGCGCGCGCGCAGGCGAACTAAGGCCGGAAAATAACGCCGCCGCTCATCGGCCGCGGCACACCGGTCGTGGTGGGAAAGGTGTAAGGCAGCTTGTTCATCGCGCGCACCGCGAGATAGGCGAAAGCCTGCGCCTCCAGCGCGTCGGCCGACCAGCCGACCTCGTCGGCGGTTTCAACCGTCGCCGGGCAGAGCCGCTCGCCGAGCATCTTCATGAGCGTGCGGTTGCGCGCGCCGCCGCCCGCGACCACCCAGGCCTTGGGCACCGCCGGCAGGAACGGCACGATGCGCCCGACCGCCTGTACGGTCAGGGCCGACAAGGTCGCCGCCCCGTCGGGGACCGAATAGTCGGGCAGACCAATATTGGCGAAGGCGAAGCTGTTGCGGTCGAGCGACTTCGGCGGCTTCTGGGCAAAGAAGCCGTCCCGCAGCACGGCCTCGACAAAAACCTTGTCCGGCGTCCCCACCGCCGCCACGTCCCCAAAATTGTCATAGGGAGCGCCGACGCGGGCGCGCATGAAATCGTCGATCAGCGCGTTGCCCGGCCCGGTGTCGCAGGCGACCGGATCGCCGCCGTCAACATAGGTGACGTTGGCCACGCCGCCGATGTTCAACACGGCGATCGGATGCGGATGATCAAGAGCGCGCGCCAGGGCCTGGTGAAACACCGGAACCAGCGGCGCGCCCTGCCCGCCGGCGAGAATATCGGCCTGGCGGAAATCGCACGCGACCGCCAGCTTGAGCCGCTTGGCGAGCGCGGCGCCGTCGCCGATCTGCACCGTCAGCTTGCTCGCCGGCTTGTGGATCACGGTCTGCCCGTGGAAGCCGACAACGGCAACGCTGGCGCAGTCGATCCCGTGCTTGCCGATGAACGCCTCCACCGTTTCGGCGTGCACGCGCGTGACGAATTCGTCGGCGTCCTTGAGAATACCCGGCCGCGAGACTCGCTCGGTGAGCGTCGCGCCGTCGGCGAGCGCCTGGCGCAGCAAAGCGCGTTCCTCATCGGCGTAAGGCCGGTAACCGGTTGGGCCGAAAGCGGCGACGCGGACGCCGTCCGTCTCGATGAGCGCGATGTCCACGCCGTCGAGCGAGGTCCCGCTCATCAAGCCGATCGCCCGCACGACGCCCACCCGCCGCCCCTTCAATTATTTGCCGGACCTGTTACACCACGCGCGAGAGGCAAACGACAAGCCGCGGCTTTCACGATGAGCGCCTATAAATCCGAATTTCTTAATACTTTGGCCGAGCGCGGTTTCATCCACCAGGTGTCGGAGCCGGAGGCGCTCGACGCCGCCGCGCGCGCCGGCTGCATCACCGGCTACATCGGCTTCGATTGCACGGCCCCCTCCCTCCACGTCGGCTCGCTCCTGCCGATCATGATGCTCTACTGGATGCAGCAGACCGGCCATCGTCCGATCGCGCTGATGGGCGGCGGCACCACACGCGTAGGCGATCCGTCCGGCAAAGACGAGAGCCGCCGCATCATCACCGAGCAGGCGATCGAGGACAATCTCAGGGGCATCCGCGCCGTCTTCGCCAAGTTCCTGAAATTCGACGGCCATGGCGGCAACGCGCTGATGGCCAACAATGCGGACTGGCTCAATTCGCTCAATTATATCGATTTCCTGCGCGACGTCGGCCGCCACTTTTCGGTCAACCGCATGCTCTCCTTCGACTCGGTGAAATTGCGCCTCGACCGTCAGCAGGAGCTGTCGTTTCTCGAATTCAATTACATGGTGCTACAGGCCTACGACTTCGTCGAACTCTACAAGCGCGAAAAGTGCATTCTGCAAATGGGCGGTTCCGATCAGTGGGGCAATATCGTGAACGGCATCGATCTCGGCCGCCGAATGATGAACGCGCAACTGTTTGCGCTGACTTCGCCGCTGATCACGACGGCCTCCGGAGCCAAAATGGGCAAGACCGCCGCCGGGGCGATCTGGCTCAACGCGGAACTGCT
>Ga0209581_1004758_pt1 | contig 10776 bp, 9 predicted proteins | sample Coa_R2_FD_187160 | JGI IMG/M metagenome (GOLD analysis project Ga0209581, IMG submission 187160) | Surface soil microbial communities from Centralia Pennsylvania, which are recovering from an underground coalmine fire - Coalmine... | ecosystem: Environmental > Terrestrial > Soil > Unclassified ...
CGAACGTGCCGCTGATGCTCGGCGTCGCGCGGGAGCAGCCGCGCGTGAACGTCAACAAGCTCGTGCCCCTCGAAGCGCACGGCGTCAAGCTCATGTCAATGGCCGTGCTCAAACCGGGCGACGAGCCTTTGATCGTGCGCGGGCCGATACTGCACACGCTCGTCCGGCAATTCCTTCAGGATGTCGAGTGGGGCGAGCTTGATTATCTGATCGTTGACATGCCGCCAGGCACGGGCGACGTGCAACTAAGCTTGGCGCAGCTCGTGCCCGTGCAGGGCGCGGTGCTGGTGACGACGCCGCAGGAGGTCTCGCTCGCGGACGTGCGGCGCGCGCTGCGGATGTTCGAGGCCGTGAACGTCCCCGTCCTCGGCGTGGTCGAGAACATGAGCTACTTCGTCGCGCCGGACACCGGCGTGCGCTACAACATTTTCGGGGAGGGCGGCGGGAAGAGGCTCGCGGACGAGTACGGCGTGCCGCTCCTGGGCGCGATTCCGCTCGGCATCGAAGTGCGAGAGGGCGGCGACCGCGGCGTGCCCGTCGTCGTGAGCGACCCGGACTCGCCGCAATCGCTGGCCTTCCGCCGCGTCGCCGAAGAGGTCGCGCGCCAGGTTTCAATCGAGGCGATGAAGCCGGAGCTTGTAGTCCTGGGAAAGAAAGCGTAGGAGCCGTCAGCGTTCAGCAGTCAGCTTTCGGCTTTTTCCTTCGCGACCTTTGTGAAATCCTTTGTGACCTGTGTGGTTAAGTCGGACTCACTTTAACCACAAAGGACACGGAGGCATTCACGAAGGGCACAAAGGGATTTAAGCTGAGAGCCGAGCGCTGAAAGCTGAAAGCTTAAAAGCACAAGTCAGGAATAAAACTAAGGAGATAGACGATGGCAGCAACAGAGACACAGATTCCGACGATGACGATGAGCGTCACGGAGCAGGCGGCAGCGGAGATCAGGAAGTTCATGGCCGGCGAGGAGGGTTTGCCGGAAACGTCGGGCCTTCGCGTGAGGGTCGTTCCCGGCGGCTGCTCCGGCTTCCAGTACAGCCTGAACATCGAAGAGGAGTCGCGCGCGAACGACACAGTCATTGACTCGCACGGCGTGCGCCTGTTCGTTGACATGTTCAGCGCGCAGTACCTCAACGGCGTCGAGATTGACTACGTGACGAACGTCATGGGTTCGGGCTTCACGTTCAAGAACCCGAACGCGACGGGCGGCTGCGGCTGCGGCTCTTCGTTCACGGCCTAGTCGCCGGACATCGCAAACCAAAAAACCGACGGCGCGACGTGCGCGGGCCGGGGCGCGGGCCGAGTAGTTCTCGCGTGAGACTCTCCGGCGCGCGTCGGCGACCTCGGCCCGGTCGTCGCCGTCTATTTCTTTCAAGTCTGGACGGCTGCGTTCAGCCTTCCGACTTTAACCGACAGGAGGATTCCGAGGATGCCGAAGATTGCGGCGGAGACCGCGACGGAGACGAAAGAGTTTGAGGCGCAGGACGGGCGCAAGCTCGTGCTCGCCATCGAGGACGCAGGCGTTGACATACTTCACCGCTGCGGCGGCAACGCCAAGTGTACGACCTGCCGCGTCGAAGTCATCGCGGGCGACCCCGGCGAGATGGGTGAGCAGGAGCGCAACCGCCTCGCGATGGAGACCGGACTCGCGGGGAACGTGCGCCTGTCGTGTCAGGTGAGAGTCCACGACGACCTCAAGGTCAGGGTCGTCAACCAAGTCAGCACGCGCGGCCTCGACGCCGGCCCGCGGCCTGTCGAGGATTAGGGCGACACGAAGAGACATTAGCGGGGGCAAGCCGCCCCTTCCCAACCTGTCAACTTCAGGGCGTTGCGTGGTTCAGTTCAACGCCCGCCGGTTCGCAAGTCTGGAAGCGCGGCTTGCCCCCGCCCTTGTTTCCTCACACCAATCTTGAGTCTATAACCCGATCTGACATGTTGCTCTCAACGACGCCCGCCGCGACGCGCGGGCGTTCGCGTCCGGCTCTCTTTCGCCGCGGCGAGCAACGCCGGGTCGTACATCGCGCCGTAGCTCAGGTGCTGGCGCATGAAGTCGCGCGGGTAGGAGATCGAGACGGCGGTGACGCGGCCACCGACAACCGTCGGCGTGAGTTCCGGGTTGATGCCAGTCCAGTAGGTCGGAAGGTCGAGCTTCTTGTAGCGGGCGACGACTTCGTCTCGCAGCTTCGGGTCGAAGTGGACGCCGTACTTGTCTATGAGCGCCTTGATGGCGTCGTAGTCGCCCTCGGCCTTGATCCGCATCAACTCCGCGAGAAGCATCCCGACTCCCTGCCGCATCCTGTCGAAGTCGGTGACGACGACGTAGTGCTTGCCGCCCCTCTCGACGATTTGAATCGCGCCGGTCTTGTCCATGATGTAGCTGGCGATCAACTGCCGGTCGCGCTGGTGGTCTTCCTCGATTGTGTCGCCCTTCGTCGTCGAGCGCAGTTGCGTGAGCATGACGCGCGCGGCGTTGTAGTACATGGCCTTCGCCACGTCGGGGTTCGAGACGAGGCCGAGTTCGCGCAGCTTCGGGTCTGAGACGTTCCAGAGCGCCATCAAATCGGCGCGCGCTTCTTCCAGAGTCGAGTAGTATTCTTTGAGATAGAACTGCGGCTCGCGCGTGAGCTTCGGCGAGAGCTTGCCGGAGCCGTGGCCGATGACTTCGTGGAGCGCGGTCATCAGGTTTTCGGCCTCGTCGCCGTAAGTTTTGACGATGCGGACTTCTTCGGGCGAGGCGGCGAACTCTTCGAGCGCGGTCGTGCCCGTCGCGCGGTCGAAGGCGCGGGTCGAGCCGGTGAAGAAGAAGTTTTTCGTCCCGTACTTCTCGTGAATCTCGTCCTCGTTCGGCAGGTTGTCGCCGACGGTGTTGACGTTGAAGTCGCCTGTCTCAACAACAGTCTCGACCGCCATCGCGACGGGCGGCTTCACGCCCTGCTTCTTGTACTCGTCCTTCCACGGCGCGCGGTCTTCAAAATACTGCGCGTTGTCGGCGATCTTCGTCATCAACTGATTCAGCTTCTCGTCGGTGACGCTGACGAACCCCTGAATCGCGCCCTTCGCGCCGCGCGCGTCGTGATAGACCTCGACGAAGCCGTTGGAGAAGTCAACCGTGACGCGGTTCTGCACCCACGTCTCGCCGACGGCGATCCAGTCCGCGTACTCGCCCGTCTGGTAGTAGCGAATCAACTTGTCAATCACGTCGGCCTGACCCGGCTCGGCGTAAGGTTTCGCTTGTTCGAGGTAGCCGATGGCCTTCTTCAAATAATCGGCGTAGAGGCCGGGCGGGACGCTTCCGTCGGGCGTGCCCGCGCGATAGACCTCTTCGACGAGCGTGCCGTCCGGCCCTTTCACGACGCGAGAGTTGAGCGCGTAGCGATCCTGAAAATTTTTAAGGTCGGCGAGCGTCACATTTGGGCCATAGAAGTTGTTGGAGCTGGCCTGGATGATGTCGAGTCCGCCCTGCGGGTTCTTGGCCGTGGACATCGGCTCGAACGCGGGATCGAAGAACGACCGGCGCAGTTCGCCCAACTCTTTGCGGAGTTCGTCGGGCGTCATTTGCAGGCCGCCGTTTTTGATTGACTGGAGCGCGGCCTGCTCAAGCTCTTCGGGCGTGAAGTCGGGGAGGAATTTCTGCGCCGTGTAGTTGTTGTGGTTGCCGGTGTTGGCCCAGAAGAGTTTTGTGTAGTCCGTGATCTTCTTCAACGACGCGGGCGGCACGCCGCGCGGGTGCGAGACGACGGCTTCGAGTATTCGTTTTTGACGAAGGCCGTAGCGCGACAACTGGTCGTAGATGATCGGGTCAACGGCAATCGCCGCCTGACTCAAATAGTAGGCGAGAATTTTCTGGCGCGGCGAAAGGTCGCGGAAAGATTCGGCCTCGACCTGTAGGATGCCGGTCGTGCCGACGCGCTCGACGAGCGACGAGCGCTCCTTTTTTTGCGACGGGGCGGCGACGTGCGTCCGTGTCTGCGCGAGGGCCGTGCTGCCTAAAACGGTTGAGAGAACTGCCGACAGAAGGGCGCGTGCGTGCGACTTCAATTTGAAAACCTCCGTAGGAATTTTCGGGGAGCTTTCCGGCGTTGCAGTGAGTATGCCACAGAAGAGAAGGCAAAAGTAAAAGGCAAAGGGCAAAAGTGAAGACCAAGGACAGCGCCGCCTTCGCCGTGAACAAACTCTCAACGTTAATGAAGAGAAGCGTACCGCCGCTCATCTTCTTTTGCCCTTTGCCTTTTACTTTTGCCTTCCTCCGGGCTGGCGCGGAGCGCGCGAATCGTCCATAATGTCGTCCCTTTGAGAGCCGCCCGGCCTCACCGAGCAAGTACACGATGAAACTCAACGGAGAAAACGAGGGAACGGAGACCGCGCGCGATTTTTTGAGCCGGCGCGCGGGACTTCTGTGCGCGCTGCTGCTCGCGCTGATGGCCGCGCAGATGCTCTCGGTCGTCGCGCGCAAGAGCATGACGGTTGACGAGTGGGTGATGATTCCGGCGGGCTACTACCATCTGACGACGGGCGACTACCAGCCCGTCAACGAACACCCGCCGTTCGCCAAGACAATCGCCGCCGTGCCGCTGCTTTTGACAGACACGCAGGCACCGCCGATTGACCCCGCGGGTCACGGCTACGACTACTTCAACGGACTCTTCCAGAACTTCTGGCGCGAGAACGCGGCGCGCTTCGACGACCTCTCGTTCCGGGCGCGCGTGCCCGCGATTCTCGTCACGGTGCTGCTCGGCGCGCTCGTCTTCGTCTTCACGCGAAAGCATTGGGGGCCGCGCGCGGCGCTCTTCGCGGTCGCGCTGTTCAGTCTGGAGCCGACGGTTCTGGCGCACGGGCGCGTCGTGCAGACCGACATCCCTTCGGCGCTCGCCTTCCTCGTCTTCTCGTTCGCGTTCTACGAATACCTGAAGTCGTCGAGCGCGCGGCGGGCCGCCCTCGCGGGACTCGCGTTGGGACTCGCGGCGGTGACGAAGTTCTCGATGATCGCCCTCGCGCCCGTGCTCGTCGTCGTCTTCGCGGTGCGCTTCACGGGCGCGCGTCGCCGCGGGCTGACGAGGAAGCAGGTCGCGGGCCACGCGGCGGCGCTCGCCGTCGCTGCCGTCGTCGCGGTCAACGCCGCGTACCTGTTCCACCACAGGCAGCCCGAATCTCTGGACGAGGCGATGTCGCGCATGATCGTGCCGATGTCGAACGTCGGCTCTTTGCGCGCGCCGATGGCCGCCGGGTACTACGCGCTGCAAGTCGTCTTCCCCGCGGACTTCGTCTCCGGCATCGGCTGGCAGATCGGGCACGCGCAGTCGGGCCACCCCGCGGGCCTGTTGGGGATGTACGGCAGGCGCGGCTGGTGGTACTACTTCCCCGTCGCCTTCGCCCTGAAGACGCCGCTGCCGATTCTTCTCCTCTCGATAGCCTCAATCGTGTGGGCGCTTCTCCGGCTGCGGCGCGCGCGCGAAGGTCGCCTGCTCGTGCTGCTTTTGCCGCTCGCGTTCTTCACGGGGCTGCTCCTGATGAGCACGATTGACATCGGCGTGCGCTACTACCTCCCGGCGTACCCGTTCTTCTTCATCATGTCGGGCGCGATGCTCGACGACGTTCTGCGGCGGGCCGGCAAGCGCGCGGCGATAGCGTCGGCGGTCGTCGCGGCGCTCTTCTGCTGGGTGGCGGTCGAGGCCGCGCGCGCCTACCCCGACCACATGACTTACATGAATCAACTCGCCTCGCGCGCGCCGCACTGGTGGTATCTGTCGGACTCGAACGTCGAGTGGGGCGACGACGTGCGCTCGCTCGCGCTATACTTACACGAGCGCGGCGAGCGGCGCGTCGGCGCGGCGATCATGAACTGGCCGATGCTCGACATCTACCACATCGAGGGCGCGTCCGTTTTCGTGCCGCCGGGCGAGAAGCCTGACGACGTGCGCTACGTCGCCATCGGCGCGAGCCTTTTGAACGGCTCGACCGTGCCCGGCGGCTTCGACAACGGCGTGGAGCTGACCGAGTCAGAGCGCGTCAACTACTTCGACCAGTTCCGACGCCGCACGCCCGAAAAGATTTTCGGCGGCTCCATCTACCTGTACCGGATGAAATAGTTTTCAGTTTTCAGCAAATACGGGCTGTGAACTGAAAACCGAAAACTGAAAACTGAGAATGAATACGCATCGCACGCTCATCGTCGTGCCGACTTACAACGAGCGCGATAACGTCGCGGCGCTGGTCGAGCGTCTGCTCGAAGTCGCGCCCGAAGCGGACGTGATGCTGCTCGACGACAACTCGCCGGACGGGACAGCCGACTATGCCGAAGAGTTGTTCGGCGCTAATCCCCGCTTCTCGGTTCTGCGGCGGACGGGCGCGCGCGGCTACGGGCGCAGCCTCGTTGACGGATACAAGTACGCAATCGAGCGCGGCTACGCGCGGCTCGTCCAGCTCGACGCCGACTTCTCGCACGACCCGTCGCGCATCCCGGCGCTCGTCGAAGCGAGCGCGAACGCCGACGTGGTCATCGGCTCGCGCTATTGCGAGGGCGGGCGCGTCGAGAACTGGCCCGCGCGCCGCAGGCTCCTGAGCAGGTTCGCGAACGACTACGTCCGGCGCATCACCGGCCTCCGCGCGCACGACATGACGAGCGGCTTCCGCTGCTACACGCAGCGCGCCCTGCGCCACCTGCTCGAAGGCCGCGTCGCCGCCGAGGGCTACGCCTTCCTCGTCGAGGCCGTCTTCCACGCGCGGCGCGAGGGTTTAACCATTGCCGAAGTCCCCATCACCTTCACGGACAGGCGCGAGGGCCACTCGAAGATGTCGCGCAAGATCATCTTCGAGTCGGTGCTGCTGCCCTGGCGTCTCCGCTTCGCGTCGAAGGATGAAGGCGGAAGGATGAAGGATGAAGTGAAGGCAGACGCCGGATAGCAAAGCTCTCATTCATCAGCGGTCGCTCATCATTTATCATTCATCGCTCCGCGCCCCTCACTTCATCCTTCCGCCTTCATCCTTCACCCTTTTCCCTTGACTCTCCGCCCGGTTTGGCGTAGAAGCGTGTCGCTCTACGAAACCCTTTCGGCGGAGTTCCTGCCATGAAGAGACTCATCGCGCTGGCCGCGCTGCTCGTCGCCGCGTCGGCCTGCACCACCACGACTGACAACACGAACACGGGGGCAGCGAACACGAACACGAACGCCAACGCGAACGCCGCGGCGACGGCGACGCCCGCGGGCGTCTCGCAGGCAGACCTTGAGGCCAAGGAGCATCAGATTTGGGACGCCATCAAGGCGAAGAACTGGGACGCCTTCGGCGGCTTGCTCTCCGACGACTTTACGCTCGTCGCGGACGACGGCGTCTATACCAAGGCGCAGACGCTCGACGCGCTCAAGCAGTACGAGCTGACCGACTACAGCTTCTCCGACGTTAAATTCGTGAAGGTGGACGACGACCTCGCGGTGCTCGTTTACACCTCGACCGAGACGAGCGCGATGGGCGGGAAGCCTTCGCCCGATTCGGGCAAGAAGGTTTACAACGCGAGCGCATGGGCCAACCGCGGCGGCAAGTGGGTCGGCGTCTATCACCAGGAGACTTTGTCGCAGCCGCCGCCCGCGGGCGCAGGCGGCAACATGAACGCGAACAGTTCGAGCGCGGCGAACGCCAACGCGAACAAGTCGGGCGCGAACGCCAACACCTCGGCCTCGCCCGCCGCAAGCCCGGCGGCGCCCGCGACGGCGACCGACGCCGAGAAGGCCGTCTGGGACGCGCTCAAGTCGAAGAACTATGACGCCTTCGCGGGCTTCCTCGCGAGCGGCGCGATGGAGGTCGAGCCGGAGGGCGTCACCGACAAATCGGGATCGCTCGCGGGCGTCAAGCAGTTCGACGCCTCCAAGTTCACGCTCAGCGACTACAAGGAGGTGAAGCTCGACAGCGACTCGACGCTCGTCACCTACGTGGTCAAGGGGCCGGGCATGGACGGCAAGCCCGTGATGATGCGCCACAGCACGGTCTGGAACAACCGCGGCGGCAAGTGGCAGGCGTACTTCCACATGGGCACGATAGCGACGAAGTAAGAACCAATGACGAATGATGAACGCGGAATGATGAATTAGAAAAGCCGGAGGGCTTTCCATTCATCATTCCGCGTTCATCATTAACTCACGCCCACACGCCCGGAATCTTCTCGCCGCACGCGGGGCAGAGTCCGTCCGCGCCGATCCTCATCTTCCGAATACGGTAGCCGTAGCGCTCGACGAGTAGCTCGTCGCACGCGGGGCAGTGCGTGTTCTCCCAGCGTCCGACTCTGCCGGGCAGGTTGCCGGCATAGACGAACTTCAGCCCGGCCTCGCGACCGATCTCGCACGCGCGGACGAGTTGCGCCGCGGTCGTGTTCGCGTTCTCCGTCATGCGGTAGTCCTGATGAAACGCCGTCACGTGCCACGGGATGTTGGTCGAGACCGACGCGATGAACTCGGCGGCGCTCCGCAACTCTTCCTCCGAGTCGTTGAAGCCCGGAATGACGAGCGTCACGATCTCCTCCCAGAAGCCGCGCTCGTGCACCATCTTCACCGTCTCAAGGATGTTCCCGACCACGCCTCCGAGTTGCCGGTAGCCGCGGTCGCTCATCGTCTTCAAGTCAATCTTGTAGCAGTCCGTCCACGGCCTCAAATAATCCAACACCTGCGGCGTCGCGTTACCGTTCGAGATGAACGCGGTCTTGAAGCCTTCCCGCTTCGCCTTCCTGAAAACCTCGACTGCCCACTCCGCCGTAATCAAAGGCTCGTTGTAACTCGACCCGACCACCCGCGCCCCGCACTCGCGCGCCATCGAGACCAGCCGCTCAGCCGACACGCCCCTCGGCGCAGTCCCCGCCGCGTCATCCCTGAGGGCCTGACTCGTCAACCAGTTCTGGCAATAGGCGCAGTGCAGGTCGCATCCGAGCATCCCGAAGGTCAGGGTGTCGGAGCCGGGCAGGACGTGGAAGAAGGGCTTCTTCTCCGTCGGGTCGCAGGCGAGCGCGGCGACGTAGTTCGCGGGCACGAGCAGGCGGCCACCTTCGTTGAACCGAACCTTGCAGATGCCGCGCTTGCCCTCGTGAATCAGGCAGCGGTGGCCGCACGCGAAGCAGCGCAGGTCGCCGCCACCGAGGCGCTCGGTCAACTCCTCCGCGCCCTCCTTCGTCAACTCGTCCAGAACCTCGGCCAGACTCGCCGAGCGCGCACTCATCGGCATGACTTTAAAACCTCCCGCACCGCGTGAGCGGTTTACACTCTTCGCGTCGTAATTTTAAGATGCGCGAAGGACATATTTTATTGCATTCGAGGGGAGTTTGGGCGGCAATGCTCATCGAGCAAATCACGCTGACGCCGTTTCAGCAGCACACGCGGCTGCTGGCGTGCGAGGAGACGCGGCGGGCAATCTGCGTCGATCCGGGCGAGGAGACGGGCGAGATCGTCGCGGCGGTCGAGCGTCTGGGACTTGAGCTTCAAGCGATTGCGCTGACGCACGCGCACATGGATCACGTCGGGGGCGTGGCCGCTCTGAAGCGCGAGAGGCCGAAGGCGGAAGTGATTCTGCACGAGGCGGACGAGCCGCTGTACTTCGGGCTGCCCGAACAGCCAGCGTGGCTCGGCATCCCGCGCGCGGCGTGGGCGGGACTCGGCTTTGAATACGAAGCGCCGCCGAAGATTGAACGCCACTGGACGGACGGCGAGACTTACCGAGTCGGTCAACTCGAATTCAAAATCCTGCACTGCCCCGGACACACGCCGGGCCACGTCGTCCTTTTCGAGCCGAGCGAGCACAAGGTGTTTGTCGGCGACTGCCTGTTCGCGGGATCAATCGGCAGGACTGACCTGCCGGGCGGCTCGACAGAGCAGTTGATGGACTCGCTCAGAAACAAAATCATCCCGCTCGGCGACGATGTCGTCGTCTATTCCGGCCACGGTCCCGAGACGACCATCGGTCGCGAGCGCCTGACGAATCCTTTTCTAACGGGGAGATATTTTTAAAGCAGTGACGAGTGACAAGTGACGAGTGACGAGTAAAAACCAAAGGCCGGAAGCGATTAGCTCTTAGCTACTACAGCGGTTCGCGCTTGAGTGAATACAAGCCGGGGCCTTAACTTTACAGGCTATGAAAGCCTACTCGCTCGACCCGCGGCAGCGGGTGCTGCAAGCCGCCCTGGGCGGCGACCATACCATCGCGGAAGTCGCCCAACTGTTCGGCGTCGGCGCCGCCTTCGTCAACAAGATGCTCCGCCTGCACCGCGCCGGGGGAGACCTCACGCCGCGCCCGCACGGCGGCGGCTACCCGGCCCGCCTCCTGCCCCGCCATGAGAAGTTGTTGCGCGCGCAGGTGCGGCAACAGGACGCCACGCTCGAAGAGTTGCGCGCCCACCTGGAGGAGCAGGCTAGCCTCGCCGTGAGTACCTCGACGGTTTCGCGGGTGCTGATCCGCCTCGACCTCGGGCGTAAAAAAAAGTCTGGCGGCCAGCGAGCGTAATAACTACAAGCGGGGCTGGTTCCGCCGCCGGGCGCGCCGCGTCAACCACCGGCGGCTCATCTTCGTGGACGAGACGGCCATCAACACGGCGATGACGCGTCGCCACGGCCGCGCACCCCGCGGCGAGCGCGTCTGCGACAGCGCGCCGCGCAACTACGGCGCACACACCTCAGTGATCGGCGCTCTAGGCTTGCGCGGGCTGGTGGCGACGCTCACGGTCGAAGGCGCGGTCGATACGCTCTGCTTCGATGCTTACTTAGAGCGAGTGCTCGGCCCCCGACTCAGGCGCGGTGACGTGGCGGTGCT
>Ga0209581_1004759_pt1 | contig 10776 bp, 8 predicted proteins | sample Coa_R2_FD_187160 | JGI IMG/M metagenome (GOLD analysis project Ga0209581, IMG submission 187160) | Surface soil microbial communities from Centralia Pennsylvania, which are recovering from an underground coalmine fire - Coalmine... | ecosystem: Environmental > Terrestrial > Soil > Unclassified ...
TCGGCCCGAGCGTCACCCGCCGCCTGCTCGACCACTTCGCCGACGGCAGCCCGTCGCCGGTGTCCGGGATCGACGCGCTCACCGACCGGGAGCGGGAGATCCTCCAGCTCGTCGCCGAGGGGCTCTCCAACGCCGAGATCGCCGCGAGGCTCGTCGTCAGCGAGGCGACGGTGAAGACGCACGTCTCGAGCGTGCTGCGCAAGCTCGGGGTGCGCGACCGCGTGCAGGCCGTGATCGCCGCCTACGAGAGCGGGCTCGTCCGCCGGCGTGGAGCCGCGGAGGGCGCGGGCCGCCGGGGCTGAGCCCGCCGCCTCGGTCTTCGCCGGACTTGCTCGGCCTCGTCGCCGGGCTTGGCGCGCCCGGTGGGAGAGGCGACGGTGAAGTTCCCCGTAGAGCTCCGCATAGCCGGGGGAACTTCAGCTGTACGTGCTCGGAGGTTATTGGTACTGGGGTGGCTGGAAGGCGAACATGGTGTAGCCGTCGAGGTTGGATTGGCTCCAGCTGCGGATGGTGTGGAGGCGTCGGCTGGCTGCGGTGGCGGTGAGTCGGTGGCGGTGGATAAGGGCGCTGTTTGCGAGTTGGACGGCGTGGAGTTCGAGGGTGCGGAGCCTGGTGACTGTCCAGCCGTGCTGGGCGGCGTAGACGTTGATCGGCTGACCGGTTGGCGCGGTGTTGCTCTTGCTGCCGGTCGTTCCGCCGCTTCCGCCGCCCCAGAGCGGGGCGAGCTGGCGCGGGGTGCGGTGGAAGGCGTGGGCGATGGTGGTGCGGATCGTGGCCCAGTAGATGGGCGGGTCGCCGACGCCGGGCAGGGGAGGAGCCCCTTTCTTGGGGAGGCCGGCGGTGGTCGGGCGAGCTTGCGGTGTGGTGGTGGTGGCGCAGCCGGCCACGATGAGCGATGCGAGGGCGAGCGCGATCGCCGCCGATGCTGTCCTGCCGCGTTCGCGAGGGTGGGTCATCGTGGTGCTCCCTTCGCGGTTACTCGTAGCGGAGGGCTTCGGCGGCGCTGGTCCGGGCGGCGCGGCGGGTGGGCAGGGCGGTGCAGGCGAGGGCGACGGCGTAGCTTCCGGCCAGGATCAGCGCGAGCTGTGTCAGGGGGAGGGGGAGCTGGTTGGAGAAGCGTTGGTTGACGGTACGGACGATCCACCAGGCTAGGGAGGTGCCGACGGCGAGGCTGATGGTGACGACGAAGCTGACTTCGGTGAAGAAGGCGGCGGCGACCTGGCGGGGGATGAAGCCGAGCGCGCGCAGCATGCCGATCTGCTGGCGGCGCTCGACGGCAGCGCGGCTGGTGATGACGCCGACGGTGAAGGCGCCGAAGAGCAGTCCGAGTGCGAGGTACCCGCTGAGGAAGGCGGTGAGCGTGCTCGTGTAGCTGTTCTGGCTGCTGCCGTCGAGGTCAGTGAGGGTGAGTCCGTGGCGGCCGAGGTGGAGCGTGCGGGCAAGCCGGTTGCCGGTGGTTGCGACCGAGGCGCCGGGCGCGAGTCGGAAGTAGTAAGAGCGAGGAAAGCCCGAGATACGGAGGTGGAGCGTGCTCGCTGTCTGTTGGGACAGGAAGAGGGTGGGCCAGTAGCTGTTGATGGGGAGGAGCCCGATGATGGTGACGGTCACAGGTGGGCGGTGCGCTTCGTGGATGGTGGCGGGGAAGGGGGTGAAGCCGTTCGATCGGGGCAGTCCTTCGCCGGCCAGGTAGTGGAGGACCGCTTCGCCGGGATGGTTGCGGACGGCGTTCCAGACCGCCCGGTCGGATGCGAAGCCGCGGGCGCGGGCGAGCATCGGCATCGTCGTCTCGCTGAGGAAGTGGTTGCTCGCGACGCTCGGTCCGGGGCCGTCGAACGCCTCCCGGCCCGGGAGCGTGATCGGCGTCGCGCCCAGCTGAATCGCGTAGAGGGGCGTCACCTCGGCGACGGCGTCGATCTGTCCGGCGAGCGTCCGAGCGGTTCCGGCGATCGCGTGCCGGAGACTTGTTGCCCCGGTGGGGACGTTCTCGATGCCGAGCTGGAAGCCGCCCGCGACCTGGCGGGTGTCGGCCTGGGCGACGGCGCTCTCGTTGTTGATCACGACCAGCATGACGAGGAATGCGACCAGCCCGATCAGGCTGGTGGTGAACGCCGTTCGCCGCCGGTTGAGGACGGGGAAGGCGAGACTGAGCCGGCCGAAGGCGCGCGCCGGGCGGAGCCGAAGCAGCGCGAGCGTGGCGGTCGCCGCGAGCAGGTCGATGTTTGCGAGGAGCGAGATGAAGGCGCCTGCGAACGGCGCGGCGAGGTCGAGCAGTGTGCGCGCCGGCGAAGGTTTGATGTACTCGATCCCGGCGGTGGCGGCGTTGGGTGCGAGCGCGGCGGTGAGCTCGGGGCGGCCGAAGCGCAACCCGGCTGCGATCAGCGCGCAACCGAGCGCTGTGAGGGCGAGGCGGCGGGCGAGCGCCCGCGGCAGTATCTGCGGAATCGCCGCGAAGCGTAGATGCCGGCGCGGCGGGTCGAGGTTTCGGATCGCGGCGACGATGTTCAGCCTTGCGAGCCAGATCGCGCAAGCGAACACGACGAGCAGGACGACTAGGACGGCGAGCGACCAAGCGGCGAGGAGGCTCGTCCAGGTCGTCGAGCGGAGCAGCCGTGGCGGCGCCGACTTGGCCGCTGCGAGCACCCCGCCGGCGGTCGGGAGATGGGTGAGCACGCGCAGCTGGAGGGTGACGATCGCGAGCGCGAGCGGGAGGGCGAGGCTGGCGGCCGCGACGGAATAGAGGCCGCCTTCGACGAGCAGCGACCGGATCAGGTCGGCGCGCTGTAGGCCGATCGCGCGGCTGATCCCGAGCTCGGACCGGCGCTCCTCGGCGAGCAGGAGAATCATCAGCACGAGCAGCAGCAGGCCGGCGCCGACGAGCAGCGCCGTGAAGACCGGCAGGAGTAGGAAGAACTGACGCGCGGCGGGCGACCCGGTCAGCTCGCCCTTGCTGCTGATCACCGGCGGGCCGCCCATCCAGTTGATCACCGCCGGCCTGAGCGGGTGGATGAGCACCCGGTCGAAGTCGGTCGGGATGTGCGTCGTGTGCGGCGCTGAGGGGTCGAGCAACGCACTTCGGCCGAAGAGCTGGGTCAGAAGGGCGAGCGCGGAGCGGCTGCCGGGTGCGCCGGCACGGTTGCGGACGCAGAGTAGGTTGGCTGTGAGCGGGGTACCGCCGTGCGTGGCGAGCGTCCGGTTGAGCGCGTCGAGCGACAGGACGACCTCGGGGAAGGAGAGGCCGGAGACGGTCTCGCCTGTCGTGAGGGTGACGTCGTGGTCGAGGACTGCGGCGACCGTCTCGCGGATCTCGACGCCGGCGATCTCGACCTGGAACCGCTGTCCGGCGTGGAGATCGAGCAGCGCGGCGGCGGTCGCACTGAGAACGGCTTCGTGTGTGCCGAGGAGGTCGAAGCGGACCGATGTGCCGCCAGCGGAGTGCGACGCCCCGTACGTTTCCTGGAAGGTGGGCGGTACGGCGAGGAGCGTGATGTCCGTGGCGGCGACATCGCTGCGCACCGACGCGGGCCCGTCGTAGACTGCTGCGACGGCCGCCACCAGCGGCGAGGCGCGGAGACGGGCCGCGGACGTCCGCAGCTGCTGGGTCGTGAACGGACCGGAGACGGACTCGTCAACCGAGCCGACCTGCATGCTGCGCGTGGTGACCGCCGAGTGGGCAAAGCTGTCCTGAAGCGCGAAGGAGGCACCGATCAGGCTGGCTGCCAGCGTCAACCCAGCTACCAGGAGCAGCGACTGGGCGGGCCGGCGAATCGCTTGCCGGATTCCGATGCGGCTCAACGGCGGCGTTCGCAGCCCACCCGCCGCGGCGATGGCGGCAAGGGCGAGCGCGGCCAGCGCGGCCAGCGTGAGCGCGAGCGGCCGGGCAGGTAGGCCGAGGAGCGTTGCCGCCATTGCTACCCGACGAGAGGCCGGTCACCGACGATTGCGCCGTCGCGCATCTCGATCAGCCGCTTCGCCTTGGCGGCGACCTCGCGGGCGTGGGTGATCAAGACGAGCGTCAGACCTTGCTCGGCGTTCAGGCGCAGCATCAGCTCGAGCAGGTCGTTGCTCGCGCGGCTGTCGAGCTGGCCGGTCGCCTCGTCGGCCCACACGATGGCGGGGCGGGTGGCGAGCGCGCGGGCGATCGCGAACCGTTGCGCCTGGCCGCCGCTCAGCTGCGCTGGCCGGTGTCGCGCTCGCTCGCGCATCCCGACCGCCTCGATCGCCTCGAGCGCGCGGGCGCGCGCCTCGCGTGGCCGCACGCCGCTCACCAGGAGCGGCAACTCGACGTTCTCGACTCCATTCAGGACCGGGAGCAGGTTCGCGGTCTGGAAGACGAAACCGATCTCGCGCGCCCGCAGCGCCGTTCGCTCCCGATCGGAGAGATCGGTCAGCTCGCGGCCGCCGATTCGAACGGAGCCGGAGGTCACCTCGTCGAGGCCGGTCAGGCAGTTGAGCAACGTCGTCTTGCCGCAGCCGCTCGGGCCCATCACGGCCACCACCTCGCCCGGATACACGGACAGCGAGACGTCGACCAGAGCGGATACGACGGTCTCCGCGAGGCGGTACTGCTTGCACACACCGCGCGCCTCGACGATCGGTATCCGCTCAACTCTCGTGGCGAGCGGGCTGCGTACGGGCTGATGCGAGGTCACGTGTCTATCGTCGGGCAGCCCGTTTGCACGCCGATGACGCGGCGTTGAAGAGTTGGTGAAAAGCGCGCCTACCCGAAGACGGTGGCCGGCGTTGCGCGTTCGCCGAGCGGGTGCACGGGAAGGTAGGCGGTGAAGACGGCCCCGCGCCCGTTGCGGACGGTGATCCGGCCGCCATGCGCCTCAACGAGCCGCTTGGCGATCGCGAGTCCGAGGCCAGCGCCCCCGCTGGCGCTGTTGCGCGCCTCGTCGGCGCGGTAGAAGGGCTCGAAGAGGCGCGGCAGCGCCGCCTCCGGAATACCCTCTCCCTCGTCGGCGACCGAGAACCACGCCTCGCCGCCGTCGCACCCGCAGCCGAGCCTGACCTCGCCGCCCGGGCGAGTGTGGCGGATCGCGTTCTCGACCAGGTTGCCGGCCACCCGCTCGAGTAGCTGCGCGTCCCCGTTCGCGTAGACATCGCCCGCCGCGTCGAGCGCGAAACGCACCTGCTTCGCCGCAGCCGCGTTCCTGAGCGACTCGACGCAGCGGACAAGCAACTCGCCGAGCTCGACCGGTTCGAGATGGACCGGCTCGTTTGCGTACTCGACGCGGGTGAAGGCGAAGAGGGCGCCGATCAGCTGCTCGAGCTGCGCCGCCTTCTCCTCTGCCCGGGCAAGGTAGTCGTCGCCGCCGAGTCCGCGCTTGCTGCCGTCGAGGTAGCTACGCAGAGCGAACAGCGGCGTGCGTAGGTCGTGGGCGATCGCGCCGATCAGGAAGCGACGCTCACGCTCCGCCTCACGCAGAGCAACGCTCATCCCTCGCACCGCCTCGGTGACGTTGCTCACCTCCCGCACTCGCGAGTTGGAGACCGACTCGACCGCCGTGTCCCCGCCGGCGATCCGGTCGACCGCCTCGCTCAGGCTGCGCAGGGGTGCGATCAGCCAGCGGCCGGCGAGGACGAAGATGGCGGTCAGCGCCGCCGCCGCAGCGATCAGCGCGCTCACGCTTGCCCACAGCCAGCGGCCGGTGCGATCGAGTGGTCGGTAGACGACCTGCACGCTGACCTCGTGGTATGGCCCCGACGTCGCGATCGTATAGCTCGCGGCTGGGGACGTATGTGCCGCTTGCAGCTTCTGGGCGGGCGTCTTCGCGGTCAGCCCAGGGCTCGTGTATAGCGGCCGCTTCCCGCTGCCGCCGAGTTCCGAGACGACCGTGTTCATCCGCAGTGCGGTCAATCGTGCCTGCAGACGTGCACGGCTGCTCTCCGACGGCGGTCGCGCGACGAAGACTCGGACTGCGCTCACCGCGGCGGCGAGCCGATCGTCGAGTCGGGACTTCTGCGCGTGCGCGACCGCGAACCAGGCCGCCGCCCCCGCCGTTGTCGGCACCACCACGAGCGCGACCAGCGAGCAGAACAGAAACAGTCGCAGCGGCAGCGTCCTCGGCATCACATCGGGACTCTGTCGAAGCGGTAGCCGGCGCCCCAGACCGTGACGATGTACCGCGGCTCGGAGGGATCGGCCTCGATCTTCTCGCGCAACCTGCGCACGTACGTCGGCACGGCGCTGCGGTCACCAAACGATCCCCAGACAAGCTCGAACAAGTGGTCGCGGCTGAACACCTGCCGCGGATGCTCGACGAACACCCGCAGCAATGCGAACTCGCGCGCCGTCAAACCCACCTCGCGGCCCTCGACCGCTACCGTATGCGCGCCCAGGTCGACCTCTAGCCGTCCGAACCGCAACGTGCTCCGCGCGCCGCCTTGGGCGTGGACGGCGCCGGCGCGATACCGACGCAGCACCGCCTTCACCCGCGCGACCACCTCGGCAGCGGTCGCCGACTTGACCACGTAGTCGTCCGCGCCGAGACCGAGACCACGCAGCTTGTCCGAATCGCCGTCCCGTGCGCTCACAAACAGCACCGGCACCTGCGATCGCTCCCGGATCCGCCGGCAAACCTCGAACCCCGACTCCCCCGGCAACATCACGTCCAGCAGCACGCAGTCGAACCCGTCGTCTGCGAGCAGACCGAGCGCCTGCTCTCCATCGCCGGCCGTCGCGACGCGGAACCCGTCAGCCTCCAAGAAGTCGCGCATCAACCCGGCGATCTCCGGTTCGTCCTCGACCACGAGCACGCGACCGGCGTCGGCAATCGGAGCTGCCATGACCACAGTATCGACCACCGACCCCACCGGCACATGCGCCGTCGGCGACTTTCAAGAACCTTTCAACACCACCGCCACCGGCCGGGTCAGCCCGGCGCGCCTACACCCCCAGGCTGTCAACGCGGGACCGGGGAGCGGGGGAATTCCGGTTCGCGACTAGGTCGGCGACTGGTTTGCCGGCGCGTTGCGCATGTCCGGCTCCGCCTCCTGATCTGGCACGCGCTTGGCGGCGCCTGCTGGGCGGCATCGATCGCCGTCACCGCCCTCGTGATCGGACACGCGGCCGGTGCCGTCTTCGGCGCAGTCGGCGCGATTCTCGCGGCCGCGCTCCTGCTCGTGGCAGCCTCGCTCGCCCGGCGAGCTGAAGGTCCCCCACTTCGGTGGACAGGTCGCAGTGCCGGGGAAACCTCAGAACGTCGCCAATCGGGTGCTCGGTCGGGGCGCCCTCGGCGGCGGGCGGCCACCGCCGAGGGCGCTCGAGGGCGCGCGCCGACCGGCGTCGACCGGCTCAGGCCGCTGTCGGCGCCGCTGCGAGTTGCCCCGACCGGCGCGTGCGCGGGAGGTCGAACCGGTCGAGGTTCATCACCTTGTCCCAGGCGGCGACGAAGTCGCGGACGAACGTCTCCTTGGCGTCGTCGGCCGCGTAGACCTCCGCCAGCGCCCGAAGCTGGGAGTGGGAGCCGAAGACGAGGTCGGCGGGGGTGGCGGTCCACCGGAGCTCCCCCGTCCTGCGGTCGCGGCCCTCGTAGAGGTTCTCGCCGGCCGGCGTCCACTCCGTCCCCATGTCGAGCAGGTTGACGAAGAAGTCGTTGGTCAGCGTCCCGGGCCGGTCGGTGAAGACGCCGTGCCGGGCCTGGCCGAAGTTCGCGTCCAGGGCCCGCAGCCCGCCGACGAGCACCGTCATCTCCGGCGCGGTCAGCGTCAGCATGTACGCCCGCTCGAGCAGCCCGCGCTCGAGCAGCAGCGTCTCGCCCGGCCGGACGTAGTTGCGGAAGGCGTCGACCGTCGGCTCGAGCACGGCGAACGACTCGACGTCGGTCTGCTCCTGCGAGGCATCGGTGCGGCCGGGCGCGAACGGCACCGTCACCTCGTGGCCGGCGTCCCTCGCCGCCTGCTCGACCGCCGCGCAGCCGCCGAGCACGATCAGGTCGGCGAGCGACACCCGCTTGCCGCCGGTCTGCGCGGCGTTGAACTCGCCCTGGACGCGCTCGAGCGTCGCCAGCACGCGGGCGAGCTCCGCCGGCTCGTTCGCCTCCCAGTCGCGCTGCGGCGCGAGGCGCAGTCGCGCCCCGTTCGCGCCCCCGCGCTTGTCGGTGCCGCGGAAGCTCGCCGCCGCCTTCCAGGCCGTGGCGACGAGCTGCGGGACGGAGAGCCCCGACGCGAGGATCCGCGCCTTCAGCTCGGCGACGTCCGCCTCGTCGACGAGCTCGTGGTCGACCGGCGGCACCGGGTCCTGCCAGAGCTGCGGCTCCGGCACCCACGGCCCGAGGTAACGGGAGATCGGTCCCATGTCGCGGTGGAGCAGCTTGAACCAGGCCTTCGCGAACGCGTCCGCGAGCTCGTCGGGGTGCTCGAGGAACCGCTTCGAGATCGGCCCGTAGACCGGGTCGAGCCGGAGCGCCAGGTCGGTCGTCAGCATCATCGGCGCGTGCCGCTTCGCGGGGTCGTGCGCGTCCGGCACCGTCCCCTGCGCCTCCGGGTCCTTCGGCGTCCACTGCCAGGCGCCCGCCGGGCTCTTCGTCAGCTCCCACTCGTAGCGGTACAGGTTCTCGAGGAAGCCGTTGTCCCAGCGGGTCGGCGCGCTCGTCCAGGCGCCCTCCAGGCCGCTCGTCATCGTGTAGGCGCCGTTCCCGCCGTCGACGCTGTTCTTCCAGCCGAGGCCCTGCTGCTCGATCGGCGCCGCCTCCGGCTCGGGCCCGACGAAGCTCGGATCGACCGCCCCGTGCGCCTTGCCGAACGTGTGCCCGCCGACGATCAGCGCCACCGTCTCCTCGTCGTTCATCGCCATCCGGCGGAAGGTCTCCCGGATGTCCTTGGCGGCGGCGAGCGGGTCGGGCTTCCCCTGCGGCCCCTCCGGGTTGACGTAGATCAGCCCCATCTGCACGGCGCCGAACGGGCTCGCGAACTCCCCGGGCGCCTGGTAGCGGTCGTCGCCGAGCCAGGTCTCCTCCGGCCCCCAGAAGGCCTCGTCCGGCGGCTCCCACACGTCCTCCCGGCCGAAGCCGAAGCCGAACGTCTCGAACCCCATCGACTCGAGCGCGACGTTGCCGGCGTAGACGAGCAGGTCGGCCCAGGAGAGCGCGCGCCCGTACTTGCGCTTGATCGGCCAGAGCAGCCGCCGTGCCTTGTCGAGGCTCGCGTTGTCGGGCCAGCTATTGAGCGGCGCGAACCGCTGGGCGCCGCTGCCGGCGCCGCCGCGGCCGTCGGCGATCCGGTAGGTGCCGGCGGCGTGCCAGGACATGCGGATGAAGAGCGGCCCGTAGTGGCCGTAGTCGGCCGGCCACCAGTCCTGCGAGTCGGTCATGAGCGCGAGCAGGTCGCGTCGCAGCGCCTCCAGGTCGAGGCTCTGGAACGCCTCCGCGTAATCGAAGTCCTCGCCCATCGGGTTCGAGAGGGGCGAGTGCCGGTGGAGAACCGACAGGTCGAGCTGGTTCGGCCACCAGTCCCGGTTCGTCCTCGGCCGGGCGGCCGCTCGGGCCCGGCCCGAGACGGCCGGGTTCTCGGTCGCGCTGATGCTCTCGGTCACGTCGCTCCTTTCTTCGCGTCGTCGGCACACGCGGGGCAGCGGCCCCAGTAGATCACCTCCGCCTCGTCGACCTCGTAGCCGCGGTCGTCGGCGGCCGTCAGGCACGGCGTCTCCCCCACCGCGCAGTCGACGTCGACCATCCGGTCGCAGGATCGACAGATCAGGTGGTGGTGGTTGTCGCCGACCCGGTCCTCGTAGCGCGCCGGCGACCCAGCCGGCTGGATCCGCCGGAGCAGCCCGCGCTCGGCCAGGGCGGCGAGCGCGTCGTACACCGCCTGCACCGAGATCGAGCCGATCTCCGCCCGGACCGCCTCGGCGACGGCGTCGGCCGTCGCGTGCGGGCGCTCCGCCACCGCGCGCAGCACCGCGAGCCGCTGCGCGGTGACCCGAAGCCCGCGCCCGCGCAGGAGAGCCGCCGGGTCGCTCGCCACGGCGCCGACTCTAGCGAAGACGCGACCGATCCCGACGACGGAATCGTTCGTCTCTTCTTGCTCGGGCGGGCCGACGTCCCGGCCGCCCGGAGGGGAGAATGGCCCGGATGGCGACGGTCGTCGTTCTCGCCGGCGGGCCCGAGCCGCCCGCGGAGGTGCCGCTCCCGGCCGGGGCGCGGGTGATCGCCGCCGACGGCGGCGCCGAGCGCGGCGGGGCGATCGACCTCTTGGTCGGCGACCTCGACTCGGTCTCCGCGGCGGCGCTCGCGCGGGCCGAGCGGGTCGAGCGCCACCCGGCCGAGAAGGACGCGACCGACCTCGAGCTCGCCCTCGCCGCGGCGCTTCGGCTCGGCCCGGAGCGGATCCTCGTCCTCGGCGGCGGCGGCGGGCGGCTCGACCACCTGCTCGCCGGGGTGCTCCTGCTCGCCGCCGAGCCCTACGCGGGCGTCGAGGTCGACGCGCAGCTCGGCGGCGCGGCGGTCCACGTCGTCCGCGGCCGGCGCACGATCGCCGGCGACCCGGGCGAGCTCGTCTCCCTGCTCCCGGTCAACGGGCCGGCGCGCGGCGTCGTCACCGACGGGCTCGCGTACCCGCTCCGGGGCGAGACGCTCGCGCCGGGCTCGAGCCGCGGCGTCTCGAACGTGTTCGCCGAGCCGCGGGTCCGGATCGGCGTCGAGCGGGGAGTGCTCCTCGCCGTCAGGCCGAGCGGCACCGTGCGGGCAGGAAGCTAGCGTCGACGACGGCGGCGGCCGGGACCGGCCGCTTCAGCAGGCCGTGCGCGAGCATCCATGCGCCGAACCGCTGCCAGGC
>Ga0209581_1004766_pt1 | contig 10768 bp, 9 predicted proteins | sample Coa_R2_FD_187160 | JGI IMG/M metagenome (GOLD analysis project Ga0209581, IMG submission 187160) | Surface soil microbial communities from Centralia Pennsylvania, which are recovering from an underground coalmine fire - Coalmine... | ecosystem: Environmental > Terrestrial > Soil > Unclassified ...
GACCCGAGGGTAGATTGTTCATCACGTTCGAAAGCGCGGCGATACCGAACGACGCGGCCAGTTCTCTCGCGACCGGGGGCAGCGTTGAGCACATCTCGAACAGATGCGCAATCTGGGCGAGCGATCCGGTCCGATTGAGCGCCTCCACGATCACAAACAAACCGGCAACGAATGGCAGCACGCTCCAAGCTACGCCGGCGGCGATGCGCCGCACCGCTTGTGGACGGAATCCGGTGGCGATCCACACGGCGGCGGACGCCGTGACGCAGGTGGGCAAGCCGAGCGGGTAGCCGAGCGCGGAGGCCGCGATCAATGCCGCTCCGCATGCCAGGATTCCCCACGCCGCCCGTCTTCCTTCGGGGGAAAGCTGGGGCGCATCCGGCACGCCCGCGATAAAGCCGCGAATTTCCTCGCGCATAGCCCAGCGCAGCACGCCATAGGTCACTGCAATCGAGCCGAGGGAAGGAATCAGAAACGTCCGCAGCCAGGGGCCCAACGGCGGCAGAGCCTTGCCGTACACGATGAGATTGGCCGGATTGGAGATGGGCAGCACGAAGCTCGCGGCATTGGCGATGAAGGCGCAGATGAACAGATAGGCGAGGGCATCGGTGCGGGCTTTCTTCACCGCCGCGCAAACGGCCGGCGTCAGCACCACCGCGGTGGCATCGTTGGAAAGAAAAATTGTAACCAGAATCCCGGCGGCATACACGAGCCCGAATAACCGCGCCCGCGACTCTCCCGAGGCGCGCACCGCCATCGCCGCCACCCAGTCGAACACACCTTCGCGGCGCGCCAACTCCGCCAGGAGCATCATGCCGGTGAGGAAGAGATAAACGTCGGCGCCCTTGGCGGCCGCGCCTGCCGCGGCTCCCGGCGGGACCAGTCGGAAGGCCGCCAGCAGCAGCGCTCCCAGGCAGGTCCACACGGCCTCGGGCCACTGCCTTGGCCGGAACACCACGCCTGCGATCACGCAGGCCGTGATGGCCCAGGCCAAAAAGGATTGCGCGGGGGTCATCGTCCGGATTGCTCCCGCGCAGGCTCAGGCATCGTTCGGAAGATTCAGCGTAGCATCGCACCCAGAATATGAGCGCCCGCTACTCTGGGGGAAGACGATTATGAGCCTCGCTCCCTACGCTCCCGTTTTGCTCGCGGCCGCTGCGGTTTTGCTGGTGTCCTGCGGCGCGTCCACTTCGCGCGAATCCTCTTCCGGCCCATCCAGCCAGGCGCTCTCTTCGGGAATCGACCTCGCCGGGATGGATAGATCCGTCGCGCCCGGCGACGATTTCAACGCCTATGCGAACGGAGGCTGGATCAAAGCCACGCCCATTCCGCCGGACAAGGCGCGCTATGGGGTCTTTACGATGCTGGCGGACGAGACGCGCAGGCGCACGGTGGACCTGATCCAGAACGCCGCGAAAAACGGCTCGCCCGGTCGGGAGTCTGACGCCGCCGCCCGCGATGCGCAGCGCATCGGCGACCTCTACGCGAGCTTCATGGACCAGGCGGGCATCGAAGCGAAGGGCCTTGCGCCGTTGAAGCCGCGGCTGGATGCGATCGCCGCGATCGCCAATCGCCAGGATCTGGCGCGCGTTCTGGGAGGCAATCTCCGCGCCGATGTGGACCCGCTGAACGCCACGAACTTCTACACGGACAATCTGTTCGGCGTGTGGGTTACGCAGGGACTGGCCGATCCCTCGCACAACTATCCCTACCTTTTGCAAGGGGGCCTCGGAATGCCGGATCGCGATTACTATCTGTCGAAGTCGGCGGCCATGGCGGATTTGCGCAAGCAGTATCAGGAGCATCTGGCCGCGATGTTCCGGCTCGCCGGATTCAGCGATCCCGGGGCTCGCGGGGCCCGCGTGTTCGCCCTGGAAACGAAGATGGCCCAGGTTCACGCGACCCGGGTCGAATCCGAAGATGTGCATGCCGCCGTGACGTGGAAGCGCGGGGAGTTTCCAACCAAGGCGCCCGGAATCAACTGGCCTACGCTGCTGGAAGCCGCCGGATTAAATGACGCGCCGGAGTTCGTTATCTGGCACCCCAAGGCGATCCCTGGTCTTTCCGCGCTGGTCGCGAAGGAGCCGCTGGATTCCTGGAAAGACTGGCTCGCTTTCCATGAGATCGAGCGTTCCGCCGAATTTTTACCGGACGCCTATGTGCAGGAGTCTTTCCGCTTCAACGGCAAGGCGCTCAGCGGTATTCCCCAACTGCGCCCGCGCTGGGAGCGGGGCGTTGATTACACCAGCGCCGCTTTGGGCGAAGCCGTCGGGCGGCTCTATGTCGAACGCTATTTCCCGGCCGAAACGAAGGCTCGTGTGCAGGCCATGGTGAACGATCTGATCAAAGCGTTCGGCCAGCGAATCGACTCGCTCACGTGGATGAGCCCTGAAACGAAAACCAAAGCGAAGGAGAAACTGAGCACCCTGAAGGTTGGCGTCGGTTATCCGGACAAATGGGACGATGATTCGGGCCTGCAAATCGTGAGGACGACGCGCTAGGAAACGCGCAGCGCGTGAACCTGTTCCGCTACCGCCGTCAACTCGCGAAACTGCACCAGCCCGTGGACCGGAGCGAGTGGTGGATGACGCCGCAGACCGTCAACGCGGTCAATTTGCCCCTCCAGAACGCGTTGAATTTTCCCGCTGCCATCCTTCAACCGCCCTACTTTGACCCGAAGGCCGACGCAGCGCACAACTACGGTTCCATGGGCGCCATCATCGGCCATGAGATCAGCCACAGCTTCGACGATCAGGGTAGCCAGTTCGACGCCCATGGAAGGCTCGCGAACTGGTGGACCAAAGAAGATTTGCAGCACTTCGAGGCCGCCGGCCAGGCGCTGGCGGCGCAGTTTGACGCCTACCGGCCATTCCCGGATCTCGCGGTGAACGGTAAGCAGACGTTGAGCGAAAATATCGCGGATCTGGCGGGCTTACTGGCGGCTCACGACGCCTACCGGCTTTCGCTGCAGGCCAAGCCCGATTCTGAGAAGGACGGCTTCACGGGCGATCAGCGCTTCTTCATCAGCTATGCGCAGAGTTGGCGCGCGAAGATGCGCGATGCCGAACTCCGGCGCCGCATCGCCACCGACGGCCATGCCCCGGATCAATACCGCGCCGATAGTGTGCGTAACATCGATGCCTGGTACGATGCGTTCTCGCCGCAGCCTTCGCAAAGGCTGTACCTCAGCCCGGCCGATCGGGTGCGGATCTGGTGAGCCGCACGCACTGGCAGGGGTTGCGCGTCCGCTCCCTTGACGGTCGCGGTTCGGTGCGGCTCTGGTAGTCTGAAGTCATGCCCGATAGTTTCCGCCGGTTCAGCGCCGGCCCCGATCCGTTCGGACGCACGTGGGAAATCGAGTTTCGCTGGCTCCAGACGGCAATTTCCATCCGGCACGCTGATACGGTGGATGTCAAATATCTGCTCTGGACCGAAGGCGAGCCGAAGCAGGAAAAGGTGATCGCCCTGCCGCACCTCGACTTGCTCGCGCTGAGCAAACAGACCGGGCACCCGTTGACCGACAGTTGGTGCATGAAGCTGGCCGGGACCCATCTGGCCTACATGATCGAATCGGGCGAAGATCTGGAAAAAACGCTGGTGACCATGTCGCCGGCGGACCTCCAACGGGCGGCCGAATCGTTGCAGCCAGCGTGATTTGTGACCTGCCCTCTTCGTGGTAAAACTAGATTCTGAACGTGAACCTGTGCCCGCCGCGCCTAGCCGGCGGGGCGAACCAGGGAGGAGCGAATGGTGAACTGCCCGCTGTGCGACGCGGTCATGGACGTGGACGAAGAAGAACTGGACGAAGGCGATTCCCTCACTTGCGAAGAGTGCGGCGCCAACCTCAGTGTCAGCGGCGTCTCTCCGCTGGAGTTGACCGCGGAAGACGATGACGACGAAGACTTCGATGAAGACGAAGACTTCGACGACGATTACGATGACGAAGAAGACGAAGACGAGGAGGACGAAGAGGAAGAGTAGCAGCCGGTTCTCGTAACTTGAGACGTATTCGGAGAGTCGTAATACGTGAGGAGCCCGTTATGAGCAGGGGGGCGAGAGCGATTGCAATTTTCGGCTTGGCGGCGATTCTGGCCACCTCGCTGGGGGCGCAGAAAAAGCCAAAGGATGAAGACGCTTCCACTCGCACGCTGCAAGGCCAGGTGACGGATGCGTCGGACCAGCCCATCAAAGCTGCGGTAGTCCAGTTGAAGGACATGAAAACGCTTCAAATCCGTTCCTATATCACGAAAGAAGATGGAATGTACCATTTCTCCGGATTGAAAATGGATGTGGATTATCAGGTCAAGGCCGATGCCAACGGCATGACAAGCGGCAGCAAGACCGTCAGCGTCTTCGATGCCCGCAAAGTGGCGACCATCAATCTGAAAGTCGATAAGAAATAGCCCATAGAATCCCACCGAAGGGGCGCGTGCGAACGTGGCCTGCCCATAGGCCCGGTACCGGCGTGGCGGAATCCTTTTGCGCCCCCGCCCGGCTCGCCTATCCGCACGGATAGACCCGAGTATCTTTTGATTTGTCCTGAATTTCTTAAAAAAACCGCCTCCCGTTCCTTAAATTCCCTGGAATCAAGCGTGTTTAGAGCGGGCTTGTTTGGGCGTGGAGTTGCTTCGCGACCCGTGCGCTTTGCACGTAAAAGCGCCCAAGGAGGCTAAATGGAACAGACGCACACCATCGTGGCAGGCAGTAAACGAACCGCGCTGCCGGGAGCGCGGGTCTTGGGAGCCGCAAACGCTCATACCGTGATCGAAATCACGCTGAAGCTCCGCCGGAAAAAGAAGTTGCCCGATGTGAGCGGGCGCCCGGCGAAAGTGCTGACTCGTGAGGCGCTCGCGGCCTACGGCGCATCGCAGGCGGATATCGATAAAGTCGCCGAGGTTTTGGGGAAATTCGGGCTCAAAACGGTTCGCTCCGATGCCGCGGCGCGAAGCGTGCGCGTGTCCGGAACCGTCGCGGCCGTGGAGGCGGCATTTCAGGTCAAGCTGTTCAATTATGCCCATGAAAGCGGAAATTATCGCGGGCGAACCGGCCCCGTCCGCGTCCCAAATGAACTAAAGGATATCGTCCAGGGTGTTTTCGGGCTCGATAACCGCCGCGTCGCGCGGCGAAGACGGCAGCCGGCGCACAATCTGAATCATGTCCGGTCAGTCTCGTCTGTGCCACGTTCCTGGTACATCCCCAGCCAGCTCGCCGAGCACTACAGCTTTCCCTCCGGGGACGGCAGCGGGCAGACCATTGGGCTGCTGGAATTCGGCGGCGGCTATTTCGAGCACGATCTCCAGAAATTCTGCAAGCTGACTGGCGTGCCGATGCCCCAGGTGAAGCCTATCAGCACGGATGGCACGCCCACATCCGCCAAGGATGGAGCCGAGGGCGAGGTGATGCTCGACGTCGAAGTGGTGGCCGGTATCTGCCCGAGGGCGAACATCGTTGTCTATTTCGCCGATTGGAGCGAGCAAGGCTGGATCACGGCGCTCGACGCAGTCACGCGGGATGCCGAGAACGATCCGGGAGTCATCTCCATCAGTTGGGGTTTTGCGGAGGATGCCGACATCTGGACGGAGCAGGCGATGAACCAGGTGAACGAGTCCTTGAAGGAGGCCGCGCTGCTGGGCATCACCGTTTGTGTGGCCGCGGGCGATGACGGCTCGAGCGATGCCATCAGCGACGGGCACGCCCATGTAGATTTCCCGGCGTCCAGCCCTTATGTTCTGGCGGTCGGCGGCACCACCATCATCTCCCGGCGTGGATCGGAACCGGACATTGCCTGGAAGGAGGGCGACGGCTTACGGGACGACAATGGCGGCAGTACCGGCGGTGGCGTCAGCGCCGTCTTCGAGCGGCCGGCGTGGCAGTCGAAAATCCATGCCAAGTCCGTGAATCCGGGAGGGTTGAACGGACGATGCATACCGGACGTCGCGGCCAATGCCGACTGGAACGCCTCGCCCTATCTGCTGGTGGTGGACGGCAAAGCGCAGCCGAATGGCGGAACCAGCGCCGCCGCCCCGCTCTGGGCCGCGCTGATCGCATTGATGAACGCGAAGCGCGGGGCCGGGAAGCGTATCGGATATCTGACTCCGCTGCTGTATCAGCCCCTGAACGGCAATCCGGTGGCCACGATCGGCGCGCAAGGATGCACAGACATCGTTTCCGGCGACAACACTACGGACGCGATCGGGGGCTATCAGGCTGGTCCCGGCTACGACTTGGTTTCGGGCTGGGGCACGCCCAACGGAGTGCGGCTGCTCGCGGCTCTGCCCATGAACTAGCCGGGGGAGGGGCGCGCCCCACTTGCAGGAACCGCTGGCATGGTTTATCTATAACCTATGGATTTCATCGAGGGCATCTTTGGCGTGAGCCCGGATAACGGCTCCGGGAGCCTGGAGGCCGTGTTACTGGTTGCCGCGGCGGTTGCGATCGCGCTGCTGATCGCCCGGATCCGTACGGGGCGCTGGTTTGCGATGAGAAAATCTACGCCACTCGGAGGCGCGCGAGCGCACTCCTGAAGGAAACAGCGCCCACACGCGCCAGCGGCCCCGGCCGGAAGGAACCTCGATGGCCAGCGTGGAGTTCGCCGAGCTGGTGAGGAAACTTTCCCGGCCGGATGCCGGAACGGCCTCCGCCTGATATCCAATTGCGCCCGGGACGGGCTCAATCTCCAGAAGCCCGGCCCGCAAGGTTGCGGCCGGCGCGGCGATTTGCGGGTCCTCCCGCAGCCATCCGGCGGAAGCGATGTGTGTCAGGGCGATTTGTGGAGCCTCCGCGGACGGATGGGTGCGCCAGATTCCGCGCCCATACGTCGCGGCCGTCAGCGTGTGGCTGGCATCGTGGTACACCAGATCCGACACCACCACGTTGGGCAGATTCCCGCTGATGTCTGCCCAGCCGCCGGTCTGCTCCGCAAACACGCCGACATCGCCGGCGACGAACAGACGAAAGGGCGGGCGGGTTTCATATGCGGCCGCGTAAAACACAACGTTCGGAAGAGATCCGCGGTCGATATCCCCCCACGTATCGCCTGCATCTTCCGAGCGGAAGACGTGGCCATAGGGCTTGTCGCGCCCGGTGCGGATCTCGACTCCGGAATTCGTCACGCCGGTGGCGGCTACGGTGGCGACCACGACACTTGGTTCGATCGGGTGCGTGGCGATCGCCGTAATGGCGCGGTTCGGCATCTCCATCCCCGCGAGATTCTGGGACCAAGTGCGGCCGCCATCGCGGCTGCGAAAGATGCCGCCCGCCATGGTGCCTGCGAACACCAGGCGGCGGTCCGCATCCGCAACCGCGATGGCTGAAACGGCCGAGCCATCGAACACCGGCGAGACGACCTTCCAGCGGCGTCCCCCGTCTTCAGTTCTCCACAAGCGGCTGGAACCGGCCCACACCCGGGCCGTGCCGCGCCGCCGGCGCTCGACCACCAGCACGACGATGGCGCGCTGGGCGCTCTCCAGATCCTGAATCTGACGGGGCCGGATCCACTTCCAGTGGCGGAACTCCCAAGGTTTTCCGCGATCATGGCGATAAAGCAGAAACGGAGAAGCGGAAGCGTAGGCCTGTTCCTCATGCGTGGATGCGAAGGCCATCCATCCGCCGTCGCCGGGCACCGCACGAACGAAATGGCCGTCCGGCGCGCCGCCGACTCCGGCGATGAGCGTCCCGTTGTCCTGGGTGCCTCCGCCGAACACCCGAGCGTTGGAAGGCGCTACATCCATGTCGTAGAACATCGCAGTGGCCATGCCCTGCGAGCGGTCGCTCCAGGTGCGCCCGCCATTTTCCGTGATGGCCACACCGCCGTCGTTGCCGGAGATCAAGACTTCATCGTCGACCCACAGGATCGCGTGCTGATCGGGGTGGAGGTAGTGGCGCTTACTTGCATCGCCCGTTGAGATGCGCCGCCAGCGGCGGCCGGCGTCGCCGGTTCGAAACAGATGCATCCCGCCCCAAACCACTCCATCCGGATGGCGGGGATGAATGGCGAGCGTGTTATTGTAGGCCATCTGGCGCTGGCCCAGGCCCGGCCCGTGCAGGATCGGGCGCCAGGAGTTTCCCGCATCGGCGCTGCGAAACAGGCCCAGGACGCCATTAGAGCGATCCGCCGCCAGCGCGTACAGCACGTCGGGATCCGAGGGCGCCATCGCGATGGTCGTGCGCCGGAACTGATCGCCCGGCGGCAGGCCCCTGGTCAGATGCTCCCAGGAGTGGCCGCCGTCGGTGCTGCGCCAGATGCCGTTGGCGCTTCCTCCCGGCTCGATCGCTGCAAACACTTTCGCCGGATCCTCGGGATGAAACAGAACCGAGTGGCAATTATAACTTCGCGTGCCCCAGAATTCGCAAGCCGCAAATTCGGAGTGGCCGCCTGAGGAAAAATAGAGCCCGGCCGCCATGTGGTCGTCATGGGTGATGCTGGCGATCGCAATGCCGCCGCGCGGATGGGACGCGATGCAGCCGATTCTGCGCGGAAGTTTTCGCACACCAGGGTGGTAAAGCCCCTCTGAATGAAACAAAGGGCCCCAGGTGAGGGCTTCATCCGCCGAACAGTAAATGCCGCTGCCCGGATAGGAATCGGGCGACAGGTTGGCTTCGCCCGTACCCGCCATGAGGATCCGCTTGCCGCCATGATGCACCCATGCAAGCGACCCAATGTTCTGGCTCGCAAAGCGGTTCCACGCAGGAATCCAGCTTTGTCCGGCATCCCGGGACATCCAAACGCCCCCGGCGGCGGAGCCCGCGAACCACTTGTCCGGATCCCGCGGATGTATCGCCAGCGCGGTTACGCGCCCGGCGACATTGAAGGGGCCAAGACACTCCCAGTGGTGATGCCGCCGGCTTTCAGCCTGGCGCTGTGCAGCCCAGAATTTTTCGAGTTCCGCGGGAGGCGCGTCGCGCAGAGGAAACGGCGCGCGCTGGTTATGCCAGAAGTACCGGTCTTTGTAAGTGGTGCGGGAGTGCTCGGTCCACTTGCCTGTTCGAGGCATACGGGTTGACGTGAGGTGGAACGGCCTCGCCGCACCGGAGAGCGCTGAGGAGGCGCGAGAATCTGCTCCACCGCCGCGCGCTTACGTATTGATACTGATCGTGGGTTGGGGAGCGGGACGTTTCTTGCGGGCGGTTTTCTTTACCGCTCTTTTGGGGGCCGCCTTCTTTGGAGCAGCTTTCTTCGGCGCTGCCTTTTTCGCCGCCTTTTTGGCCGCTTTCTTCTTTGCCATGTTGATTCTCCCTAGGTTGGTTTTTCCGTCTTTACAGACTGGGGCGAATAAAACATACCGGAGCTCCGGCGTTTTATCGCAAATGTCACGCTGATGGCTACCAGCTTATACGAAATCGTTCAAAAAACCAATCATCGTCGCGCACGCGAGCGGCGTGAATCGCCGGGCGGCGCTGCGCGATGTCGCTTTCGGCCAGCATGGCGAGCGCGCCGCCGAAGCCGGGGTGATGGCGGAGCGCGGCGACCACGCGTCCCAGCCGCTCCGGATTGAAATGCACGAAGGCCAGCCGCAGCCGGTTGAACAGGAATTCCGTCCAATCGACGCGATAAGGAGATCGTTTGCGGAATTTGTGCCGGACCACGGTTTCCGGCGAGATCATCAGCTCGTAGCCCATCATCCAGAAACGGACGCAGCCTTCATTGTCGACATTGCCGCGCTGGACCTGGCCGCCATCCCACCCTCCGGTGGCCTCAATCACGTCCCGGCGGGTGGCGAAGCAGCAGCCTGGAAGAATCGGGGCCGCTGCCGGCGCCGGGGGCCTGCGCTTGAGCCATCTCACTTCGAGCTGGGGATTGCGGAAGGTAAGGCCGTAGCCGATTTTCCCGGGAGAAAAACCAGTGATCGCGGGCGCGGCGCCGCCGATTCCCGGATTTTCCAGCAGCTCCGACAGGGGCCGCCACCAGTACGGATCCATTCGCAGGTGGGCGTCGGCGTATACGATCACCTCACCCCGGGCCTGGGCGGCGCCGAGGTTTCGCGCCCGCGCGACGCCCAGGTTTTTCACGCGATGCAGTTTAACCCGTCCCCGCCGCGCCCTCACGAGGTCCGCCGAGCCGTCGGTGGATCCGTCATCGATGACGATGATTTCGCCGCCGTCCGGAAGAGTGTCGTCAAAATTTTCGACCGTGTCGCGCAGTTCCTGCCCTTCGTTGCGGCTGGTGACCACCACGCTCAGGCGGGGCGTCATTTCCGGACGGCGGGAGTCTTTTCTTCGAGCCAGACGTTGGCCTTCAGCTCGCCGAGCGAGAAAACCAAGAAGCCGTTGCCGGCCGACAGCCCGGTGAGGTAGCCACGGTTGCCGACGTGCCGCAGCGAGAATCGCGCGGAATGGAAATGCTGCACTGCGAACGCTTCACCCGCGGGACGCTTGGTGGCCGAATCCAGCGCGCGAGCCCAGATGCAGCGGTATCCGTCGCGCTCTGAAAGGAAGTAGAGGAAACGGCCGTCGGCGGACCAGGCGGGGTCGCGCTCCAGCAGGGAGCCATCCGTAACCGGGATCCACGCCGTTTGCGGCGCGGGCCGGGCGTCTCCGGCGGGCGCGATCCAGATCTGCGCCGAGTTGGTGGCGTTGTGCAGCGCGTGAAACGCCACCCATTTTCCGTCCTTGGAAAAACGCGCGCCCGAGAGCAGATCCTCCGGACTTGGCCGCACAGCGAGCCGGGTGGGCTGCGCCCGGCCTTCCTCCAGCATCATCACGTCCTCGTTCGCCAGGGGCTCATACAAAACACGGCGCCCATCCGCGGAGACGCCCATGACCGTGCCGC
>Ga0209581_1004768_pt1 | contig 10763 bp, 8 predicted proteins | sample Coa_R2_FD_187160 | JGI IMG/M metagenome (GOLD analysis project Ga0209581, IMG submission 187160) | Surface soil microbial communities from Centralia Pennsylvania, which are recovering from an underground coalmine fire - Coalmine... | ecosystem: Environmental > Terrestrial > Soil > Unclassified ...
CGTACCCCAGCGCGCTCATCACTCACACCTTGACCATCGCCCCGTGGGGCTTAACGTGTGAGTAATGCCCTGAGCCATATAACCTCCAACGAGAGCCTATACCCTCAGGTTAGATGAGGGTCAAGAGCGGCACAGATCGTGTGGCGCAACGCACGGACGCGCCTGTCCAGAGGGCGCTAAACGAGATACACCCCACGATCGGCATTAGGCGAGGGCGGAGTCAACGTCGACGGCGTCGGCCCGATCCGTCGCGTCCTCACCGTCGTCGATGGGGGCCAGTGGCAACCAGACCGTAAAGACGCTTCCGGCCCCGGGGCGGCTCTGCACGGAGATCTGCCCGCCGTGCGCCTCGGCGCACCACCGGGCGATAGCCAGCCCCAGTCCGGCACCGCCCGCCGCCCGGCTGCGCGCCTCGTCCGCCCGGTAGAAGCGGTCGAACACCCGCGGCAGATCCTCCGTGGGGATGCCGACGCCGGTGTCCGCCACCTCCAGGCAGGCGGCGCCGTCCCGCGCCCCGACGGTGACCCGCACCAGCCCGCCGGCGGGCGTGTACTTGACCGCGTTGCCAAGCAGGTTGAGCGCCAGTTGATGCAGCCGCGCCGGATCGCCGATGACGGCGACATCCCGCTCCAGGCACGTCTCCAAGGCCACACCTTTGGCCTCCGCGAGGCGGCCCACCCCCGCCGCCACCGGCGTCACCAGCGCGTCCAGGTAGACGAACTCGCGCGCGAGCTCGGCCTGCCCGCTGTCGGCACGCGCCAGCGTCAGCAGGTCCTCCACCAGCGCGCTCAGGCGGCCGAGCTCCTCGTGGAGCCCCCGCTCGAACTCCTCGTGCTCGGCTACTGAGCGCGGGCGTCGCCGCAGGATGTCCAGGTCGCTGCGGATGATGGCCAGGGGCGTGCGCAGCTCGTGCGAGGCGTCGGCGACGAACTGGCGCTGCTGGGCGAAGGCGCGCTCCAGCCGGTCCAGCATGCCGTCGAAGGTGGCGGCGAGGCGGCCCACCTCGTCGGCGCGCGGCGCCAGGCCGAGCCGTCCTTGCAGGTTGCCGGCCCCAATCGCCTGCGCCGTGCGTGTGATGCGGTCGATCGGCCCCAACACCCGGCCGGCCAGGAAGAGGCCGGCCGCCGTGCCGAGCGCGAGCAGCACGACGATGGCCAGGAGCAGAACGCCCCCCACCTGCCCTTCGGTGCGGAAGCCGGAGACCGTCGCATCTGTGTTCTGTGCCACCTGCACCACGCCTCGGATCAAGCCCCGGCCGTCGCGCAGGATATCCGTGTAGACGCGCACCTTCCCAACGGTGAGGAAGCCGCCGCGGCCCGCGGCGAGCGCGTCCCGCGCCCCCGGCTGCGGCGGCACGGCGCGCGGGCCCACCACCCGCCCGACCAGCCGGCCGCGCGCATCGAAGAGGTAGGCGGCCGTCCCCCCTTCGATGGGGAAGGTGCCGATGCCGCCGAGACGCGGGCCGGAACTGGTCAGGCGCACACGATCGGAGAGCAGCGCGGCGCGCTCGCGGAGCGTGGTGTCGAGCGCGTTGCCGAAGTAGGCGCCGACGACCACCAGGAGCACGGCGGCGAAGCAGACCAGGGTGAGGCCGACCACCAGGATGTACCATAGCGCCAGGCGCGCGCGCAGCGACGACGGGGGACGCAGGCGCCAGCGGCGCGGCCGGGCGGGCCGGGGTGACGGAGTGGGGCGCGGCGACGGGGGCATGGGTCAGGCCTTGAGCGTGTAGCCCACGCCGCGCACAGTGTGGATGAGCGGGCGCGCCGCACCGGCGTCGATCTTTCGGCGCAGGTGGCGCACGTACACATCGATGACGTTGGACTCGTTGTCGACGTTCAGGTCCCAGATTCGCTCGGCGATCTGCGTGCGCGTCCACACCTGCCCCGGCCGCCGCATCAGCAAGGCCAGTAGAGCGTACTCCTTGTTCGTCAGCTCGATAGGTATATCGCCGCGGCGCACCTCGCGCGTCGCGGGGTCGAGCGTGAGGTCGTCGACCTGTAGCAGCGGGGAGCGATCCAGCGCCCGGCGGCGCGCCAGGGCGTTGACGCGCGCAACCAACTCGTCGAAGGCGAAGGGCTTGGTCAAATAGTCGTCCGCGCCGGTGTTAAGCCCCGTCACCCTGTCCTCGACGCTGTCCCTGGCCGTGAGCATGAGGATGGGCGTGGCCACGTGTTGGTCGCGCAGCTCGCGGCAGACGGCGAAGCCGTTCTTGCGCGGGAGCAGCACGTCGAGCACGATCACGTCGTACTCGTTGGTGGTGCCCAGCAGCACGGCGTCGTCGCCGTCCGGCGCCACGTCGACGGCGTGGCCCTCCTCTTCCAGCCCGTTCCGCAGGGAGCGCGCCAGGCGCGGCTCGTCCTCCACTACCAGCAGGCGCATCGACCGCCCCTCCACCTTCTCTCGTTTCTGCTCCCAGGCCCGGCCCCTGGCCCTACAGTAAGGCCAAGGGGGAACCTGCATGTTCTCTCACGCCGACCTCGCCGGTCTCAGCTCGGCTCAGGTTCAGTGTAGAGCATAGGGCCGCGCCATGAAGCCACCGTGAATCGCACATGAATCGTTTTTCATCTGGGCGTGAAAAAGAATTCATCCCCACTTCATGTCCCCCTTCATCTTGGGCCGATACGCTGCCCTCGACAGTTGGAGGCCGCGCGGACACAACGGCGCGGCGGAACGAGACAGGAGGATAACCGATGGGACGCGATGTGATCATCGAGGCGATCGGACTGCGCAAGACCTATACGACCGGCGCGCTGAAAGTGGAGGCGCTGCGCGGCGTCGATATCGCCGTGGCGCGCGGTGAGATGGTGGCCGTCATGGGGCCGAGCGGCTGCGGCAAGACCACCCTGCTCAACTGCCTCTCCGGCCTCGACACCTTCGACGGCGGCGAGGTGCGCATCGCCGGCGTCCCGTTGCGCGACCTCTCCGACAACCGGAAGACGGCCTACCGCGCGACACACATGGGCTTCGTCTTCCAGACCTACAACCTGCTGCCGGTTCTCAGCGCCGTGGAGAACGTCGAGCTGCCGCTGCTGGTCGCGGGTGTGCGCCCCAGGGAGGCACATGCGCGGGCCCAGGAGGCGCTGGAGACGGTGGGCCTGGGCCGCTGGGCCAGACACCGCCCCGCCGAGCTCTCGGGCGGCCAGCGCCAGCGCGTCACCATCGCCCGCGCGCTCGTGAACAGGCCGGCCATCGTCTGGGCCGACGAGCCGACCGGCGCGCTGGACTCCGAGTCGGCGGGAGACATCCTGGATCTGCTGTGCCGGCTCAACGCGGAGATGGGGCAGACGCTGGTGATGGTGACGCATGCGCCCGAGGTCGGCGCGCGCGCCCATCGCATCGTGCGCATGCGTGACGGCGAGATTGTGGAGGACATATCGGGCCCGGCCGGGCGCGCCGGCTTGATCGCGCAGAGCGAGGTCGGCGCCCGGTGACACGGGACGCATGACGCCAGAGTATGAACGAAAGAAGAGGACAGGGACATGAACGCGCTATTCGGCATTTCGATGGACACCATCATGACGGTCACGCTCGGGCTATTCATCGCTATCACAGCCGTGGTGGCGGCGCTGGCGCTACGCCACCGGCTGCTGCTCGCTCTGGCGCTGCGCGGCATCCCGCGCCGCCGCGCGCAGACCACGCTGATCGTGGTCGGGCTGATGCTCGGCACGCTGATCATCACCGCCGCCTTCGGCACAGGCGATACGATGAGCTACAGCATCCGCGCCGCGACGGCGCACAACCTCGGCGCCGTCGATGAGGTCGTGGTCTCCGGGGCGACGACGGCCTACGGCGCCGCCTCCGTGCCCGCCTCCCTGGCCGGCCGCGTGCGCTCCAGCCTCGACCCGGCCCTCGCCGATGGCGTCGCGGGCGCCATCGTGCAGCCTCTGGCGGTGCAGGATCTGACCACGCGCCAGACCAAGGCGCGCGTCGCGCTGCTTGGCCTGCCGTCCGACTATTCCGCGGCCTTCGGCCCGCTGACAGCCCAGGACGGCGGCCCGGTGACGCTGGGTCAATTGGGCGCCGACCAGGTGTACATCAACGGGGTAGCGCGACAGGCGTTGGGCGTGAGCGCCGGCGACCGGCTGAGCCTTTTCATAGCCGGGAGGCGCGTCCCACTTATCGTGCGCGCGGTGTTGCGCGACGAGAACCTGGCCGCGGGCGGCCTGCTCTCCGGCGGCTCCTCGGCGGACTCCACCCTGTTACTGCCGCTAGGCCGCGCGCAAGCGTTGCTCGGCCAGCAGGGCCGGATCACCGATATCCTAATCTCCAACCGCGGCGACGCGCTGGCCGGCGCCGCGCTGACAGACAAGGTCACGGCCGCGCTGGCATCCCTGCCGGTCACCTATCGGGTCCAGGCCGTCAAGCGGCAGGGATTGGACCAGGCCGATCAGTCGGGCAGCGCCTTCCTGTCCATTTTCCTCCTCTTCGGCCTCTTCTCCATCGCCGTGGGCCTCTTGCTCATCTTTCTCATCTTCGTGATGCTGGCCGCCGAGCGGCGCGCCGAGATGGGCATGGCCCGCGCTATCGGCACCAAGCGCCGCCACCTCATCGAGCAGTTCCTCTTCGAGGGCTACGCCTACGACCTCGGCGCCGCCCTGGTGGGTATCGCGCTGGGCATCGGCGTGGGCCTGGGCATGGTCTCGATCATCGCCGCGCTGTTCGGCTCTACCGGGTTCGCGCTGCAGCCGCACATCGCGCCGCGCAGCGTCGTGGTGGCCTTCTGCCTGGGTGCGGTCGTCACCTTCCTGACCGTGGCCCTCTCGGCCTGGCGGGTGAGCCGGCTCAACATCGTCGCCGCCATCCGCGACCTGCCCGACGACCTGCGTGTGGACGGCAGCATCGGCGCGGCCTTCCGGCGTCCGCTGGCAGACCTGGGGCGGGCCGGGCGGCGGCTGCGCGGCGGCCACCCGCTCGGCGCGCTGCGTGCCCTGCTGGCCGCGCCGTGGCACCTGGTCAGCGCCTTCCGCGTCTTCATCAGCCGCGGCCCGCTGCTGCTCATCGCGGGAGCCCTGCTGGCGGAGGTTGGCCTCGGCAGCAAGGGTCTCGCCGCCTTCGACCTCGGCATCTCGCTGCTGCTGGTCGGCGCGGCGATGCTGCTGCGCTGGCTACTCGCCGGCCTGCGCGTACCCGACCGCGTGCGCAACCGCACCGGCTACTCGCTCGCCGGCCTCGCCCTGGTCGTCTTCTGGCTGCTACCCTCTGACGCCATCCGCAAGGACCTGCACTCCGGCATGGAGATGTTCTTCCTCGCGGGCGTGATGCTCGTGCTCGGCGGCGTCTGGACGGTGGTATACAACGGCGACCTGCTTCTCGGCGCCCTGTTGATGATCCTGGGGCGCAAGGGCGCGCTGGCGCCCGTCCTGAAGACGGCGGTGATGTACCCGTTGCAGTACCGCTTCCGCACCGGTCTGACGCTCTCCATGTTCAGCCTGGTCATCTTCACGCTGATGGTCATGTCGGTCCTGACGGGCACCTTCGTCGGCCAGGGCTTCAACCTCGACCGCGACAGCGGCGGCTACCAGGTCTACGGCGTCATCAGCCCGCTCAATCCCATCCGCGACGCGGGCGCACGCATCGCCGCCGTGCCAAGCCTGCGCGGCCGCATCGCCGCGGTCGGCAGCATCGCCGAGCTCCCCGCGACGCTGCGCCAGGCCGGCCAGAACAGTGCAGCCTGGCAGCCCGCCTCCGTCCACGTCGCGGACGACGCCTACCTGGCGAGCACGCGCTATCCGTTGCATCTGCGGGCGGCGGGCTACGCCTCCGACGCGCAGGTCTGGCAGGCCGTGCGCACGCATCCCGGCTATGCCGTGGTGGGCGCCGACCTAGTCAACGCGCCGGGCGGCGTCGGCCCGTCCAGTGCCTTCGTGCTGCGGGGCGTCTCCTATAGCGGCAAGCGCCTCGCGCCCGTGACCATCGTGATGCGCGACGCGCGCACCGGCGCGACCATAAAGCTGACAGTGATCGGCGTGCTCGAGCAGGCCTCGCTCGCCGGCTTCGGCTCCGGTGTCTACACCGGACAGGCCACGCTCGCGGCCGCGCACGACGCGCCCGCCGTGCGCACGACCTACTACTTCCGCGTCGCGCCCGGCCGGGACGTGCACCAGACGGCGTTGGCGCTCGGCTCCGCCTTCCTGTCCAACGGCCTCGATGTGACCGAGGTGCAGGCCGCGTACGCCAAGCAAACGGCGATCGGCGCGGGGATTACCACGTTGCTGCAAGGCTTCATGGGGCTGGGCCTGATCGTCGGCATCGCGGCGTTGGGCGTGATCGCCACGCGCTCGGTGGTGGAGCGGCGCCAGCAGATCGGCATGCTGCGGGCCATCGGCTATCAGCGGCGCATGGTGCAGGCCAGCTTCCTGCTGGAGTCGAGCTTCGTCTCCATCACCGGCACCGTGCTGGGCGTCGTACTGGGGCTGCTGCTGGCGGGGCAGATCGAGGCCTCCGTGACCAAGGCCGACCCCAGCATGCACCCGATCGTGCCCTGGGCGCGCATCGCCGGCATCGTGGTGCTGGCCTACCTGGCCTCGCTGCTGACCACCTACCTGCCCGCCCGGCAGGCCGCGCGCGTCGCCCCGGCCGAGGCGCTCCGTTACGAGTAGCGAGGAAGGAGGACACCCGACACTCACCAGCCATCCACCTATTCAGGACCAGGCCCGACACAGGAGAGATGCGCCGCAGCCGAGCTAACGTTCAGGTACCGGCACCCATCCGGCGCTAGTCATTGGTCCAGGCCGTTCCCCGCTCGCACAGGCGATGCGCCGTTGCCGCTCCCTCGGCTATGATGGTGGCGGGGAACGCGAGGAACAGGGAGAAGGAAGAGGAACGGCAGAGGAGAACGGCACATGAGCAGGTCGGCTAGCCCGGCGATGGGTGGCGGGATGAGCACCGCCCGCCTGGAGGCCCTCGTCGACGGCGTGTTCGCCGTCGCGATGACGCTGCTGGTCCTCACCCTCGCCGTGCCGCACGAGCCGGCGGGTCTGTCCGCGGCGGCCCTCTCGCGGCACCTGCTCCACGATCTACTCGCGCTACGTTTCACGCTGCTGACCTATGCAATCAGCTTCGTGATCGCCGGCGTCTACTGGGTCGGCCACCACAACCAGTTCGCGGTCATCCGGCGCGCCGACCGCATCTTACTGTGGATCACCATCCTGTTCCTGCTGGGCGTGACGTGCATCCCATTCTCGACGGCGCTGCTAGGGACATACCCCCGCCAGCCGGTCGCGCTGGTGATCTACGGCGGCAACCTGATCGTGATCGGCCTGGTGCTCTATCTGCAGTGGTGGTACGCCACGGGCGGCAACCGCTTGACGGAGCGGGAGATCGACCCGCTCCTGGTGCGGCGGGCGGCGCGACGCATCCTGATAGGTCCGGTCCTCTATCTGCTGGCCATCGTCCTTGCGTTCGCCGGACCGGCCGGCCCCGCCCTGAGCGTGGCCCTCTACGTGCTGGTGCCGGTGCTCTACATCGTGCCCGGCCGGGTAGATCGCCATCTGAGCGCCGTGCACCGAGAGCCGCCCGAGGCCGCCCGCGCACAGCCCGGCACCGCGACAGGAGAGTAGGGTGTTGCGCCGAGCAAGACTATCGCTCAGAGCCCGCCTCGGCAGTCTGGTAGCTGGGCAACCCATCAGGTCCCCCGTCAAGGGGACGATCCGAGTGACACGCATTCAGGAGGAGCGAACATGACGTTCATGGTCACCATGACGATGCCGCCGCTGCCGCTGCGTTACGCCGGTCGCGAGGCCGTGAGCGCGTTTCTTACCACCAATCCGGCCGGCGGCGACCGCGACCGTTTCCGCTGGGTGAGATGGCCCGGTGATCGTCCCAAGAGAACGCAGCAAATAAGTAGGATGTGCTTACCCGCCCGCGCGGCCTACGCCTCCATCAACGGCTAGGTGACGGGATGCCTGTCGCATCCTCAGTCGCGACGGCCGGGACCGGCCAGGTCGCCTGGATGTGCCCGTCGGCGGCCTGGGGCGGCGCGGGCCGCAACTTGATGTTGTCCCACAGGATCAATTGGCCGTCCACCTGGGTCATCACGCGGACCTCGCCGTCCTGCGAGATCACGAAGCCCAGACTCCCGGCCATCTGGGCACAATAGCGCATCATCGATTTGTGGCGCATCCCGAAGCGGCTGTACTCGGCGGGTTGCACATGGCGCTTGCATACCCGTTCCGTTTCCGCCCACATCAGTCGCTCCGGCTCCGCGGTGACGGTGATTTCCACCCCGAAGCCGCGGACTTCCAGGCGCGGGTTCAGCAGCACCAGCCCATCGACACGCGTCAGCAGGGCCGTGAAGCCGATGGCGCCCTCCATCTCCCCCCGACTCTGCAGGAACCGGTCCATCAAGGCGGCTTCCTCCACGTAGAGCGGGATGCTGTCCCTCACCGGTGGGCCGGGCGCGCCGAGGCCGTAGCTCTCCGCGATGCGCTCGGCGGCATAGGCCTGGCGGATCAGCGCCGCCGCCCGTGCTTCGAGGGCCGTGCGCAATCCCTGGTAGTCGATGGCGTAGGTCACGCTCAGCCCGCGCAACGACGCGTCCGGGGTCAGGAGCAGGGCGCCGCCGTGGCGGAAATCCCGGGCGCGCAGCAGGACCGCGCGGAGTGCGGCGATCCAATCGGCCGTCAGTTGCGCCTCCCAGCGCTCGCGGCGACGGCAGATGCCTTTGGGTAGCAGGCGACTGACCGTGTTGAGGTACGCGTCGACGCCCGGTTGCAGAACGGCGCGGACCGGCTCCAGCCCGAAGATGTCTTTCTTGCGCAGCAGGCTGTTGGTCCTCAGTTCCGCGACCTTCTCACCGCCGACCTGCACCAGGAGGTGACCGACATCGAGGATGTCCACCTGCAAGGTGCCGGGTCGTTCCCACAGCCGGCCCGCGGGGACATCAAGAGCGGCGTCCGGCACACGGCCTTGCGCCACCAGGCCCCAGATGAACAGTTCCCCCTGCGCATCGGGATACACCGCCAACGTGGAGACGGGCGCGCTTGACGCGTGCGCCAGCTTCACCAGACTGGAGGTCGTGAGCGGGATCGCGCTCGCCATCCGGACATACGACCAGCGCCGGGCAGCCTCGCCTGCTGGCCAGGGCGGGTCGGGGTTGGCCGGATCGACGTAGGCGGCGGAGCAGGTGATCGGCCGGCCCTCCTCCGTCTGGAGGCTGGCGAAATACAGCGTTTCAAACAGCGTGGTCAGGATGTCCAGGTCCGGATGGACCCGGCCACGCGCGTCCAGTTCTGCGCACACGGCCGCGGCAAGATCCCTGGGGAAACGGTTCACAGCAGCCATCGCGGGGACCCTCCCTGTTGGGGACGGTAGTCCGGAAAACGGTGTGGCGGTCGGACACGGGGAAACGTCCTATGCGACCATTAGGGTTAACGCCGCGCCGCCCCTTCTTATTCCCCGGAGACGGGGTCACTTTTGGGCCAGCGCGGCCAGATCGCGCGCCAGGTTGTAGAGATCGGTCGAACCCCAACCGGTCACCGCATCCCAGCGCAATTGGGCCTGGTAGGCGCCGTTGGTGCCGCTCGTGATATCGTGAAAGGCCGGATATCTTGGCCGCGTGCCGACGAGGTTGTAGAGCGCCGGAGCGAGGAAGCCGACCGTCTTGCCCCGCGCCGCCAGGTAGCTGTTGACCACTGCTCGGCTCGGCCATCACTCCAGTAAATCCTGGAAGACGCGCCACAGATCGGCTTTGCGCTCGATGCCAATGCCGGGGGCGTCGCCGAGCGCGACGTACCCATCGACCACGGCGGTGTCGTCGGCGAAGCCGCCGATGGGCTGGAAGACGCCCGGATACGACTCGTTGCCGCCCAGGTGCAGGCCGGCGGCGATGTGCAGCGAGAACTGATGGCCGCCGTGCGGGATGCAGCGGCGCGCCGACCAGCCGTGCTGGCCCAGCATCTCCACGATGCGCCGATATTCCACCAGCCCATAGCTCAGCGCCGGGTCTACCTGGAGGTAGTCGCGCTCCGGGCGCAGGCCGCCGTAGCGGATCAGGTTGCGCGCGTCGGCCAGCGAGAAGAGGTTCTCGCCCGTGGCCAAGGCCCCGCGATAGCGGCGCGCCAGCTCGGCCTGCAGCGCGAAATCGAGGGGGTCGCCGGCTTCCTCGTACCAGAACAGGCCGTAGGGGGCGAGCGCCGTGGCGTAGGCCAGCGCCGTCTCCAGATCAAACCGCCCGTTGGCGTCGACGGCCAGGTGGGCGCCATCGCCCACCACCGCTAGCACGGCCTCGATGCGCCGCAGGTCCTCGTCCAGGGGCGCGCCGCCGATCTTCATCTTGGCCACCGTGTAGCCCAGGTCGAGGTAGCGGCGCATCTCGTCCTGCAACTGCGCCAGGTCCTTGCCCGGGTAGTAGTAGCCGCCGGCGGCGTACACGAAGACCCGCGCATCGGGCTGCCCGTCGCCGTAGCGGTCGGAGATCAGGCGGTAGAGCGGCTTCTGCTCGATCTTGGCCATCAGGTCGAAGATGGCCATGTCGAGGGCGCCGACCGCGACCGGGCGTTCGCCGTGGCCGCCGGGCTTCTCATTTCGCATCATGACGTCCCAGATGCGGTGCGGGTCGAAGTTGGCGCCGGCGTCGTCGAGCAGGCTATGGGATGAGGCCGCGAGCAGGCGGGGGACGAGGCGCGCGCGCAGGATGCCGCTCTGGGCGTAGCGGCCGTTGGAGTTGAAGCCGAAGCCGACCAGGGGCCGGCCGTCCCGTATCACGTCGCTCACCACGGCCACGAGCGAGGTGTCCATCTCCGCGAAGCTGATCCGGGCGT